>OIZA01000025.1_pt1 | contig 108460 bp, 105 predicted proteins | sample 1588381 | NCBI WGS metagenome assembly OIZA01 (sample SAMN03283277) | human gut metagenome | biome: human-associated habitat; material: feces | host: Homo sapiens | place: Peru | collected 2012 | reverse complement strand
TTGTTGTAGAAACAATGGAAGATGGTATGCATATTTATGATAATAAAGTAGGTGTATTAACAAATAACTCCTATCATACCCAATATTTTTCCTTTAGCCCGGATTTATTCCGGGCTTTTCTAATAGGTTATAAATGCACTTACTACACTAAATAAAAAGGATATAATCCACTTAATAAGTAATAATTAACAACAATTTTACAAATAAGCAAGTATATATGTTTATTTGTCTTGCTAATGAACAATACTTTTGTTATAATGATATTGTATATTTTGATGAAAGGGGATATTTACTTATGGACAAAAACGAGTATTGTCACATTCAAAATATAATATCCCAATATCTATCAAAAGATACAAGGGTTATGGATTTAAGGTGTGGTTATGACTACTTTTCAAAATGGATTAAGGAGAATAACTTAGGAAAAATTGTTCCTCTATCCCCTAAAGATTTGGAGCATATTGACCACGAAAATCCATTTGTGGCTTACAACAACTTTATAAACGACAGTAGGAAAATTCCTACAAAGAATAAAGCTGATGTTGTTCTGCTACTTGGTCCACTTTACACAATGGAAAGTGGCAAAAAGAGAACTCACATTCTTTCCGAAATTAAAAGACTTGTTGCTACTGATGGAAAAGTTATTACCATGAGCAAATGTAGTAACAAAAAAAGTTGCAGTGAAGAATTTTTACTAAACAATGCCGGTTTTACTGTTGATGAAGTGGCTGAAATTCCTTTAAAGAATAATTCAAGTGCTATAAAGGACTATGAAAAATACTACCTAACTGTTGCAACTCCTAAGCCGGTTATTACTGAGTATGATGTACCACCGGAAGTTTATGTTCGTATTCCGGAAAAAACTGTTATTCAGCACAACATTAAAATCAAAGATATTTCACAAATTGAAAATAATGTTAATTTTCATAAAGAAAATACTTTTTATAAAAAGCACAATATTTTTTCTTTTAGAGAAATAAAAAGAAGTGTTGAACCGATTTTACAGATTGGAAATATTAAGAGAAGTATTGACAGTACACTTCAGCCTAAATGGTATTTTTCTAATTTAGAAAAATACACTTGTGGTGTAAAGATTAAGCTACCTATTCTTTCTAAGGAAATTTCTCAAAATATTAATCAAGTTGAAGAAACTAAATCTAATGATACTACAGAGGAACTGCCACCTAAGGAAGAAAAGAAAGAAACTAAGGAAATTAAAAAGCCACATATCATCAAAATTTTTCCTAGTATTGACAAAAATCTTGTTGTTAGAAGTGACAAAAACAAGGTTAAACTTCCTAGTGTATCAACCAGTATTGATAGGTCTTTACAAATTAAAATTAAAAAGGTTAATCCTCTCTTTGACAAACAAAAAAGTAAAAAGAAAGGTACTAATAACTTAATAAAATAAAAAACTTTGGTTTTTACTTGCCAAAGTTTTTTCTATATAGAAAGGAATGATTGTTATGAAAATGGTTTCATGGAATGTTAATGGACTAAGAGCCTGTGTTACTAAAGGCTTTGTTGATATTTTTAATAAGCTTGATGCAGATATTTTCTGCTTACAAGAAACAAAATTACAAGAAGGACAGATTGATTTACCACTTGAGGGATACTATCAATACTGGAATTATGCTGAAAAAAAGGGTTACTCAGGAACTGCTATTTTCACAAAAAAAGAACCATTAGCAGTTACTAATGGCATAGGAATTGATGAACATAACACTGAGGGCAGAGTAATTACCCTTGAATTTCAGGACTTTTTCTTTGTTACTTGTTACACTCCTAACTCACAAAATGAGTTAAAAAGACTTGATTACCGAATGAAATGGGAGGATGATTTTAGGGAATATTTACTGAGACTTAACAAGAAAAAGCCTGTTATTCTCTGTGGTGACCTTAATGTTGCACACAACGAAATTGACCTAAAGAACCCTAAAACAAACAGAAAGAATGCAGGTTTCTCTGATGAAGAAAGAGAAAAAATGACCATATTACTTAATTCAGGATTTACCGATTCATTCCGTTACTTATATCCGGACAAAGAGGGAATTTACAGTTGGTGGAGTTATCGCTTTAATGCCAGAAAGAACAATGCCGGATGGCGCATTGACTACTTTATCACATCAGACTCTATCAAAGACAAAATAATTGATAGTAAAATTCACACAGACATTATGGGTAGTGACCACTGTCCTGTTGAACTTGATATTGATTTATAATTCTAATTTAGAAAATACATATAATTACAACATAAAGGGACTACCAATGGTAGTCCCTTTACTTAGGTTAGATTTTATAAAAAAGGAAATAGATTATTAACTATTATTAATTATTCGTAAGAAGCAACATCTGCCCAAGATAGAAGTAGTTCTCTCTCCTCAGGGTTGCCCTTAACTGACTGAGATGCTGCAACAACAGGCATCCATTCTTGTACTAACTGAATTGGAATATCAGCTTTCTTGCTAAATAGCTTTAGATACTTCTTAGCTAGTTCTTCATTACCGGCTAAAGTAAAGATTAGGTATGTTCTTGCTGCATCAGCAGATGCATTACCCTGAGTAGCGTGTGACCAGTCAAGTACATATGGAACACCATCAGGTGTGATAATAATGTTACTTGGGTTAAAGTCACCATGGCAAACCTTGTGATGACGCTTCATACCGGAAACTCTAGCTTGAAGTTCAAATCTTGTTGTTGCATCAAGAGTAGTTTCGTCAATCTTTCTGGACATTTTGTCCCATAGCTTAGTTAGTAGAGGAGCTTTCTTGCCAAGAATCTCAAGCTGAATATCAACAAACTGATTTAGATATTCATCTTCCTTGTCAGGGTTTTCCTCCATTAACTGAGCAAGTGTTTTGCCCTCAATAAAGTCAGTTACGATTGCCCACTTACCGTCAATCTTTGTAACTTCGTGAATCTTTGGTATGTTAAGACCGGTTTCTTCTACACGAGCCTGATTAAGAGCTTCATTCAGAATATCTGATTTTTTATAACTTTCATCAAAAACTTTGATACACTTGTCGCCGTCTTTGTAAATAACTTTGTCTTTTCTTTCAGCTAAAACTTTCTCAAATTTCATAAAATTCATCCTTTCAAATTTGATTTTAACACCTAAAGCTCTTTTGCTTTGGTTATATTATACAACTTTATTTTTTGTGCGTATAGTGTAATAATAACAGAAGATTAAAAAATATTTTTGTATAATAACACAACGAAAATTTGAAGTTTGTTTAGGTTTGTACAAAAGATATATATTATAATTATGCAAAGTCAACAAATATTATTCTTTAAAAGAATACAGTTTTTGATAATATTTTAACAATACTTTGTGCATATTGACGAATTTTTAACAATCTTGTGAAAGTATTAACATTCTTTTTACTTTTATTAATATACAAAATCACAATTTATGTATAATTATTCTTTATATATACAAAAAGGTTCAACACATTCTGCTGAACCTTTGTTTTATATTTAGATTAGCCCCAAACTTCTTCTGCAATTTCCTTAACAAGAGCAATCTTTGCCCACTGTTCTTCTTCAGTAAGTTTGTTACCGATTTCACATGATGCAAAACCACACTGAGGACTTAGGTATAATCTGTCAAGTGGAACATACTTTGATGCTTCCTTAATTCTGTCAATTACTACCTTCTTGTCTTCCAACTTAGGTGACTTAGAAGTAATAAGACCAAGAACAACTTTCTTGTCACCTGAAACATACTTTAATGGTTCAAATGAACCTGAGCGTTCATCATCAAATTCAAGATAATAAGCAGACACATTTTCTCTGCCGAATAATGGTTCTGCTACAGGGTCATAAGCACCACTGCTAAAGTAAGCTGAGTGGTAGTTACCTCTACAAACATGAGTAGCAATAACCATATCTTCAGGTTTACCTTCAATAGCAAGGTTGTTTACTTTTAGTAGCTTTTCGCTGATTTCCTTAAAGTCAGCACCTTCACCGTAACGAGCAACACTGCCCTCTGCTACTAATACACCCCATGTACAGTCATCAAACTGAACATTTCTACAACCAGCATCATATAGGTCCTTAATAACCTTTCTATAGCCCTTTGCAATATCTTCAATTAGTTCTTCATCTGTTTGATAGAACTTTCTTGTTGTTTCAAGATTTGCCGGAATAATCATCTGCTGGAAGAACTGTGCCGGTGCTGGGATTGTCTGTTTTGCAACAGTATTTTCATCTTCTAAAGCTTTAACAAATTTGTAGTGTTCTACAAATGGGTGGTTATCTACTGTGATTTTATCACTTAGCCATGTATCGTCAATTAGTGCCGGTTCACCATGGAACTGAACACCCTTTTCAGTTTTCTTGTGTTCAACACCATTAAAGCCCCACATAAAGTCCAAATGCCAAGTTGCTCTACGGAATTCACCATCTGTGATAACCTTTAGTCCGGCTTTCTTCTGCTTTTCTACTAGGTCGATAATAGCCTTATCTTCTACTGCTTTTAGTTCATCAGCAGTAATTTTGCCTTGTTCAAAATCTGCTCTTGCTTCTTTTAATTTTGCAGGTCTTAGGAAACTGCCTACAACATCATATCTAAAAGGAATATGTAAATTACTCATTTAAATTACCTCGCATTTCATTTTATGTTTCAATTATACAAGGTAAAATAATTGTTGTAAAATACATAAAAATAAAGGTTAGCTATAGTTTCAAGCTATAACTAACCGTTATTTCATATCTTTATTCTACATTAATATATTTGCTTAGGGAATTAATATAATACTGAGCCATTTCGCTTTGGATAATATCGTTATGAGTTAAGATACCTACACGCATAACACCCTCTTTATCAAGAGGAATACTGACAATATTCTCACCGTTTAATGAACTGTCAATAACACCACTACAAACCGTATAGCCATTAAGACCGATTAATAGGTTAAACAAAGTCGCTCTATCGGTTACTCTAATATTCTTTAGTCGTTCTTCTGTGCTGAAAATTTCTTCAGAATAGTAGAAAGAATTATGCTCACCTTGTTCGTATGACAAATATGGATATGGTGATAAGTCTTTCATTTTCACTGACTTTTTATTTGCTAATGGATTACTTGTGCTGACAAAAATATGAGGATTGGCAGTAAATAATTCTGTGAACTTTAGGTTATTGCTTTTAAAGATTTTTCCTAATGCTTTTTCGTTAAAAGAATTAAGATATACAATCCCCAATTCACTTTTCATTTTGGCAACATCATCAATAACTTCGTAAGTTTCTGTTTCTCTCAGAGAAAAATCATACTCATCTTCCCCATACTTTTTGATTAAATCAACAAATGCATTGACTGCAAAGGAATAGTGCTGAGTTGACACACAAAAGCTTTTCTTCTGCTTTACATTACCTTTAAAAGCACCTTCAAGTAGGCTTGCTTGTTCCAGTACTTGACGAGCATAACGCAAGAATTTCTCACCTTCTTGTGAAACAACAGTACCCTTGTTTGTTCTATTAAAAATGGAAACATTCATTTCCTTTTCCAGTTCTCTGATAGCATTTGTAAGGCTGGGTTGAGAAACAAAAAGTTCCTTTGAGGCTTTGATGATTGTGCCTTTCTCTGCTACTGCTACAACATATTTAAGTTGTTGTAAGGTCATAAAATCTACCTTTCATTAGTTCTTTTGATTTTGGCGAATTGTACCGTCTCTATATGCTTTGATAAGTTCCTTTAGGTCCTTGATATTTTCTCTTAGCCTTTTACCGTTATCAGTATCACCTACAAGAATTCTCTTTTGGCTAACTTCCTTTGCTACCTGATTTGTCTGCATATCTCTGCCACTTCTAATTGTAGCATCTACAGACTTAAAAGGTTCATGGGCAGTTAGCATTAAACCATAGGAATTATAAATTAATGTGTAACCGGCAATACCTGTTACCTTATGATAAGGCTGACTAAATCCTCCGTCAATCAAAATAACCTTACCGTTACACTTAACAGGACTTTCACCCTCAGTATGATGAATAGGAACATGACCGTTGATAATATGGGCATTTTCACCTTTTGCTCCAAATTCAGCAAAAATTCTGTCAACCACTTTATCATCATTGATTAGTTTATAATAAACATCTTTCTTTTCTTTATGGGTTGATTCATCTTCAATAAAGTATCTTTCAAATGTGGTCATTTTGTCACGACCATAAAGTGGAGAATCAGGACCATTCCATAAGTACCATAGAATATCCCTACCGGTTCTTCTCTCATCTTCATTTACTGAGAAAAATGCTTTTCTGGCACAACGCTCAATCTCATCATAAAGAGCCTTACCACACAAATCCTCACCAAAAAGATTTATCTTTCTAAATGTACCGTCCTCATTCATTGGCACACAACCATGGAAAAGAATGTTGTTGTTATAAACTCGATAAAGTCCACCTTTATTAAGTAATAACTTAATATGTTTCTTTAGTTTACCACAATTTATAAATGAATTTCTAAGTTTCGCAATAACAGATTGTTCTTCCTTAGTCAGCTCATAAGGATTGTCAAAATTAATAGTAGGGAAATTTTTGTCCAGAATTTCATATTCCTTACCATCTAACAAAACAGTACCCTTTTTAATATCAATCTTATCAAGTAATCTTCTGTTATCCATTTTGTATTCAGGGTGTTTTGCAATTAGCTGACCCTCAAGCTTAAACTGAATAACAGTAATGGCTTTTTGCATTTTCATTGCAAGTTTTGTTTGGGTAGTCATACCTTGATTATGTCTAAATCTAATGGCAAACTGCTCACAAGGGTCATGGGCATATTGCTCCATTGCAAAAAGCACAAGTGGCATCATACTGATACCGTAACCATTTTCAAGTACAGATAGGTTATCATACAAAATACTTGTACGAACAATATTTGCAATACAAGCAGTTTGTCCTGCTGATGCACCCATCCACAATACATCGTGATTACCCCACTGAATATCAAGACTATGGTAGTTAAGCAAACTATCCATTACAAAATGAGAGCCGTAACCTCTGTCATAAATATCACCGATAATATGTAAATGGTCAATTACAAGTTGCTGAATTAGGTTTGACATTTCTATAATAAATTCATCAGCACAACCGATTTCTATAATTGTATTGATGATTTCGTCATAGTAGGCCTTTTTGTTTAGGACTTCCTTTTTCTCTGTAATAAGTTCCTCAATAACATATCTAAAGTTATCAGGCATAGCCTTTCTAACCTTTGAACGAGTATATTTTGAAGAAACTATCTGACACACAGAAACCAATCTGTATAAGGTTGTACGATACCAACTGTCATCAGCTTTTCCTTGTGACTTAACATAATCTAACTTTTCGGATGGGTAATATATTAAAGATGCTAAATCTTCCTTTTGGTCTTCAAATAGAGTATCTCCAAATACATCATCAATCTTCTTCATAACTGCACCTGAACCGTTGCGAAGTACATGAGAAAAAGCTCTGTATTCACCGTGAATATCAGACAAAAAATGCTCTGTACCTTTAGGCAAGTTAAGTATAGACTGCAAGTTTATAATTTCTGTTGCTGCACTATCTATTGTAGGATATTGCTTTGACAAACATTGTAGAAATCTTATCTTTTCCATATTGACCATCCTTTCTGTATACTTTCATTATATTATTACTTTATTAAATTTTCAATATTAATTATGTAAAATGTGATAGATTTTTGTGTGAAAACAACACTGTATCCTAAAATTTCTTTTTGAAATAATCATATAAAAGAAAATCCCCTAGAATTCTAGGGGATAATTATATAGGTTAATTACTTATTAGTACTGATTGTTATATTGTAAATAACATATTTTAATCAGATATAGTTTCAATTAAGATTAAACTTTTAATAAGCATTAACCCTAAAATAAGATGATAATTATGAGTTACACAGTAGGGGCGTCACTACAAAAGATTTTATTACATAAAACTTTTGCATAAGTTCACATTAGCAAATCGAACTTCGCCTATGGCTCGTTTTCTTTGATGTTCACTTAATTGTTCGCCCGTTAAAAAGTGTGATACCTATGGGATTATTGCCCTATTTACAGACTATAAATTTATAATATCTACATAGGGCAAAGTACCTATATAAAGGTTAGTTTGTAACGGGACATCAATGATGTCCCCTACACCTGTTAGCCACACCTTTGTAATAGATTTTACCATGATAATTTTGTACATCTACATATTTCCTCTGAATACAAAAGAAAATCCCCTAGAAATCTAGGGGATAAATTATCAGCTTATTAAGTTAAAATATACTAATTAAATCAATTTTTCTTCTTTACTGCTTTCACGATTAAGTTTACCACTACACATAGGATTAGTGTAATAAGCATATCAGGTAGAGTATTACCAACAATAATATCAACCTGCATTAGTAGTCTATAAACTACAAAACCAACTACCCATACAAGTAGATTTACGATAGAAACCTGTTTATTACTTCTATCTTCCTTTAGGATAAAGAAATCAGCAATTTGAATTGCAATCATAGGTGCAAATACTGAACCGATTAAATATAGAAAATCTGTAATATCATCCATAGGGAAAATAATTGCACCGATTGTACCTATAACAGTAACTGCAACTGCCATATACTTACCCTTTAGCTTTGAGAAAATTGACTCAGCTGAAATACCGGCAGAATAAGCGTCTAGGAAAGTAGTTGTAACTGTTGAGAAGATAATGATTAGTAGACCTGCAATACCAAGACCTGCTTTAATCATAATCTGAGCAATATCACTTTCACCTGTAAAGATAGCTGCACTCATACCGATTACATACATCCAACAGCTGATGATACCGTATGTAATAGCACTTACTGCTGTAGCCTTAACAGGCTTTTCAGCTTCTCTTGTATAGTCAGAGATTAGTGGTAACCAAGATAGTGGCATTGCAACAGAAAGTTCAACTGCTGCACCAAATGTCATTTCGTCACTGATTGTTGAAGTAAATGTACCGTCGTTAAAAATAACAAAGCAAAGAATAATTGTTAGGATAAACAGTGCTGACATAGCAACTGTATTTACCTTACCTAAATTCTTGATACCAATTAAAATCCATAGCACAATTAATGCACCGATAACTAAGCACCATACCCATCTGCCTGTATTGAAAATACTTGTAGCAGAAATTGCTCCGTCATAAATCATAATAGCTGTCCAACCAACAAGTTGAAGAACATTTAGTACTGAGAAAAGTAAACCGCCCTTTGAGCCAAAGCTCTGCTTAACGGTTTCCATTGAGCTTTTTCTTACTTTACCACCGATTAAACCTGCAAAGAACAACATTAAACATCCAATGATATGTCCGATAATGATTGCCCAAATGCCTTTTTGAAAACCCAGTGGTGCAAAATATGTTCCTGTTAGAATTTCTGCTAATGAAACACCTGCACCAAACCAGATTAACCCATTTTCAAATAAACTTGTACCCTTTTTATTCATCTTTATTCTCCTTCTCTAAAACATAATCACTTGAAATATCAAATCCATGGTTCATAGGTCCACTACCCTTTCCAAGGTCAAGCATTGCACCTAATGCACCTGAAATATATTCCTTTGAACGAGAAACTGATGTGTCAAGGTCGTAACCCTTAGCTAGGTTTGAGGCAATAGCACTTGAAAGTGTGCAACCTGTACCGTGAGTATTAGGGTTATCAATTCTTTTACCGTAGAACCACTTGTAACTGCCATTTCTATATAGCAAGTCATTTGCATCATTTACTTTGTGTCCACCCTTTAATAGGACAGCACAGTTGTACTTTTCGCTAATAATTTTAGAAGCCTCAATCATCTCATCTTCATTAGTGATTTTCATATCAGAGATAACCTCTGCCTCAGGGATATTTGGAGTAAGTACAGTAGCTAAAGAAAACAAATTGTTCTTTAGAGTTTCAATAGCATCATCACTAATTAGCTTTGAACCACTTGTTGCCACCATTACCGGGTCAACAACAATGTTCTTGGCTTTGTAGAAAGTTAGCTTTTCGGCAATTTTCTTAATAAGTGCTGATGAAGAAACCATACCTATCTTTACTGCATCCGGATAAATGTCTGTAAAGACTGCGTCAAGTTCTTTACCCAAAAATTCATCATCCACATCCATAATACCTGTTACGCCTAAAGTATTCTGTGCAGTTAAAGCAGTGATTGCACAAGTGGCAAAAACTCCATTTGTAATCATTGTTTTAATATCTGCTTGGATACCGGCGCCTCCACCGGAGTCACTACCGGCGATTGTTAATGCTGTTCTCATAATAATCTCCTTTTTCGCATTAATTATTTATAGTGACAGAAGGTGGTGCCCCCAATCTGCCACTTTACTAAAGTCTTGTATGTAATATTTTACAAGGCTTTGTATACTATTTTTATTTTTCATTTCAGCAGGGTCATATACTCCTACTACTTTGAAGTTTGCTTTTTCTGCCGTTTTGATAGCAAATAATGCATCTTCAAATACCAAAGTTTCTTCCGGTTTTGTACCTAAAATTTCTGCACATTTTAGGTAAATATCAGGATAAGACTTACTTTTTCCTACTTTTTCGCAAGTTAGAATATCTATGAAGAAATTACGAATCTTTAGCCTTTTAAAGGCTTTATCAATCTGGTTATAGTCACTTGAAGTGGCAACAATCATTTTGATATTATTCTTTCTAAGAAATTTAAGTAAATTAACTACTCCATTCTTAGTTTGCACTTTATGAAGATAAAAGTCATTTATTATAGAAAGCACACCTTCAATTATTTCTTCCACAGAATTATCAAGGTAGTAATTGTCTATCATATACTTTGCTCCCTCAGTTAAACTCATAGAGTAAAGTATCTCCCCTAAACCTTCCTTTGGAATCTTGTTCTTTTTTCTAAGATAGATTGCACCTACATCATTCCATATACCCATAGAATTCAGTATAGTGCCATCTACATCAAATATTGCTCCCTTAATCATTGTTTACTGTTTTTAAAGTTTCTGCTTTTAATTCTTTTGTAGCATTTTCAATATCTTTTTGAGCGAAAATCGCACTGATAACTGCAATACCAACTATACCTCTACCGGAAAGTTCTTTTACATTATCGTGAGTAATACCACCAATTGCAATTACAGGAATTGAAACTGCTTTACAAATTCTTTCAAGTTCATCGTGAGAAACTTCTTCAGCGTCATCCTTTGAACCTGTTTTGAAAACTGCACCAACACCTAGGTAGTCAGCACCATGCTTTTCAGCAAGTAGTGCTTGTTCTACTGTTTGAGCTGATACACCGATGATTTTGTCATCACCCAAAATTTCTCTTACATTCTGTGCTTCCATATCACTTTGACCAACATGAACACCATCAGCATTAATTTTCTTTGCAATTTCTACATTGTCATTAATTACAAATGGTACATTGTATTCCTTACAAAGCTTCTGAATTTCCTTTGCTTCCTCTAGGAAAGAACCTTCATCAAGTTTCTTTTCTCTTAGCTGAATAAATGTTGCTCCACCTTTAAGAGCCTTTTCTACTTGACTATAAAGGGTTTCACCATTTAACCAATGTCTATCGGTTACTGCATATAGAAATAAATCTTTCTTATCGCAATTCATACTTTGCTCCCTTATTTAATGTTTCACCATCCATATTATAGATAGCATCAATAATTCTGTTACGGTATGTTGAGTTACCGTCACCCTCAACCATTCTTGTTTTTGCAATTTCACCGGCAAGACCCATTGTACAAACTGCTGATGCTACTGCTTCAAGTACATTGTCAGGATTAGCTACAATAAATGCAGTTGTCATACCTGAAAGCTGACAGCCTGTACCTGTGATTTTGCTCATATCAGCTTCACCGTTACGGATTACATAGCACTTTTCACCGTCACTTACAAGGTCAATAGCACCTGTAATTGCTACTACCGAGTTGATACTCTTTGCAAAATTCTTTACAAACTTTACTGATGAATCAAGGTTATCTTCTGTAACAGTATCTGCCACATCAGCATCAACACCCTTAGTTGTACCACTACCTAAGGCAAGAGTTTTGATTTCTGAAATGTTACCACGAACAACATCAAACTTAATTTCTTTCATTAGCTTAACTGCAGTATTTGTACGAAGTGCAGATGCACCGGCACCTACCGGGTCAAGTAGAACCTTGTGGTTAAGTTCATTTGCCTTTTTACCGGCAATAAACATACCCTCAATTGAACGCTTATTAAGTGTGCCGATATTAATATTTAGACCACCACAGATTGATGTAATATCTGCTACATCATCAGGTTCATCAGACATAATTGGACTGCCACCACAAGCAAGAAGTACATTTGCAACATCATTTACTGTTACATAGTTAGTAATGTTGTGTACAAGTGGAACACTTTTTCTAACATTATCAAGGCAATTACCTAACATAATTGTTACCTCCAAACATATAAATTAAAATATTTTACATACAAAAACGGGCATACCAAAGGCATACCCGTCAAATAAGTCAATTATTTCCCTACGCTGGCATTATCCAAATCAGGTACTAGGTCGAAGTTGTCAACTTCCTCTCAGATTGCTAATTTGCAAACTCCCTATCTATTAATATACTACTAAATGTAGAATTTTGTCAACTGTAAAATAAAGAAACATACCCTAATACTAATTAAGGTATGTTTCTATAAAACACTTAAAATTTTACTTTACTTTAACCTTTAGTCTTAGCACATTTACACCGTTAACTCTAATCTTTAGAGTAGTTGTGCCTTTCTTTAGTGCTTTAACCTTGATTGAAGTTGCATTAGCCTTTGAAACAATCTTTGCAACCTTAGTGTTAAAGTCAACTAATATATATATAATTTACAGTAATTTAACAAACAATTTCAATTTTACTACCTTTATTAGGGGTTTTGGTAACAACAATCTGTTTATCAATTCTATCCTTTAGTTCTGTTACATGGGAAATAATACCTACAAGTCGGTTACTGCCGGAAAGTTTAATAAGTACATTCATTGCTTGTCTTAATGATTCATCATCAAGTGAACCAAAGCCTTCATCAACAAACATTGTGTCTATCTTGATACCACCGGCTGAGGACTGAATTTCATCAGAAAGACCCAAAGCTAATGAAAGTGCTGCCTTAAAGGACTCACCACCTGAAAGTGAACTAATTGCTCTCTCTCCACCACAATGATGGTCATATACATTAAGGTCAAGTCCGAATTTAGTTCTGCCATCACTTGACTCTGTTTGGCGAACCAACTCATACTGACCACTTGTCATTTCCATTAATCGCTTATTCGCTTTAGCAAGAATACGGTCAAAGTAATTTAACTGTACAAATGTTTCAAGCTCCATCTTGTTAACACCGATACCACCATTGGCTGTACTTGCAAGTGGTGAAATCAGCTTAAATTCTTTTTCAGCCTTGATAAGATTTTCATTTTCTCTCTTTACATTAGCCAAAACATTTGTGTTAGCAGAATATCTATAATTAATGGCTTTAGTTTCATTAGATAAATCACCGATAGCCTTTTCAGTTTCATCTCTCTTGATTTTAACCTTATCTATATCCTGTACCTTATCTATCTTTTCAAGCTGACCTTTTAATGCTTTAATTGATGCATCGGTTGCTGAAATCAATTTTTCATACTGATTATATTTTTCTAATACAGAATTATAATCAGCTTTTTCAGCATTTATAACTGCATTAATACTGTTAATCTTCTTAACTGCTTCACTTTCACTACCAAACTGTAATTCTTCCTTTAGAGAATTATACTGCTTTTCATAAGAAGTAATAGCAGTTTCACAAGACACTACTGCCATCTTTACTACGGTAATTCGCTTATTCAGTTCATTGATTTCATTATTCTTTTCAGGAATAATTCTTTCAAGTTCCTGCTTTCTTTCGCTCTTTATTTGTAATGCTTTTAAGGTTTTGTCTAGCTTAACATAATTATCTGCTAAATCAGAAACCTCTTTCTTGATAATTCCAAGGGCATCAAGCAACTTATAATCACCTAATATTTCATGAACCTTTGTTTCAAGGGCATTTGCCTTTTCCTTTAATTCACCATGTTTGCTAAAAACATTTTGTCTTTCAGCATCAACAACTTTTTGATACCTTTCGTAATTGTTCTTTGCTGACTCAACCATTTCTTTAGTTGGTGCATTAGGCAACTTAACTGCTTTATGAGGATGGACTGTTGAACCACATACAGGACAAGGCTTATTTTCTTCCAAACTATCAGCCAAAACACCGGCTTGGTCATTAAGATAGGCTATACTTAAATTGTCGTATTCATCCTTGTAACAATTGGCAACCTTCAACTTATTTTCAAAATCAGTTTTGACAGTAATATATTTTTTTTGAAGTTTTTGTAGGTTTTTAATTTCCCCTTCTATACCACTAAGTACATTACCTTTTTCCTTAATGCTTTCCATTTGATTAGAAATTTTCTCTATCTCAACTTGAACATTACCCATTGTTTCAAGTTCCTTAGAATTCTTTTCAACCTCTAGGGAAAGGCTTTCAGCTTTATCTGATAATTCTTTTACAGAATTTTCATTCCTCTTTTTCTCAATGCTTTTATTCTGTAACTGACTGCTTAGAGAGTCAAGTTCCTTATACTTAGGCAAGGTATTTTGGATTTTGCCAATCTCTTGTCCAAGTTCAGTCCATCGCTTTTCTTTGTTCTTTTCTGATAACTCATCCTTTGAACTTTTCAAACTAGTATTTAGATTAACTAAGTTATCGGAATCAGTTTTAATCTTATGAGATAATTCTACATAAGAATTATAATTTTCAATACTTTTATCCAAAGAAGTCTTTTGACTTTCTAATTTCTCTTTCTTTTCTTCTAATGCTTTCAATTCTTTTTCATCATTAGAAATAAGGTTAGTTAGAAAGTTCTCAATCTCTTCTATGTTGGGAACTACACTTTTTGCCTTTTCAATTAAGGCAATATTTCCCTCTGTTTCTTCACAAATTGTACCGTCAATATACTGCTGTACACTTAACCTCTCTTGTTTCAATTTACTGTCCACAATACTCTTTTGGGCAGATAAGGCTCTTTGTAAGGTTTCATATTTTTCTGTTTTGAAAATATGTCTGAAAATCTTCTGCTTTTCAGTTGTACCGGAAGTAAGTAACTTTTTGAATTCACCTTGAGCCAACATAACAATCTGTGAAAACTGATTTTTATCTAAACCGATAATTTCTTTTATCTTGGTATCAACTGCATTTTTGGAAGAAACCACACTACCATCGGGATAAACAAGCTCAGCATTAGTAGGTTCTTTTACAAAGCCATCTCCCCTTTTCTTAGGTCGCAAATACTCAGGGTTTCTCTTAATTTGATAAACCTTACCACCATATTCAAATTTCAGTTGAACCTCTGTTTTGGTTTCAGGGTCGGCATACTTTGACCTTAGGGTTTTGTTTTCACGACCATCTGTACTGGCATCTCCGTAAAGGGCAAAATGAATAGCATCGAAGATTGTGGTTTTACCTGCACCTGTGTCACCTGTAATTAGGTAAAGTCCACTTTTGCCTAGGCTTTCCATATCAATAGTAACCGTATCTGCATAGGACTCAAAGGCTGATATTGTAATACTTAATGGTCGCATTAGTTTTCCTCCCAAATCTTATCAATTAAGTTTCTCATAATTTCTTCTTGTTCTTCACTCATATCTTGATTATTCTGTTGTTTAAAAAGATCGGCAAAAAGTTCAAAGGGACTTTTACTTTCAATATTTTCTATAGCATCAACAGTACCACTACCTCTTGTTCGTAGGTTATCATAATCAAGTTTCATAATATTGGGATAAATAGACCTTAGCTTACCGATTGCATCAGGAATATCCTCCTCATCAGTTAAAGTGATATGTAGGTAGTCCTCTGTGTTTGTACTTTCATAACTACTCTTTAGAGTTAATTCATAATAAGTACCACGAATTTCTCTCATATCTCTAAATGGTGTTAGTGGGATTTTGGAATACTCTATATTTCCCTTATCATTAAAATCCAAGATAGTTACTGACTTAATATGCTTAGCCTCTGAGAAAGAATACTTTAGTGGTGTGCCACAATATCTAATGTTATCTTTACCTACAGTTTGTTCTCTGTGGATATGACCAAGTGCCACATAGTCAAAACCATCAAATACTTCACCACTAACATTATCAGTACCACCTACTATAATATCCTCAGACTCAGAAAGTTCAGCACCTGTAACAAACTGATGAGTAACAAGGATATTTCTCTCATTAAAATCTACATTCATATTGTCAATTGCAACTTTTACTGCATCGGTATAATTTTCAATATTTTCATCAGGGAAATATCTTCTAATATCAGCCGGTCTAACAAATGGCAATAGATAAAAGTTAACTTCTCCATAATCATCATTTAATGTAATAGGCTTAACATTGCCATCATAAACAGGTGAAAGAAAAATTTTATTTTCCGTCATCATTCTGCCACAATATGATATGCGTTCAGGACTGTCGTGGTTGCCACTAATAACAAATACATTTACATTTCTACCGGACAACTGATATAAGAATTCATCAAAAAGTTCTAATGCCTCATTAGGTGGTAGTGACCTATCATATACATCTCCTGCAATAATGACAGTTTCTACCTTTTCATCATCTATTATCTGTAAAATTTCTTTTAGAATATATATTTGGTCTTGTAGCATTGAATATTCATTAACTTTCTTACCAATATGTAAGTCGCTTAGATGCATTATTTTCATAGAACTTCTCCCTTTAATAATTCTTACTTTATAATCATTGTATCATTTGTTTACCGAAAAGTGTTGTGATTTGCAAGACTTTTTATAATTATATTAAATTTATTAATGTTCATACGGTATATTATCTCTGTATCTTATTTCTTTTAATGCTTTCATCATTTCTTTTTCATCTAGATTTTGATTAACTAAATCTAATATTTCATTTATTCTTTTTTCAGAAGATAACAAACCATCTACTAGTTCACACATTAATTCTTCTGTATATCGTTCCATACAAACTATAATAACATGACAAAAATTTTTATCCGAACCAACCATAGCAATTCACTCTTCCTTAACTATATAAATTCATATTTATATAATACCACATTCACTGTACCAAAAATGGGACTTATCTTCCATATTGATAATTTAAATAAGAATAAATAAAATTATATACTTTTTGCACAAAAATATTGATTTTATATATTGTTTTATAGTATAATAATTTTATAATTAGTTTGGAGGAGATGGAATGAAAAAGCACACAATAGCTAATAATTTTCTGTACTACTTATTTTGTGGATTTAGTGGTGCAGTAGTTTCTCTTATAGTATGGTTATTTTTAAAGCTGATGAACTACGGTATTCATTTACTGTGGAATGTTGTACCTAGCAATATTGACTTTAAGTTTTACACACTTATTGTTTGTACAGTAGGTGGTATAGTTCTTGGAATATGGCAAAAATACACTAACGCTATACCTGATGAACTTGATGAGGTTATGAAGAAAGTCAAGAAAGACAAATTCTATCCTTACAACAGAGTTCTTTTCCTATGTATTTCTGCTTTATTGCCTTTAGTATTTGGTGGCAGTATCGGTCCTGAAGCCGGTCTTACCGGTGTTATTGTAGGTCTTTGTTACTGGGCAGGTAGTCATATGAAAGATGCAAAAAGCAAAATTCCCGAACTTATGGAAGTTGGAATCAGTGCTACCCTTAGTGCAGTATTTTATGCACCTTTGTTCGGTCTTGCATCTGTCAGCGAAGAAAGACTTGACAGCAAAGACAAGCCTGACCTTGTACGGTCAACAAAAATCATTTCAAATATTGTTGCAGTACTTTTTGCCGGTGGCACTTTGCTAATGCTAAACTCAATATTCGGTGGTGGTATGGGACTACCTAAACTTGGTGGTGAAAGCATCTCTACTGCTGAATATTTACTTGCAATACCTCTCTCTATTGTTGGGATAATTTGTGGCTTTATATTTGTAATAGCTGAAAAGTTCAGTGAAAAAATTTTCAAAGTAATTCAAGGTAAGTGTGGCATTATAGTCAGCACAACTCTTGGTGGTATTATCCTAGGTGTCGTTGGTACATATTTTCCTTTGTCAATGTTTTCAGGTGAAGAAAGTATCAATGTACTTAAAGACGGCTATATAAAATTTGCACCTTGGGTACTTATCGGTAGTGGACTGTTAAAATTATTTTTAACTAATATTTGCATAAAGTCAGGTTGGAAAGGTGGTCACTTCTTCCCTGTAATTTTCTGTGGTGTTAGTATCGGCTTTGGTATCGGTATGCTAACAGGTCTTGATGTTGCATTTTGTTCAGCTGTTGTTACTGCCGGTTTACTGGGTGTAACAATGAAAAAGCCTTTGGCAGTTACAATGCTACTGTTACTTTGTTTTGATGTTAATGTTATCCCTTGGGTATTACTTTCTGCTTTTATCGGTAGTGTAGTTCCTACAAAAATTTTCAAACTTAATAAAAACAAGAATTTATAAAGGTGGTTTTATGAAGAAAACTAGGTTACTGAAAATCGTTCTGAAAAGGACAGGTGCATTCAAACTACTATGTACTTATATTGTAGTTTTTGTTGCCGTAAGCATTGGCATTATGATTGTTGAACCTAACATAAACAGACTTATTGACAGTCTATGGTATTCATTTAGTGTAGCAACAACTATTGGCTTTGGCGACATAACTGCAGTTACTTTAATAGGTAGAATTCTCTCAATTTTCCTTTCAATATGTTCAATACTGATTATTGCAGTAGTACCGGGTATTATCACCAGTTACTACATAGAAAGCACAAAATTAAGAGAAAAAGAAAGTAGTGCAAAGTTTCTTGATGACCTAGAAAGACTACCTGAATTATCAAAAGAAGAACTTACTGCTCTATCTGAAAGAGTTAAAAATTTTAACAAGAAAAAGAAATAATGTTCATATTAAGGAGAGAAGATATGAAAATTGTAATAGTAAACGGCAGTCCAAGAAAAGGCAACACCTACTCAGCTATTAACGCATTTGTTGAAGGTGCAAAGGATAACAACGACATTGAAGTTATCGACTCATACAAGCTAAAGATTAGTCCTTGTGTAGCTTGTGGTACTTGTGAATGTTACAAGGGTTGTGTAGCAAAAGATGACAGTAACCCTACTGTTGATAAATTAGTAAATGCTGATATGATAATATTTGCCACACCTGTATATTGGTGGGGAATTACTGCACAGATAAAGTTAGTAATTGACAAGTGCTACTGCAAAGGTGCTTTGCTAAAGAATAAGAAAGTTGGAGTTATTGCAATCGGTGGTTCACCTACAACTAATGTTCAGTATGAACTGATTGAAAAGCAATTTCAATGTATCGGTGATTACTTAGATTGGGATATTAAATTTCACAAATCTTTCTTTGCAAATAAAAAAGATGACCTACTAAAGAACGAAAGTGCTATGAAAGAACTTAAAGCACTTGGTAAGGAAATTTAATTTTAATTTATTTATACAAAAAGGAGCAACTGCTAAAGTTGCTCCTAATTTTTTACTGAGTAATGGGACTTGAACCCGTACATCATAAAAGCTAGGCTAATTTAGAATTAACCTAGCTTTATTTTATTATTTAGTTAAATATTCTAGTAGTGCTTTGCAACCGGTATAAATATCATTGTAGCATTTTTCAAAATCTCCGGTATACCATGGGTCAGACACATCTCTGTCACTACCTGTATAACTCATTAATTTGTGAATTTTATTATCCGGATCACCCTTTAAAATTCTACTCATATTTCGTACATTGTTACTATCCATAGGAATCAGCAAATCATATTTTTCATAGTCGGATTTTTTAATCTGTACTGCCCTCTTTCCACTACAATCAATGTTGTGTAAATTTAGAATTTCTTTTGCCGGTGGATATACCGGATTGCCAACACCGTTCCATATTTCTTCTGTACTGGTAGCTGATGAAGTAACTACAAAGTCACTTTCAAGACCTTTCTTCTTTATCATATCTTTAAATATAAACTCTGCCATTGGTGACCTGCAAATATTACCATGGCACACAAACATAATACTAACCATCACTTAATTCCTTTCTAATTTGCTACGATTTGTCCTATTTTGCTAGGTTTTATGGGGATACTTGGGATTTGCTAATATTTCTTTAATTTTAAGTAAAGTTGCAAAATGGAGCAAATTACTGCAATACAATGCCTTGAAAAGTAGTCAAATGGTAGTCAGTTTAGGGGGTGCAGACTACTTCACTTTTAAACTAATTCTCTAGTAATTTTTCCTAAGGGTGTGCAAGTTAAATTTAAACTTATTTGTTTTTCTACTATTTCATATAAATACTCTTTACTTTTTTCGTGCCAACATTGCAGACTCTTTGCGTTCTTTATCATATAACTGAAAAATTAGATGATACACTTTCATTCTCTTTTTGGTTTCAGGGACAATATGTTCACTAACAATTATTTCAGTATCTAATATCTCTATTCTTTTAATACTTTGAGGTGCAAAATCGCCGTCTATTTCATTCAATTTTTTCTCAATTTTATCAAGTCCATCTTTTAAAGACCTTTTCCTATTTAAAGAAAGAGTAATACCGAATTTAAAATTATTATTTAAATATCCCATTAATTGAAGATATTGCTGTTCAAAATTCTCAATATTTTTGTTTTCAAGTATTGCATAGTCAGTAGTAATACCATCTTTTTCTGAATAAAAATATAAATCGGTTTCGCCTAATTTTTTAAGAGCTCTTCCCATTGTAAATTCGCGTGAAATTTGTAATTCATATTTGCTATGCAAAACACCGGTAATAGCATCATGAATGTCAGCAGTAATTTCAACTTCTCTTTTATCTTCAAAATCAATAATTCGTTTTTGGAATCGTTTAAGTACAACAATAAGTTCAATTATTATTTTTTCTGCCGAAGAAAATTCTGTTTCATTATTTTTCTTTTCACGCATTTTCAAATATCTCTCTCGTAAATCACATTCCATTAAATCAATGTAGTTATCAAGATTATCATGTTGCAAAAATAATTCTAATGACTTTGGTTCTTCAAGATACAATGTAACCATATTGCTTAACTGATCAGGCAGAAAATCATGGTCTTGAAAACAAATATCATAGTATTCTTGAAAATCCTGTATCTGATGTAATTCACCTTCTCTATTTTCATCTTTTAAATTTTGCACAAGTTCACTATCAATAGAATTTATTATTAAGTCTTTCTCATCGTCAGTACAATCATCCCACCACTGCAAAACTGCATATAGAAGGTACTCATATTTAGGCATAATAAAATCTCTTATATTTTTTGAACAAACAATCTCATATAATTCATCTACTGCTTTTCTACATTCTTGTGGTTTTCTCATTAAATAATCTCTAGGGAAAAAGCCTTCCAAACTAAAGGTCTTATCCATTTCAAGAAAATTTAACAGAACTCGCATTATTTCTTCTAAATTACTATTAACATACTCAGTTATTTTCATATCAAGTTCTGACAAATTATGATAATCCACTATATTAATTCGGATCAAAAACACTCATCTCCTCATATGTAAAATTAGAACTATTATAATAATCTTATCATATAGATATGTGATTTTCAATCTACAAAAATTACTAAACAAAGAAAAAATGCTCTACAATATGCAGAGCATCTTTTTTATCTATTTCTTATACTGTTTTAAACATATTTTGTTTTAGAGGCTTTGGTTTTACAGCATTAGTTCTCTCTACTTCTTTTCTTGCTTGTTCTAATTCTTCAAGTCTTATCATTTCTTGCTTTGCGTCATCAAGTCCTAGGTGAGTGTAAGTATTCATTGTTACAGCAATATCCGAATGACCCATTAGATACTGAAGGGTCTTGGGGTTCATTCTTGCTCTTGCCATATTTGAACAATAGGTATGCCTACAAATATGAGGAGTGATTTTTGGTATCTGCTCCCTAAAAATATCATTGTATCTTTTAACTGCATGACTAAATCTTTTTTCCCAATGCATTGCAACTTCCGGATTTCCTTTTTTATCTCTAAACAAAAAGCCACCATAACCCTTTACCACCACTTCTGGCAAATCAATAGGACGGTTATCTATAATTCTCTTAAATGCTTGATACACATCTTCCGTCATAGGTAAATTTCTTGTACCTGCATTTGTCTTTGTCTTTTCGATAACATATTCCATATGAGAGGTTCTTTGTAGTTGATGGTCAATATTAATGACCCTATTCTTCATGTCCAAGTCTTTTAGTGTAAGACCACAAAATTCTGAAATTCTAAGTCCTGTATGGAATAATATGTAGAATACATCATAATACTTGTAATAAACATTATCATTCTTAACAAACTTCAAAAACTTGTTCATTTGTTCTTTTGTAATAGCTTGTCTTGTATGTTCTGTGTTTACAAGAACACCATACAACTGAAAACCAAATGGGTTCTTCATAAGAATGTCATCATCAACTGCTAATTGAAAAGCAGGTCTTAAAACGCCCCTTACAGTTTTCACTGTACTTGAACCTCTACCATCATCCTGCAATTTAATAAGGAACAACTTTGCATCAGAAGTTTTTACATCAACTATTCTACGCTGTCCAAATTCCTCATTTTTCATAATATTTCTTACAAAGTTATAATTCATAAGTGTGTTGTGCTTTACATTTCTTTTTGTCATCAAGTATCTCTCCATTAATTCATTAACTGTAATTTTACTATGGGTTGGGTCCAGTTGCGACTCAATATCCCTACCTACTAATTTTTCTAATTCTCTAAGAGAAAGACAAGGTTTTTTACCGGCAGGTAATGGATCAGTCGGTACTAATCTCCAACTATAAACAAATTTAATTTTTCCGTTCAGTACATACTTAAACTGATACTTTCCATTTGCTCTTATTGACTCACCGGTATGTAGTAACCTATGTTTCTTATCTCTTCTTTGTCCGTGGTTTGCCATTAGCTAAATCCTCCTTTAGGTCATATTTTTCTAAATACTTTATAAACTCATCCTTGATAACTAATTTTCTACTTTTGTACATAGCAATAAAAGGTAAGTTTCTATTCTTTACCAATCTATTCAGTTTTCTCATACTAAGATTATAAAACTCTGCTGTTTCTATCACTGTAAGAAAATCTTTATCTTCTAAGGATGGTTTATTCATACTTATCACCTTCTTTTTTGTAGTCCTATATTGCCGTAATATAAAGAAAATAGCAACTACTTATGGCAGATTATATCGTAGAATTCTCATTTAAATATTTCTCAAATTTTGTGCGTATTATGAGGTATCTATTACCACTTTTTATAGCAAAAACACCTAGGTTATTTTCTGCAAGTACTCTCATTTTTTTAACACCAATATTGAAATATTTTGATGATTCTTTAATTGACAAAGTGTAACGGTCCTTATATGGAATTTCATTCATTTTATATACCTCCAAATCTATATTTCACATAACAACTATGGCAACAAAATTTTCTATTCTTGTTTCCATAAACAACAAAAGTCTTATTGCAATATTTACAGACAAGCTGATAATTTGCTTTTCTTTTTACTAAACTAAGATGACTATTCCACCACTTATTTCTGCATTTATCAGAACAAAATCTTTTTAGTTTTCTATGTTCATTTTGCAGTATTTCTTTACCACATTGTTGACAGTAATAGTGCTTTGTTTTATTACTTACTAAATCACTTTGAGTTAAATTGTTTCTTCTGCAATATGACTTAATTGTGTTCAATGATAACCCAGTAAGCTTTGAAATTTGTTTGTATCCATAACCACTTTTACGATATACATTAACTTGCCTTTTCTCTTCATCAGTCATATAAAACCTCCTTTTCAATAATCAATCTGGACAAAAAATAATATTATGGCCGAAACAGGGCAAAAAAATATACCCATCAAGGAAAATCCTCAATGGGTATATATACAGATATTTAATTTTATCTCTATGTTATTCATCATCAGAGATTACAAATTCTGCAGCAAATAAGCTTTTTAATTTTTGTACTCTTTGATAATCACTAAGTTTATCGTCTAATCTAACATCGTGATATATATCAGGTAACAAATCATATGGCAAATATCTATTTGGCTCTATTTCATATTTTGATTTCACCATTACATTTGAAACTATCTTTAGTGATGATTTTTCCATACCACACCTCTAATTCGAATTTGTGTCTAATCCAAAACATAACTCATAAATTTCTGCCGATTTTGGTTGAGGAGGTATATCTAGATTATAATCAGTAACTAACTTACTACACGCTGTAACATTAAGAATTATGTTATTATCAATATTACTTTCGACAATGATGTCATCTCCAAAACGGTTATCACCTAAAACCGGCACATTCAATAAACATAGGTTTCTACCAAGTTCTTGACCAATTCCTTCATTAACAATTATTTTTGCTCTATTATTTCGTTGGTCAACGCAGGTAAACACTTCACTGTTTTTTGCATCTTCTTTGGGTGATAATGGTTGCCCATTTTCAAACATTGGCCAATATGAATCGTCACATAACAATACTCTTATATCTTTTGTTAGGAATGGTAGCCATCCCATTTCAGCTATAACAGCTGCTCCCTGAGCAATAACTAGTGCAGAATTTTCAGCTTTTTTAACTCTACCACCAAATTTATCAGATAATAAATTTTGAATTGCAGGTATTTCACAAGTGCCACCTGTAAGTAACACTGTGTTTATATCATTTGAACACATACCAGAATAAGATAATGCTTTATCTATTGTAGTATCTACTTTATGTAAAATATCTGTAAGTAGTTCTTCAAAATTCTCCCTGGTAATTTCTTCTATAATGGATTCATCTAATCCTGTAACATTTTCCAAGATAAAATCAACACTTTTTTCTGTCGATAACTTTATTTTACAATCTTCTGCAATAGCTAATAATCTTTTCCATTTTTTCTTTTTAACTATATTAAATTCATCGCTTGTATGAACTTTAGAGTATTCATTCACAAAATTATTCCATACCATATTAGCTATCAATTCATCAAATTTATCTCCTGCCTGACCTGTCATTTCAGATGTTCCCATTTCAAGCATCTTACCGTTCTCTATTTTTACAACAGTAATATCCAATGTACCTCCACCAAAATCAAAAACTAAAACATTTTGATTATTCATTTCATTAATTCTATCTTGAGGGGTATTATAATTAGAATTTTTATCAGTAAATATAGAACCTACAATTGCTGCAAAAGGCTCATGAATAAAAGAAATTACTTCTATACCAGCCGTATTAGCACTTTTCCTTAGCACTTTCCTTGCTTTTCCAGAAAAATTTATTGGTATAGTAAATACTGCTGAATCTGTATCAACTTGAGCTTGTTTTGCCATAAATATATTATCGGCCTCATTTTTTCAGATTATTAAGAATTTCTAAAACTAATTCATATGGTTCTTTCTTTTCTCCAAAAACATATATGCTTTCTCCGGTACTAATTTTACTCTTTATAGACCTTTCAAAATGATAACCATCTGTTTCTCCATACTTAATCATATTTCGTCTTGCATTAGAACCTACAATAATTTCTTTATCACGAAATTCTATTGTTGACGAAATTGGTGCTGGAACACCATTTTCATAATGAAAATATGTAAATTCATTATTTTGTCTATCATAAGCCACAGCTACAGAATTTGTCGTTCCAAAATCTATCCCTATTTTTGCCATTATTGTTCTCCCAAGTCATTGATAATTTGATTTATTCGTTCAATACGCCTTTGTATTGATTCTCTTGCCTTGTCAGGAATATATTCGATAATATCTTCAATTCCATCCAATTCTAAGCCAAGCCTATGTTCATACTGTTCCATTAATCCTTTTACCTTAGACTGATATTTTACTTCATAATTATTCTTTTCATATTCCATACGCTCTTTCGTATTATTTTCTTCTACTTTCAAAATATCGTAATTTTCTTTAAGTTGATTACACTCGGCTGTTATCTTTTTTACCTTTTTTGCTTCATCGCTTATTTTCTCGTTTTTAAACTCAATTTCTTTTCTCAAATACATAATTTGTCTATCTTTTTCTTTGATATTCTTAAGCAACTGATAATATTTTTTATTTATATCATCATAAAGATAACTATATGAAGCAAACAAAGCTTGACATTTTTTTGACATCAAGGCGTTAGGAATACAATAGCCTAACATTTTTTGTTGAATATCATAATAACCGTCAATAAAATAACCAACAAACACACGTTCCATAATTAATAAGAGTTTATTTCTAAGCAATAAACTTTTAATACACAATTCAATTTTTAATGCAAGATACAAATAAATAACAGACTCTATATTTTCATCATGACTTTCATGCAAAACCTTATTATTTCTTACTATCTTATCAATAACATTAAAAAACATATTAGATAATTTTTCCTCTTTATTTGCGAGTCCTAAAATATCTTCCTCAACAGGCTTTTTAAAATTTAATTTTTCAAGCCTTTGTTCACATCTATTAAGAATATATTTTAGTATACAATCAATAGAGTATTTCTTTAATTTCATATCTTCATATATACTTAAGTATATATTCATTTCATTATTAGGGTAATAATTAACTCCATCTTTAATAAGCTTAATAAGAATTTCATTTTCTTTTGGATAATTTTTCTTATAGGTTAGATATGCATCTAAAACAACTTTATGAGGGACTTTTTTAGATGATATTTCATTTTTCATCTTTTCAGTCAATTCACTAAATAGCTTTTGATTCTCTGTTTGTGAATTATTATTCATTTTCTCCACCAAATTCATCCAAACTATATTTTTCTTTTAATTCATTAAAAATATATCTAGATTCTTTACCCTTTCCTTCAATTCTTAACATTCTGTATTTTAGCATCAAAATTTTATCATATAAGTTGCTATCATCTATATTATTAAGATTTTGTTGTATTAAGTATTTTTTTACGCTTTCATAATTACCTTGCATAAAATTTATAATTGCATTCATAATTTCTAGTATATCATCCTCAATATACAATTGCTTTTCATCTTTTATATAAACTTTCTTTTTGCAACTTGGACGACATTTAAAGAAGTTATAAATGTATGTAAAATCATCGTTACATTTATAATCTTCGCACAACTCAAACAAAGTTTTAAACCAGTTAAATTTAAATGCTATTATTTTTCTTATATACAAACCAACAGAATTAATTGATACAAAACTTTTTAATAATCTATTAGCATCATAGTATCTATCAATCTTATATTTGCTTTCATGTGCTTTTTGACAAGCTAAAAAATAATTAAATATACCATCTAAATAGTTTTTTTCAGCACCATTTAGATTAAGTTTATTAAGATTATCTTTCGTCAAATAATTTCCACTTTGTAACTGATTTTGCCAAAAATTAATATTTTCATCAATAGTTTTATCAATTATCGCAAATGACAAAAATTTTTCAATTTTAACTGTATTACTACCTATAGAAATACTACATGAAAGATTGTTAGCTAATTCATTTTTTATATCTTTAGTAATATCAATTATATCTGTATCTTTATCAATTTCTAAGTCATCAATAGTGCGTTCATTAATTTTTATTGCTTCTTTATAACCGTATCTATGTATTTTTGCAGATTTTACAGAAGGAACATAAATAGTTTGATTATTAGGACAAACTGTTTCGTTAACAAATATTGTAGGATTTAATTTATTGTGGTCTTGTCTAATATGTGAAAATACACTTTCTTTATTATTAAAAATTTGTTCGCAATACAGGCATTTATAATGTGGAACTGGATTTTTAGGATTAAATTCAATTTCCATACCTTTCATATATCTTTTATCACTAGCATTATCGTTATCCTTTTCTAAACATCTTGGATATCCCACCATCACACCTACTTTTACTACTATATACATTGATATGGTGTATTATATCATATTTTTATATCAGTATCAACAATATTTTGTGAATTTATACAACAATATAGTATAAGTCCCATAAATGGGACAGTAAAGGCAAAAAAATATGCCCATCAAGGAAAAATCCTCAATGGGCATACAGGTATAGATATTTAATTAAGCACTAAGCTAAAAGTTGATTAACTCTTTTTTGGACTGCGTTGTAGTCATAACCGGCTTTGGTTAGCTTTGATTTTCTTGCTGAGCCGTTACCCCACTTACCCTTAATAACCTCTCTTGCAATAGTATCAACAGACTTTTTCTTTGATGATGTTTGTGTATTTTGCTTAGATGTGGTTGATGTATTAAGTGCCTTTGTAACTTCCTTTGCAACATTACCCAGTCTTGAATAAAGCCAATCACCGGGACAAGATTTGTTTGCAAACCAACGGTGAACAGTTAGCACCATTTCATCAGACTTAGGCTTGTAACTTAGGGACTTACTTTTGCTACTGAACCACAGTAGCTTCTTCTTGTTGTATCTCTTGCAAATGTCAATGCAAAGCTTGATTAGCTTGTTGTACACCTTGCTGTTCATTTCATATGGAGAGTAGATTTCACTTGCACATTCAATGGTAATGGCCCTCTGGTCGTTTTCATTACTTGAAGAACACCAGCTACGGTTTTTCTCCTCAACAATAAGTGCTACTCTACCATCCTTACCAATACCATAGTTACAACTGTTTCTATCCATAAAAATACTGCCTAATGTTTCTACTGTACATTGACCTACAACACAGTGTGGTGTGATTCTGTCAATGGTGTGAGTTCTTAGTCCTGAATGGTTTGGACTTAGTCTTTTGTAATCTACTAGTTTACTGTTTGTGTATTTCATCTATTTATCCTCCTCAGATTTGTTATGTATTTGTTTTAAGATTTCTTTCAGCTTACTAGGAACAGGTAGTCCCAGTGTACTGGCATTTTCAAGAAGTGATACACCTTCATTTGAAATGTAGAAAAAGATAATTGCTGTTCTAAGTACACTACCTGAACCGATAATGTGAACATCAATAAGGTTAGCTATTCCTACAAGTATGAAAATAACTACCTTTCTACAAATGCCCTTAAAGCCTACCTCACTTGATAGGTTCTTGTTTACTATTGCACACATTACACCTGTAATGTAGTCAAGTACTGCAAAGGCAATCAGTGTGTATAGAAAACCGTCTGCACCTCCTAAAAATGTACCAATGTATCCACCTAATGTAGCAAAAGCTATCTGAATACAGTTCCATGTGTTTTTCATTTTCCTTACTTCCTTTCCGGGTCACTTACTGTTGAAGTGTCACCCCATATTGCAAATATTGAATTAATAAAAGGCTTACCAACTTCATCAATAAGCATCTTTCTGCCTAAGGGTGAATTTGAATAAGCCTTTCTTTCTGTATTGCCTACTTGTTGTTTTGTACCACTAATAGTTATATACCTCTTTGTAACTATGCTGACACTACTACTTGTCAGCAAGTCAATGGTTATCTCTTTAGTTATCTTTGTAGCCATAGTTCCTCCTTATTTGTATTTATAAATCAAAGTGAATGATATTTCACCTGAACCCATTAATGAATTATCCATCCGTTTAAGTTCAATAACTGAATGGTTTTCAAGAGTGCTTGTGGATATTGAGAAATAGTCATTATCAATCTTTCCTAGTACCATACTTGATGATATAGAGGATACAGGCAAGGAGTAATAAACAACTCTCCAACCATTAATTAAAGGAACTTTACCATTTAAATAACACATATCACATATTAATGAATATGTACCACTTAATGAGTATCCTTGACTTTTGTCTGTGTACCAAGCATAGTTCTCTCCAACTTGACCTTTTTCTTCCTTTAAGTAATCGGTTTGTGGTGAAATATCAATCCAATCTGTAAAGCCACCTGAACTTTCCGGATACCTAATTAGCATACGGTTACATTCAGGAAAAATTAATAATTGATATGAGGTGTATATTAGGTTAAACCTGCCATGAACATCATATTTGTTGATAAACTCCTTAGTTGCACCACCTGTATATATGCCATAGGCTCTAATCATATCCACATTATCTAAGCTAAAGCTACCATAATATCGCAAGTAATCATCAGTTAGCTTTTCATATGTAATAGAATGGTCTTGAATATTAGCATTAACTAAAGACCAACTACTCCATTTGCTTTCATTGTAGTTGTAGTTTCTAAAATACACTTCGCCATATCTAGTTAAACGGAATTGACCACCTGTACCATAGGTGTTAATAAGTATCTGATATGAACCGTCAATATACAAATGATAAAGAGTATTCCAATCAGTACATTCATCACAGGTTTCAAGTGTTGAAGAATTAGAATACATATGGCTTACCTTGCTTTTCAGTAGATTATCAACATCTTTCTTTTTGTACACATCATTAACAATACTATCAAGTTTAGATTGAAAATCATTAAGCTGTTTCTCTATTGTGGTGTTCTTTGTATCAATTATTGTGTCACCATTAATAACTGACTTTTCAACAATCAGAGTTAATGTTTGAGTGAATAGAATGGACTTTGTTGTTGTTGTACCCTCAATTAGCTTTACATCAATTTTCAGTAGCCCACTATGAGAAGTCATATTGCTTGTAATAGGAATGATAATCCTTGAGTCTTTAATAGAGCCTACTTTGTTTTGTTCAGCAAGAATGTTGTTAATTACTGCATCATACATTACTGCTTTTCCGGTTAAATTTACACTTTTACTGTCATTGGTTAATGTGATAACTAGGTTAATACTGTTCTGATCACCTTGATGAATTGTAATAGTTTTCATAGGTATTATTCTGTTTAGGTCAAGGTCAATATTCTTTTCAACAACCATTTCTTTACCTCCTTTTATTAAGTATTAAATCTGCAACAGTAACCTTGCTTTCACCAACAACTAACTTTTCCCATCTTTCATTAAGTGAATCATAGGTTACTTCAGTTATCTTTGCAGTAGCTTTTGTCCCTATGTTATCAAGTATAACTGTCACTGTGTCACATAGCCCTAGGTTAGACATTTGCTCTAGCTCTGACTTAAGAGTTACATCAATACTAACCTTTAGCGAACCTAGGTCGTTTTTCCTTGCATAGGACTTTGCATATTTTGTTAAAGCATTCTTTACTGCATCATATTTGTATCCTTGCTTACCTACTGAATAGCTATCAAGGAATGATGTACAGTCAAGCATATATACCTTGTCTGTTGTGCAACTGTGGTTTTCAATTTCAAATATAGGTGCAAAGAAGTTTATCTTGTGGTCACCTAAGGACACCTTACCATATGGCAAAATATGAGAATAGGTTTCCTCACAATTTTCACTTTGTGTAAAGTCAGAAATATTGCTACCATATCTTAAGATATAGTTCTGCACCTTACCTCTGCTTTTAAGTAAATGAATGTTGAAATTATCAAAGTGATATTCACCACCCCATACATCAAGAAAGCTACCTTCCTTTCCACCTAAGATATTACCTAGTGTTTCCGGTGTACTTATTCCCAGTGTAAAAGCACTTGATGATGTAATATCTGAGCTAAAGTTAAAAGGAACAGTTGTAGTAATATAGTCCTTTTGAAGTTTGTCCCATACTTCCTTAGGTGTACCCTTAATTGAAAGCAAATCACCGTCATACGCCATATCACCCTCAGAGCAATACTGAAAGCAATAGTTCTTTATGTGCTTACACTCAACCTTAATAATACCGTTAGTACCTCTTTCTGTTGACTGAATTTCAAAATACTGCACATCATCAAAGGGATTAGCCTTTGCACAGATTATTCTCTGAGATAAAAGAAGGTTTGCACAATCATCATTTACTGTTGTTTCAAGTGACAAGGTGTATGAGCCATTTCTACATTCTGTCACCTGACATTTTGTACAACAGTTTAGATTACCTAAAAAATAGTTCGTATTAATAAGTGATGGGACAATTTTTGAATATAGCCTAGGTGTCAATACAAGCACCTCCAATTAGGAAAAATTGAAACCTTTTCTGTTTCTTTTGATAGTACAGCCTTAAATATTGTTGTACCCTTACTGATAGGCTTAGGTATTGGCACATCAACATATTTGTATATTTCTCCACCGGGAGAATGAACCACTGCTCTTTGCTCCTCAATATCAATATCAAGAATATTATGAGTAGGTTTAAAGTTGATACCTGATTTTGAATAGGTTATTGTTTCACCATTTGAAGAAAAAGAAAAATTAACCTTAGTTGTACCAATTGTACTATGAGGGCCGGTAGCAAAGTAATAACGGATAATAGGACAAGCAGATGAAGGGAAAGGATTGTTAAGAACCACACCTTTATCTGCAAGAAGTGTACTATTTAATTTTTCTTCACTTAAAGAAGATTTTAACTTCCAATATGGCTTTCTTGAAAACTTTAGCACTGCAGTAAACATAGTCCTTAAGTTCTTTGTAACTTCATCAAGATTTAAAAGAACTGCTTGTGTTACCATACCCTCATGGTCAGTATCTTCAAATTTTTGATACCCTTGCAAATATGCAAAGTGCTTTATTAAATTCTTTGCTTTTTCCTGTACTGTTGAAATTCTGTTACCTACAAGAGCAACTGTCCTTGTAAACTCAACATTACAGTATCTACCGTTATCTATACAATCACTACCGTCTTTATTTGGAATATCAATTAGCGTTACATCCTTGTTTGCTATTTCTATTGGTGGAACTTCAGTACAGACACCACCAAATTCAGAAAGCCAAACATCACCAAATTTAAAGTTGTATTTACTCATTAAGCATAAGCACCACCTTTTATCATAATGTCATTAACAATTACTGATGACACCCTATGTGCCACAGTATCAATATCTATTTCCTTATTAATATGTACTTCACCAAAGGTAATAGTGTTGTTAAAGTTCTGAACCACATTGCCTAATGCACTATTCCTAGCAATACCATTAACATCAGCAGTGGCAGAAACAGTTGTATCAAAGTCAGTAGGCAGAGCATTTTGCATATCCTTTGTAACTGATTTCATAGTATCCTCAAAGCCTACACCAACGCCTAAAGCTAGGTTCTTACCGATTTGGTCTCTAAACAGTCTTGATGGTGACTTAATACCAAAGAAATCCTTAATTCCATCAACAATGCCACCAAAGAACCCTTTAATCTTACCCCATATCCATTCGGCACAATCAGAGATACCTTGCCACAGGCCTTTAATTAAGTTACCACCGATTTCAATAAACTTACTAACACCACTACCAAATGCCTTAACAAGACTAATAATAATCTTAGGTACTGCCTTTATCAGTGACTTAATAATCTTTGGAATATTCTTTACAAGCTCAACTACAAGGGTTACACAGCCCTTAATTAGCTGAGGTAAAGCATTGATTAAACCATCAACAACAGCTGTGATAATATCAGGCAAAGCATTAATTATCCCAAGTATAATAGCAGGTAAGTTATTAACGATACCTATAATTAACTGAATAGTACCATTGATAAGCTGAGGTAAGCACTTAACTATTGCATTTACCACAGTTGTAACTATTTCCGGTAATGCTTTTAGTAGTGACTTAATAATTTTAGGCAAGGCCTTAACTAAGCCTAGGATAAGCTTAATTGCACCATTTATAAATTTAGGTAGGCAATCAACAATAGCATTAATAACTGTCGGTAAAAGCTCAACCAAAGCAGAAACCAGTGTATCTATAATGTCAGGCAAGGCATCTATTAGTGATGTTATTAAGTCAGGAAGAGCCTCTACAATACCGGTGATAATTGAAGTTATACCATCAAGAATTACAGGAAGTAGCTCTGTAACTGTTGTAACTATGGTTTCAATTACTGAAGGTAAAGCAGAAATTAATGAGCTAATAATATCAGGCAGACTATCTACTATTGACTGAACTAACAAGGTTACACCATCAATAAGGGTAGGTAATGACTCAGTAAGTGCAGTTAGTAAGGCCTCTAAAATTACCGGTATCTGTTCAATCAGCACAGGAATACTATTGATAATACCATTAATAACTGCAAGGATAACATCAACACCAACATCTACAAATGAACTGATATTATCCACAAAAGCAGTTATCAGCTCAGCAATCACCTTAACTATTTCCGGTATTAAAGTAGGCAAAGCCTCACTCATACCCTTCATTAAATTTACAACAGCCTTTATTCCCACATCCATAATCTGTGGTAACAAGGTAAAAAGGCTACTTAAAAGTTCTGTAACAACAGAGGATACTGTTTTCAGTAGGCTTGGTATTTGACTTAATATACCTTTAGAAAGGGAAGTAATAATTGTGGGAGCATTTTCTAACACAGCTTGTGCAACAGTAGAAACAAGCTCCACAACCTTAGGCAACATATCAGTAACAGACTTAATTACATTAGAAACACCACTTTTCATTTTTTCACTGGCATTTTTGTTACCTGCTACTAAGTCAGAAAAGCCATCCATAATTTCAGTAATAGCAGGTAAAAGTGAACCCACCATATTATTCTTTAGACCTGTAACAGTTCCTTTAACCTTTGTCAAGCTATCTTCAAAGTTAGCACTAGCTTTTACAGCCTTATCATCCATTACCATTCCATAGTCCTGTGCCTCTTTCTTAAGTGCATTTGTTTCCTTAGCAGACATATTCAGTACACCTGCCATATCAACAGCAGACTTACCAAGTAAGCTATTTGCAACTGCAGTTCTTTCAGCACCGGACTTCATATTCTGCAAGGAGGAAATAACTAAGCTAAGCTGTTCATCCTGACTTTTACCATTAAGGTCATCAATAGAAAGGCCAAGGGCAGATATTTTCTTTTTAGCAGAGTCAGAACCATTACTTGCGTCAGTAATAACACCGGAAAGCTTTTTCATACCAACTTGAAGTCCATCAACATTAGCACCACATCTTTCAAAAACATAACCCCACTTCTGATATGAGGCAGAGCTAATACCGATTTTCTGCGAGGTTTTATCAACCTTATCACCATATTCAGCAACATCATTTGAAAGGCTCCACATTTTCTTACCACTTGCTACTGCACTTGTACCGATAACAGCCATTGAAGCACCAATACCTACACTTATCTTTTTAAGAGCACTACCCATTTTGCTTAGCTTACTTTTAGTATCAACTGCAGTATCGGACACTTGAGATAGCTTTTTATCAAATTTATTCGTATCCTTACTGGCACTAGTCATTTCACCTTCAGTATTTTCAAGGGCTTTATTATTTTCTTTCAGTTCTCTTTCCATACCGTTTAAAGCAGACTTTGCGTTATTCAGTTGTACCTGCCAGTTTTGTGTTCTCTTATCGTTTTCACCAAAGGAAGTTGTGGCATTATCAAGTGCAGATTTTAGTGTTTCAATCTTCTGCTTTTGTGCAGTTATCTCTTTATTCAGCACCTTATTCCTTGATGATAAAGCTTCAACAGAAGTATCATTCTTATCAAACTGAGAGGATACTAATTTCATTTCTGAACCTAATACCCTAAAGTTTCTGTTAATATCAGCTAGGGCACTTTTAAAGTCTTTTTCACCCTCAACACCTAGCTTTATTCCCATATTATCAGCCATATTTTCACCTCCTTTATGGCATAAAAAAAGAGCCTATTGGCTCAAAAGTGTATTAAAAAAGGCACTTGCTATTTCTAGCAAATGCCAAGTAAATATTAATTGGAAAACAATTTTGGCGTATAATCTTCTAAGTCGTTTTCTTCTAATTTTTTTAGATTATTACAAAATTCGTTTATGTTATTTTTCACTTGCCTTTCTTTGTAAAATCTATCTTCATCTTCACATATTTTTCCTGCTCTAGATAACCAAAATTTAATTGCCAATGAACAATAATTAATTATATCATCAGTTGCTGTTAGTGCTTTCTTACCATTATTTATTAATTCTTTGATTAATTCTTCATTATCAATTTGATATAAAAAATTCATAATGTTAATCAAGGACTGTTCAGCATTTTTACCCTTGTATTTATCTAAGAATTTCTGTAAAAGTTTTCTATTAGAAAAGAACATATTTTTAGAACCGGAATCTAAAATTAAAGAATCATATCCTTGATAGTATAAATATAATGCACTTACAAAACTATCAAATCTGTCATTACCAATATTCTGTTTAATATTATTTAAACCACCTGTAACTGGGTAAGCAGTTATGTTTAATATATTTTTATAGAGCTCTGAAAGTTTATTCAATAAGTCCTTACATTTTTCCTTATTCTCGTTAGCTGATGAATCAGATTTAATTATACTATTAAAATATGAGATTTTTGTTTTATTAAAATTAAAAATAAAATCACCGGAAATAGGTATTTCTTTATTATCTATTTTTATTACATTCCTAGGATACAATTCATAGTCATAAATTATAATATAAAATTTTTTAGCATCATCACTATTATCATCATTAATATTAACTACTTTAATATTATGAATATCTCTAACTTTAGAAGAATCTATTTTGGGCATATTCAGAACTCCTTTAATAAGAACTTACTTAGTCATTGTAACCAACAAAAGAAAAATAGTCAAGATTTATCAAACCCCAAAAGGTATAACATCATCAATAGTAACCTCTCTTTTAGGTTTAGCTATACCGTTATACTGTCTATGACATTCCCACAAATCAAGCAAAAGTCCAAAGGGCATTAGCCACACCTCATCCTGTGTAAGATTTAGGTGTGCTAAGCCATAATAAAGAAGTCGGGTAAACAGTTCATCATCTGCTACCCGACTATTTGTTTTTTTGAGTCAACTTCACTTTCAACATTCCTTGTTGTACCTTTGTTGAGTGCCTCAGATATACTTTCCTTGTAATCACCAAGCTCACTGGGAGAGGTAAGTAGCTCCACCATTTCCTCAGTCAGTAGCTCCTTTTTGTCCTCAGTATTCTTTATGTTGTGTATTAAAATACTTTGATTTGCAAGTAGTGTAATTAACCACACAATCTCATCAATAGCCTCAGCAAAATCTTCAGATGTCAACAACTGTTCACCTAAATTTTCAAGGCCACCATATCTCTTAGCTATTTCTTTTGTTGCTTTTGTAGTTAGCAAAAGCTCATATTCCTTACCACCAATATTAATTACTGATGAGCGTTCATTTCCCATATAAATTCTCCTTACTTAGACGGTGATGTATATGCAGGTTCATACACATTCTTGTACCAATTTGTAATAGTATCATTAGATACATTGTTTTCACCCTCAGTAACCTCAGCCTTCCAAGGGTGGTTGTTGTTCCCGTCAACCTTGTTTCTTCTCATAATTGTACCCTCAATAGTAGGTGTTGAGAATGTAATACTGTCACCCTTTGTTGCAAGGCTGGTAGCAGGTATACCGAACTTAACTCGATAGAACCAGAAGTATTTGTACTTGCCATTTGACTTCTTTGCTCTAAACCCAATAGCTACCGGTGAGGAAGTACCCTCACTTACTGAGATTACCACATTGTTTTTGTCAATCACTGCACCTGTTAAGTCACTTGCAGTTGAGTTACCAATATCATCAACACCTAAGGAAAGTGTACCTGACTTAAACTCCTTTACAACTTCAGATGCACCGTCATCAACATAGAGAGTTGCCTCTGCAAGTTCGATAGAAAGCTCAGCAGAAATTGCCTTTGCCAGTGGCACCGGTGTACTGTATGTTTCGTCACCATTTGCATTTTCTTTGATGACTGCATAGTATAGCTTATCAAGACCTATTGTTGCCATTAATATTCCTCCGTTTCATAATAATTTTCCACATCTATATTGTAGTGGTGATACATAGTTTCTGTTTCATATCCAATATACTGACGGTTTGTTAATGTGTATCCGTCATTTATTAAAGCCTTTACAATTCTGTTCTTTAATGATAGGTAGTTGCCCTTTGTGTATAGAGATATTCGTACACTGCTAATATCCACTAATGGTGCATTATCTCCAAAAAGTAAAAAGTATTCATCAATAGGAGTTAATACAATATATTCATTAGGAGCTTTGTCAGTAAACACACCTGTTTCAATAGGTACATTTAATGGCTTAAGTGTATTAATTAAGTCACTTAACATACTTATAGCTTTTCTACCTCCTCATTAAATCTTCTAATCATAGCCTCTGTTGTAGGCTTTTTTGATTTTCGTTTAGTTGGTTTCAAAAATGGTTTAGGTGGCTGACCACTTTTCCCATATTCAATGATAGTTGCAATTTTACTATTGCTTAAGTTACCGTCCCTTGGTTCAGCAAAGCCAATCTTAATATTGAAGTTTCCGTTTTTATCAAGTAAAGGCTTTGAGATACCAAGGGAGCTTTCCAGCTTACCCGTTGACCTTGATTTGTACTTTAAATCCTTACCAATGACACTATGTAGGTTTTCCTTAAAATATTTCAGTACCACCTTTGCACCCTCATTAAGTACCTTTTCAGTAATGTCATCAGTATTCTTTTCAAGTGAAGATATACTTTTAAGGAAATTTTCCGGTAAAAGCATTTGTACCTTAGCCAACAGCACTCTCCACCTTTTTAGCAAGGACCTCCACATACATACCTTTACCTTTAACATTCTCCACTGAAAGTATCTTGAAAGTTTCACCCTCATATTCAAGTACATAGTCTGTGGTAAGCTTTAAATTAGGTATTGCTCGAAATCTAAACAAATCTGTTGCGTCAATAAAGGAAGCTAGATTCACCCATTTCTTAGAACCATGCCTACCTTCACGATAGCAGTGAATACTTGCAAGTACAAAGTCAGTATCATTTTTGAAACCGTCACTGTCTTTTTCTTTGTAGTGCCTTTTGATTAAAGCAAGGCCATTCATTTTACCAAAGCTCATACTAACCACCTTCTATCCAGTCTTAAAAGTAGATTTACTGTATTCCACACCTGAGCACCTGCTTGTACATTATCCCCAAAGAAACCACCGGTAGAGCCATCTCTACTTTCATAGAAATGGCTACTTAGCATAATCACAGCCTGTTCTGTTGTTGGTGGCATTTTATGTTCTGTATAGTAGCCCTCCTCAATATGTTGATAGCTTTCAGCATATGAGATAGAAGCATTAATATACTGTTTTAAAAGGGTGTCATCCTCATTATGGGTTAGTATTAGATTTTTCTTAACCTTTTCTAGTAGTTCATCCATAATCAAGACTTCTTCATCTGAAGTAACTTAATACCCTCAGAAAGGATAACTTTACCGTCAACTCTTTCAGTAGATACATAGCCTACCTGTCCATTTGTAGCATAAAGCTCATTTAGTCTTTGAACTGTTCTTGCACCTCTGTCACCAATCCAATAGTTACTAAAGTCACCAAAGGCAATAGGCAAGGTTGAAGTTCCAACAGTAGGAGCATATGGAGTTGTGTATAGGTCATAGCCCAGTAGCTTATCAGGTTCACCTGCTTGTACTGATGGTTGCCACAAATAGGCACCGTTGTTATCCTTCAGCTTACGAAGTAGTGACACAGTAGAGTCATTCATAAGGAACTTTGCATTTCTTCTGTATGGTGACTTTAGAGAATACACAAGGTTAATAACCTCATCAGCAGTAATAGCAGTGCCACTTGCTGAGGTTACACCGACCTCACCACCTTTAGCAGTAAAGATACCGGTAGGCTGATTTGTACCTGTACCAACACAAAAGGCTTCTTCCTCAGCAATACCAAATGCTCTGGCAAATTCATTCATTAGGTATTCTTCAATATCAAATGATGAGTCCTGCAGTAGCTCTGTACTTACTCTACAAAGGTCAGTTAGCTTAAAGGCATCAAGCTGTTTCTGACCGAAGGTAGGGTTACTCTCTTGATATGCTGAATTTTCACTTGTCCACTGTGCAGTTGAATGTCCGGTAGCAATAGGAATTTTTCTTTCATGCTCTGTTGTAATTACCTTTGCTAGACTTCTAATAACATTTTCTTCTTCAAGAGCAGTAACGATACTTGTTTCAAACTCAGTAGGAACAAGGAAACCACCATCAGCGTCAGTACCCTCTGAAAGTACATTGTGAATAGGAGTTCTGCCTCTTAGGTGGTTTAAGAAGTCCTCTCTGTATTCGTCACTTGCTCTACCTTTCTTTCTGTTCTGTTTGTTACCCTCCGGTGCAGTGACAATAGGTGTATTAACATTCTTTGCAAGTTCCTTTTCATGAACCTCTCTGCGTTCCATTCTATGGATTTCATTAGTTAAGCTATCAAGCTCACTTTCCATATTTGAATATGTAGCATCATCCTCAGCCTTTAGAACACCCATACCAGTTCTATGTGTATCAAGGAAGCCCTCCATAGTGTTCCATAGCTTTGCTCTTTTTTCTCTTAATTCTGTAATATTCATAAAAACATCTCCTTTAAAGTAGCTTTTTGTAAAGCTGTGATTTTAATTTATCTACATTTCTACCCACATTATTAATTGGGTTCTTCTTAGTAATTTTGTTAATAAGGGTTCTTTCCACTGCACTTGCAGAGAACATATATCCCTCATCATCCTCTGTATTTTTGTTATCCTCAAGCAAACCGTCAGCAAAGCCAAGCTCAATAGCCTTCTTAGCATTCATCCAAGTTTCCTCATCCATCATATGTGATAATTGTGTATGTGACAGGCCTGTACGGATCTCATAAGCATTGATAATACTTTCCTTAACCTCATCAAGCATATCTATTGCTTTACTCATATCCTTATGGTCACCAAATGCAGTAGTAGCAGGGTTATGTATCATCACAAGAGCAGTAGGTGACATTAGCACCTTAGTACCTGCCATAGCAATAACTGAACCTGCACTTGCTGCAATTCCATCAATCTTCACTGTTACATTATGTGGATAATCCATCAGCATTGAATAAATCTGACTTGCTGCAATACAATCCCCACCGGGGGAATTAAGCCAAACTGTAACCGGACCATTACCGGAAAACAGCTCATCCTTAAACATCTGTGGAGTTACATCATCATCAAACCAGCTTTCCTCAGCAATAGTGCCATTAAGCTCCAGTACTCTTTCTTCGGGTTCTGTTTGTTCCACTTGATTCTTCCACTTCCAAAACTTCTTCATCCTTTTCCTCCTTTGTTTCTTCTGTATTAGCAAAAGCACCTGCGTCCTTAAGCTTAGTCATACTGCCATTTACCAGATACAAGTTACCACCCTCTTCGTCAGGGATAAGGTCTAGGTTCTCAAGCTCTCTAATATCATTTGCAGACAACCAACCATTCTGTCTTGCAGTTGCATAGCCATTCATTCTACTTTGATAGTCACCTCTAAGTAGTCCATCAACATTGAACTTTACAAAGTACTTACCCTTTTCCTCTTGATTAAGTAATGAACGACAAATAGACTGTTCCCATCTAATAATCCAAGGTTCAAGAGTATATTTAACAAACTCCAGTGACTGTTGCTCTATATTAGAAAAGCTAGACTTTTCAAGGTCACCAACCATATGTGGTGGTACTCTGAAAATTCTAGCTATCTCATTAATCTGAAATTTTCTTGTTTCAAGGAACTGTGCCTCATTAGGTGAAATTGATATTGGTGTATATTTTAGCCCTTCTTCAAGGACTGCAATCTTATGACTATTAGCACTGCCACCAAAGGCAGAGTTCCAAGAGTCCCTTACCTTTGATGGGTCCTTTAATGTACCCGGATGTTCAAGTACACCACTTGGAGATGCACCATTAGCATAAAACTTACTACCATATTCTTCAGCAGAAATTGCAAGTCCAATAGCATTCTTAGCCATAGCAATAGGTGAATAACCCACAAGGCCGTCAAAGCCTAATCCCGGAATATGTAGAACCTCATATGGACTTAGCCTTACACTAGCACCCTTCATTGACCTAACATCATCAGAGCTAAGTGTATATTGATAGAAAAGCTCACCATTTCTATCTCTATCAACTGTCATTCTATTTGGCATTAAAGGATAAAGGGCAGTTACTTCACCCTTGCCATTTCTTATTATCTGTGCATATGCGTTACCCCACAAAAGCAGATGAGTCATCAAGGTTTCTCTAAAGATAAATGAAGTCATTTCCTTATTTGGCTCATCGTGCAAAAGAAAATATAACGGGTGTTCAACTGCTTTTTCCTTACTACCTGAGTCACCCCATTTGTATAAATGAAGTGGTAGTCCTGCTACTGCTTCTGAAAGTATTCTCACACAAGCATAAACAGCAGTCATTTGCATTGCACTTCTTTCGGTTACACATTTTCCTGAGCTACTTTGACCATAGAAAAATCTGTAACTGCTTCCCGATGTGGAGTTTCTCGGCTTGTCCCTTGAACGGAATAGACCACTTAAAAGTTTCATAAATAACAAGTCCTTTCAATAAGTAATAAAATTTTGTTTATAATATATTGCAAATACTTGCATTTGCAAGTAAATAAAAGTATAATAAAGTAAAGGAGGCGATACTATGGCAAATACATCAGCCGTATATGCAAGAATAGATACTGACTTGAAAACAAATGCAGAGGAGATTTTATCTAAGCTGGGAATTTCTCCTTCAAGTGCAATTCAAATGCTTTATAGTCAGATTATATTAAAAAATGGAATACCATTTGATTTGCGACTTCCTACTGAAAAGCCTTTAGCCTTAGGTTCAATGAGTAAAGAACAGATAAATACTGAGCTTCAAAAGGGTATGGACTCTATCAAAGCAGGAAAGGTGTATTCTGCAAATGAAGTTGATGAGGCACTTGCAAAGGAATTTGGCATATGACAGAAGATTATATAATTCATTACTCACAAGATGCACTAAATGATTTGCGAGAAATTTATTCCTACATTTCAAATAAACTTCTACAAACAGAAAATGCTGAAAGTCAAATCAACAAAATACGAAAGGGTATTTGTTCTTTAGAATTTATGCCGTCAAGATATATTTTAGTTGATTGGGAACCTTGGCATTCATTGAAGATGCACCAACTATCAATAGATAATTTTATTGTATTTTATCTAGTTGACAACGAAAAAAATACTGTTACCATTGTCCGTATAATATATGGTGGTCGTAACATAGAAAATATGATAAGTTCAAAAGAATAAATTTAATTTAACGGAGTTTTTGTATATACAAAGGCTCCGTTTTTATTTTGAGCAAAAGAAAAGTACCTGTTAAGTAACAGATACTTTAGCCTAATTTTATATTCTTTCCCTTAATTTATAGGTTATTTAAAGGGAAAGACCAATTTGTGAAGGGAAAATATACTAAAGTATCATATAAACAACAACCCTCTATCATCATAAACTGATGCACCGTTATCATTTCCACAGCGAATTGCTCGGTCAAGTGCCATAATTGTGGCTATTGCACCGTCAATTTTCTCTGTGGATTTTTCTTTATCTGCTTTAATGTTTCCTGCCGGGTCTGTTCTAACATATATGTTATCCATATTCCAACGAAGAACCGGATGATTGCCATGTGCTATTCTCTGCTCAAGGGTTAGCTTCATAAGCTCCTTTGTTGGTGGTGACATATCCTTAAAGCCTTGACCAAAGGGTACAACTGTAAAGCCCATATTTTCTAGGTTTTGAACCATTTGTACAGCACCCCACCTATCAAAGGCAATCTCTCTAATGTTGAACTTCTCACCAAGCTTTTCTATGAACCTTTCAATATATCCATAATGTATAACATTACTTTCAGTTGTCTTTACATAGCCTTCCTTTTCCCATATATCATATGGTACATGGTCTCTCCTTACTCTAACTGCAAGTGTATCTTCCGGTAACCAAAAGTATGGAAGTATGATGTACTTGTCATCCTCATCAAGTGGTGGAAACACAAGTACAAATGCTGTCATATCTGTGGTACTTGATAGGTCAAGTCCACCATAACAAACTCTGCCATACAGCTCATCCTCATTGATTTTGTACCCACACATATCCCACTTATCCATAGGCATCCACCTAACACTTTGCTTAACCCATTGATTAAGTCTAAGCTGTCTAAAGGCATTTTCCTCAGCAGGGTTTTGCTTTGCTGACTCACAAGCACTTTTTACCTTATCAATACCAACAGTTATTCCAAGTGAAGGGTTAGCCTTTTTCCACACCTTAGGACTAGTCCAATCATCACCCTCATCAGCTCCATATATTACCGAATAAAAGGTTGGGTCAATTTTTCTACCCTTATCAATATCAAGTGCCTTTTGATGTATTTCATAGCAGATAGAATTTGTATCATTACCGGCTGTTGTAATTAGGAAATAAAGAGGTTGCATTCTTGCGTCACCTGAGCCTTGAGTCATAACATCATAGAGCTTTCTATTTGGTTGTGTATGAAGTTCATCAAAAATTACCCCATGAGTATTGAACCCATGCTTGTTTGCTACATCAGCAGAAAGGACCTGATAAAAGCTATTTGTAGGCTTGTAAATCAGCTTCTTTTGCGACTCAAGAATTTTAACTCTTTTTGAAAGTGCCGGACAGAACCTAACCATATCAACTGCAACATCAAATACAATCTTTGCTTGGTTTCTATCAGCAGCACAACCATACACTTCAGCTCTTTCTTCACCGTCACCACAAAGAAGGAGTAATGCAACACCTGCTGCCAGTTCTGATTTTCCTTGCTTTTTAGGTATTTCAATGTAGGCTGTATTAAATTGACGATAACCATTAGGCTTTAATGTACCAAAAATATCTCTTATGATTTTCTCTTGCCAATCAATTAAGTCAAAGGGTTTACCTGCCCAAGTACCTTTTGTGTGACAAAGGCTTTCAATAAAGGCAACTGCATAGTCTGCACTTTCTTTATCGTAGTATGAGCCCTTAGCCATAAATTTTGTTGGCTTGTAGTTCTTTAGCTTTCTCAATTAATCACCTCCAAAAGGATAAAGAAAAAGCACCAACATTTCTGTTAGTGCTAAATTCATATTCGATAGTCTATACCTTTGCGTTATGAATAACCCCAAGTATTTTATCCTGCTCCACCTTATCAACACCAATGCTTTCTAAAGCCTCTCTTGTGCCACAGTCGGGACAGATAACTGTAAGGTTATCTACCCTTGATAAAGCTCCTCTACCTTTGTATTCTTTTCCACACTTAGGGCAAGTGTTAATTGTCATTTCATTAGTTTTCATCACTACACATCTCCATTGATTTTTTGTATGCGTTAATAAGAATATTCTTATCAAAGTAAAAGGTGTCATACCCATCAATACAGGTTTTCATATAATAAATGCTAGGAACACCAACAGGGTTTTCTTCGTGCATAATATATACGAAGGCATTAACTGTTCTCCTTTTACCAGTTCGTATTCCTTTGTACTGAAGTTTCATTTCTTTCTTGTAGTAGAAAATTGGATAACCCTCATATCTATCAAGGGACTTTTCATCACTTTCAGTTACCTCCCAAATCACAACCGGTACAGTGCTACCTTCCTTTTTCTCAATAGTTAGGTATGAACCTGTCTTGCTACCCTTGAACAGTAGTTCATAGTTCTTTAACTTTGTAGTGCCAAGAATAGTAGCTCCCGGACACCTCATTTTCATTTGCTTAACATTTAGGTTACTTCCGTATGCAATGTAATATCTTTTCATTTGTAAACCAATCCTTTCTGAAGAATAGTTCTTCTACCACCTTAAGGCTAACCCTATCTCTAAGGTTAGCCCTTTATTAAGTTTTCCTTAGGCTGTTCTGCCGTTTCTGAAGGCTGTGTCCCCAGAAAGTCTATTGGTGAATACATTTCTTGCTGTTTTAAATTCGTCCCCTACAAAGCCAAGTCTTAAAAGCCAAGTTCTCATTGCGTATTTAGGATTTTCTGTTTGCTGTGGCTTTGGACTTGCTGTCTTTACTGTCTTTGCCATTTGGCTAAGTGCTAAGCAAAGCTGAATGTAGCTTTTAAGTTGTCCTGCGTGAAGTCCGTTTTGCTTTCCGTTTGCCGGTTTGTCAAATTGGAAAAGTCTAAATTCAACTGTGCCCTTAGTAAATGTTGCGTGTAGGTTAAGCATATGGTATCGGCTATCATTGTAATGTTGGTTCCTATCGTAAATTGAATTGTGGCTTTCATACCATACATTTGCAAGGTCTGACATTGTTCTAGGCTTTACTTTATTTACCTTTTTCAAGAACCTTGTGTCAACTGTTTTGCAGTAGCTGTTAACTCGTCCGTTGTCAATGTTCAATGCATCAATTAAAAGTCTTTCATGACTTGCCATAATGTTTGCTAGATTTCTTAGTGTTTGTGGTGTGTGGCCTTTTGCTCCGATGTGAATGTGAACACCACAGCCCCTTGTTGAGTCGCTTTTTGCTCCGGCCTTTCTTAAAATTCTTACAACCTCTTGTAAAAGCTCAATGTCGTTGTAGCTTAGGATTGGTGTTACCATTTCGCATTTCTGAATGTCTGTTCCTCGAATGCTTACATCCTTTTGGAATTTCCATTCTCTGCCTTGGCTGTCCCAAGCTGACCAAGTGCTATAACCGTTTCGGTATGCTGTGTCCTCAAATCGTCCTGTTCCAAAAAACTCGGCTACAAGCTTTGAAGCCTTTCTTCTTGTAATGTTGTTCATTTCAATTTCAACACCGATTGTCTGTTCTTTCATTTCTGTGATTTGCTTAGCTGTTTTTGTATTCATAATTATGCTCCTTAAAGTTTGTTGTTTTCCCCTTTCGGTATACACATATTCGCTCTTTTCGGAGTATTTATCAATACTATTACTACACAAAGATATACACTATATATTGTGTATATGTGTTATGTATTTCTATATCTTGCGTATCGTATCAATACCATAAACAACATTAAGACTAGAACCATTGTCCCAGTTCACAAGGATATTACCCATATCATCAACACCCCTAACAGTACCCTTTGTACCAATAGGTGGAGCCTGAAAATCGTTCATTGTGACAAGCTCAATTCTAGTTCCAATAGGATAACTTTTTCTTAACATTTCGATAACTTCTCTTTTAGGTATGTCCATATATATTACCTCCTTAATATCAGTACTATATATCACTCTAAATGAGATAATTAGCAATACCATTTATGCACAAAGTTTTTACTGATTTTTTGTTTCAACCTCTTTTACAAGGTCGGCATATGGAATTTTCTTACCATTCCTAATTACATACACATTATCCATATCACCGGTATCTTCAACATATCGTCTAAGAATAACGGAAGCATACTTTTCATCAAGCTCCATTGTGTAGCAGATACGGTTCATTTTCTCACAAGCCATAAGTGTTGAACCACTGCCACCAAAGGTATCAATTACAACAGCATTTTCTTGAGTTGAATTTCCGATAGGGTAGCTTAATAAATCAAGTGGCTTTGATGTTGGGTGGTTAGAATTTTTCTTTGGCTTATCAAAGTTCCAGATTGTAGTTTGCTTTCTGTCAGAATACCATCTATGCTTACCATTCTGCATAAAGCCATACAGTACAGGTTCGTGTTGCCACTGATAATCCGACCTACCTAGCACAAGAGAATTTTTCACCCATATACAACAACCTGCCAAATGAAAACCACTATCTACAAAAGCCTTTCTAAAGTTAAGACCTTCTGTATCTGCGTGAAAAACATATGCTGAACCACCTTTCTCTAAATGGTCAGCCATATTCTTAAAGGCAGAAAGTAGGAAGTTGTAGAACTCATCATTTTTCATACTGTCATTTTCAATAGTCAAGCCTGATGAACTTTTGAAGGATACACCATATGGTGGGTCAGTAAGTATTAGGTTTCCTTTTGTGTCACCCATAAGAGTCTGTACATCTTCCTTAGATGTTGCATCACCACACATTAGTCTGTGTTTACCAACTGTCCACACATCACCTTTTTCAACGAATGATGCCTTTTCCAATGCTGAGGATAAATCAAAGTTATCATCTTCTACTTTACCTTTACTATCATCACCAAATAAATCTAGCAATTCACTTTCATCAAAGCCGGTAAAGGATAAATCAAAGTCATCATCCTTTAGTGACTCAATCTCTATTTTTAACAGTTCTTCATCCCAATCGGCATCAAGTGCCATACGGTTATCAGCAATTATGTATGCTTTCTTTTGTGCATCTGTTAGGTAATCAACAAATACACAAGGCACCTTATCAATACCTTCTTCTTGTGAAGCAAGTATTCTACCATGACCGGCAATTACATTGTAATCTCTATCAATGATTACAGGATTGATAAAGCCAAATTCTCTAATTGAAGCCCTTAGCTTATTAATCTGTTCTTTTGAGTGTGTTCTGGCATTATTCACATATGGAATTAATTTATCCACATCAACTAGGTTCATTTCAGAAACCTTATTCATACTGCATTTTCCTTCCTTCCATCAAAACACAAAAGCCTTTCTTTGCACCAACCAAATCACCATTCAGTGCTTGTCCTCTCAAGGTTAAAAGCTCTTGTCGTTTCAACTGATATTTATATTTTTTAAGTGTTTTCAAAAATTGTGTTAATTCTTTTTGTTTACTCATTTATTCTCCCTTGCTCTCAGTAGTCTTTCCATCAAATCATTTTGTGGAGTTGTATTTTCATAATCGGCAGTACAGTTTTCCTTAACAATCTGGAATATTTCATTCCACAGTCTTACAGCCTGATTCATATAGTTAATACCGATATTGATAAATGGTGAAGGGATAGGCTTATTAGTAGTTGGGTGTTTAGAAAGAAAACCTAACTTGCTAGTCATTTCTTCACACTGTATCCATCTGGCACTAGCCATTGCATATCGTTCCAGTAGTTGAGGTGATACCTTACCTGCACAACCTATCTTTCTCAGCCACTGCCAGGTTTCTGTATATATGTCACCTGCTTGTAAGGTGCTACCATCTCTCTGTTCTGCTGAAAGAAAATCGTGTGGCTTTGGCATTGTTACACCCTCAATTTCCGGTATATCAAGTACCTTTAAATTACTACCACCATTTTTCAGTTTATCCTTTACTGAGGTTTTCTTTCGTCCTGCACCTGCTCTTGCTCCACCTCGGCCACCTATGTTATTTGATTTCGTTGGCATTTTATCACCATCCTTTATTTGAAATTTTTAATCTATAATAAAAAGCAACACAAAGCATAAATTTATGTTGACAATGTAAAATATTGTGAATATAATGTAATTAAGAAGATATACTATTATTGTATATATTGTTAGGAGGTATTATTTATGGCTACAACTAATATTAATGTTCGAGTAGATACAGAGCTTAAAAAGTCTGCTGAAAATTTATTTGATGACCTTGGACTGAATATGACTACTGCTATTACTATGTTTCTAAAAAGTGCAGTTAGCAATGATGGTATTCCATTTGAAGTAAAACGCAAAGCACCGAATAAAGAAACAAAATTAGCACTGGCAGAATATGAGGAAATGAAAAATCATCCGGAAAAGTATAAAAGATACGGTTCTTTTGATGAAGTGCTAGATGAGGTTTTGGAAGATGCTTAGTATAGTAATTTCAAATCAATTCAAAAAAGACTTAAAATTAGCAAAAAAGCGTGGACTCAAAATCAATCATCTAAAAGAAGTTATTGATACTTTGGCTAATAGCGAACCATTAAATGAAAAATATCGTGACCATAATCTTAGTGGGGAATATAGTGGCTTTCGTGAATGTCACATTGAGCCGGATTGGCTATTGATTTATCGAGTAGAGAATAGGGAACTAGAGCTTTTCTTATTCCGTACAGGTTCACATTCTGATTTATTTTAATAATTATGAGCAGGAATTTCTTTTGATTTTCCTGCTCTTTTTATTACCCTTTTGAATTGAGTATTTTTTTACACGAAAGCCCACGCCGTTGTCCAAAGATAAATTTTGTAGAGATTTTATACCCCCACCCCTAAAAAATAATTATCTGTCACCAATTTGATAATGAATTTTATTGTGACAAGATTTACATAGACTCATCAGGTTACTAGCTGAATGAGTGCCACCTTGAGAAACAGGTTTAATGTGGTGGACTTCTTCCGTAGGTGTAACTTTACCTGCCTTTAGGCACTGCTCACACAGTGGGTGGCTCTGTACATACCTTTCACGAACCTTTCTCCAAGCTCTACCGTACTTCTTGTTGGTGTTCTTTGGTCTTGAAAGGCTGTTGTATCTTTTATCTGTTAGTCTTTTGTGTTCTTCACAGTACCTACCCTCACACAGCTTGTTACAGTTAGGATAAGCACAGGGTTGCTTAGGTTTGCGTGGCATTCTTTTCTCCTTTCAGGCATAAGAAAAGCCCTTACAGTTTAACTGCAAAGGCTCTTTTAATTCTTTTTGTCTATTATAATAATAGCAGAAAACCATAGTGCAAAACAGTGCCATTTACTGCACAGAACAAATTTTTTTAGGAATTTTTATTGCTTTTAATGCTTCATCATGTAGCTTGTACATATGACGCATCTTGTAACCAAGCTCAACTGCTATCTCAGGCCAAGACTTACAGCATATGTATCGTTTCTCTAAAATCAATTTGTATTCCACACATTCAACATCATTTATTACACCAACGATTTCAGCCTTTAATTCAATAAGGCTTTGCATATCTTCAGCAATAGAATTTTCAAGGTCAATGATTTTAGTTACTGCACTTGCTACTTGAGAGTCACCACCATTACTACCTTTTGGCATACCGGTCAGTGCTGATGTACATTTGGTTGCCAATTCATTAAGACTTGTAATCTGTTCTTGCTTACTACGGATACGCATATCTATTCTGTATGCTTGGGACAAATATTCTTTAGGTGTCAAGCTACCATCTCCTTTTTAACCATATCATAAACACCATTGATTATGTATTCACCATCAAGGTCAGTTAAAATGCTGAACCAATTTGAACGGAAAAATTGTTTTAGTTTCAAGACTTCATTTGCATAGCCTTTTCTGTTAGGGTGAATAAAGTGACATTTCAATGCTTTCTTAAAATCCTTCACTGCCTGTTCAATAATTACATTTGCTAATTCTTCATATGGGTTCATAATTACCTCCACACATCTACTTCAAGTTAGCCTTTACAGCTTCAATCAAATCTTCTTGTGTTTTATTCTTTCGTTCAAGAGCCTTTAATATTTGCTCATCAATACTACCTTTTGTCACAATATGCTGTATAACAACTGTGTTCTTCTGACCTTGTCGATAGAGTCGTCCATTTGTTTGCTGATAAAGTTCAAGTGACCATGTTAATCCAAACCACACAATGGTTGAACCACCTTGTTGAAGATTTAGTCCATGTCCTGCACTAGCCGGATGAATAAGAGCTACCGGAATTTTCCCATTATTCCAATCAGCAATATCCTTACCGGTTTTGATTTCTCTAACATCAAATCTCTTTTTAATTCGTTGTAAATCATGCTTATACCAATAGGCCACTAAAAGAGGCTTACCATTCATACTTTCAATAATATCCTCTAGTGCATCAAGTTTACGGCTATGTATTTCAACAATATTTTGCTCATCATCATAAACTGCACCATTAGCAAACTGACTTAACTTATTTGAAAGTGAACCTGCATTTGATACTGTGATTTCACCATCCTTGATTTCACAAATCAGATTTTTCTTCATTTCATCATATTGCTTTTTCTCGTCTTCAGACATTTCGACCTTATAATTGCTTATTACAAGCTCAGGCATTTTCAAATATTCACTTGCTTTCATTGAAACCGTTATATCTGATATTCTTTCATATATGCTATCTTCAGCATTAGGTAAAGGCTTGTATGAATACACAATAGCTCCATTTGTTTTATCCGGCTTAAAATATGTGTTTCTATACTGACCTATGAAATATCCAAGTCTTTCTCCTAAATCAAGAACCTTAAATTCTGCAAACAAGTCCATTAATCCATTTGATGATGGTGTACCGGTTAAACCAACAATTCTTTTAACCTTAGGTCTTCTTTTCATAAGGCTTTTAAATCTCTTAGACTGATGATTTTTAAATGATGACAATTCATCAATCACAATCATATCAAAGTCAAACTTATATCCACTTTTGTTTACAAGCCAATCTACATTCTCTCTGTTGATTATGTAAATATCAGCCTTTTCATTCAGTGCAGATATTCTTTCCTTCTCAGTGCCAACAACTATTGAATACTTAATGTTTCTTAAGTGGTCCCACTTTTTGATTTCATCACACCAAGTATTTCTTGCTACTCTTAGTGGTGCTATCACAAGAACCTTTATTACTTCAAAGCTATCGAATAGAAGTTCATTTACTGCTGTAAGGGTGATACTTGTTTTTCCTAAACCCATATCTAAAAACAATGCTGATATTTTGTTTTTCTCAATATGCTCTATTGCGTATTGCTGATATTTATGTGGAACGAATTTCATCAAGTATCTCTCCAATCTGTTCTTCATCATCAAGTACATACACTCTAAACCCTAATTTTTGTAGAACTCTGTGTCTTACCCTTTGAAGTGGTCTAGGTTTTTTATTTTTTGCCTTTACTTCTACAAATGCAAATTTACCCTTTGGCAAAAGAACAATTCTGTCCGGCATACCGTCATATCCGGGGGATACAAACTTTGGACAAATACCACCATATTCTTTTACCTTCATCATTAACTTTCTTTCAATATATTTTTCTCTCATAGTATTATTCTCCTTATGGTGCAGGTATAAGAAGGTCATTTCCTAAAGTTCTCTATATGGTAATTTTTACCAATATTTTTGCCCTAAAGGGGACTTTTAGTAACGAGGTGCATATACCTGCACCTTTGTAATTATTCTAGAAAATCAGACTTTAATTTGATGCCCATAAGCACCATACCGGCTTTAGTTTTCTTTCTTTTAATTCCTGCCATTTCAAGACTTGAATAAAAGTCCCTAGTAGAACGAGTATATTCACCATTTCTCTGACAATACAAACGGTATTCTTGATAGAATTCTCCTGACTTCTGCATATATGATGAGTCAACTTCACAACAATCATCCATAAACATAGATAGCCAATCATTACTATCTCTGTAATGCTCCATAGCAGTCATTACTACCTTAGGGACAGTTATTCTAAAATGGTTATCTATTACCTTCTTAGCACCCTCAATTATCCAAGTAAGAATTGCCCCACCTGCATTTTCAACAAGGTAATCTGCGTAGTTTCTTATATCGGCTTTTCCTTTAATCTTTGCATTAAAAGGTATAACAATAAGTCTTCTCCAAGTACCATCATCATTAGCACCCACCTTTGGTAGGTGATTTGTATATAGCACCAGTGTATGAGTAGGTACATAGCTAAATGGGTCCTTATACTTTTTCTCTGCCGTAACCTCATCAGTAGAACACAACTGCTTTACAATAGAGGTATTTAACCTCATACCTTCTTCAAGTTCAGCTGCAATAACTAATCTTTTACCTTTAAGCTCAGCCATTTCCGGCTTAACATTTCGCTTACAGCCTACTGTTAATGAGTCAGCAGACATAGTACCTGAATAGCTACCAAGAACCCTCGCTATTGAATTCCAAAAGGTTGACTTACCGTTACTGCCCTCACCATACGCTATGATTAAGGCCTCTTGATATACTTTACCTAAAGCAACTAGACCAACTGTCTGTTGTACATAATCTATTAAGTCAGCATCATTACAGAAAAAATCATTTACTGCATTTAACCACAAAGACATATTTTCTTCTGATGGCGAAACAGAAGTTATCTTTGTAATGTAATCCTCCGGGTTATGCTCTCTACCACTACTCAAGCCTTCTCTTAAATCATAGGTAGCCTTAGGTGTATTTAATAAAAACTCCTTAGAGTCAAACTCATTGATTTGATGGAGAAGTATAGGCTTAACTGCTTGTAGGGCTGACAGAACATATTTCATATCTCTACGCTTCATTACAAAATTCTTGTATGTAAGGGCAGAACGGTATTGTTCAAAGGCCTTTCTACTGCTATCATCAATAGTTTTTTCTAGAGCTTTACCACCTAGCTTAATAAGCTCTTTACTTACACCTGAGTTTAAGAGTGTATCCTCTGCAACCCTTAGTGCAGTTTCTGACTCCTCTAACTGACAGTCAAGAAACTCCTCACAATTACCAACAGCCATTTGTCTTGACTCTACCCAGCGAGTACCGTTAAAGCACATAAAATCTGTTGAGTCGGTATAAGCCATTTCACCTTCATATTCCTTAGCAATAACCTTAGCCTGTCCAATATCAGAATAGTCCTCTGGCTTAAGTTCATTATTTGAATTATACTGTTCTGGTGGAATATAGCCCTTTTGCTTTGCTACCATATCACCAAATTTTGATGCACTTTTCCATATTAGATTTAATTCACTTTCTGATAAAGGAGGATTGCATAGTTCTGATTTTTCAAGATAAATTTCATAGGCCTTATCGGTATTTCCATATCGTTTAATAATCTTACCGGCTATATGGCTCATGGTACTATTACGCTTACCTTCTGGTACTTGTTCAAGTTTTGCATCAAGCTCTGCAAATTCACTTTCCTCAATGTAATCTACAATAGACTTATCACCCTTATAGAACTCCACATCTGCATTTTCACTGCCAAAAAGAAACCTTGCAGAGTCTAAAGCATTTGTATCAAAATATGGGAATGTACTTGCAATTCTCTTTTTCAATTCTGAATATTCCTTTTCATCAGATATAGCTTCAATAGGGAAAAAGATATGAAACCTTGGTCTTGCTGACTTATTATACTTTGGCAAATTATGATGTCTGCTATATGACACAGCAAAGGCTACTCCGGGTATTTCCATAGCAATATCAAATGGAGTAACCCAATCCTTAGGATTATCAGAATGGTCATTATCACAATCAAGTGGAATACAATCTGAACATTGAAAATTCTTACTACTGCGATAATTTCCTTTGTACCTTGCAGTTACATGGTCTTTCTTAACTGCCTCCTTAAAGGACTCCTTATCCTTTACAACAACCTTATTGGGATACAAGCAATTCCCACTCATTCCAACACAATTTGCTGTATATAATGTAAAATTAAGCATTCTTTTTTACCTCCTTAAGCTCCTCATCAAAATATCTGATTTTGTAATTCTTCCACTTTGCTCTCTTAATTTCTGTTTTCATTCCCTCAGAAATATAACTACCAAAAACCCATACCTCAGAACATTTACTCATAATTGCATTACCAAAAAACAAACCAAGTTCTCTTTCCTTCGGGTTTTTGTCACTCAAAAACTGAGTAAACAACAGATGTGGAGCAATAGGAATGTAACCACTATCAACAGCAAATTTACAATATTCTTGTGTTGACTTTACATTAGCATCCACATCACCAGAATACGGTGAACACACATACACAATAGGTCTAAATGCTCTAAGTGAGCGTTTTTCTTTTTCTATTGATGTTAGTGCCTCATATGTAGTTGGGTCATAATACCCCTCATCATTAAATTTATTTATACTCATTAAAACCTCATTCCTTCTTATAAAACATACATTCATACCCATCAGCATTAAGAATTAGTTCCTTTGCCCAGGGTGGAGTAGCAGACATCTTTTTGCAAATATCATCAAGTGAAACACCTTTATCTGCTTCAATTACTACTTCATCATGAATGTGCATTACTATTCTGTATTCCTTTAAGTTGTCCATAGCATAGCAGAGAATATCCCTTGCTATTCCTTGAACTATGTTCTCTACAAATTTAGGGCCATAGCTTTCAAGCCTAGTCCATTTTTTACCTGTACCGACACCCTCATATGTAACTGATGTACTGCCATATTGATTTACCTCTATCCTTGGCTTTACATATGATAGGCTTCTGCCACTAGGTAGTGTGATGAATAATATCCCACTTTGGTATTTAATTTTCAGTCCATATATCTCTGTGGGTATTCTTTTTTCTACTGCTATTTTTACTACCTTATCTATATTCCACCATAACCTTACAATATGTGGGTTAGAGCTTCTCCAAGCATTTACTAGGTCTTGCAGTTCTTCTTCCTGAACACCCATTTCTAAAGCACCCATAGCTTTTAGTGCTCCAACAGAACCACCATACCCAAGTGCAAGTTCTGCTATTTTGCCTTTTTGACGAAGGTGACCGTTTATGCCATTCTTCTCAACCGGCACTTTAAACATTTGACTTGCTGATGCACAGTAAATATCTCCACCCTTAGCAAAGACTCTTTCTCTCCATTTTTCCTTTGAAAGCCAAGCAATAACCCTTGCTTCAATAGCAGAGAAGTCTGCTACAATAAATTTATAATTCTCTTTTGGAATAAATGCAGTACGGATAAGCTGAGAAAGTGTATCCGGTACATCATCAAAAAGCATTTGTACAGCAGTATAGTTACCTTCCTTTACAAGCTCTCTTACATCTTCTAAATCATCAAGGTGGTTTTGTGGTAGGTTTTGCATTTGAATAATTCTACCTGCCCAACGCCCTGTTCTGTTTGCACCGTAAAACTGAAACATTCCTCTTGCTCTGTTATCACTACACACAGCATTTTTCATTGACTGATATTTCTTTACTGATGATTTAGCAAGTTTCTGCCTTAAGGCAAGAACATCCTTAATATTTTCCGGTACAGTTTTCATAAGGTCTGCAACTGCTTTTTTTCCAAGTGTTTCTGTTTCTACACCATTATTTGAAAGCCAATTTTTCATTTGCAACACTGAGTTAGGGTTTTCAAGTTTGGTTATTTTTTTCAATTCACTTACTAATTCAGTATGAGAAACACTGTCCATATTAATTGCATTTCTCACAAGACACATATCAAGTGCAACACCTGTATCATTTATTATTTGGTCTTGATGATATTGTTTCCACACACTATCTAGTACAGGAAACCTTGATAATCTATCCTTAATGGCCATTTCAGTTTCAACATCACGAAGGTTATATTTCTTAAACAATTCCCACTTTTCCTTATTATTACTAGGTAGGTTTCTAGTTCTATAACCATTTGCTTTTGTTGGTGTACAGCTTTGACAGAAGTATCTTATTAGACTTTTGCCAACAGTTAATTTTTGCTTTTCTAGGCCTAGAACTTCACCTACACCTTCTAGTGACAATGGCAATCCTAAAACAGCAGACCACACCATTGAGCATTTCCACTGGTCTGGACTTAGGTATTTACCATTTGGATAACCTAAAAACTTTGAAAGACATATCCGTTCAAAACTTGCATTAAATGCCCACTTTGTGACGGAGCTATCTGTTAGTGCATCAATAATTTCCTGAGGCACTTTCTCACCACAGGCAATATCAACCACCTTAACATCTAAATTATCCACACTATATGCAAACAGTAGAACTTCAAAATTAGGTGATTCACAATATCTGTACACACCTGTTTTAGGTAGGCTTTGGTCACTATATGTTTCAATATCTATTGATAAATTTTTCATAAATCTCTCCATACAGGGAAAGGTGGCAAATTACTCTGCCACCTATATCCCTTATTTTTTATACCTTTAGCTTAAGAAGTCATCATCCTCTTCAACTGCAAAGTCTGACTCAGCACTAGCCTTGCCACCAAGTGGTTCACCATCTCTGATTTTTTGTAGGTTATTTAACCCACAAGCAATCCCCTTATTACCGGAGCTATTGAATGCGTAGAAGCTGATACTTGCTCTGCCATACACACCTGAATACACCTCTGAACGAGTCATAATCGGATTGCAGTTTGCATCAACAATTCCCGGTGCAGTTACTGCGTTAGCATTGATGAAGTATGAGTTTTCATATGCAGGGTCTCCCGGTCTTTCCTTGTCACCATCACGAAGTGGTGTTTTGATTACTTCTAGGGAAGGGACAGTTCTGCCACTGCCTCTCAGTTTGCTTTCGCCCTCTCTATATGCTGACTCAATAGCCTTATTGATTTTTTCCACAGTCTTTGTGTCGGACTTAGGAATAATTAGTGAAACACTGTACTTTGGTGTACCACCATTTATTGACTTAGGGTCCCACACATTGGCATATGACCAACGAGTATCCGGACCTGTGATTACCTTTAACGGATTAATAAATTGAGTTTTCTTTTTCATAATTAAATTTCCTCCTTAAAATCTTCTTTTGCTGTATTCATTTCTGGACGCTTGTCATCCTCTGTAACTAATGTCGGCTTACCTTGTGGTCTTTCAACAAAGTCACCAAGTAGTTCATTAAATTTTTCTTTACCTAACATCTTTGTCATATTGGTGATACCCATAATCTTCTCGTCATATGGGTTATAACCGGCATTCTTAACTACCTGTGCTACTGCACCTTCATCAGTGTATTTTCTATTTGACCGACCTTCAACCACTTTCCAACCAGGCCACTGCTTACCTCTTACTGCTTGTTCAAGAGCAAAGTTTTTAACATCACTAGCCCAAGATGTTAATTCATCAACCTTACTTAGAATTTCCACAACCTCTTCATCAGTTAGAAGTGAGGACTTTCTAAATTCGTATTGAGCCATTTCCATATTAACCCTTGCTCTTTCCTTACAATTAGCTTTTGCTTTACAGAATTTACACCATTCACCACAGCACAGTTCACCCTTGCCTTCAAATGCTAATTCTGCTTTAGCAGTAAGCTCATCATTTGCCCAATTTAGCAGATCAGCCTTATCCATTACAAACACACTTACATTTGAAAGCCTAGGTTGAAAGATTGTCATTTGCACCTTGCTAATATCGTACAGACAATCAAAAAGATCTAATGCACCTAGGGCATACAGCTTCATTTGTGGGTTATTCTCAGCCGATACCTCAACACCTTTTCCATGCTTATAGTCAACAATATTGAGAATTTTATCAGCAATAATAATGCAGTCTGCTGTACCAAAGCCTTCCGGAACATACCTAGAGAAATCAACCCTCTGTTCCACCATTACTACCGGGTCAGAACAGGTTTCCTTTGCTTTCTCTACTATCTCCAAAATGTATGTAGCATAACCTTCAGCACATTCCTCCATTTCTGTGTTATAGAAGTCTAGGTTTTCGGTAGGGTTTTCTGCTTCCATACCTAAGGCACTTCTTAACTTATATTCACATAATTCATGAGCAGATGTACCTTCCATAGCAAATACACTTGCTTTATCCATATACCCCTCACTTAACCTAACTGAAGGTGGACAATGTAACCACCTATTAGCTGATGATGCAGATAGCACTGCGTGTTCACTAGGTGGCATTGTTAAGCACCTCCGTATCCTTTAACAAGGCTTCATAGTCTTTTGAGTCAACCTCTGATAGCTTACTTGCACCATACTTTTTGAGTAGATTTTTGATTTCTGATGTAAATCCATTTCGGGACTTTTCAGCAAGAACTGTTCTCACTTCTTCTAAAGTAAGTGCAGGCTTTTTTTCTTCTTTTTCTACATCACCAAATTTTTCTGCCAATCCATCTGCAATTTCATTGATGATGAGAGCAGTATTTCTTAACTCATCAATGGTGATTTTCATTTCTTTGATTTTACTCATTAATAATTCTCCTTTGTCGGAACTAAATTTTCTCTTGCTTTTGCAAGGTTTACTGCAAGTCTTTTTGATACCACACTGATTGCTGTAAGAATATCAACAATTTCTTCCCTATCAGCACCAGTATCAAAAAACAATGTATCCTTTCTCATTTGCCTTACCTCCTTTCAACTATCTAACTGGACAGTTGAAAGAAAAATGGCCTATAAATTTAAAAATTATTTTATTTTTTCTTTTAAAGTTTCAAATAACTTTTTCTTCTTATACACAAATGTGTTTCTTGGCATATTCATTTGTCTTGCACATTCTCGTTCTGACAATCCTTCTGCAACTAACATTAGTATTTGATAGCTTTCATTATCTTTTTCCTTAAGCTCATCAAATAAACTCTTTAGTATAATGCTTTCCACATTGATTGTTGTAGTTAGTGCATCATCAATAAGTAAGCTATTGTGAGATATACCATTCTCACTAGCTATATCCATTTCCATATCTATTGATAACGGATTAGGCTTGCTTTCTGAGGTTAGACGGTATTTACAGTTGTCGCAAATACCATCACACTTATAACTTTCTTTGTAGGTTATGTAACACTCACCTGCTCTTTGTTTAGATTTACGGATTGCTCCAACAAATCTATCCCAATCTCTCTTTTGTTCTTCCGACACTTCAATCCAAGCATTTGCCGGACGATAATATATTTTTTTACTTTGATTTTCTCTTTGAGTCATTATTTTTCTCCTTGGAAATTACCAAGTGGAGAAAACAATAACGACTGCCAGTATTTATATACATATTGGTCACCTGTTGTGGATTTCTCCACTTTGCTTATGGTGACCAGCCGTTTGTAAGCTGGCACTTATTCTATTTTCGAGGCTCCCTATTAAGTACAAACCACCCTATGGCCACTAGGATGAATTAATAAAAAGCCAGACAGTTTAGTGTCTTATCTCGGACATTAATTGATGAACAAAATATCCACCTATTTATATAATGAAAAAAATTATAAAAAATAATAAATTGTCGTATATTTAGGAATTATTGAAAACAAAAAAGCCCCCAACAGTTAGAACTGAAATAAGTTCTATACTGTCAGAGGCTTCAACAATACTGGTACACTCAACTGACTTACACCACGCTGACCTGGAGATGGAATTACAAAGCTACACTCAACCATTCCGTCGTACGCTGAATTAAATTTTCATTAAGCCGATTGATAAGTATCAAATGATATATTCCTACGACCTTTTTCTTTTCTCACAACAAATGTTTTGCATTTATCACAAGAATATTTAACTGTATTTTCTTTATTTTTATAGCCCGTCAGCAGATTGCCACAGTTGGGACAATAGCACTGATAAGGTATCCAATCATTACTCGTGACAGCTCCTCCTCATAATTATGTTCATAACATTTTCAGGTATTCTTTCGCCCATATTTATTACAGGCAATCTTTTAACTTTCTGTGTTGGTCGAACCCTAACAACATTTCTGCACTTTATACATTCCATACAACCATCTGTTTCGTCAAGATACAAACCTTTATTTACACAACCACATATTGGGCATTTAACATCTTGCTTGCTCAAAAATAATACCTTCTTTCTAATAATTATCTTTCAACAGGGCCAACAGCACTTCCACATACTTTCTTTAGAAAGAGTGCTGTCTTGTGAAATTAATCGCTCTTCAAATGTTCTAGTTTTAATTAGATAAACTAAATTACAAGCCCTAACCCCATAATTATACATCGTTTCAGGTTGTTACTTATTTGTAGATTTTACTCTAACTATTAGTTTTTGCTTTCAAAAATAGAACATCTGTTCGATTACACTGTTATTGTAGCCCATCTTTATATTAAAGTCAATGTAAAATTCCAAAATAATTTATAAAAATTATCTTCTGTCCCATTATTAGGACTTTAGTCTATTTGTAAATACACTTTGTATTATTTATGCGAATACAATTTTCCACAAAAGAAAAAAGCCTTGCAGTAATATTGCTTACTACAAGGGTAATTTAATATATTAACTATTCAATTACACTTTTAATATATTCTATAAATTGCTTTTTTCTAGATTTTACACTGCAACCATCAAGATAGAAATTACCGGAACAAATAAGCCATATAACTTTATCAATTTTATAAGGTGTTGCACTTTTATCAATTTCTTTACATACATCAGACATATAAACTACAGCCTCAAAAGCAGCAGTTTGTTCTTCGTTATCAGATAAACCCAACTGATAAAAAACATCAATTATATGGGTATCCGGCTTAGGGTAATCTAAGTATCCTAATTCTTTTAATGTGTCACAGGCTAATGCAAAACCTATACCTTTTATCTTTGTGGAAATTAAAAGTGGTAATGCTTCTCTAGTATATGCACTATACTCAAATTGTGCAATAAATGATTTAAAATCAACTAAATCTTTAAACTTACTTAAAAATTTGGCTGAATCTATTATTGAATTGCTCCATTTATACCAATAATTTCGCTTTGAGTCTTTACTCGTAACATTAAAAGCATCTCTAAAAGTATAATACAATTCATAAATATCCATTTTACTAATTTCACAGATATCAAAGTCTTTTAATATTTCTTTTATTTTATTTCTTCTCTTATCATATTTTATCGAATTAGGCATTCCTTGAGTATTATGAGCTGAACAAATTAACTGTTCAAAAACATCTTGTAAGGAATTAAAATCTCTTCTATCACCTATAAAATACTTTTGTAAATTCTTTTCTGTTAATTCATCAGGCAACATATCAAGTAAATACTCATACGCTAACTTATATATACTCTGTAATTTCTGTTTCACATAACCACCTACTAACAGAAAAAAATTTTGTACACATAGTTTTATACCCTTTCGGTTAGAATTTTGTTCTTACTTGTTACAAAATTCTAAATTGCTTTATTTTTCTATATGATTATAAACTAATTATGCTATAATATCAATAACAATAGTACACAATTATATTCAACTTATTGCTTACATATCATATCACTAGTGATATTTTCATATGTATGAGTTACTACTTTGCCATCCGGTACAAGGTTCTTTTCTAGATAACCAAGTAGTTCTGAATTTTCAATAAAGTAATACATTTGAGGAACAACAAACTTAGATAAGTCAGTTCTCAATCTTTCTAATGGAATAGCATTGGTATTTTCAAACTTGTTGATTTCCATAGCAAATTTATGATGTATTAAATATTCGTCAATTCTCTTTATACAATCTGCATCATCTTTATATTTTTCTTTCCATTCTAATAACGAAGTTTTGTTACTTAAATACATAACACCACAAATCGCTTTCATTGGAGAACTAACATAAAGATATGCCTTTACAGGTTCATTTGGAAAGACCTTTCTATGCTCATATATCTTTTCTCCGGACAAAACTCTTTTATATACATTTTCTTTTAAACTTAATAACATTGTTCTCATAATAATTACCTATATTTTTTAATAGCTATTTTAATATTAATATTATATCATATTTATTGTACCATAATATGGACTTATCTTTAAATAAGCAATATTTATTATAAAATAGCACTTAATAAAATTCAATTAAATTACAAAAATAAAACCTCCAAAGTATGAATAAACTTCAACATTAGAGGCTTTTATGTATTTTTCTATAAAAGTACATATAACTATGCAATTTTTAAACTTCTCATCAGAGAGTAATAACACTACTAATATCAAGATAAAACTAACCACAATTGATTACATCATATTTCTTGTATCATCATAAGATTCAAAAAATTGCACTATCAGAATTAGCAATTAAAACCTTAATTTCATTGCTTAAAGCAGAGTCAAATTTTATCAATAAACTCTTTTTCATTTTTATCAAAAACGTTTTATCCTGCCACCAACAGTTAGACCTTCTGGCAATTTGGTGATTTTTGTATAACTTAAAACAAGGTCACCACCAACTGATAAACCTTCCGGTAATTTGGTAATTGGCGTACCAGTCAAATCAAGGGTACCTTTAACAGTTAAACCCTCCGGTAATTCTGTAATATCTGAGCAACATAAATTAAGGTCACCACCAACAGTTAAACCTTTTGGTAATTCGGTGATTTTTGTATAACTTAAATCAAGGCTACCACCAACAGTTAAGCCTTCCGGTAATTCGGTGATTTTTGAACTACTTAAATTAAGGTCACCATTAACAGTTAAATCTTTTGGTAATTCGGTGATTTTTGTATAACTTAAATTAAGGTTGCCACCAACAGTTAAACCTTTTGATAATTCGGTAATATTTGACGTACTTAAATCAAAGCTACCACCAACAGTTAAGCCTTCCGGTAATTTAGTGATTGGTGTCCAACTTAAATCAAGACTACCACCAACAGTTAAGCCTTCCGGTAATTCGGTGATTTTTGAAAGACTTAAATTAAGGTCACCATTAACAGTTAAACCTTTTGGTAATTCGGTGATTTTTGTATCAATTAATTTTAGGTCACCATCAATAGTTAAGTTTTTTGGTAATTCGGTAATATCTGAGCAACATAAATTAAGGCTACCATTAACAGTTAAGCCTTCCGGTAATTTAGTGATTGGTGTCCAACTTAAATTAAGGCTACCACCAACAGTTAAGCCTTCCGGTAATTCGGTGATTTTTGTACTACATAAATTAAGGTCGCCATTAACAGTTAAACCTTTTGGTAATTCGGTGATTTTTGTATAACTTAAATTAAGGTTGCCACCAACAGTTAAACCTTTTGGTAATTCGGTGATTTTTGAACTACTTAAATCAAGATTGCCACTAATTTTTAAACACTTTATTTTAGGGAAAATTATACTTAGATCATTAACAGATATTCCCTTAAGTAGTCTATGTATTGCAGTATTAGACAATGTAAGATTACCATCATATGTTAGACATTCAGATAAACTCTTAAATTTTGTTCCTTTAAAATCAATTCCTTCAACAACTAAATCATCAGGTAGTTTTGCAATTTTTGTATCAATTAATTTAAGTTTGCCACCAACAGTTAAACCTTCCGGTAATTCAGTGATTAGTGTATGAGTTAAATCAAGGTCACCTTTAACAGTTAAGTTTTTTGGTAATTTAGTGATTGAGGCATTTCTTAATTTTAGGTCACCATCAACAGTTAAACCTTCTGTTAATTCTGTAATTCCTAGCTTATTTAAAATATGATTACCTTCAACAAACTCCTCTTCTACTAAATTTTTAAACCTATCTTCCTTTGGCTTAATTTTAATCACACTTGTAGTGTGAAATTTTAAATCCAATTTATGACTAACTTTACTATCTTCAATAACGTACCATACATTACTCTCTTCATTTTGAACATTCCATTCTTCTTCACTTAGCACATCGGTCATATTGCAATCGTTACATAAAGAAACATAATCATTGTAACTAACTAAAATCAATGCATTGTAATTATCATCAGCCCAAAGAACTTTAATTTTTCTATCAGAATACAATACTTTTACATCCAGATTAGCACATGTATCATAAGCAGTCACTTCAATTTCTAATGTGAGTGATGGAAAATTACTTACGGTTGCTTTGATATAATCAACAAATTCATTTAATGATACACAAAAGAAAGCATCATAACTCATATCAAGTTCAACAGAATCTTCAATTTGATCGTATTCAAGATCATTTTCATATAGCATACTGGCGAATGATTCACTAACATCACACAAATAGTCAAAAAGTTCTTCTGAATTTTCAATATTACTAATTTTGATTTTTCCTACTAATCCACCTTCCATAATTACCTCCAAGAATTTAATATTTTAATATTACTATTTAAGACGCTTATCTAGTTCATGATAAATATATTCTAGTTCGGAATCAGTCAAATCGCCTCTATCAACGGATATTTCAGTTTTTCCACTTCTTATTTCAGATAAACATTCCTCAATCTTTTCTTCAACTACCGTATTACGATAGCCCATATAGTCCATAAAATCATCTTTGTTTATCATAATTATTTCTCCTAACATTTCACACTAAAATTTAAACTTATCAACTGTATTATACTATATTAGCATCTGTGATTCTAGCATAATTTTTCATAAATAATAAGTGATTTATTTATGCATTATCACATAATTGTATTTTAGTTTAAAAATTTTGACGGTAATTATTAAAGTCTTATATAAAACCGATACATTAATTATTGACAATATTATAAAATAAATATATAATTTATTGTATATTTTATTTTATGGTAGGATATTATTTATGAACGATGGCTTTATTAATGAGAAACAATTAAGTGAATATATTAGCAACAAAGATTTTTCTGAATATAATCCTAATATTCAGAAATTTTTACAATTTACATTTGGCAATAAATTTAATGTAAATTTACCATTTATCACTAGAAAAATGGGTGGTCCTGTTAAACCTGATTTGTGTATAATTCATAATGGTATAGAAAAATATATAAGCATAAAAAAAGGTTCTGGAAACAGTGTTCACCAAGAAAGCATTGATGTTTTCTTTCCATATTTTCAAAATATGTTAGGTACTGAGTTACTAAACAATTTGAAGTTGTTTCACTATGGAGATGATACAACTGATGATACTGGAATAAATAGATATAATGCATCTGAATGTAAATCCAGATACAAAGAACAAATATGTAATATAAACACAAATATTAATATATGGTCAAATTTATCACATTTTTTAGATAGATTTTTATTTATTGGAAACATCGGTTCACTAGCTGTTGATGTTATTTATCATGGTACTATTGATTCCGGATTATGGGCATCACGAAGTGAAATTTATGACTACATAGAAAATAACAAATTTTCATCTAATGCTATTCATTTCGGACCTTTAACTTATCAAGTTTGGGGTAGAAATGAAAAAAGAATTGCAAAACATCCTGATAGAAGGTATGTTATGCAAGTAAAATGGGGTAGCATAACAAAAGATTTAGAAAAAATTAGGGAGACTACTGATAATGTATAAAGGTACATATGATGGAGATAAAGACGAAATTAAGTTTGTAGCAAAATTTAATTCCAACAAAGAATTGTTTTCTAACTATCTATCAAATTTTGTTAATTATCAAAATGTATGGATGGTTAGAGTAACAACAAAACAATTTTCAACCTTAAGTGGTAGAAAAGTATTTACTCGTTCTGACTGTTACCTTGCAAGTATTAACACGAATATTGAGGATTTGCTAGAAAAAAATGATTATTTATTATCAGAAGAAATTTTGGATACTAATAAAATCAAGTACACAAAAATTCCTTATTCAGGCATTTCAATTAAAATGACCACTTCAAAAAGGTTTCAAATTCTAAAAACAGGTCCTAATTCTTTTAAATCTCTTTTTGGCTCATATGAACTTGGTGCTGGTGCATCATTGTTTTGCAAAAGAGAAACAGAATTAAATAAAAACCCTGATCTAATTAAAGGTTGGAATTCAACTATTGAAAATATGACAAATTACTTTAGCGAAATTACTAATGGTAACAATTCTTTTTATATGAATAAAGAAATATGCAAAAAGATAAAAAATTTTTCTTGTGATAAAGTAAAAAGTCTTATAATTGAAAACAGAGACTTGCAACAAAAAATATTTAATGGCATTGGTTTGTACGATGAACCATATACTGCACTATACTTTTATCACGGTGATAATATTGAAAAATTAACTACCATTCCTTTTACTGTCACTACCGGTTCTGGTCGTTCAAAAGGTGATTATACAATTGTTTTAAAACCATAGATAACCCCATAGTTTATATACATATAAACTATGGGGTTATCTTTTTATTGATAAATTATCCTTACTAATTCTTTAGAAAGTTTACTGATCACTGGAACAACAACACTATTTCCTATTTGTTTATACGCTTGACAGCCTGTACCAATTTTATAATTATCAGGAAAACCCATTAATCTTAGGCACTCCCTCTCGGTAAGCTTTCTTTTTTGCTCTATAACAACAGCAACATTGCTACCACCAGTTCCCATTTTTGCAGTTAAGCAATTAGATATATCACCTTGCACAAAGTGGCAACGAGATGGTCTAATATCATATGCTAATGTTGAAGGTGTTACCACTATATTCTTCTTTTCAATGAAAGTGTTTATATTTCTCTCACATATAGCAGACACACCGTATTTCTCTTTATCCACATTGTGTTCTATAATATCAGATAATTTAGTTTTTAATTTTTCTTGTGTTGGAAAACAAAAATCATCAATACTAATATCACTATCTTTTCTTATGCCAACACAATACCATCTTTCCCTATTTTGTGGGACATTGTAGTTTTTTGCATTAAGTGTATCAAATTTATAGTTATAGCCTATTTCATCAAGAGTGTTTAAAATTACCTCTAAAGTATGACCATTATCATGATTAGTTATACCTTTAACATTTTCAAGAATAAATCCTTTAGGTTTTTTTTCTTTCAAAATACGAGCAACTTCAAAGAATAATGTTCCTCTAGTATCTTCAAAACCTAATCTTCGACCGGCGATAGAAAAAGGTTGACAAGGAAATCCTGCACATAATATATCGTGATCTGGTATATCCGTTGCAGGTATTTTGGTAATATCACCATAGGGAATTTCTCCAAAATTCATTGCATATGTATTTTGAACTGGTTTATCAATATCAGAACTAAACACACACTTTCCACCAACTTTTTCAAAAGCTATTCTAAAACCACCTAATCCACAGAACAAATCAATAAAGGTAAATTTCACTTTCATTCCTCCATATACTCAATAAAATGGTTAATTATGCCTGTTATGACTGGTGGGCCAACAGCATTTCCTGCTTGTTTATACTGTTGTGTTACACTTACAGTATTCGCAATATTCTCAATAAAATGATCATCAAAGCCTTGTAATTTAAAGTTCTCTGCTGGAGTAAATTTTCTTATATATTTTTCATCATTGTTATGAATAAAAATTTTTGTAGTATCTGACCTTGCAAGTATTGTTGGTGATATACCATAAACTGAATAAACTCTTCTTTGTCTTTCTAAATCATTCCAAACTTCTCTTGGCAAATCAAATAATTTTCTAATTTTATTTACACAAAAAGTATCCTCGCTAATTTCATAATCTTTTAAGAAATTTACAACTCTTTCATTTGTGATTAAATATCTAGGTTCTCTTGTATTTTCGAGAATATCAACTATGAATTTTTGTGGATTATTAAACTTCAAAGAATTAAAAAAATCAAATCCTACATAATTAAAGGTAGCCTTGAAAGTATCAACCTTCTTATTTCTATTATCCTTTTTAATATCATCAGCTTTACCATTTAATATACCAACTATATAGGTTCTTTCTCTATTTTGAGGTAAACCTGCCTCTGCAGAATTAATAATTGTAAAATCTATTGTATATCCAATCATATTTAGTGTTTGCACAATAATTTTAAAAGTGTTACCACTATTATGAGAAATAATATTCTTTACATTTTCAAGTAAAAAATACTTTGGCTTTTTCTCATTTAAAATTCTTACTACATCAAAAAATAAAGTACCTCTCGTATCATTGAATCCTTTTTGTTGTCCTGCAATACTAAATGCTTGACAAGGAAAACCAGCTACTAATAATTCGTGGTCTGGAACATCTTTTTCATTTACTTTAGTTATATCACCATAAAGATTATTATCAGGAAAGTTAGATAAATATGAAGCAGTTGCATATTTGTCAATTTCAGATGAAAACACTACTTCACCTTCAAGTTCTGAATTGTCAATTCCAACTTCAAAACCACCTATTCCAGAAAACAAAGATGCAATTCTCATACTACAAACTCCTTCAGCAATTAGTAAAAAACTTCGTTTCATTAAGTTATCCTATTCATTATAAATAGTCATACTTTATTAGTCAAGTTATATTCTACTAAATTTAATTATAATTTCATTTTTCTTACTGAGGATTTTATTGATGTTCATTATTTATCGTAAATATTCAAGTTCATATTTTTGATTTCAAATGTGTCACAATTTTAGTACAATTAAATTAACAACAGATATTATAAATCCAAATCATTGAACTTTATTAACGATAAGTTTGATATAAAGAAAATTAAAATTGATGAAAGGTAGTTTTTTGGTAGTCAGCAAAATTTCAAATGACAAAGATATTCCCTATTTTGCCCCATTATATCAACATTCTTAGGCAATAAATTTTGTCCTACCATGGCACACAAACATTATCTTTGTCATTATATTTTCCTTTCATTTTAGGTTTGACTATTTCTTTAATTGTACCACAAAAAGAAAGTTCTTGCTACAAAAAGCCTACTCAACAAAAGTTAAGTAGGCTTAGATTTAGGTATTAAGTTAAATTACTTCTGCACATATTCTTTGATTTGGTTATATGATAGGTTATTGTCACCACCATAAGTTTGAGAGATTGGCACAAAGTATTTAGTTTGGTTAGAATTTTCTGTTTTTATTTCAAACAATGGACAAAACACAGTAGTATCGGCACCGGTTGTATTACTGTTAATATCCACATAATAATCAAGTTGTTTACCCGGTGTGAACTTTACATTCTTTTTATAAGTATATGTAAAGCCACTACTTTCCCCTGATATTAGACCTTCAACTGTAAAAGGCTCTTTGTTATCCTCTAAGAAATAGTAGGCAATTTTGTTATTTGTAATTTCAGTATCAATACCTTGATGTAAATTTACAGGCTGACCCATTTTATAGGCAAAAGCAATATTGCCCATAGGGTACTTAACTGTTTTATTACCATCTTCATACACTAAATTTGTAACACTATAGTTGCCATCTTTTGCAAAGCCAACTGTAAATGATACTGTATATTTTGTTAAATCATTTTCCTTTTCAGGATTATCATTGACAACAACTTTTGCAATATACACATTATCGTTATCAAATCTTAGTTTACTAATGTCATTTAAAAACTTTACACTACTATCAAAAGCATATACTTCTGTTTTAAATGTACACTTGTTACTGATGTCATCATCACAATGAATTGCACCCATAGAACCATAGACTTTACGGAAATAAACACCCTTTACCTTGTGGGTAGTTGATACCTTTTCAGGGTCGTTGGTACTTTTCAATTGATTGTTATTGTAAGCCAACACCCCTACACAAATTGCCAATGCTACTACCAATACCGAAAGTACAGTAATGATGATTTCCTTCTTTTTCATAAATTTTCCTCCTTTATAATTTAAGTTGTTTTAACTTTGATTACATTATAAAGTGGAAAGTTTATTTATACAAGAAACTACAGGTTTCATTAGATTTGCAACCTATAGTTGCGTGAATATTCGCGTCATATTTTGTGTATTACTCTTTCATTCTAAATAAAACAATGTTATACTTTAGGTGTAAAATTAAAAAATAATTAATATATAAACAACAATATTAGAAAGGAGCAATAAATGAAACTATTTGTTGATGACAAGAGGGATAAACCGGCTGGTAGTTATCAAGTTGCCAGAGATTATGAAAGTGCAATTTTTCTTTTAGAAAATCTACCGCCATTCGATTTTATTGACCTTGACTACAGTTTAGAGGAAGAAAAAACCGGTCTGGACATATTAAAATGGATGTACGAAAACAATGTTACTGTACCACACATTAACATTCATTCCAGCAACATTGAGGGTCGCAAGGAAATGCTGATTTATGCTGAAAATCATTTTCCCGACACCACTGTTACATACTTTGTTGCAAAATAACTTAAATTATAAGACAAAACCCGATAGTAACTGTACTATCGGGCTTTTCATATTTATATCATTATAAAATATTATAAATCATTTTTATTAATCAATTGCATCAAATTTTGATTATTAATATCAGCTTTATTTGTTTTCTTAGTTTGTTTATTATTCTTATCTAGAATAAAAACACTACCCCACTGTGCATTCTCTTTACTTAATCCAAAGAAAACATAATATTTTTCTTTTGTAGAATTATCAACAAATTTACAATAGCACATATTATCAGTAGTTACCATAAAATCAGTAACTCCATAGTATTCATTAAACTGCTTTACGGTAAACCGTCTTGACATATCATCATAACCACTTTGTGTACGCAATACATCATAAATTTTCTTTGCTAAATTATGAGAGACAGAAACGCTGTCTATACTTTCATTTTTATCTTTTATAAAATTAATTTGGTTTCTCCCAACCTCTGTTGCAACTGTTAATTTTTGTGAAGAGGTTTCTTTAACTGTTTGATTAGTATTTTTACTTTCTGAACAACCAACTAAAAGCAAAATAGAAATAATTGATAATAGGCAAATAAGTTTCTTCATAACTACCTCCAAAAGTGTTTCTATTATTAATACTTTTCAAAAAACAAAAGTGTTGCAAAATTTCATATTTTTATAAAAAATCAACCTACTAGTTTTTATCTACTAGTAGGTTTTGTTAAGTTAAATTATCAATTGCTTGGTAAAGCTGCTACAAATGGATTTAGCAATTTATAGATTTCACTTGCTTTTTTACTATCTCTTAAAAGTTTAGATAATTTATTATTAACATCAACTTTAGTTTTGGAGCTTATCATTATTTGGATAATTTCCTCTTTCCTATCATATACAGAAAGGCTTTTCAGCTTTTCATTGCAAAAATTGGTAATCAAAGTTTTTCTATCTGTTGAGGTAGACTTTTCCACAATTTCAGTTAGAATTGTGGATGGATGGAAATATTCATTTATAGTTACTGCCCTACTAACCCTTACACCGGTTACAGAATTAAACATTTCAATTGCTTTGTCATAGTCATTATCCTTAGACACAATGCAAATTTCAATTGGCTTAACCCTATCAATTTCTTCTTCAATATCAAAAAGAATTTTGCAATCAATAGCATTTTTCACAGGCATTTGAATTAGCTTAAAAATCATTTTGCAATTAGAAAGGCTAATATTCATATGAGCATCTAAGGTCATTGTTGCATGGTCATTTCCATAATATACAAAAACCTTGTCGCTACTTTTCAATTCAGTTATTCCCTCAAGTCCACTACTACCAACATTTTCATAGTCAATATAAAAAACTCTATTAGTAGAGGTTTGTGCTGAACATTCATAAATTTTCTCAATCATAATTATCACCTAAAATTTATTTACTACAATTATCTTATCATTTGTGACGGTAAAATAAAGGCTTTTTAGGGAAATTGCTGCTTAAAACAAGAGGTAAGTACCAATAATGGGACTTACCTCTATTATATATTTAATTTATAGTAATAATAATCATAACTAAAGTTTAGTTACTGTTGCAATCACTCTATCATTCAATCAGTCCACTTTCTTTTAAAAGAATTTCAAGGTCTGTACCCTCAATCTTCTTTAGAACTGTACTTAGCATTAATCTTTCTTTTAATGACAAATCTATTTCTTCAAGTGGTTTCTTATCAATTGCGTAGTAACATGCACGAAGTAACTCTCTTACATCATACTTACTGTCCCATACTTCCGGTACACCTCTGTCAATATCAAGAAGTGTATATACACTTTCCATACCTGTTCTTATTGAATATTCTGTAGTGAAAATTGTATCCCTTGGAGTTTCTGCAAACTGACCTAAGAATGCAAAGTTAACTGCACCGTCAGGTACAACCTTTGGTCTGTCCTCATACTTTCTTGGCTGGAAGAATGCATTAATATATGGCATAAAGCAAGTTGTTGTGTTGCATGATTTTACTGCTAAGTCATAGATTTTGTCTTCATCAATACCAATGTGATATAGCCACTCGGCACAAACCTCAACACCTGTACATTCTCTCATAGGTTTTTTAACATAGTTACCTTCTGTATTTGTGTTAAGTGCATATAGCCAAACAAGTACCGTATCTTTGTTCTGTGACTTAAACTGTGGTTGACGGTTAATTGTCCAAGACAAATACCAATTGTCTGTACTGTCCTTTACTGTAACAATGCCACCTGTAGTTACTTTACCCTTTCTTGGGTCACGCTTACAAACATGAATAATATGTCTTATGATTTCTTCATTAGAAGTTTCAACTGTTGCACTCATCCAGTTTGTTGCATCAATATCACTACAAAAAGCATCAGGATTGCCGAACTCACCGTGAATAGCTTGTTGTGCAATATTCTTCCACATATCCCATGACTCGCCGTAACCGTTCTTAATTTTTGAAAGGTCAGGTGCAGTATTTTGATCACCGTAACAAGAAGTATCTGTACAACAACCATTTGTAATAAATACAAGGTCATCTTCAATAAGGTCAATAGTTTGTTCCATATCGTCCTTAATATATACAATCTGTTTTGCAACCTTTTTATGACCATGGTTTTCGATAATAACATTCTTAACATCCATACCATACTCAATCTTAACGCCATGATTTTCAAGGTACTTAACCAGTGGTAGAATCATACTTTCGTACTGATTATATTTTGTAAATCTTAATGCACTAAAGTCAGGTAAACCATCAATATGGTGAACATATCGGCATAGATACCTTTTCATTTCCAATGCACTTGACCACTTTTGAAAAGCGAACATTGTCTGCCAGTAAAGCCAAAAGTTTGTTTTCCAAAAAGACTCAGGCAATACATCAGAGATTTTCTTACCCTCTAATTCCTTTTCAGATGTGATAAAAAGTTGAGATAAAGCAAGTGCTGACTCTCTGTCAAGGTTAAACTGCTTATCTGTGTGGGCATCTTCACCTCTATTTACTGTTGCACGACATAGAGAATAGTTTGGGTCATGCTTATTGAGCCAGTAGTATTCATCAAGTACAGATACTTCGGGATTTTCTATTGATGGTACATCTCTGAACATATCCCACATTACTTCAAAGTGGTTGTCCATCTCTCTGCCACCACGCATATAGAAACCTTTTGTTATATCTTTTCTACCGTCACAACTACCACCGGCTAGGTCTAGCTTTTCTAATAGATGAATATGCTCACCTTTCATTTTACCGTCACGAACAAGGTAAAATGCTGCTGATAAACCGGCAAGACCTGTACCGATAATATATGCAGATTTTTTATCCACATCTTTAGGCTTTTCCGGATGAGCAAATGATTCATAATTTCCTGAAGAGTAATACATAATAGACCTCCCTAAATTTATTTTGTAACTTCATTATATTGTGTCCAAAACTAATCCACAATAAACAAAAAATGCACCGTGATAAAAAAATTATCACGATGCAATTATTGTAATATTTTTAATCATTTTTGCTATTTTGATAAATTAAATCTGACTAAAGCCGAACCTATATCACCATCAAGAACTAAAGCTAATCTCTCTACTAAATCTTCCGGTTTTTCTTTCATATCATTCTTTATCCAATCAAGCATAATTCCCACAAAGCAATAAGAATAAACTTGTGCAATGAACTTTTTATCCTCTTCACGAACATTTACATTTGCTGATTCTTCTTCAACAACACCAAGAAGTAAATCATCAGTTAGAGGCTTTAAGTATTTCTCCACCTGACCTTTATCAACACAATTATAAACATTAATTATAAAAGGTTTATTGTCACGAACTGCATAGAGAAGTTGAGTTAGACCTTGTTGCCATGTATCATGGGTCTTTTTATTTTCAAGTGCTTTCTTAGCATCTTCATAACACACCCACTCAACTAAATCATAAATATCTTGAAAATGGTAGTAAAAAGTCATACGATTTATACCACAATCTTCAGTTATATCTGTAATAGTAATTTTATTTAAAGGCTTTTTTAGTAACAAATTTTTAAGTGATTGTTCCAATGCTCTCTTTGTAACCTGTGACACAAAAACCCCTCCAACAAACTTATGATGTAAAATATTGTAGCATAATTATATAAAATTTTCAATTAATAATTCTATATTTTACCACTATTAGATAATAACTTTATTGTGAAAAAATTTCATTGAAATTTTAATTGCTTATAATTTTATAAGCAAAATCGTAATTTTCCAAACAATAATTATCTTTGTGTTTAAGGTTATAGATATGAATGTATGGCAAATGTTACTGCAAACTTTTCACCTATTATATTTGTATCAAATTTTGAGAAAATTAATATAAATTGTTGAAATTATAGGGAATTGTTGCTAAAATATAGTTAATAAATAACACAAATAAGGAGTGTAGAAATTGAAGAAATTATTATCGTTGCTTATAATAGCAACAATTATTACAAGTTCATTGTGTGTAAGTTATTTTGCCATAGATGATAATTCTACACAAAATAATACTGAGAGCACAACAGTACCTGTTACTGAAACAAGTAGTACTGTTACAACTGAACCTGTAACAGAAAGTAGTACAGTAGAGAGTAGTACAGTTCCAACAACTACAAAGCCTGTTGTTAAAGTAAAAAGCATTAAGCTTAATAAGAGTATTGTAAACCTTGCTAAAAAGGGTAAAACTTGTACAGTAAAAGCAACAGTATATCCTAATAACGCATATAACAAATATGTAAATTGGACTGCAAATAATAAAAAAGTTGCTACAGTTGATAAGAACGGCAAAATCAAGGCAACTACAAATAAGGGTACAACATATGTAAATGCTATTGCAAAAGGCGGTAGTAAAATTAGAACAAGGGTACTTGTTGTTGTAGGTGAAAAGGTTAAGAAAATTACTTTGAATAAAACTTCTGTAACTCTTAACAACAATAGAACTTATAAACTAAAGAAAAGTATTTCAAATAAAAATGCAGTTTATAAGGCAGTACAGTGGAAATCAACAAATACTAATTTAGCAAAAGTTAATTCTAATGGTGTTGTAAAAGCACTAAAGCGTGGTACTTGCTATGTTATTGCAGTTGCTAAAGATGGTAGCAGAAAGTCAGCTAAGTGTAAGGTAACTGTTAGACAGTTAGTAACAAAGTTGTCTTATAATAAGAAAACTCAAAAAGCTGAAGTATATAAAAATAAGACTATTAAATTTGTCGTTACAGTAGCTCCTAGCAACGCAAACAATAAAGGTTTAACTTATTTTTCTAGTAACAAAAAAGTTGCTACAGTTAATTCAAAAGGCTTTGTTAAAGGTATTAAGGCAGGTACGGTAACCATTACTGCAAAAGCAAAAGATGGTAGTAGAAAAGCAGTAAAACTAACTGTTAAAGTTAAAAATCCACCTATAAGTGATAATACAAAATTAACTTCTAAACAATTAAAATCAGAAAGCACTTTAAAAAGAATTTGCAAAAAGTTTAATGACTATTTTAAATCTTGTGGTGCAGTTGTAGAACCAAAACTTAAAGGAACACATCAATGGTACGTAGAAAACACTTCTACATATCTTGATAAAGAAGTGTCCATAAATGATTTCTATATTCAAACACTATGCCTATGGATTCAAGAACTGTCTTCTGATACTTTAGGCAATGATGGAGAATGGAATGGCATTAAAGATATGGATGAATTAGATAAATTATTACATTCATTTATTTATAGAGATAAAAATGGCTACCCAAAGTACCGGAAAAATTTAATCTTAAACAAAAAATATAATGGACTTGATTGGTTTGTTAATTATTATTCTAATCGATGTGGTAGTGACCAATTATTTATTTATGTAGATTATGAAAAAATGAATGGGCAAAAAGATATTCAAGGTAATCAAGAATATCTAATTAAATTCTACTACGATTGGCAGAGCAATATAGATTAAGTTGGCTGGAATAAGAATTAAAAAAGAAATATAAAAGGTGACAAACACCGATTACTTTAATAAAAGTGGTCGGTGTTTTTCTTTTGTTTGTTTTTTCTTTCTGTTGGTATTCAAACAATTAATTTTAATGACTGCATTTTAACTTATTTTAACTTAATTCAACTTAACCCAAGTAAACATACCTATTAGCGAAAAAGCCCATAGATAAGCCATTTAATAGAGGATGACATACTTTCTTCTTCCACTACTGCCTACCTCGCTTATTAAGCACAAATACGAAAGGATAGAGGCATCTACGCCCTCCCTAAAAACAGTCCACCGGACTGTTTTCTTAACTCCAAGTACAACATGGTCGTTTAGCGTTGTGCATAAATGCACTTCCTCAAACTCCCTGTTGTAGCTCTTCCTCGAACTCCTTTCATCTGCCACCGGCAGCAGTCGTTCTCGTCACCTTCAAGTCCTGTCACCCTATTGCTTGTTGTATAAAGAAAAAGAGAAGTACTAGTGTACTTCTCTTTTTCTTGGTGCGGGTGACAGGACTTGAACCTGCACGTCGGTGAACACTAGAACCTAAATCTAGCGCGTCTGCCAATTCCGCCACACCCGCATATATTTTATTTTGCGTTTTGTTGTCTCTCAACAACGATATTTATTATATCTTATGATGTCCCAAAAGTCAACACTTTTTTGCAAAAATATTTAAAAAAATGATACAAACGCAGAATATCACCCTAAATTCAGCCTGTTAATGAGGTTTTGGTGTCAAAAAAGATTTTTATGATATTTTTTATTCATCCAATGGTTATAAATTTTAACTGATTATTTTTCTTTAATAGCATAAAAAACGCCTAGTAATTTCTTAAAATACTAGGCAGTTCCTTGTGAAAAAATTTCTCTGGTGCAGTTCTGGTGCAGTAGCAAAAGATTTTCATTAAATTTTATATACTTAAATTCTGCTGACAATAGGTATTAAACTGTTCCATTGCAGGGTTATTTAGTCTATCAAAAACATCACAATATGTATTTATAGTTACAGAAATATCGGTATGTCCCATCCAGTTTTTCAAAACTTCAGCTGATATTCCTGACTCAATAACTCTCGTTGCAAAGGTATGTCTTAGGAGATGCTGACCACCACTGATTTCTATATTTAGCTTCTTACATATTCTTGTAAAGGAACTATTCACCTGTGAGGTTGATATTGGTCTATTGCTTTTAAAATTATAAAACAGTAATCCATCATCATTCTCTTTATAGTTTTCCAAAACTTCTTTTAGGATAGGTACTAAACAATCTTGTATTGGTACATCACGATAACCCTTTTGAGTTTTTGTTCTGTCCCCTACTTTTATTGCATAATTTATACCTCTTGTAACGGTATTTCTAACATGTATAAGTCTATTTCTCAAATCAATATCCTTAGCAGTCAAAGCACAAATTTCTCCCATTCTAAGTCCGGCAAAAAGTTCAATGTAAAACATATGTCTGTAATCAATAGCATTTTTATTGATTTTCATATCTTTAAGATAATTAAGAAAATCATTTTCTTCTTCAACAGTAAAAGCCACAACTTTCTTTGTAGGTTTATCTGACTTTGGCTTTCTGATAAAAGGACTATCCATCAAGTTATATCCCATTAATCTTTTATGTATGGCAAGGTTATAAGCTTTAGACATTGAAGAATACACTTTATCAATTACACTATTTGAATAGTGTTTTATGGAAAACAAAAAGTCATTTATTTGATTTGTTTGTATCTTTGTGATTGGAATTTTAGCCAGACTTCCTTTTTCTATAATTCTAACAGTCAGCAGTCTTCTGTTATAAGCAGAATCTTGTATTCTATTCATTGCATAGTCATACTCAGCATCTTCTTTCAGCAAATCAGCTATTGTAGCATCTGTAGTTTCACAAATTTTTTGCTCCATAATATCTTTTAATAGCTGATTTCTCTTTTTAATAAGTTCTGTTTTAGTTGAGGCTGATAAACTTTTTCTTGCTATTTCTCCGCTATACTTTTGATAACTTATTTGACATCTCCATCTCTTACGACTTTTATCATAGAAAATTGTGCCTTCACCGTTGCCTTTTCTCTTAGGTTTATTTGCCATAAAAAACACCTCTTATTGATTATTAATCCAAGTATTTCTTTCACTACTTTTTCTCTTTACTGAAAAGAAATTAATGAAAGCAGTTTTTAGTACAAGTTGTTTTCTGCCTAAATCTGTAGAAGGAAATTCAGGATGACGAAACAACTCCTCTACTGTTTTCCTAGACCAGCCGGTCATCTTCATAACATCTTCAATATTGAAAAACAAGTTATTTACTACTTGATTATTAATGTTACGAGATATTTCTTCAATCTGTTTTTGCAATTCTATCAATGCAGGAATTGTTAAAACAATATCTTCTTTATTTTCTGACTTTTCAATTGAATTTTTAGTTTTTTTCATAAATAAAAAACTCCTTTTTGTTATATTAAATCAATAATCGAATAATCTGCATCTTCGTTTCATTGAATTATCAAACAAAATGGAGTTGAATTTTTATTCTTTACAAGAATTTATTTCTTATAAAGAACTATAGTATTTAATTTGACAAATAATATTTGCTAACTTCTTTACTGCATAAAGACTTTAGCAAATGCTATTTTTAATTGTTCGATTAATTCAGTTCTTATATTCTAATGCAATTTATTCGATTTTGATTTTTTCTTATAGCATGATGTTAGCACAGTTATCTTGCCAATACAATGTACATTTTAATACTTTTGTACATTATTCAAATAATATTTAAGTAATCTTTTACTATACACTTTTCTGTTTGAAATTTGATTATTTATAAATATAATTATCTATAAAAAAAGAAAGACTATCACTAGTCTTTCTAATTATGCAATATTCATCAGCAGGCTAAAACACATAGTACCTAATTAAAGGTACTATGCTTGTATAAGTTTATCAATATTCATCAGAGAGCTAAAACAATTAACTTATCGTTATCAATGTTGTTATTGTATAAGTTTATCAATATTCATCAGAGAGCTAAAACTACAGGGTTCAAATGTACAGACAACTACTAGTATAAGTTTATCAATATTCATCAGAGAGCTAAAACTGTTCGCCGTGTTGCTTCTGTTCGCCGTGGGTATAAGTTTATCAATATTCATCAGAGAGCTAAAACCACTACATATTGTATAATTTGTGATTCATTACCCTTATCAACACAATTAAATTATAATTCAAGAATATCACGTTTGTCAAGGTAATTCTCTTCTGCATATTTTTCTCCTAACAATATTTCCATAGTATCATATTGACGATCAGTTATGGTCAGAACCCTTACCGAACCCTTTGGTGGCAAAAATGTTTTAATCAACGTGGCATATTTCTTTGCATCATCATTATTCCTAGTAGTTCTTGCATATACGGAAAACTGCATCATAACAAAACCATTTTTAATTAAATTTTTTCTAAACCTAGAGTACTGTTTTCTTTCTTCTTTTGTACTTGTTGGTAGATCAAAAAACACTATAACTTTCATAAATCTATTAATCATTAGTTTCCCCAAAAAATTCATCAAAAGGAATTAACATAGGTATTTCAAGCAGTTCAACTTTATTTTTATTAATAGCTGAAACCAAAGATTTCACATAAATATCTATTGCATATCTTATCTTCATCTTCTTATTATTCATACATATGATTTGATTGGGTAAGTCTATCAAATCTCTTCTATTATGATATGTAAGTGTTTCAAAAAGATTTTCACATTCTTGATCCACCCACATATCAACTATAGGTCTCAACGGTTCCATAATATCATCTGCTAGATTAAAAGGATTAGTTTCACTAATATGATGTAAACCTATTGCACCATTAAATCCATAGCTTGCAAGTGTTTTCGCAACTGAAGAACGGATAATAGCATAACCATAATTTAATGCTGAATTTGTAATGTCATCATCACTTCTTCTAAATGTTACACCGAATAAATATGGGAAATATTTTTTTGCAGCAACTGCTTCCCTATTAGTTATATCTCCTACCTTCACTTTAAGAGAAATATCCTCAATTTCTTTATAACGTTTTGTTTCAACACCAACATATTTCAAGCATAAAGATTGATTCTTAATTTTTCGAACAACTATTTTCTGCCATAGACAATCCCTAAAAACTTGTGACATTTCAATTTGTTTTTTCACTACACTATAAGGTCTATAGTGATTATTTAGTGGTAATGAAATTGTTGTTGGCAGATGATTAGCATCACACAATATTATATGTGTACCTGCTTGTGTAAGTGTAGTTAATACACTTACACTGAGCATCGCAGATCTATTTTCAATTACTACTGAATATAAATCATCAACCGGTACTTTTGTTTCGCCCTTTTGCGAATAAACAATAAGCCAATTATCTTTAATATTCAATCTTTCTCCGGAAGATATGATAACGGTTCTCCACATTTATCAATTTCACCACCAATTTTCCCTAAAATATCTATGTAGTATTTTTTTACAATAGATCTTTCAGTTATTGCTCTTTCAATACGTTTTTTGTAATCAATCACTTTATTCTCATAAAAGCATTCATCTATATTAAGCAAATTTCTATTAATATTTTTTACAGATACATAATAACCATAATACTTACTATTCTTATTTTCAACACTAATAAAGTCTCCGGAATATAGGTACATCAAATGTTCTCGATAATCTTCTGGAAATTTATAATCTTGCTTAAGATATAATTTACCGTTTTTCTTTATAATGTCATTATACTTTAAGGCAGTAATTTTGGTGTTACCCTTATAGTTCTCATAAACATCAACACAATAATAACTTCTATCATCCATGTATGCAAAATTGTTTTCATCGATTTGTTTCTTGTAAAATTTGGAAACATCGTCTGTTGTCTTAACAAAATTACTATTAGCAATTTTGCCTCTAAATCTTTTATCTTGTTTATGAGAAACAATTGGCATTTGAATAGAATCCACAAAGTCTTTCTGACCTACATAGAAATTAGTTATATTTCTTCTGTATATTTCATCCCATTTCTCTTTAGTTTTCCCATTATCATCTTTACTAAAGAACTGCATAGTACCATAATCTTGTACTCTACATTCCACTTCTTGTCGAAGGTTATTTATCAATGATGGGGTTTCTGTCATTTTCTCAAGTAATCTTGCAGATTCACTTTTAGAAACACCATAAAACTTCCATAGATTATCAATAAATGTGTCTCTACTCCTATAATATTCTTCAGTTTTCTTTCTACCTGAAGAATAATAAATATCTCGAAGTTTGATATTCTCAACTGCAATTTCAACATAAGCCGGAAGACAATTGCCAATTACTATAGCATCAATAGCATGGTCAAGGTTAGTAACACTTTTTAGTTTTTTCTTGTCTGGATTACCCCAAGTTTTTTTGTTAAGCCATTGTTTTCTTAACATTGAGGTAATTGCACCCTTTACTGCATACACAGGTGGTCTTCTGCTGTCTTTATTCTCTTCAAATAAAAGATTGTCATTAAAATACTTCACTAAGTATTTTGAAATATATCTTGTATCATTAAGATTTCTTATTTTCCACTCCTCAAGATACTTTAGAGCTTCTTCACTAGTTAAACTATCTAACATTAGGTAGCTATATTTAATTTTGCTTAAAGAGCCTATCTCTTTGTTTTCATTTTTTGATTGATAAAATGAATTAACCCTCTTAATAAATTCCTTTCTCGAATCACCTTCAAGGTACATCAGTGGTGTCCTATCTGATTTATCTTGATTTTCCTTTGCAAAGACAAGAACTTTATTATTCAACGAATCATCAAGAATTCTTGAAAAAGGAATAATGTGGTCAATTTCATATACCTTATTAGTATTTAGGATAATAGCTTTTTTATCTTTATCAGTTATTTTTCCTTTCTCATCTAAATAAAGATTATCTCCTGAATACATACTGCGCCAGCCCTGTTGTTCAGCTAATTTAAATCTGTCAAGTTGTGACTTTGTAACTTCAGATTCCTCAACGCCTAATAAATCAGCAACTTTTTTCAAAACTGATGCATTGTTATTGCGTCTTTTCTTTTGATTGTTAGCTAATTTTTTCCTATTTTCAGTGCTTCTATTTAAATCGCTTGCAACTTCAATATTTATTGCACTAGGAGTACCATACTTTTCAATTATAGCATTTACAACTTTTCTGCATTCATTTACAGAACGAAATACTACAGGATTATCATAAATTTCAGAGTCTTTTGTGAAAGGTGGTATTTTTTTGTGCCTTGTGGCATTTTTATCAGAAGAAAAATCGTCCTTAATTACATTTGCTTGAAAATCGCCATACAATTGTCCCTCTCTAAATGCGTTTATCGCATCAATCATGTACTCATTTGAAACATTAGCAGTTCCAGATAGCTTAACTTTTGATAATCTTTCAACAATAGCATTATCTTTGATTTCAGAAATAGAATTAAGTTTTTCTAATCTTCTATTTGGAGTAATATTGTAAGAAAGCAACACACCTATTCTGTTTAATAAACTATCAATATTTGTTGGATCTTCATTTATTAACTTTTCCCACTCAAAACCACTATCATCTGCATCAAATATTTTTTTCATAGGTTTTACAAACTTCAAGCAGTTAGTTATATCGGTATTATCATCTTTTTCCTCATTACCACTTACCAATGTAAAACCTTGTTCTTTTGCAATTTTAATAATGCCCTTCTTTGTAAGAGATGCATCTTTGATAGCTTTCATTATTATTGTATGCATCAAATTTTTTGGCATCTTATCCACTTCACCGGTTTCAATTGAAACATACTTGAATTGAGATAGCTTATTAATTAATGCAAATACATCACCTAGAACTGTGAATCTACAACCACGATTTTTATCTTTATAGAATCTACATTTTCCAATTGAATCATAGAAACCGGTATATTTTCTATTCTTATCATCTGAATTACCAGGTCCATCTTCAAAATCTCTTCTAGAAAAAATAATATCAGTAATTTTTTCTATATTTTTATCACTTAATTGTGAATAATATTGTTTCTGACAATTCAAGATAGTCTCTGCTTCTTTTTTAATCATACCATTAGAAAACAAAATATCGTTCTTATCACTTTTGTTATGGAATCTATATCTTCCAGTTGTTTCTTCTTTAAAATAAGAATCTTTTTGAATTGCTTCAGCAACAGAACGATAACCACCATCTTCGATTATTTTATTGGTTTCATTCATATGTAGGAGAAGTTTTCCGTCCTCGGTCTTTAAATTAACTTTTTCAAAATCATAAAAAGGTTTATAACCTCTAAATTTCGCAATATGTAATAAACAGGCAGTCAATTCTTCCGGTGTTAATCTTTCTTCCAAACCCTTTACCCTTAAATCAATAATATCATGATTATTATGTCCATAAAAATCCTTCATCTCTTTTTCAGTTACAAAAGAAATCTCATTAAGAAAATATTTTAATCGATCTTTTCTATGTTTTCTCCTACGGATAAGTCTTCTAGAGCCTCTAAAACTTCTTCTTTCCTGACACTTACTTTGTTTTCTATCCCTAGTTTCTCCTGAATCAAAAATCCTAACTCCAAAATCTTCTATTCTCCTACAATCTTTATCTACTCTTATTACTGCCCAACCAACTGAACTAATACCTACATCTAAACCAATAATATAAATCATAAAACTTCTCCTTTCACTGTTGACAAAATTGTTTTTATATAATAAAATGTTGTTAAAGAACTTAGAAATCGATGTATAGGTTTATCAATATTCATCAATCAACACTTTAAACCGCTTTTATAAGTTTATCAATGTTCATCAGAGTTCTAAGACAAGGCAGAATGCCGTAGGGTAGTGGAAACCCAAAACACCACACTGAGCAATCTAACGATTGCTCTTTTTTATTCTCTTATTAATCATATCATAATTAAACACATTAATTGTCCCATATGTGAAACTTTTTTAACTTATATACAGTAATTCCAAATACATTGTTATATATAAATTTTTGTTGTATAATACCATATTTTTATGTACAACTCAATAATTTTTAGGAATTAACCCTGTGAGAGTTTTACTTCATGGGGTTTTACTACATTCTAATTTTGTTAATTCTACAATGACCTAAAACTTTAAATATTTTTATTACAAAATAATACTACTCAATACTCTATACAACTGTTACTGTTCGTAGGATACATTATCTTTCATTTCTAATTCATCAAGAAGTTGTTTTACTTCATCAAAGTGTGTTAAATCATAGGCAATATTAAGAAAATATTTTGCAAATTCATCATTGCCATTTTCTGCACTATCCCTACCATAAGCTATAGCTAATCCTACAACATCCTCATTAGGCTCTAATGGAAAGCCGTATTTCCTACTAAACTTCTTCATTGTTTCAATAGGTGCAGGCTTTATTTCCAAATGTGTGGTTTGTTCAATATAAAACAACTCACCATAAGCTGCATCGGTGTTAGAATCAAAATTCAAACTATAATCTTCACAAGCAATAGCCTCTTGCCACATTTTCTTTTCAATAAAGTAATAACCAAGATTTCTATAACAACGGGCTAAATCCTCAGATTTATAAGCAAAATTGAAAATTTCAATTGTATAATCAAAGAATGTTTCAATGTCACCCATAGCCTTATATGTTTCTGCATATTCAAAGGCAATATCTGCATCCATAGGATTCCATCTTTTTGCTTTTTCAAGGGCAACATTTGCTTCTGTATAGCGACCCAGCTCAAACAATATATTTCCATAGAAGAAATATACTGTAGCAAAAGGGAAATTAGATGGTCTAATATCTTTCTCACTATCTCTGTGTCTATAACCATAAAGTAATTCTTGCATAGGATTAATGAAACAAAAATAATCACTAACTGAATCATTCTGATACATACCGGCAGAAATTAATTCTTCAGCCTTTTCAACTAATTTTTCAACTTTATCAAGTGCCAAATTATAATCACCTGATTGTAGGGTAGAAAACAAATCATCAAGTTCATTTTCTATTTCTGCATTATCTTTCTCAAAAGCATCAGCAAATTCATTGACCTTTTCTTCAGGCAACATTCCACTTATCAGCCTACCACAAGCCCTGATAATCTCTTTTCCAAATTCATGGTCTTTGTACTTTTCCATTTGTTCCATTAAGTACTGTATATCTTTTTCATTTTCACCGGTTAAACCACTTGCAATATCTCTCATAATTTCTTGATAATCCATAATATCCTCCTTAAATTATAAATTTATATAAAATAATTAATAATTATCATCCATTTCTATATATTATGCATTATATCATACTTATTTTTAGAAACACAATAGAAAAAGTAAAATTATAGTATTTTATAATAGATAAGTCCCATATTTGGGACTTTGGTTGTTGTTTTTGATTTATATTTTAGAGTTATTCATTGCAATATTTAAACAAAGTTATAAATAAATTGTGGCTATACTTTTTGAGTATACAAAAAAACAACCTATAAGTAAATACTCATAGGTTGTTTTTATAATACCATATTGTTCACATTCTAAAATATATCGTTATAAGAAGAATATTAACAATCAACAAAGTCAAAATCTTCACTTAGTATTGTTTTTAAATCATACATTGTAGGATTTTTAATATCTACTACTCTTTTAGCATGATGCATAACTAAATCGTCATATAAATTTCTTACTAATCTACCATTTGCAAAATTATCGTCTTTTTTAGATACACACTTCTTTAAGTAACCACGGATAGACTCCCTAGCACCACTATAAATAGTGTAATCATTTTCTTTACACATTGAATTCAATATTTCTTCTAGTTCATCAGCAGTATAATCTGGGAATTCAATGAAAGTATTAAATCGAGATTTCAACCCTGGATTTGACTTAAAAAATTTTTTCATAGGCTCAGTATATCCTGCCACAATTACAACTAAATCATCTCTATAATCTTCTAAAGCTTTAGTAAGTTCAGTTAAACATTCTCTACCATATGAATCACTATTTTCATTTTCGGTTATACTATATGCTTCATCTATAAATAGCACTCCACCCTTTGCTTCTTCAATTACTTTCTTAACCTTTAAGGCTGTTTGACCTTGGTACCCTGCAATTAGGTCTGTCCTTGACACTTCAACAAAATGACCTTTAGATAGCAGACCTATTTGTTTATAAATATGACCTATAATTCTTGCAACTGTTGTCTTGCCGGTTCCGGGATTTCCTATAAAAGCCAAATGCAATGTATTTTTAGAAGAATGGAGATTATTATCCTCACGAAGTTTCCGAACTTTTTGAAAAGCAATTAAATCGTTAACTTTTTCTTTTACACTTTTCAACCCAATAAGTGCATCTAATTCATTCATCAAATCACTTAACGATCTTTTATCCTCTTTAATTTCTTTATTTGTTTTACAAATATTTTGTAACGATAGATAACCGTAATACTCTATTAATTTTGTGTTGACTAATTTTGCAATGTGTTTCACTTCAATATTATAGAACTGACTGTGAAGAATTGACGATAACTTCTTCAACATTAAAATAGTTGATTGAGAAGAATTATTCTCTACTATATCTGTTGCTAATTTTGTTATTTCACCATAGTTGCTTGTTATAGCATCTAACTTTGAAGCACAATCAACTAGTGCATTTTTATATGTATCCATTACATCACCTTCAACAGAATAATAATCAATTCAATCAAAGCCAATCCTAGTGAACCACTAATCATTATGTAAGCATATTTTAATTTAGTTGATATAGAGTGCATTGCTTCATTGTTTTTTTCTTCAATTTCTTTTAAAGCATTACTCAACAAACTATTATTCATTTCATTCTGTTTCTTTAATTCATTAATCTGGGTTGAATTATTTGTGCATATACTCCAAATATTGTCAATATCACGTATATGATCTAAGTTTTCTAACGTTTCTTTAAAACCAACTACTTGTTTAAGTTGTTGATTTTGCTGTTCTAAATCATTATTAAGAGCTGTAACTTTGTTTCTTAAATTAATAAAGAAACCATCTATATTATCTATTTTATGAGAATTCAACTTAACATTCAAAATGACATTTTCTATTTTATCTGATAAATCAGATAATTTTTTAGACCAACTTTGATAATCTTTCCACATCTCATCAATATCATATAGGTGATCATATGTATCTAGTTTTTTCTTAAAATTTCTTAATACCTCCAGAGTTCTCTTTTGACCATCAACAATCTGCTTAATTTGGCATTGAGTTGATTCAATACGTTTACTGGTTTCTTCCGTTGTTTTAATAGATACCACTATATCTTCAATATAATCCTTATCAAGGGATTCCAAAGCTTTATAGACCTGTCCGAATTCCTGAATAATAGATATTTGTATGTTATTTATATTAGTTAAATGTGACTGTATTTGAACTGTCAATTTATTGAGTTCTTCACCGGTAACCTTGTGTTCTATACCTATTCCACCACCAAGGAAAAATTCTTCGAACCATTCCCCTAAGTCTTTATTATCATCAACCTTTTTCAAATTGAGATCAGTAGAAGTTTCTTCTGAAAATTTTTTTATATTATTTTTTGCCTCCTCAAAATTGTGATACTGAACATCTAACTTTTTCATTGTATTCCCCTCTAAAACTAATCATTCTAATTCTAATAACAAATCATCAATATTACTTAATGTATTTGAAATAGATTCATCTTCTTCACAGTTTTCTGCAATATTTTCCAAAGATTCTTTTATAACATTTTTCATTGCATTGTGGTTTTTCATAATAGAATTGCTAACATTTTCTTTGCAAAATGTTAATTTTGCTTCACCTACTTTTGCAAGTTGATTTTGTGTTGTTAAAATTTTATTACCTTTTTCAATTTGTTCTGAGATATTTTCAGACTTTTTATATTTTTGAACTAAATTTTCAATAAGATTAATTACAATTGCACCTATAACACCGGACACTACTGCCCCTAAGAAAATGCCAAGAATATTTGCTAAACTACCTAACAAAGGAATTTCATATTTAAAAATTTCACCTATCACCGGAATGGTTATCAACCCTTTTTCTATAACTTCACTAAGTAAAATAGCACCGGCACCGGTTAATCCAACTATAATAATTTTTCCAACTTCTACAATAACCTGTCCTTTAGATTTTTCTCTATTTTCCGGCTTCTTCAAATATTTGATTGCTTCCAATAGTGATGAACAACCTTGTTTTAAAAGCATCCAAACTTTACTAATAGTATTAAATACAGGACCTAAAATAGCATTTGCTACCGTGTTAAATACAGTGGTACCTGCATTTATAAGATGTTCTTTCATTTTTCCTACAAAAGAATGTATGGCATTTTTTAAACTATCTAATAAAGACTGTAGAGTTTTTCTGGCAGACTTAAACCACTTAACCAACTTTGCAATAATTTCTCTCAAAAAGTCAGCAAGCAACCCCATAACCATTGCTCTTAAAGCCTTACCTCCTATTTTAAAAGCCTCTTGCTTTCGAGATTTCTTACCTGTTTCGATAGATCTTTTCTCACCGTCATCTTTCTGCTTTTTATACTCCTTACGAGCTTCCACATCTTTTTCTCGAAGACTTTTATCCTTCTGTTCGCTTATATCAAATATTTCGTTAGGCTTTTGACCATTAGCATTAGGAGTATCCAACCATTCTTGCATAGACAAATCTCTTTTTGAACGGTTTAAACTTGAATCAATTTCATTTAAATTTTTATCACTATTTGCAAACTTCACTCTCTCAGCTAATGACATATGTGCATTAGCTGATGGGTCGCGAATAATTTCAGCTGTCGGAACAGTATGGTCCATATCGGTGTGATTCTTTTTTGAGCCTTTAGGTCTATTTTTATCATAGGGTTCTCTAGCTTTTTTATTTATTGCAAACTCTTGTTTTCCACTTCTATTTGTATATGTTACTTTATTACCATTTTCATCTCTTCTATAGGTTGACTGCCAATAATCATATCTTTCCTGATAATTGACTTCTGTATTATGGGAAGCAATTTTTCCCTTTGCAAAATTCTCTGTTGTCTGGATATGAGCATCTTTTCTTAAATCTAATTTCAAGCCATTGTTTTCATTGATAAATTCCTCACCGGCAGTACTAGCTATTTGGTTAATAACTTGTTCCCATATAACATTCATTACTACATTTCCGAGATTATCAGGATTGTTTATTAGTTCCTGTTCATTTTTTAATAATTCTAAATCATTAATATTATCTTCTAATTCACTTTGTAAATTTTTCTCTAATTCATCAAAATAAAAAAGATCTATATTCTCATCATTAGTATCATTTGTATGTATTTTATTTTTTATCATAGCATTTTCTTTGTTCATTACAAGCAGTCCTTATATACAATATTTCACAAAATGTATTATATATTTATACATATTTTAAAAGTATTATAACATTTTATTAGCTATTATGCAATAATTTATATGTTTTTCTCAAATTTTAAAATCTACCTATACATAAAAATACTGACCTTAAAAGCTAAATCTAGATCTAACATTTTAAGGTCAGTTCAATTGTTTAGAATTATACTAAGCTAACACATTTTTAAACTTATTCGTTTATAAATGTATTGGTTGTCGAATGTATCAATAAATAATCTCTTTAAATATCACCTATCGAACAATTTCAATGATTGCCTCCGCTATTTTTTTAATATTCTCGATAGAGTTATTTTTACTGAGTGATATCCTAATTGTACCTTTTGCATATATTTCATCTAATTGAATAGCTTTTAAAACATGTGATATTTCAGTATTTTTACCATTGCAAGCCGATCCAGTAGATACAAGTATTTGCTTTAAATCTAAACGATGTAAAATAGATTCTCCGTTCTTATTTTTAAAAGACAAACTAATATTTCCCGGTACGGTGTTTTTACCATTTCTTATATAGTCTATATTAGCTTCATCTAATAATTCTATTAATTTATTCTCTAATTGTGATATTTTACTTTGATTCTCAGAAATATGGTCGCAATTATTTTTCAATGCATATGCCATACCTACAATAGCAGGTATATTTTCTGTTCCGGCTCTCATATTAGATTCCTGAGCCCCACCATCCATATAAGGCAAAATATTAGTACCTTCTCGTATATATAAAAACCCAATACCTTTTGGCCCATTAAACTTATGTGCTGATGCAGATAACATATCAACACCTAAAGTCTCTACATCAATTTTTATATGACCAACAGCCTGAACTGCATCTGTGTGAAAAATAGCACCATTTAAATGTGCAATTTTAGCTAATTCTTTGATTGGTTGTATAGTGCCAATTTCATTATTTACCAACATAACAGATACTAAACCAACATTTTTTGAAATAACTTTTGATAGACAACTAGGTTCTATTAATCCATCTTGATTAGGCTTAATATATTTTACAATACAACCCATTTTCGCTAAAGTTTTCAAGCAATTCAAAATAGCATGATGCTCTATTTCTGATGAAATGATACTTTTATTCATATTTGAAATAAAAGATTCTTTAATCGCCCAATTATTACTTTCTGTTCCACCAGAAGTGAAATAAATTTCGTTTGGCTTACAATTAATACACTCCGCTATAATTTTTCTAGCTTGTTTTATTGCATTTTTGGAAGATCTAGAAAATGAATAGGGCTGAGAAGCATTTCCATATTCGTTGATAAAAAATGGCTTCATAGCCTCATATGCACATAAATCTAATTTTGTTGTTGCTGCATTATCAGCATAAATAAACGATTTCATAACATCTATTACTCAAAAAGAGTACAACCTTCTTCCTTAAATTCTTCTATTTTATCTAATAGTTCTTCTACTGTACAATCTAAATACTCAGCTAAACAATCTATACAATAAAAATTTATTATATCGGTTCCAAATAATTTTTTATTAATACCTACAGTATTTTTATCCAAACTTGTTTTGCCACAAATAACACACTTATACCTTTTCATCAATATTCCTCACAGAAAAAGCAGGAACATCTTTACCCTTAAATTCCGGATCAAGTATTCCAAGTTGCATTTTTATTATTCGTCTCATTTTAGTTGCCGGTCTTAAGCAATAACGATTAAAGTCACGTGACTCTATATCATAGATTGATCGTACATTTGGAAATAGTAACTTAAGGAATGCTGTACAAATTCTTTTTACAGCTTCAGTATCTCTTGTATCAGAATGTTCAGGTACCTCAACTAATTGATCAACTACAACACGATAGCTTGCATCTTCTCGTAGTAAATGCATAATTGAACAAAAATATTCAGAATTCAACGCCCAACCTGATATTTTCAAATCATCATGCATTCTAGGTATATCCCATCCTTTTATAAAGCCGTGAAATCTATCTAGCAATGCGCTCTCATGAAAAGTCGATGGTAATTCAGAAAACATACTTTTATATTCATCCATATTATCTTGACTAATATTACCTAAAAGGATTATACCAGCATCTGCCACTCCTTCATAGTTTCCAACCGTAAATACTCCAGATTCCATATATCCTTTTAGTGCTGCTCTCATTTCATCAATATCAGTAAAAGATATAGTTTGAACCTCATCAAGAGCAACGTAATCATTATTACAAACCAATCCCTGATTTCTTTTACTAATATCATAAAACAATTTTGCTCGTGACATTACACCACCTGATGAAAGCCAACCATATTTACTAACCCTACCAAATAGATATGATTTTCCTGTTCCTTTCGGTGCAAGTTCAATAAGATTTAATCTTTTTTCAATAAAAGGTAATAAACGAGACAACATAGTTAATTTTTGATGTTCGTCATCATATCCATATGCATTATAGTCAATGGCACCCAGCAAAATATTAATCCATTCACTTATAGTAAATTCATTCCTTGCATCTTTATAATAATCAAGATCTATCTCATAAGGACAAAAATTTTCGAAATTAGTTAATTTAATTTTACCTTGTAACTTTAATTGTTCATCAGGCAATCTATATCCTAATTCAACAACTCCCCAAGTTTCTTTTCCTTTAACCAATTCATCCTTACATTCGTCCCATACCCATGGTTCAATAATTGTTTCTTTATTTGTCAACCCAAAATCAGGTAACGCAAAAGTAATTTCTTGATTCTTAATATTAATGTCTACAGTGATTTTTGTAAGTATTTTTACCCTTTCATTTTCTACGATGATTCGATTCTTAATACTTATCCATTCATTTTTTTGTGGTAAATAAGTATGAATAAATTCTGTAATTTCATCAATATCGAAATTCCCTTCATCGTCACTAAATTGTTTCAACAACCAATCTCTAAGAAATGAAGGTAAACTTAGAGCAGAAAAAAAATTGCTTTTTTTTAGGTCTTTATATACAACCATTTCATCAAAACAATCTCTTAATTTTTGTAACATTTTTTACCTCTCTCATAATAACTTTCTCTCTCGAGAACCTTCTTTTTTAACTTCAAAACTCAAACCAGTAGCGATAAGATTGTCATTATCAAAAACATCAACATAATATATTTTTGCTTTTCTAATACTAGGCATATTAACAATATATGTGTTGTTTTCTTGTTCTTCAGCTTTAAAATACTGATCTTCAATCTTAACAGTAACGCTATGTAATTTTGTTTTAGAAAATAATTTTATTGAAGCCCTTTTTTTATAACTTATATAAATTACTTTTTCAACTATAGAAACTTCTATGTCATCAATCGATCTCGTAATTTCTATAACAGGTACAACCACTTCCTCTAAGGTTGCACCACCATGGACTTCTACATTAGCCTTTCTTCCTCCCTTAAATCGATCATAATTAGCCAGAACCCAATAGCCATTCTCTTCAGTAACATAATCTGAACAAATGTCTGTTTCATTTTTTGGGCAACATCTTCCTGAATGTTCCCCTTTAGATTTCATTTCCCAAATATTTTCAGATTCATTTATAACTGCCAATCTGCTAGCACCATGATCAGCTATCATAAAAATTTTATCATATTTTCCTTGTAAATCAAGGTTGATTTTATTTAGGGTCTCATCAAGAATTTGTAATTCTCTGATTAAATAATATGGATATTTATTTTTACTATAGTCAAAATCATTTACACCGTGGTGTTTAATTCTATCTAATTCTTGTTCACAATTAACTATGCACCCACATCTTTCGAATTCAGCAACAAATTCCTTATTTTTGCTGGTGATAGTCGGCAAATTTGCGCAACAGATATTAATGTTTGCAAAAAGATTCTTTTCTCTACATTTATCCAAAATATATGATAAATATTCAACACCCATTGCATCCATAAAATATAATTTAGAATTTTCTTTATCTATCTTATCGACTAAAACAGTTCTTGGTTCAAGTAAATTATAATCTCTGCTTGTGGCTTGTTCCAAAACAAGTTGATATAGTTCCGGCAATATTTTATTTATTACCTTGCTATGTGTGTAAAGAGAAAAGTATTCATATAGCAATGGAATTTCAAATTTGTAATCTTTTAAATAAGAAAATAAATCAGGATAAATATTACGCAAAATATCTTGGATTTCATTCTTACTACTATTTTGATAATACTTATCAAGATAAAAAAGTATATGTTCTTTTTCGTATTGAGTATTATCAGTCAAATAGTATATAGCATTTTTTCCTTTTTGTGCAATGACTTTACAAAAATCAATAACTTCTTCATTAGGATTTTTAAGGTCATTTAATAATATTTTTCTCTGTTTATAAAAGGTAGTAAAATCACTATCATTATAATTTATAGACAATATATTTCTATATACTTGTCTTTCGAATTTTAAAAATGACGTACAATTTTTTGCTACTAAATCCAAGTAAGTATTGTTTTTTGAGCCATACATCTTTAGAGCTATAAAAAGCAACCATTTTTCATTATTGTCATAATTGCAATAATTCGGCATCACAATATCAAGACATTGACAGTTTCCAAATTTGATATTACATATTTCAGAAAAAGATTCACCCATTGTATATAATGAAAGTAAATAGTTCCACTGTTCAGGGTTTCCTAAAGCATCATCTAATAGTGATAATTCATTATCTCTTTTTACAACAATTTCATATGGACTGTCCATATCATTAATATAAAATAGCGAATTTAAATACATACTACTGCATTTAGATGTAATTACAAAAATTTCCTCATTACTTGTAAATTCAATTTCATTTGAAATGTTATTAATACCACATACAGAACAACTATTTGATGGCACAAATTCAGATTTAGGCACAAAAATAAGTTTCGGTAAAACTCTGTTTTTACCTTCTACCAGACAAATATTTTTCGATAACCGTTTATCCGAAAAAAATAACATACTTTCACACTGATATGTGATCAAAACTAAATGACCCTCAATAGACATGTATAATACTTCAGATATGAAGTTTTTAACTGTTTCCTCGCCATAGAATTTCAAAAATGTTGTTACACCTAAAACAAAATAATTCTTCACTTTAGAAGAAATTTCTGACTGTAACATTTCCAATTGAGGAAGTTCATCTTTTTTACAGAAATCAGATGCCCTAACAATAAAATTACCGTCAATGTTAAAATATGAAACTAAATTTTCAAGATCAAGTTCATTATTAACATTCACTATCAACGGTTGAACATTTTCTTTTTTTAGATATCTTTCTATCTTTTTCTTACAAGAATCAAGTGTCATATTCCAACCTCTTAATTATCTTTGATAATTGCCATTCCTACAACCATATCATCTTTGATTAGTTCCTTCAAGTATCTTTTTACATCTGATAAGTCCATATTATCAATTTTTTCCAAAGCTTTTTCACAACCACTTTGATTATACTTTATCTGAGCTAACTGTTCTAATTTTCTGTCAACTTCAGGTGAACCAAACCAATCGTATGGTTCAGAGCTAATCTTATTTACTAAATTTTCTTTTACTTCGTCAATGTCAGTAAGCATAATATCAAAATTTTTTATAATTGATTCAATAAATGCTTTATTTCTAGAAGAAATATCATCCAACTTATCAAAGAAAGTAGCATTAGACAAGTAATCTAACGCGTCATTAATAGCCTTTTCATCTGGATGCAACTTATTAATAGTATTAAAAGCAGCACGAGCCTTCTGAATTTCATTCATATCAACCATACAAAGGATAGGCATTTTGTACTTATTCGACCAATCTCTTGGACTTTCTGTTTTTGTTCTATCTTTCCAAAGTTTCTTCAGTTCAGCTGATTTACTATTTTTCTTGTACTCAGTTACTTTTCCAGCAACTATGTTATAATACTCTATTTTATCTCTAATAAAAACTCCCGCTGGAATTGTATTATAAACATTTTGTATATCTTCATCTGTAAGATCATCAACATAAATTTCACAAATCTCTTTAAAATATGAAATTTGATCGTGATATAATTCTTTAAATAAATTAAGATTGATAACAAGTTGATTATAAAAATCCTCTTTTTGTGAATCTAAAAGAGTGTTAGTTTTCTTCATTTCGTAAAGAATTCTAAGGAATTCACTTAAGTCAACTATGTAATCTTTTACTGCAAAATAAGATATTCTTATATAGTTACACTTATCACACCATGCTCTTACTGTCTCTTCAATAGACGTTGTTTTAGGAATAAACTTATTGCTTTCAAGAATAATCTTATAATCTAAGATCACTTCATCAATCTTTCTCTGGGCAGTGGAAACATCCCAAACCCAATTAGCAGCATCAGCATCAAATTTATCGCGAAGTTCATTAATATAACGACCACCATCCTCAACTTCTTTAGCTAGTCTAACAAGATCACCATTATTATACTGTTCAAGATAAGCTTTCATTCCGGCAGTACACTTTTCCTTACACAATAAACCCTTTAAATCAGATGGAGCATCTTTATATTTAATACAAAGGTCTCCTATTTTCTGTGCGATTTCACTATCGCTCTCGCTACCATTGGCAATATTTTGATTATTTGCAATACCACAATAATAATCAATAATTTTCTTAAGAATATCCTTATCAGTAATTGTTTCTTCTTGACTGATAATATATTTCAATGTCCAAATAGGAAAAGAGAATTTCTTCATTTGATTTCTGATATATCCTCTTGTCTGTTCTACAGAAGTACAGTACTTTTCAGATATATCAAAAGCAATAGAAGTAGCTTTATTAAAAGCTTTCTCCTTGTCATTCATTTCAACAATATAATTATCTTTGTATCTTGTACTAGGTGTAATATGCTGTTTAATAACACCATCAACCATTTCTTTTAATTTTTCAGTTGATAGTATTTCATTAACATCACCATTACTCCATGTATAGGAACCGTTAACATATTCTTTTAATACAAAGCCTAGTATAAACGCAGTAAAAGCACAAGGCATAATTCCAAAAGGTGCTGCCTCAAGTACACTATAAATATTTGCAATAGATACACGACCACCATTATTTTTAAAAGAATCATTAATAGTTTCTTCCACAGCATTTTTTATTCTTGAAATAACAGTATTAGGCTTATCCTTCCAATATTCACCATCGTAGTTCCACACATCACCTAAAGCATTTTCCAACTTTGTACGTGGATTAGTAGACCTATAAGAACTTTTTACTGTTCGTGTTATGCCACACTCAACACCTACTTTTAGTTGAATTGATGTATACAATGTGTCAGTAACTTCATAAGCACTTTCCAAACAATATTTGTACTTTTTCCTGTTTATCTCTTTTAGTAAAGAGTACAACAATTCCATTGTCGGAACTCTTTCGCCATTTTGCATATCAGCAGAATAAACAACAAATTCACCTTTATTAATACGATTTTTCCACTTTTTTAGTTCCTCTTTTGCTCTCAAATCATATTGTTTTGATAAGTTATTATCCTTACCACTATGATACATAGACTGAGCCATGCAATCACAATATTGATTAAAAGAATCTCTCCCTAGTGTGGTGGATGTAGCATCAATGAAAATCATATTATAGGAACCATCTTCTAATGCTGCTTTTATTTTTTTATTAATAACAGCACTTTCGCTATCATCCTTTGCTAGTGCAACCACTGCAACAATTTTGTTAGAATATTTATGTTCATCATTACGAAGAATTTTTATTTTAGAATCAAAATTAGTAGTTGACACAAACTCTAAGTAATAGCGGAGACCTAATGCACCGGTTAGCTCAATTGAATCCTCAATTTCGCCCTCATTAATCAATAAAGAAGTGGTCTTTTTCTTCATTTCATTAACAAACTTATCGATTTCCATCATATCTCCAGCATTTATCATTGCTGAATATTGAAATTTACCATCACCAAGAGGTTTCTTATATAAAATACCTTCACGAACAAGACTCTCAGCACATCTGCTAGCTTGTCCATTATCAAAAGAAGAACCCTCAAAAGCATTATTTACATTTTTTTCATTAGGAATAAATAATTCAACAGAATCTCCAACCTTTTGTGAAATTGCTTGTAAAAGTAAGATTGCTTTAAGTACTTTTTTCTGTTCAACTCGTAATTTTTGTGACTTAGCTCTACCATAACAATCTAAAATTGTGCGAATATCATGAGATAAGTATTCTTTACCCTTTTTATAGAAAAAATCCCACAACATATCAACTGTAAGTAAAGGATCATCATCTTCCGGTCCATAATTATCAATAAACCATTGAAAGCCTTTAATTTCATCTCCTCTATCATCTTTGATAAAATCAAACATACTACGCTGATTAGAGTCAAACGCAGAAGAGATATTCTTTAGTAACAAAGCAGTATAAGGATGAATTGGCAATATATTCTTAAATTCTTCATCAGAAATATCTGCACTTTCTTTCACAAGTTTTCTAGACTCATATGTTATGTCATATAAGTCATCAACAGTGATTTCCCAATCCTTTAAAACTTCCTCATCTTTGTTCTTTTTCATGGCAACACCAATTAGCTGGAATGCCATATTTTCCGGAAGTTCAATGATACAAGTTGGTTTAACAAATCGGTCCAATATCTTTGTCTTATCTTTATCTGCATCATCAAATAGACCTGCGCTCTTATGAGTTACAATCATCAAATAGAACGGATCTGTGGCGCTAATTTCAGCAATTTCCTGGAAACCGGTTAGATTTTTTGTATTATTACTAAAATATTCAGTAAATTCATCCCATACAAAAACAATTGCTTTTAGGTCATTAGCTTTTATAATATTCTTGATCCAAGCAACAAGTCCGCTCGTATCTAACAACATAGCCTTGATTTGACGTTCATCAGCAACTTTAAAGATCTTGTCCATAAGTGTATTTAGTGCATTACCGGAAAGAGTGTTTAATTTTTCAATAACATCATCTACATTGTCGCCACCGAACAAATCTGACTTTTTATTAACGATAATAGAATTAAAAAAGTCATGATTTTCTTTGTCTTCAAGCCACTTTAAAATAGAACCTTTAAGAGCACTTTCACCTTTGTTCCTAATGCCCTTTTCTTTCATAGCTTTTTCTATACTTTCTTGAATTGCAAATACAAGGTTAGCGTCACTGTGGATATTTGATGAACCATATCTATGTACAGTAAGAATAGTGCCACTATTTTTTGCACCTTGGAATTTATTATATAAATCATTGCTTAATTGATATTTTTGGAAATATTCTTTTGTTTCTTCTTCAGATGCATCAAGTAACTTTTTAAGTGTTAATACAGCATGGGATTTACCTGTACCATAAGCACCTTCAACCCAAATCGAACGTTTCTGTTCTCTTCGCAAAACACTAACTGTGTCCTTAAGCAACTTAACAAAAGTATCATGTGGATAGTACTTCTTCCACATATCAGGATTTTTCTTAATTACTGCTTCATTAACAGTTGGGAAATAATCCGGATCTATGTCAAAATAATGACGATATTTATCAAATGCCATTTTCTCTCTCCTTAAAACAATGTTAGAACATCTTTGGATGTTTTGTCATTACGCAAAGTAATATTATCTAAATCCAAAGTAAACGATACAGAAATAAACTCAGGATAGTTGATTGAAAGACCGTTAAGGATCTTCTCCATTTTTTCACGGTCAATGCCAAAGATTTCAGTTGGACTTACGCCATCGCTATCAATATCATGATTAAGTAAACGAGAAAGTGTAAACTGATAATAATCTCCACACTTTTCAGCAAATTTATATAAACTATAAAGAACAACACGAGGATCCGGGTTTTGCCAAGGGGTTCTTGTAATCGAACTCATACTCTTCTTTGTTCTTGTTCCAAATCCAAATCCAACCTCATTAAATGGTAACTCAGTTAACCTTGAAAACGAACTCCAAATATCCTTTACCCAACTCTCTTTTGCTCCATCTGAAACTAACAAAGAAATAACATAATCTTTATTGTATGTCTCATTCATATTTAATCTTTTAACTAACCAATTAACTTGAGGTGTATAAGCAAGATTTGAAATCATTATTGCCCATGAAGCACTTGAATCAAGTCCTATTTTATCAATAATTTGTGCCGTTTCACTAAATTCATTTTTATCTAATAATTCAGCATCTCTTAAAAATCTTTTAAAAAAGCTAAACATCTGTGAACCTAGTGAATGCCTCTCATCAAATTCATTTTTTAAATTGAAAAATTGCTTAAACCACTCCATTTTTGGGGCATGGTGAGAATAGCAATTCAAACTTTTTGTTGCTGACAATTTTAACCCTCCTTTGGGCATTTCTAATGATTTATATACCAAACATCCTTTCTCAACTTTGTGACATTGTGAACAATGCTTGCAATCATCACTTATCTTAAATACTCCATAACCCATTGATATACAACCATTATGGCAATCTGCTTCACATTCCCTACATTTGACACAACAAGCACTTTTTCTAAAAACATTTTTCAAAAGTTTAACAAATAAAGGATTTTGTTTTGGTAACAAATTTGAATATCTAACTTCTAGAATTTCATTTTGCTGAAAAACTTGAAACTCATATTGTTCACCTCTAAACAATATTTTATATGGTGATTCATCATTAAGTAAAACACCAATTGTTTTTATCCATTCTTTCCAATTAGTATTTGCTTTGATAACTTTAATTGATTCATAATTTTTTTCAATATTCTCTACATAATTTAATTGAATATCAATATCTCTACCATTCTTACGAGCTTTCCAGCCTCCATTAGAAATAAATTCATCTAAAGATTCCCTCGTATTAAAATTTTTACGATACATACTTTTCACAGAATCTATTAGTTTATCGAACTCAATTGTATAACATTTTCTTGCCATATAGTCATTTCGTTCAGCTGCTCTTGGACAAACCAAACAACCAGCTCTTCGATTCCCCTTTTTATACGCTTCATTTAAATAAAGATTTCTAGAATATATATAAAGATATAATTCAGCTGAATTCCATTCAAGAATAGGATTACAACTATATTGACCCTTGTGTTTTTCTCCTAAACTAACATAATCATAATCACTTCTCGCTAAGCTTTCACTTGCTCTTACACCGATAAAAGCCATTCCTGTAAAGTTAGTTTTTCCTGTTAATTTTCGAAGTGCAATAACTTGAGGTACTGTTTTGTGAACACTACAACACCATCTTGTAACTGTAGCTGGAGGGCCAAATTTTTGCCATGATTCTTCAGGATTAAAATCTGATTTAGCTCTTATAAAATCTATATTTTGACGGCAACATTCTATTTCTATTTTATCAACTGTATCATATGTATCCGGAAATTCCATTCCGGTGTCACCAAATAAGACTTTAAAATCGTTATGAGGTAAAGTTCTCTGAACAATATCAAGTGTTACAACACTATCTTTGCCACCACTAAAAGCTACATAAAAAACATCAATCTTATCTTTATATTCAACAAATGTATTAAATACTTTTTTAATAGTTGATTGTACAAGATTTTCCATCAAGTCTTTGTTTTTCTCTACCATTCTTGGAATATCAACAAAACGCAGTGGATTATTATTTGGTTCAGGATCATCAACAATTATTATTTGAGGTGCAGAGTACAATGAACCACCCCTAGTTTTGGCTACAAGTTTGCCTCTATACCAATAATTATTTGCTTCTGCCCACATATATGGATAAGCATCATTTTTTTCATAATTCCAATAATTATCAAATCCCAGAATGTCTAATTCCTTATAATATACTGGTCTAGGTTCTTTACTAAAACTTAATAAGGTACTATTAAGTAAAAAACCACCGGTTTCTAAGTCCCATTCATATGAGTACATAATATATTAATTCCCTTTCTGATTCCTTAATTCCTTTGCTTTTATAAGAAGAAGTTCTATATTTGAATAACTTTTTCGAGCCAAATAGCCCCTATCACATAAATACTTTATCGAATCTTCTTTAGTCAACTGAACATTGCTATTAGCAAGAACATCTATTAATAAATCATCAAATGTATTTATATTTGAATCTTTCTTAACAATTCCACCTACACATTTATTTTCATTGTAGTTTGAATGTAATAACTTATATTTTGAACTATACTTAGCTACATAATGTTCAAGTAAAAAACTATTCCATGGAAAACCTGCATCAGGGAAAAAACTGAACTGTTTGATTTCTCCGATAGGAATATAATTTCCGATACAATAGCGATCAATTATAGCATCTGTTTCATTAATTTGAAAAGTTGCTCTCTCTTTTGAAACAAAATTATTTTTACTTATTCTTAAGCTATTATCGTATATAACATCAAAGTATATTGTTGTTTCCAATTCATTCTTTAGTTTTTTTAATTCATCAAGTGTAAAAGAATTTTTTTCCATACAAAAATCTTTGAATACACTTGCCATAGATATTTGTTCGCCTTTTAAACTAATAATATTGCCTTTAAAGGAGAATTTATCTTTTAGATAATATCTAATTGAATTTCGTAATCCTCTATCTGTAAGAACAGAATTATTATCAATTATATTAGGATACTTTTGTTTTATAGTATCTATCAATTCATTACCACTTATAAATTGTCTGTCGTCAACTGTATTTTTTATGATTGATGATATATTACATAAATCTATATCATCTAACAATACATTGCTAATATGAAAATATTCTCCTTTTCCGTTACTTACAATATCTTCATTTCTAGAAATAACAAGTTCTATTTTATTTTGAGGAATATTCGGTAAAGCTATAGCAAGTTTTTCTTTTGTTAAAGGTGAAAAACTGTTTTTTAAACAATTTTTCACTTGAGAATCAAGACTTACATTTACTCCATACTCTTTCGCAACATAATCTTTTCTAATATTATATTTACCGTCATTTATGAAAGATAAATACAAAAATAGCATCTCAGGGTTAAAGATATAATGTTCCAAAAAATCATTTGAAAAATGATTAAATAATGGTTCATAATATATAGTTTCTTCACCTTTCATAAAACAATCGTCAATATAATCTAATAATTTATTTTTAGTTTCTTCATCAAGCATAAGTTGCGGCATATAAAGTTTTTTCTCATAAAGAATTCCACTTTTTTGAATGTTACTTTCAATATCTTTATCATCTATATTTAATGGTTCATCATAAATTTCTTCCCAAAATCTCTTGAATTTTCTTAATTCTATAGCTGAACCTAATCTATATCCTTTGCCAAATTTATTAACCAGTATTTGCTTATATTTTTCAATGGATGTATCTCTGCAATTCAATAAACTTGCTTGTGCTAAATCAGATGAAAATGTATTCAATTTATCATTTTCATCGACATTTTTAATTACACTAACATCATTTATCTTACGATATTTTATTACTAAATTTTTACTATCTATATTGCAAATTTCAAGAAGAGCTTTGATTTTACGGACAACATCTGTTGCGCTTAAATTTGTTTCTAAATATCTATCGTGGACAATCTTTTGAGGTCTTTGCATTAAATTATAGTTTTCGGTAGTACAAAAATCCATACGATTATTACCACCATAAAAAGATTTATTGACAGGAATTACAAATTTATAATCTTCATACAATTTAGAAAAAACACTTACATAGAGTTGTCTCCAAGAAGAAATATTATTAATTTCTTTACCAAACAACGAAACGTAAATTGGTTTCGTATATGCTAAACTTGTTTTTCCTTTTGCTAATTTGTTTGTAACACAATTTTCAGAAAAATTATTAACTACTTTCTTGTCAACTTCAGTATTTACACTTTTTGTTTTTTCCTTTTGATCTTCAGTTTTTATTGCACTTTTGAAAATTTCTTGCTTTATATTTTCCTCATTAATTTCTTTTACATATTTGTAATAATAATTCATAGCAAGATTAATTTTTTTAATTTTATAATTATTCTCGTATCTAAATATTTTGTTACTTTCAACAGTTCTTTTAATTAATTTAACAACATTAATATCTACAGTTTCAAGAACCGGCTTTCTAGATATTTTTCTTGATAAGCAGAAATCATCAATTGCCTTGAACAAAACAAATAATTCTGAAAATAAAGCAGGTGAAACTTGCTTTGAAAGCCATAAGGTAAATTTCTGTTTATTATCTTTATTTTCTTCTACTTTATTTTCTTCTAAATTATTTTTCATAGTTTCTTCATCAGTTATTTTTATTATTTCATTGACTTTTTCTTTATTATTTATTATATTCCAAGCTTTTCTTAAAATATTATCAAAAGCTGTTCTATCATTGTTATACAAATCAACTATTTTTTTGAACAATTTGGGAGTAGTTTTTATAAATACAAGTCCTAAATATACCGTTTCCATGCAACGTAATTGAAATGCTATACCATTTTCATTTCTATAACTATCATCTATTTCAATATTTTGATTTTGTGCCATTTTTCTTAAATACATGGAAACATTTTTAATAGTTTTTCTTTTAGAAATTTTTCCATCGATATAATTTAAATATGCTTCCAATAAAATAGCTGCTTCATATTCATTCCAGTTAGCTTCTCTCTTAATAAGACTTTCCATGATTACTAAAACAAAAAACCTTTCCTATAAATCAAAATAAATATATTTTTTATGTGTCCCTATTATATCAAATCATCTGTCCCAAAAATGGGACTTTGCTACAATTTTCTACATTTTATACAACATTTCTACACTAATAGTATCATATTTAATTAAATTATGCAATACATATGGAACATTTTCATTAAATTATTGGTAAAAATCACTAATAAACACTATTTAGTTTTATTCAAACATAATAGCAACTAAGCAAAATAAAGCCTATGAAATCGGAAAGAAATCACAGGCTTTAAGTATTTGTGTTGTTTAGATATTACTACTTAATATAAAATATGTTTTGTCAAGTGTTATTTTAAACTATAAAATTTAAAATAAATACAAATTTCGAACATTAGTTCTGTTGTTTCAACTGATATGCCCTTCATTTGCTTATATTTTAGTTGTAAAAGGTTTTTATATATGATACATTAACGTATATTAATTAAGCATAAAATCGAATACAGAGGATTTTAGAGCATATTACAGGTATATCATTTTATCTATTGTAAATAATCAGCCAAAAAGCTGAAAGAAAATTGTAGGTATAATAATTTTGATTGTCTTTCTGTAGAACTAATAGAAATAAAATAAATCAATGTATTAGGGTATAAATAAAAAATATGGCAATTATACGTGCCTATTATTTACAAAATGTGAACTCAGATAACAAAAGTGATACACATGTGTATCACAAAACGATACCGAGTATCAAAATGAGATACACATGTGTATCACTTTTTATGATTTTTTACCATCAATATTATATTTTTTTCACATTATTTATCTGATTTGAGCTTTAATTTTAATGAACATAAAAATGGGTTAAAACAGAGGACTTCCCTATTTATGCAAATGAATTGGAAAAAATTTTTGTATTATGACATTTAGAATTATGATTTAAAATAATTATTGCAATCAAATTTTACAATATGAAATTTTTTAGTTTATGCAAGATTTCTTAAGAAAAAATATTCATCACTTACACTTAATCAATATTTTAATTAAACATTTTATTCACTACTCAAAAAATAATTTTCTTAAATATTTCTTGCAAAGGTTCGAAAATAATCTTAATATTATCAACAATAAAATTCATTATAAAACAGTTGGATTTAGTTTTTATAAAGTAAAATTTTTCTAGCAATATAACACATTTAGCAATCAAAATGGTCAATTATAAAAACTAAATCTTTAAATTTTAATAAGACTAAATCAACTTTTTTAATACATAAAAATACATTTATCAACAACACAAAACCTTAAAATAAAAAAAGGCAAAAAGCCGATTTAGTCTTAGTCAGGTAACTTTTTTAAAATTTTACAGGGCAGTAGCCTAGATAATATCTGGCTTTTCAGCGAATTCAAAAGTTGTAAAAAAGGGCTTTTTTTAATGCATTATTTTTCACACTTTAAAAGCCTCTTTTTTTACACGTTTTGAAATTATTTTGTTGTATTTTTTCACGTTTTGTGACGAAAAATCCAGCTATAATAATTGTAAAATCAAATACAAATTTGAATAAATTACTTAATGATTTTCCCACTAAAAGCTTTAATATTATTTGACATAGAAAGTATTTTATTATACAATTTTGTTAAGTAACTAAGGTTTTAGTATACTTAATTGAAAGGAGAACCTTATGAAAATTAAAAGAATTTTATGTGTAATACTTGCTATGACAGTATTACTATTTGGTGGTGTTGTAACCTCAGTATCAGCTGATACTACTGATAACAATATAGTTAGTGCTGACACTACTTCAAAAGTTATGTGGAATTACAACAAAAACTCTAAAACACTTTATATTTATGGTACAGGTGATATGGGTAGTCTTCAAGACAGTAATGACAAATATAACTATCCATGGAAACAATATCGTGACGAAATAACTGCCATTAATATAGCTGAAGGTATCACAACTATTAGTGACAATGCATTTTTCAACTGTGGAAAGGTTATAAGTGTTACTATACCTAACACCGTCACTTCTATAGGTAGAAGTTTTGTTTTCTGTAGTTCGCTTACAAGCATTGACATACCGGCTTCTGTTACTTCTATTCATTATAGAACTTTTGAATTTTGTGGTAAATTAGAAAGTATCAATGTTGATAAAAATAACAAATACTTCACTTCAGTTGACGGTGTTCTTTACAACAAAAATAAAACTAAACTGGTAAGATATCCTGAAGGCAAAAGAGATGAATCCCTAGTAATACCTAGTACTGTTAAAGTTATCAATAAAGATGCTTTTTATTCATGCGATTATATAAAAAATGTTACTATTCCTAATTCCGTAACAACCATGGAATATAACGCATTTTTCCATTGTGATGAACTAGTAAATGTTAAGATGGGTAATTCTGTAGTAACTATGGACTCTTTTAGTTGTTGTAACAAACTTAAATCTTTATATATTCCAAAAACTTGTAAAAAAATAGATACACCTTTTGCATATAGTAATAGCAATATTACCGGTATAACTGTACACAAAGATAACAAGTACTTTAGTTCTTCAAAGGGTGTTCTCTACAACAAGGACAAAACTATCCTTTATAAATATACCAGTGGCAGTAAAAACACTTCATTTGAAATACCTAATACAGTTAAAGAAGTTTATACATCTGCATTTTCAAATAGCAAGAATCTACAATCAATTAAAATTCCAAACACAGTTGAAACCCTTGGCAACTGCGCTTTTGAAGGTTGTTCAAAACTTAAGAGTGTTAGAGTTCCCAATAAAGTAACTTGGCTTTCCCGTACTTTTTTAGATTGCTACAATTTAGAAAGTATTTCACTTCCAAGCTCTCTATATGAATTTGAAAGCTGTGACATTAAAGGTTGCGATAACTTAAAAGAAATTGTATTTAGAGGCAGAAAATCACAATGGAATGCTATGGAAGGTATAGATAAACTTGAAAAACCAAAAAATTGTACTGTCCGTTTTGAACTAAAAGAAAATCAATTTACAGTAACTAAAGAGCTAAGCAACATTGGTATTAGCAACAAAAGCAACATTGTAACAAAAGGTAAAAGTTTCTCAGCAAAACTAACACCATACAAAGGTTATGTACTAACTGAAGTAACTGTAAAAATGAATGGTAGAGATGTTAAAGCTCCTTTCAATAATAAATCTTGCAACATTAAAATTGCTAAGATAAACGGAGATATTACCATTTTCGCTAAATCTAAAAAATCACAAACTATTAGTGTTAAAAAGTCTTTCACTAAGAAAAAAGGTTGCAAACCTTTCTACCTTAAAGCTAAAGCTAAAACAAAACTTACTTATTCTTCAAGCAACAAAAAGGTTGCAACTGTAAACAGTAAAGGTAAAGTCACTGTTAAAAAAGTTGGTAAAACCACTATCACAATTAGGGCAATATCCAGTAGCACATATGTTTCAGATACTAAAAGAATTGTTGTTACAGTTAAGAAAAAGTAATTGTCTTATAACTTCATAAACAAAATTACACCTATCGTTTTTTACCGATAGGTGTTTTTTATGTTTTAAAAAAGCG
>OIZA01000024.1_pt1 | contig 109041 bp, 176 predicted proteins | sample 1588381 | NCBI WGS metagenome assembly OIZA01 (sample SAMN03283277) | human gut metagenome | biome: human-associated habitat; material: feces | host: Homo sapiens | place: Peru | collected 2012 | reverse complement strand
GTTTTACCGTCCGAGGAGAGTTCGGAGCGCAGATGAGCTTCGAGTCAAAAAACACGATCCCGTATGAAGATCTGTGCAAGTGTGTCAATAAAGACACGCTGATAGAGATGATGTGCCTTGACGTAGCCGGCTATACCGGCAAAGATATTCAGTTCATCACGCCAGAAGAATATGACGAGCAATTTGGAGATGACGAAGATGGTTGATTGCTGTGCGACCTGCGCATTCCACGAATGCCAGAAGGGGTATCTTTACCCGCACCGGTGCAAAAAGCACAAAGGCGAGCGCTTTTCAGAGGTCGAATGGAATCGTATCGTGTACAGCCTGTACAAATGCGACGAGTTCAAAAGCATTGACGCTGTCAGTGATGTGGCGGACAGAGAATGTGAACATGAACGATGCCACTAAAATTGTCAGGGAGGACGCAATGATGAACCTGGAATCAGTTTTCAATGAAATCAAGGCAATGTCGCAGGAACAATTCGACGATCTCATGGACAAAGTGCGTGCAATGTCCGAACCACCATATGATGAGACTGTCAATGAAGAACCTGTAGTTGCGCCGATGAATCAGGCTGATATCAGCGAGGATAGCCGGTACAGGGAGCTGAAAGTGAACCCATGCGCAAGCGGCGTCCATTTTTCTGCTGTCATGGATGACGAAGACGGTAGCATTGTCGTTTTCGGAGAAGGTGGATGGGCGATGGGGTACATCGACTACCCGATGGGCACGGCCAACTGGATTGTCACGGACGAGTGCAAGCCGGGTGTGCAGCGATATTGGAAGACGTGCTCGAAATGTGGACAGAAAAAATGGCTCTTCAACTATATCGACGCACGGAATCTGAAACAGAGGTATCCGCTCTGCGAGTGCGGGGCGAAGATCATTGGTGTGGAAGAAAGGATTGAATTTGAATGACACTTGTGCGTGAAAGGAGACAACCATGATAATTTATACCGGAGAACGCGGTAGCGGAAAAACCACTATGCTCATCGAGATGTCTGAAAAAACGGGTGCGACCATCGTTGTGGCTACATACCCGATGGTCAAGTATATCCAGAAGACTGCGGGTCAAATGGGTAAGAAGATTCCCGTTCCTATCACGGTGACAAACTACATTCACCTTCTTGCAAACGGTGGTCTCAGTAAAAGTCAGAAGTATCTCGTGGACGAACTTCAGATGATACTCCATGGCATGAACATCGAAGTTGCTACATGTGACAATGATTGTTTGAGAGCGCTGGGAAATCTGTCGAGTGCGAAATCTCAGCCAGATCGATACATCAACGCTACACAACTGATTGCCACACTGGAAGGTGCAATCGAGAGGGCGGAACGCGAAGAACCAGCAGGGATCGAGAAGCTTTGGGCTGTAACGTCGATGAAATATGCGAAACGGCTGCTCGAAGAAGCGTCCAAAACGGAGGGTGAACGTGGATAAATACGTTAATGCAACGCACATCATTGAGGGAATCAACAAAGCACTTGACTCCCTACGGCGAGAAGATGGCAAGCTACCGGACACGGAAGATGTCGATGAATTGCTTCGATTCAGGAGCAAACTGGAAGCCGCGCCGGAAGCCCCAATTAGGGATTATCGTCCAGAGAACGCACCGTTTGTGACGTTCAACGGCAATCCCGTTGGACTTCTGAAAAGCATACGACCTGATATTACTGAAATTGTAATTTCAACCAGCTACTGCGGATGCGAGTTTGTAAACGGTGAACTTGCATCAGTGGAAATTCTGAAAGAACCGTTGGACAAATTGGAGGAACGATATGGTAAAGCTATCGACGATTCAAAAGCACAATAACCCGCACGCCATCCTTCGGAGTGATAACGAAGGACCCGGAGGCGGCTATCACGATTACACTGTGATGGATGTGGACAGAAAAAGTGTGATTGCACAGATAAAATTTCAGAAAGGCGCACGAAATGACCCGAATGCGCGTCATGGCGTTTTAGATGCTGACCTTTTGGAAATCGTGCGTGATAGGCTGACGGCCTTCAACAAGGGCGAATTTGCCACACGGGAGAACGCCTGCGCAATCACGCATATTGAAGAAGCCCTCATGTGGATGGCGAAACGCGCCGATGATCGGGCGGAACGCGGGGTGTTGGGGACGTATAACAAATGAGAGAAGATAGATTTAAAACTATTTTCGTGTGCAACACAATAACGGGCTGCGTATGTGAGGAGCAGTGTGGCGTTGACATCGACGAGAAGTGCATCAAGAATATTTTGGAACGCGTTAAAGCGCGTGGAGAGGAATATGCTGTGTTTATGCTTCCGGGCGTTGTAAAACATGGTGACATTGTGAGATATGCCAATGCTGTTGCAGATTTGAGACGACTTCAAGATCCTAGAATCCAAGAAATTGTGTATAGAACGCAAAAAGCGATTGAAATCCTGACGGACGGGAGGGAGAAACCGTATGGCGAAGCATGACCAGAGGTGGCGTGATGCCAGATGGAAGCAAAAGAAACGCCAGAGGGACGCTGAAAGCAAGCGACGGGAATGGGAACTGTCAGAATTTGCACGGCAGGCGGACGAAGCGCTTGAGCATATGCGGCAATTCTCCGATTGGGCGGAGCCGATGATAGAAAGACTTGATTTTTTGAAGGAAATCGGGCCGGGAGTCAACTTCGCGGAGATACTGGAAGGAACCAAGTACAGATTCGTTTCGCAGAAGTACAACGGCGATGGGACATATGATGTCACGTTCGAGGTAGACGTGCTGAGCAATGACAGCAAACACGAAAAGATCGGCGTGCTGACGGCAACTGCTTTGCGCGTGTCGTATATCGCGGGGAGGTTAGAAGTTCATGGACGATGATGAGAAATTTGAAGACTTCTACTCAAACGCAGAACGGCGCATCCGAGAACTTAACAAGAAACGCGACGATGCAATGAATGAAACACCACAGAAGATTTACGCGAAAATCGGCGAACTGATTGGGACACTCACTTTAGATGGCGAAGATTATCCAATAAAGGGGCTATCGGATAAAACCGCGCAGCTTCTTCACAGAACGGTTTGCCCAAACTGCGGTGCGCCGCACTCACCATGGGAAGCCCAATGCGAGTATTGCGGTGGGTATGTTGATGTGGAAATGAATCAATTTGAGATAAAACCGCAAACTGGAGACTATTCGTTCATACGTTGGGACGGGGAAAGGTGGATACAAACACCTGCAAGACTCCTGGACCGTATTTACGCAGAGAGAATATCGGAAGAAGACATCGTTGGATACAAGGAGGAAAAACAATGAAGAATACAGCAATCGCTTCAGTCGGCAAACTTGTGGATCATAAGTTTGATCGCAGCGTTCCCGCCATTCCATGCAGAATGGAAGCAGGGAAAGCAGGGACAGACCCGCGTGTTTTTGAACTTCCGCAGGGAGCCATAGACCGAATTAACAACGAAGCATATGCTAATCCGTGTAATGGCATAGGAACGCTTGACGATGAAACGGCAAAGGCCATTTTGACCGCGTTTGAAACAGCCTAAAACAAACTTTTGCAACTTCTCTTGCATTTTTGCTGATTATATGGTATAATCAAGCAAAATAGATAGAGACGTTTACGCGCTGTTCCGGTGCTTTTCCTATGGGAAAGGTATCGGGACAGCGCTTTTTGCGTTTTTTGGAGGTAAAATGAGCGAAAATGTCAGCGAACTGGAACAGCAAGAATATTATGCGCAGCTTGCAAAAAAGACCTCGGAAAGTCTTGCATATTTCTACTGCTGCATCAAGTATGATGTTCCTTTTGCGCGCGACTGCGTACCGCGCGATGAAGGGCGCGACAAGTGGCTTTCGTACCTCGATAACCTCCATATCAAGAAACTGGATGCCAGCAAGAGCGGCGAGCGTTACGGCTTCCTCGATGGCTTGACCGACATCACGAAGATATTTGGCGAGTGTCTGAAAGACGGAGAGTTTACGAAGGCCGTCTATGCAGAAAAAAATGCGCAGTCGGCCAAAACTGGCACGGTGAGGCAGCGGAAAGATTGGGGAACCGGAAACGACGAGCATCCATACACCAATGAAGACTATGCAGAATTCGACAGAATATACACTGTCCTTGCATCTGACTTGGGAGGTGAAGATGCTCTGAGTGCGAAACAGCAGCTTATCCTTCGCAACGTTTCCAAATGGACGAAGCAGATGAACGATGCTTCCGATGCTGGAAAATTCGATGCAGCGAGAAAACTGTCAGCCATCATACAGGAAAACTTGGCGAGCGATAACCTCAGAAAGCGCGATGCCAAACCGGTAGAGGAAATCCGGGTTGACGGCATTACTGAACGGCTCGAAAAAGCTGGCCTGATGAAGAACGGTAAACCGGTAGACCCCGATACCGCATTTGAACTGCTTTTCCACAGAAGACCAAAGTATTCTTACACAAAAGACGCTGCGGAACAGATGCTTCTCGCAATTATCAACACGTCGCGTATGAATGATTCGCTCCCGGAATTCTCAACGCTACCGGATAGCGCAAGAATCAAAGATGATCTCCATGAGTTCGCAGAAGAACCGAATGAAATGGAGAAAACCGCATATGAAGGGTTCGGCTATGTGAAGATGCCCCCCGTAAAGGCATGACAAAAATTTATGGCAAGACGATATGGTAAGGCTTGGGCACCAGGAGTCGGATGGATAAGTAAACGCGAGGTTGAACAGCGCGATTACAGTAACTTCGAAAATGATTTTTGGTGTCTTCTGATTTGGGTCGGAAGATTCTTTCCAGATATACTTGCGGATGTACTTCGTGCCGACGATGCAGACTACAAGACACTCGAAATTGTACAACGCGTCATGATGCGTGCAAATGCCAGATATCAGGATGTAGCAATCACGGGAACCCGTGGACTGAGCAAGACCTACTCAGAAATGCTCGGCGAGGAAATCAACGGTATTGTTTGGCCAGGAACGCGAGTCCTTTATACTGGTCCGGCACTCAAGCAATTATCTGATATCGGAAGTAAAACACACGCAGACTTGGCAAAAAGCTACCCGTGTATTACAAAACACTGGCGTATTGCGGCAGAAAGCAAGGACGATTTCAGAATTACGACAGATTATGGGTCATCATTCTACATAGGAGCAAAACGTGGTGACAACCTTCACGCTGTTATCGCGGAAGAATTTGCGCAGGAAGAACAACCTGCGTTTGACTTCAACGAATATACGACAGTTGCGCTTCCAGCTGTTCGATTGGCTCACAACGTAAACGGTGAGAAGGACGAAAACTTCGTCGCATATAAAAACCACTCGATTACCAGCGCAGGAAGAAAGCAGAATCACGCATTCTTGGTTCGCTGCGAAGTTCGCAAGGGAATGCGGAACGGGGACAGCAGTTTCCAGATGGATGTTCCGTATCAATGCGTAATCCTTCAACAAATGCGCCCCTACTCATGGGCACAAAAACTCAAATCTAAGCTTACCCCAGAACGCTGGATGCGTGAGATGGAAAGTCGATACACCGGCGCGGATGAATATCCCATTATCTCGGATGAAAGTCTTTCTGAAAGCTGCTGCTTGCAAAGCATGGAACGTCAGCATTGCTGCAAATACCCCGGAAACAAAACAGACCCAAAAGACGTGATATACATCGTCTGCTACGACGTTTCCTATGAAGACGCAAAAAAGAACGCAAAATGCGCTGTTGGCGTTTGGAAGCTTACGAAACAAGATGATTTCCTGAAACGGGACAGATACCTGAAGCAACTGGTGTGGCTGGACGATTGGCCCCCACCGGATAACGCTATGAAACAGGCACGAAAACTGAAAGACGTCTGGTATCGGTTTTGCTTTGATGGCGGCAACACCACCTATATTGCAATCGACGGATGGCAGTACGGCAAGGCGGTCATTGAAGACCTTATGAAAGACCTCGGTGATGGGTTGCCACCGCTGTGTATCTTAGACCATACCGAATATGTGGCTTTGGAACAGGATGGAGCGTTGCCAATCATTTACCCAATCAAAGCCGGTGGTAGCGGCGTTACAGACCCAGATGTTGAAATGATTCGGTACGCACAGACGCAGTTCGATAACCACAACGTACAGCTTCTTACGATGAATACTCGTGAGGGCGTGGAGGCGTACAAGCGGATTCATAAGATCAAGGACGATGATCTGGATTATCAGATTGCACGTCCATACCAAAAGACCAGAGAACTGTCTGGACAGATTCAAAACCTGAAGGCTGTCCCGTCGGGCGCTGGATTCAGCGAGAAGCGCATTTCCCGCGCAATACAAAGAGACAGCTGGTCTGCTATAAAGTACGGCTTGCGCCTTGCTCAAAAGCTGGAAAAAGAACTCGTCTTGAGCGAAGTCCGTAAAAAGAGCGACTGGGACGCGCTTCTTTCCAAGTATAAGGCAAAAGGGAACGTAAAAAACGTTACCGGAGGAAGCACAGGCGCAAGGCTTGTGACGCAAAGACGCGGAGGAAGGATTTTTTAAATGGCTGAAAATCAGGAAAAGATCTATCGGCTTTATGCGCTGACCATAACACAGGAATCTGTGGAAATCGCCATGATGGAACGGTTCAGCCGAATTGCACCGGGTTATATCCTGATTTATACGGCTGGAACACAGCCTAAAGGCAGCATTGAGATAAACGGCGAAGATGTAAAGCGGCTGACGAAAGCCGACAGCGACTGGATTATGATCTGTGCTGCAACGCTGCTTCGGGAACGTATGGAGCAAAACCAGACGCAATCAATGGAAAATCTGAGCCGAATGGTCGACCAACTTTCGGCAGCCCTCGCGGCGGAGCGCGAGAAGATCAAGACCGGCGGGGAGGAAATAACAGATGGCGATAGAGACGAGCGAACTCAATAAGCTACAGTATTCTTCTTTTCCGAAGATTTTTGAACGGTTCCGTAAGATGGCGGCTGAAAATCAGGGTATCCCGATGTCCAGTATTACCTCCGCGTTTGCCGGAATCAATTCTGGCCGCTATGGTCTTGCGAACCCGTACATTCAGAACCGGCGTGTAAAGCAGATTTCATCGCTGCCGGCTGATTTTACAAAAGATCAGGTCGCAGAAATGCTCACAAAGCCGTATGACAGCGAACAGCCACTTCGGCAAGTGGCGCATATTCTGGAGTATACGGCGTATCCGCTTTTCCACATTCGAAAAGTCTATCAAGAAATGCTGACGTATCATAACTATGTGATGCCGAAGCTGACGGACTCGGCCGACACCAAAAAGGACGAGTTCATGCGCGAATGGAAGCTGCTCGAAAAGCTGCGCGAGGAATTCAAACCGAAGGAAACTGCGCATCAGATCGTAGGCCAAGTTGGCATAGAAGGGAAGGTCTTCTATTATCCTCGCTACAGCGTAGATAAGAGCCATAACAAGGTGAACTACGCATTCATGCAGCAGCTTCCCAGTGACTGGACGAAAATCACCGGATACAACAATATTTCCAAGTACACCGTGGCATTTAACATGATGTACTTCCTCCAACCGGGCTGCGTACCGGAGCAATACGGTGATCTGTTTACGCCGTACCTTTACGATTTCAGCAGCGTCGTGCAAAAGCCCAAGGGAACTGGCACTTCGCTGATTTTCGCGCAAAAAACGCGCGTTGATATGCAGCAATTCCAGCGCATCCAAGCGCGCGGCGATATGGCCGGAACCCCAGATGTCTATTATCAGAATGGGCGCTGGTACTATTGGGTTTACCTACCAGCAGATGCAGTATTTACGTTTGAAGCTGACGATGTAAGTCGGACTGCAATTTCTCCGTTTGCAGGACTGTTCCTCAACATGATTCAACTTGCTCAGATGGAGCAAATTCAGTTGGAGCTGATTCAAAACCCGTTGGTCAGCCTTCTGCATGGTGAAATTCCGTACAGAGATGACAAAAATGCGACGGCAGAAGACCAATACAAACTTAGTAACGCCGGCCGACTCATGTTTGAAGCGATTTGGTATGATATGCTGCAGGCCAACAACACATCAGGTCTTGGCATTTATATGGCACCTGTGCAGTCAATGAAGCTGGAGACGCTGAGTGAAGCTCCGTCGGCTATGGACATCGTAAAACAAGGATATAGTGACACAATCAATCAAGCAGGCCTTGGTGGCCTTATGCCGGTTGATTCCGACGCGAAAGCAGCTACAACACAGATTTCGTTCCAAATTGAGAGCAAATTCATGAAGACGGTCTACCATGACTATGAGCGAATGATGAACGCAATCATCAAAAAACTCAGCCCTCGGTATGAGTGGAAGTTCGTCATGTTTGGAGATCTCTCCGAAGACGAAAAAATGCTCGAACGGTGCATGAATGGGATGGAACACGGCATTCTGCCGGATACCATCGTATATAATGCACTGCTTGACCGATCCATTCTGGACGATATGTGCCTGTCTGACGCGGTATACAACAGCGGCATTTTGGACAAACGTATTCCACTTGTTACAAGCTATAACATGAAGCAAGAGTCTTCCGGATTGCCACCGCAGTCACCGGGAAGACCAAAGGGTGATGGTAATGTGACAAGCGAGGGAACTGAGTCGATGGTTGATACCTATGGGGATACGAACCCTATATAAGCAATGAAACACTGGGGATAGGGTAGCTCCTGAAAAGCGGTTCCCTTACCGCCTTCCCCTGTTTTTCAATAAGGGAATTACTGAAGGGAGTAATTGAACATGCCGAGGTTCCAAGACCTTACTGGAGTGAAATTTGGCCGCCTGACGGTTATTGAACAGGCCGGGCGTGACAAAAATAGATCAATTAAATGGAAATGCAGATGTGAGTGTGGGAATTATACAACAGTCCTTGGAGGAAACTTACGAAAAGGGACTAGCAGAAGCTGCGGATGCCTTGCAAAAGAAATTGCAAGAGAAAGAGACAGTGCGGAAAATTTGACCGGCAGAACCTTTGGTCGGCTTACTGTCCTGTATCGTGTGGAAAATGATAGTAGTGGGAAGCCGAAGTGGCTGTGCAAATGTGAATGCGGAAATATGAAAGCTGCGTCAGCGAAACATCTCAAACACGGAGACGTAAAGAGTTGCGGCTGTCTTCCGAAAGAACACGCAAAAACACTGCATAAAATCAACGAAACACATGGAAAGAGTAACACTCGTTTATATCAGGTCTGGGAAGGTATGAAACAACGATGCAGACCAACATCTAAAAATTACGGCGCTCGTGGCATAAAAATGTGCAAAGAATGGGAAAACTTTGAACCGTTCTTTGAGTGGGCAATGTCAAACGGCTATGATCCTGGCGCAAAGCGGCTCCAATGTACACTTGACCGAATCGACGTAAACGGTGATTACTGCCCAGAAAACTGTAGATGGATTGACAACCTATCACAGCAAAACAATCGTCAAGATAATCACAAAATTACGTTTAATGGGGAAACACACACGCTTGCGGAATGGTCAAGGATACTCAATATGAAGTATGAAACACTTATAGCCAGAATCGAAAGATATGGCTGGAGCGTGGAAAAAGCGCTGTCCATACCAACTGTTTCACCACATGACAAGCGACGATGCGCACATGGAGGTACAAATGATTGATTATGTCAAAAAAGAAGACCTCCACATTATCAACAGGGCGCTTAATAATGGCAGTGATGTGAAGATTCAGCTCACAAAAGACGGATACCGTATCACGGAAGATACCATGAAAGTCCTGAAACGAGTGGCAATTAGTCAGGAAAAAATGGAAAAATAAAAAATTGGACCTGCGCCGAAAGAGCGGTGCAGAAGAGCCGAAGAGGGCTACCGACACAGTGAAATGTGCCGGTAGCCCTCTTTTATTTTGCAAGGAAGGAGACAACGAAATGGCTCGACTGAAAGAACGGTTTGACTTCGAGAACGGTGCGCTTGCCGCTGTGCGAGATGCTGCGAAGGATGTAACCGGCGCGTATCAAGATGCTGCGCGTGGACTGGATACGCTGAAAGAATGGGTTCTGATTGAATTTGGAATGCCGAATACGGCCAATGCCATCCACAAACTGGCTCATCTTCAGCCCCAGAGATTCGATGTAGTCGGAGATCTGCTGCATCAGCGGCATATCCTGCAAATCTACCCGGCAACTGCGGAGTACGAAGGACGGCCTGACAATCTGGATGGTGTGTTTGAGTCCATCATTGACATGCTCCAGAAAGTCGAAGATGCGCTTCACAAATGTGTCGAGATCTGCGATAAAAACGGTCTTTATCCGCTTGGACGCGGATTTGAAAACCTTCAAATGGAAAACAGCGCAAGCTACGAGAAGTTCATGTATGCGTGGCAGATGTACTCCGAACACGAGATGAGCGCGACCAGTTTTGACGGCTGGATTGAAGAACTCTTCGAGGAAGAGGGTGACTGACAATGCCGCTGACGAAAATCAAAAGACCAGTTGCAACCGGTCAACTCAAGGTGCTTCAAAAGCTGAATCCGTATGAGTTTGGCGTTGAACTGTGGTTGATGCGTGAAGGGGTCAACCAGAACCGGTGGAATTATCAGAACTTGGAGAAATACTACAAGACGTTCGTGGGACGGCCAATTCTGATTGCCTACGTCATGGGGAAAATCGGCGACGGTCACAACAGCCAACGCAAAACTGACCCAAGAACAGGTGAACAGTATAACTCCTATACGGATGGGACGGCGGAACGCATTGTTGGAACGCTGTCAGATGATGAACGTGATTTCTCCCTCCAAAAGAGGGATGGTCAGACTTGGATTGTGGCGCGTGGAAAACTCTTCGCTTTCTATGCAAAGGAAACCGTAGATGAAATCGTGCGAACAGGGCGCATGGATGTGTCTGTGGAAACCTTGATAGACGAAAACCACATGGACGGAGATGTCGAAGTTGAGGATGTCTGGTCTGGGGTTGGCGTCACGATCTTAGGAGCGGGCGTTGCTCCGGCTATTCCGGGGGCCAACATCGCTCGACTTGCCGCATTGGATGAAGAATTTAAAACATTGAAACTCAAAGCGGCATCTTTGCAGAAGGCCCCGGATAAGAACAATGCCCCGGATAACGGGAGTCTATCACACAAAGGAGTGAAAGATTTGAAAACTTATAACAAAAGACAGCTTGCTGAACTGGCAGCGCGTTTTACGGATTATAAGGTTCTGGCGGCGGGCGAGAAGGACGGGAAAGTCTATGTTTGCCTGATGGCGAAGAATGGCGCGTACAAGTACTACGTCATTGAGAATTCCGCAGAAACCATTGTACCTGAACGTTTCCAGAGCATGTCTGTCAATGCGTCCATGCAGGTGGGCGAAGACTGCATCACCATGGAGGCACAGGACTTCGTGGATATGGTCGTCGTGGAAAACACAGACCGTCTGAATGCAGCCGAAAGCAAGGTTAATTCTCTGAACAAGGAACTTGAAACTGCAAATGCACAGCTCGATGCCATGCGTGAGTTTGAAAACAAGCGTCGGCTGAATGCTGCCAAGGACAAGGCAAAGGCAACTCTCGCAAAGTTCAATGCGAACCGTGAGCAGAAGGTTGCTGAAAGTGCCATCGACAACATTCTGACCGATATCGAAGCTGGCCTCTACACGAACAGCTGCGACAAGGACAAGAACTGGACTGGCGAAACCGAGGTTGCGAAGGCCGTCTACGCGGTTTGCGGTGCAGCTGTCGAGAAGATGGATGCGGAAGCCGCTCAGAGAAACAGAACAGTTTACGCATGGGACAAGTTCAAGAACAACAGCGGCGAAGACGATGGTTCCATCAATGGGCTGCTTGCCAAGTGGGGCGTCGAAGCTGCATCGAAGTAAGAGAGGAGTGAACAGAAATGTTTAATGCAAAAACTGCATTTGAGGCCCGCGTGACGAACAACTCCCGCAATGACCTCATCAATGTTACCGGCAGATATCAGGCGTCCAGCGCGGATGCAGACTGTGATGCCGGCCGTCTGGTCATCCGAAATGGCCAGCTTCCGTGCGCCGGTTTTACCGGAGTGAAGAATGAGAATGCGTGGTACATGAACGACGCTACTTCCACCACTACAGCTGGTGATGTGGTATATGCCGCGAATACCTACGAAATCCAGCTTCTTCAGGGTAAGCATGGCAACATGTATGCCGTTGGCACGGAAACACTTGGCCTTGGCATTCCTGCCGGCCGCGACGGTACGTTTACCAAGATCGTCTTCGACGGCGACCATGCGTACCGCTTCGGCATTGGCAACGTCAATGCCGCACTGAGCACCAATCAATTCTTCACCATTGATGCAGGCCAGTTGAAGCCCGCAGCTTCCGCCCCGACCGGCAATGGTGCGCTGTACTTCAAACTGCTTGGAACTGGCAACTTCACCGAAGGAACCACTTCCAGCTTCGAGTACGTTGACGTGCAGGCCTTCACGGTCTACGCATAAGGAAGGAGTGAATATCAATGCCGAGAATCAATCTTAACAGCGTTTCTGCTGATGTTTTCCGCGTGAATGCTTCCACTGGAGAAGCCCAGCGTGCGGATATCGTCTCCAAGGGCCGTGTCCTCTTCTATGAGCACGCTCTTACGGGCAAGGAAGCGATGCTGGCCGTCAACGGCCTTCAGTCCACTGGCATTTCCCATATGCTGTCCGCGAACGGCTACAAGGATCTGAACGAGAAATTCCAGCGCGAACAGCTTATGTATGCGGCAAAGATTTGCTGCGCACAGACTGGTGAGACTGCTCCTGCGGACTTTGAGTCCTTCAAGAGAAACGGTCAGCTCTTTTATGGCAATGCCGCTTTCTATCGTGTCCTTCAGGGCATTTGGCAGGAAGTCGTTTATCCGATTCTTCCCAATGTATTCTCCGAAGCCGTCGATTTCTTTGCAGAAACCGTTCAGGTCGGCTTTGGCGAGACTCATACAATCTCCATCGGATCTAACGACATTCCCATCTTCCAGGATTCTTCTTGGGGTGCATCCAGAAGCGTTCCTCGCAACCGCTTCTACAGCAAGGATTACACGCTGAATCCGCAGCCGAAGACCGCTCAGATCACCGCAAAGTGGCATCAACTTGTCGGTAACAACACCGACTTCGGCGCGTTCTTTGCGAACCTCGTTGCTGGCATGTATGCGAAGGTTATGGGCATGTGGAACCAGTCTATGACTCTGGCTGCGGCCGACACTACGCTCATCCCCACGAACCTGAACCAGACGTTCACCAACCAGAACTGGATTTCTCTGGCGAACAAGCTGTCTACCGTCAACAACGTCGGTCTGCGCACCATCATCGCTACCGGTTCTCCGGTCGCTCTGAGCAAGGTTCTGCCGACGCAGGCTACCGGCTCCACCAACGTCAACATGGACGCCGCTCTTGCGATGCTCCTCGGCACTCAGTACAACAGCACCGGTATGCTGGGTGAGTTCCTTGGCGTTCGCCTGATGCCGCTCCGTGACGCTGCGAGCCCGTTGAAGCTGAACACCGAGCCGACGACCATCCTGTCTGCAAACGACATTTGGATGCTGTCTGCTGCCGGCCGTAAGCCTCTGACCATTGCTTACAACGCCGAAACGCCCATTACCATCGAAATCGACCCGACTCGCACGGCCGACTTCGAGATGGGCATCAACCTCACGACCGCTCTTGATTCGGTTGCAACGTTCTCCAGTAAGGTCGGACACGTGACTGTTTGACCTCTCCTCGCGGGGCGGGTTTTACCTCCAGCCCGTCCCGCACCATATGGCTCTGCATGGTGCTGCGAGAGACGGTTCGAGTCCGGACGGAGCCAACATACGTGGAGGAAAATAGCCATTAAATCTGGAAGGAGTGTGCGACATGGCTGAAAACAAGAACACTGGAAAGAAACCCGGAAGACCGAAGAAAACGCCTGTGGCGGAGGAAGTCAAGGAAGAAGATGTTTTCTTTGATGTTCCGGAAGAAGATCATACCGCGAATACTGCTGAAAAGGCAGAAACGGGCAAAGAAAATATCCTGTCTGTCAATGCAGATGATGTGACAGGAATCCGATACGACGGAAGCGAAGTCCCGCTGACGGAAGTTGCGCCTGAATTGGCGGGTGAAACCGTTGAAGTTCACAAGGAAACGAACAATCAGGCAGAACCGACGTTCACGATGGCAGATGTGCAGAAGATGGTAGCCGATGCGGTTGCCAAGGCGGTTGCAAATGTACAGCCGCAGACACCTGTGACTCCGCAGATTATTCAGGTAGCAAATGACTCCGAAATGGTGCATTTCCTCTGGGAAGCTCCTGTTGCGGACGATAACGTCGTATTCTTCGGAGAAGGCGGCATCTTCGGTCAGATCGTAGGCAAGAGTGGGAGTTTCTATGTGCCGCACCGTGATCTCTCCCGCGTTCTGACGGACGTGAACCGTGTCTTTATGGCGCGCAGATGGCTGATCGTTGTGTCCGGACTGAGTGACGATGAGCGCGAGGCACTTGGCGTCAACTATAAGGATGGCGAAATCCTTGACAAGAGAGTATTCGCAAGGATGGCGGAATACAGCGATGAAATGCTGTCGCTTTACCCGAAGCTTTGCGAAGGCCACAAGAAGATGGTCGCGCAGACCTATGCGGAAGAATACGCGCTGGGCAATCCCAACATCACGCGAGAAATCGTCGTAAAACTGAACGAAATGAGCAAGACCCCGAAGAACCAGAGGGGTGACTTCATCTCCATTATCGAAGAAATGAACGCGCGGGACGCGCAGTAAACATTGCGCCGCAAGCGGGCGCAGGAAAGAGGTATTGAAACATGAGTAGTCCTGTCTATAGTGAGTTTTCCTTTGCGCCTGCGTCCGCATACGCGGCAAGCAAAAACGTTCTGCCGACGATTCGGACGGCAGTTGAAACCAACTTCAGCGACCATCTTTGGAATGGTTCGGAAGCGGAAATCCTCGGCGTCGAGATGACAGCCGCCGCATCTTTCACGGTGAAACTGAACCGCGAAACGCAGCTGACAGCAAAGCCGGAAGGCGATGTATTTACTGTCCGGTATTATGGCCCGATTGAATATATCGTATTCAGTGCAGCTACAACACTTACCTATATGCACGTCAGATGGGCGGCGCAGAACAGGGTGCATGGAGTTGTTACGCTTACCGCTGTCACCGGCGCAAAAGTATCTCGTGGCGGTTATACAGTTCCAGAATCCGATGCTGGAAAGTATGAGCTGCAAGTCGGGGGCTATATCGTTACGGCAAACGGAGTAAACAGCGGATTCTTCTATAATCTCGAAAATGCAGTTACGGTCAAGACCAGCATTGAGAGCGCAACTATTGTGGTGAGCGCGGCGCTTACCTATACGGGAAGCGAACAAACCAAAACGGTTACAAGCGTGACGCTCGGTGGAACAGAGCTTACGGCTGAAACGGATTACACCGTATCGGACAACAAAGGTACGAACGCCGGAGCATATTCCCTCCGAATTGACGGAATCGGAAACTATAAGGGAACCATCATTGTTCCGTGGACGATTGCAAAGGCCAGTGCTGGATTGAGCGTCAGTCCAGAAGCAATCGAAATGTCCGCTGGTGCAACCGAAACATTTACGATTACGACTGCATCAAATAGTCAGCTTACCATCGAAAACAGCAACCCTTCTGCGGTAGCAATCAGCCCAGTTGTGAACAATACCACCGTCACCATAGAGGGACTGAATGCAGGTGATGCGGTTCTGTCTATCGTGCAGGAAGAAAACGACAACTATCTGGCAGGACAGGCGCAATGCACTGTTACTGTCAAGGCTTAATATAGGAAAGGCGGCGGTCGAACCATGGACAGCAAGGAAAGAATTGAGGCTCTATGCGGCATCATCGAATCTCTTCTGCTTCTGATTGAGGATGAGGCTGCCGCCGATTGTATCCGGGAGGAATACCAAAATACTATGAACGATTCTTCCTATGAAAAGGAGGAATGGGACTAATGGGAACCTCTTGGAGCGATATCATTACAAATCACGCCATGGTTATTATCGGCGATGACCGAATGACAGATGACCTGAGAACAGACGCAGCACTGTTTTTCCGACGTATGAGCGCATGGGTGAAAATGGCAATCCCTATGTTGAAAAGCCCGCCCGAACTGCTTGTGTTCCTGACAGAAGGACTTGAAGAACCACAGTATTCCGATTTCGATTGGACAAGCGAACAGAACAGTACAACGCAGGAAACAACGATTCAGACAGGAAAAGTTGGATATGAACTTTGCAGCTGCGTAAGTGTGCAGTACGCACGAAACGGGGATGCTTCATTTGTTCCATATACAGATTTTACCTACGACTCCGAAACGGGAAATGTAACATTTCCACAGCAGGACAACGCAGGTATCGAATATCGTTTAGACTTCTATACAGACGGCCATTTTTATCACGAACTTACGCTCAAACAGAAACGTCTATTGGGATTGGCCGTCGCGGTGACATGGGATAACCGCTTTAACCGTGAATGGCTGAACATCCAGCCGAAAATAAAGGACAAGAGTTTTAATACACCGAACGAAAACACCACTATGAAGGAATCGACGGCTCGGTACAAGGAAAATTTGCAGTTATTCTACGATGAACTGCGTGGATATGAGCAGGAATGCGCGTATATGCGCCAGGTAAATCCAATGCGGCGTGTGTTCACGCTGCTCTAAGAAGCATTCGAAAGGGGGCTGGACAGCATGCCGCTCTCGGACAATATCAAAAACGGCCTGATTGCTTCCGGCCGCCTGAAAACAGCAATCAGAAATGCACCTGCGCAATATGGTGACCGGCAGAGGCAGTACCTTGGAGATCCCAGCACAGAGTTTGTTCATCAATATGCAAAGTATGCAACGGATTTCATAAAAGCACGTGTGCAGGGCCTGAACCAAGATGCTCCATATGAATGGGAAACCACATATATTCGTATGGCGGACATAGCGCCTGAGACTGCCTCCACGCTTCGGAAACAGGATGATTACAAGAGCGTCATGTTTGCGGATGAAAGCATTGAATATGTGCCAGAAGGTACAAAAATTGATGCAATGGGCAGTATTTGGCTGGTCACAAATCCACAGAACATATCCAATGCTGTTGGCGGCGGCGTGATACAGAGGTGTAGGTCGACTTGGAATCATCTGGACTGGTACGGCAATCTCCTAAAAGAGCCGATTTGCGTCGAGAAGGCGATCTTAACTGCAAACGAAAGTGATATGCAGGAATATGCGCTTATCACGAAGGGCTATGTCAACATTACGTGCCAGCGTAACGAAGAAACGAAAAAACTGAACACAAACAGCAGAATCATCTTGGGGTCTGCGGCATACCACATTACCGGTTTCGGCGATTACGCGCAGGAATTTACCGGAGATTATGAATCAGTCCGGCTGCTTGAATTCACGGCTAGATATGAACCACCAAACGAAGAAATTGACGACATGGAAAACCATGTGGCAGGCGGAAAGACGTTTTCGTGGGAAATCCGAGTAAGCGGGAACCCTATTATAAAAAGCGGCGCTACGGGCCAGTTGGAGGCCATCAGCCTTAGAATGGGCGAGAAAGCAGACAGCGACTATGACCATCCGATCAGCTACATATGGGAGAGCAGCGACAGCAATATTGCGGATGTTGGCATGGACGGAAGCATTTTTGGCGTTTCAGAAGGGACTTGCACTGTGACTTGCACATTGGAACAGAACCGCAGCATCAGCGAGACATATGAAATAACGGTCGTTCCGGCGGAAAGCGGAAACGAAGTGGCGTTCCTCGGAAATATCCCGGACAAGATTCGCCCGTATGAGTCTGTTACGCTGGATGCAGCTTACTTCGAAAACGGCGAAGAACGGCTGGACAAAATAACGTTCTCTTATTCAGGTGCGGATATAATGTCGTATACTGCGACGGAAGCAGGGAACAGCACGCAAATTACTTGCTGGTCTGCAAGCGATGCGCCGTTGAAGGTAACAGCGTCGTTTGGAGAATATGCAGCAAGCGTAGAAATCGGCTTGGAGGGCATTTGACATGGCAATTTCAATTATGCAGGGCGACAGCTACTCCATGCCGTTTGTTCTGCGAATGCTGGATGGTACGCTCATTACAGAGGATATGGTGGAAATTGTAGTTCTGAACCTCGGGAAACTGTCCAGACAGTATCCGGGCGATGTTACGTACAAGAGCGGGAAATGGCTGTTTCCAGTTGAGCAGGAACAATCTTTTTCGATGAGCGGGTGTGTCGAGCCACAGGCCAGAATACAGTTCAAGGGTGGGAATATTTTTGGCGGCATCGGCCGTCAAATCCGAATCCTGACAGCTGCAAACCGTGGCATTCTGATCGATGCGGATTCATCGGGCGGCACAGTCACGGATGATATTCCGGTTGAAATCGGCGCGGTAAATGGGAACATTAGTGTAACGGTAATGGCGGCGGGCGTAAATGCCGCATTGGGTGCAGTCCGATACGATGTAGAACAAAACCTTACGCCGGAAGAGCAGCAGCGCGCACGCGCAAATATCGGCGTTGGTGCAGGCGATGATCTCCACTACGCATTTACGCAAAATGTAGCGTCCGATTTGTGGATGATACAGCATAACCTTGGCAAATACCCGTCTGTATCAGTTGCAGACAGCGCGGGTACGGAAGTTGTGGGGGATGTGCAGTATATCGACAAGAATAAATTGTCTATCGCATTCACTGCGCCATTCTCTGGAAAAGCATATCTCAACTGACCAGCAGACGGAAAGAGAGGAAATTTACGATGAGTAGAAGTGTTCTTACAAACCTTGACCTCAATAAAAATGAAATTCAGAATGCGGTGCTTCAGCCGCTGGCTGCGGCTCCTGCGAACCCGAAGCAATTCCAAATCTATACGAATTCTCAGGATAAGATCATTTATCAGTATGACGGTGAGAACTGGAACCCGGTAGGTGTTGTTTACAATCAGGCTGGCAGTACCGGCGCGGTCATTGTCGGCCTTGGTTCAAACGGCACTGTTACTACCAAGAAGATCGTTGAGCTCACGCTGAATGATTATCAGCCGGTCGAAGGCGGCTATATTGCAGATGGCGATACGCTTCAGAAAGCATTTGCGGCGCTTGATACCGCTGTTAAGAACGCTGTAGCTGGCGGCGGTGAAGTCAACCAGAACGCGTTTTCTAATGTGACCGTTCCGACGCAGAGCACGAACGATACCGCCGAAGTTGCTGGGCAGAATGAAGCCGTGACGGTTTCTGCAACCAGCAAGACCGATACGTTCTCTCTTGCCTCCGGTGATAAGTGGATTCATGTCAACGGTGACGGCACGACCAAAATTATCACACTCGGCCATGTGTTCAGCGGAGCAACTGCCGGTCAGTATGGTGACGCAACGCACACTGTTTCCATCACTGTTGACAAGGCCGGCCATATCACGGCGGCAGAAGTCGTTGAAATCGTTGGCGCACAGTACATTTCCGGCCTTACATCCGATGCACAGGCACAGCTTAATGCCAAGATTCCCGCATCTGAGAAAGGCCAGCCGAACGGCGTCGCAACCCTCGGCGCAGATGGACTTGTTCCATCTGGGCAGCTCCCCAGCTATGTGGACGATGTTGTTGAGGCATACATCGTCGGTAGCACGCCTAGAGCAGCTGACTGGCTTTCCACCACAGAAGGCGGTGCTCCTCTGACACCGGAAACCGGCAAGATCTACATCGTCATGACGGAAGGCAGCTACCAGAACAAGCAGTACCGCTGGGGCGGCACAGTCTATGTTCTCTGTAACCCTTCGGACGTCAATTCTGTCAACGGCAAAACCGGTGTTGTTGTGCTGACGCAGGATGATATCGGCGAGGGAGAAACCTATACGCAATTCAGCAAGACCAATAAGACAAAACTTGATTCTGTTGCTGAAGGTGCAACTAAGAATACCATCACGCAGAACGGAACAGAGGTTGCGAACCCAACATTCTACGCCCCCACGACCGGAGGCGAGACTGGGCAGGTTCTGACTTCCAACGGCGAAGGTCAGGCTCCTACATGGCAGGCTGCTCCGGAAAATCTGCACAAGTATTCCATCACGAACCCGGTGCTTTCCGCTTCCGGCGGTGCATTCACATGGCAGATCGCTGCGCAGGCGAACGGCCCCCAGACCCCGATGCTGGTACAGGTGTATGATACGGCTACAAACGCAATGGTTTTGACTGACGTAGAAATCGGTGCTGACAACAGCATTACAATCACCATTAACCAGACCGACGCAAGCGTGACTTCTCTGAGCGCTGGAGCGTATCGTGCTGTCGCAATCGGCTGATGAAAGCAACGCCTCCCGCGTGAAACATCGTGGGAGGCTAACTTGGAGGTATCTATGAAAAATTTAAGTCGATACGATGAATCCTTGTCTGTTCCTCGCAAGGAAGATGTGGATGCCAAACAAGATACGATCAATGTAATCGGTGTCCTCCACGGAGACGGATCGGGCGGTATCTCTGCCGCCGAGACCACGCAGGCGGAGACGATTCCGATTCCGGCGGGTATCCTGAAGGGCACGGCGTCCGGCGGCATCACAGCAGCGGAAGCGGGCACGGATTATCTGACGGAAGCGCCCGTCACGTCTGTCAACGGCGAGACGGGCGCCGTCACAGTCCGTGAGGTGCCTGCCGTGACGGCATCCGACAACGGTAAATTCCTGCGTGTGGTAGGCGGCGTGTGGGCAGCCGTCTCAATTTCTGATGCGAATGGAGGGAGCTTCTGATGAGTTTATCACAGGCTGTGACGGAATATTTGACGAATACGACTGACCTGACGGCGGTCGCCGACGCGATCCGCGCGAAGGGCGGCACGGCTGCGCAGCTGGTGTACCCGGCGGGCTTTGTGTCGGCCATTCAGGCGATCCAGACCGGCGTTACGCCGCAGCTCATCGTCACGACGAGCGCAGGCGCGGCGGTCACAGCCACGAAGGGCTCCAAAACCGTCAGCGGGACGGCGGGCACGGACGGCACGTGTACGCTGGAGCTCTCCGAGGCGGGCGAGTGGAGCGTGACGGCTTCGCTGAACGGCAACAGCAAAACGGAGTCGATCATGATCGGGACACAGACGCTGGATGTAAGTATTCTCTCTGATACATTTGCGGAGAACAGCTGGGCGCAGATCGCGGAGGCCTGCCAGACCGGGACTGTTCCGAGTACCTGGATCGTGGGCAACAGCAAGACCATGACCATCGGCGGAACAGACTATCAGATCGATATCATCGGCAAGAACCACGACCCGTACGCAGACGGCTCCGGTACGGCTCCGCTGACATTCCAGATGCATGACTGCTATGCAACAACCTATGCCATGAACGCCGCGAACACGAACGTAGGCGGATGGAAGGAGTGCGCAATGCGCAAAACGCATCTGCCTGCCATTCTGGCGCTCATGCCGGCGGAAGTCCAGACCGGCATCCGCGAGGTGAACAAGCTGACGTCGGCAGGCAACACGAGCGCCACCATCGAAACCACTGCGGACAAGCTGTTTCTGCTGAGCGAGGTCGAGGTTTTCGGAACCAACAGATTTTCCTATGCTGGCGAGGGAACACGGTACGCTTATTATCAGGCCGGAAACACAGCCACCAAAAATCGGAACGGCTCCTACCAGAAGTGGTGGACGCGGTCTCCGTACAAATCCGACGGAGAGAATTTCGGCACGTCTGCCTACCAGCCTGCAGAACCGGACACGAGTGGAGCCAACAACTCTAATGGCGTGGCCTTCGGCTTCTGCTTCTGAGGAGGGGAGATATGGGCATCTTAATCACAGACGGCAAGCTGCTGGCCGTGGACGGCAAGCTCACCACGGCGAACGCCGCCCCGTCCGGCGGCGGTCAAGATGAGACTGCGGAAGCGGCCTTGATTTCCGATGTTGGTACAAACTTCCCAGCGACGTACAAAAACACGGTTGCTACGAAAATTAGGAACGCATGTTTTAACAGCTACACAAAGCTGGTATCGGTTGAATTTCCGGCGGTTACGAGCGTCGGTGTGCAGGCGTTTCAGAATTGTACATCGTTGAAAAAGGCAGATTTTAGTGTGCTTACCAACATCAGTATATGGGCGTTTAACGTTTGTAGTGCATTGAAGGCGTTGATTATACGGACAAATTCTGTATGCACATTGGCTGGAACCAATGCGTTTGCAAATAATTCTGGAATATTGGCTGGCACAGGATATGTCTATGTTCCATCCGCACTCGTAGACAGTTACAAATCCGCAACCAACTGGTCAACATACGCCGACCAAATTCGATCCATAGAGGACTACCCGTCTATTACAGGAGGCTGATAGCATGATTGTAAGAGAATTCTATGCAACTCGTAGAGACGGTGTGGACTTGTATCATACATATTCGGACGCCGGATACATGATCCGGCAGACGCAGACCGGCACGGAATACGCCGAGGCCGTCGACGTGGCCGACGCGCCGTACACCTACACAGAGACGGAAACGCCGATTAAAACGCCGGAGATGACTACAGAAGAAATGCTGGCAGAATTGGGGGCGGCCTATGACAACGGATAAGCTGAATCAGATCAAGAAGTCCATCACGGATGGCCGGATGGTGGCGAGAGCTGGCGGCATTTCGGTGGCGGTGGAGCAGAGCGACAAACTCGGCTTTGACTGGCGCAACATCTACGTCAACGACATTCTCGTCCGGCAGGAGTACGTCGAGCAGGCGGTCAAGCGCGGCACGGCGGACAACCCCATTGCATGGGCCTCCGGCATGGCACTGATCCAGAACGCTTATTACACCCACAACGGCGAAACAAAGGTCTGGATGGGCGAGGCCGGGAAGAAAGCAAAGTGGACGGACGCGGCCTTCGTGCCGATCTGATAGCGCGGAAGGGAGAAAATCATGGACTTGCAGGATCTGAACATTGCAGTCGCGGAGAGGCCAGACGCGAAATGAAGAAAGGCTGAACTTACATGAGTACCATCATTGACACCCTCATCACCGACCGGACGCAGGCGGAATGGCAGCCACGTAGGAGGAAGTATGCAAGGAACGTGTGAGTACGCATACAGAAAAAACGGTGATGTCAGCCTGCATTGCCGTTATCTGACGGAGAAAAAGGAACGGCACGACTGGTGCGCCCATCAGTATCTGTGTGCCAGAACGAAAAAATGGGAAGTTTCTTCTGAATCTTCCCACTGTAAAATCAAACCCTAGCGTACACTGAAAAAACCATACAACCGAAAGGAGCTGTGAGAGTATGGGAAAGATTCAAATCACGAAGGAAAACCTCATTCGGATGCCGGACTATGTGCCGCTGCGTGAGAAGATGCAGTTTGTAAAGGAAGCAGCAGACCTCTGCTTTGACCGCATTGAGATAAAAATCGACGGTGGTCTGGATAGCATGCCGATGCCGCCGCTTTACAAGGAAAACACGGCAATCAAAAGCCGCGTCCTCATGGCGGCATATGCCAAACTCTATCTCAGCGAGCCGTATGAGTTTGAAAAGAATCAGTGGCTTATGACAGAACCAGAATATGACCGCTTTGCCTCAAGTCATATTATGAACCAGTTTGAACGACTGAAACGCTGCGACGGTGAGGTTCGCGATAAGGCGTTTGACGTGATTTCAGATATGCGTGACCTTGAGAAGCGCCTGAACACCGAAATATACGGCCTTACACAGGTCATGAACGAACCGGTAACGCGCATTATCATGGCAGTGCAGCAGCAGACCACTCCAGAGGCCGTCAGCGGCGCACTGAACGAGCTGAAGAATGCGCAAAAGGCATTCACCGACTACATGGAAACGCGGCAGAAACAGGCGGAGGAAGGCTGATATGGCAGTATCGGTCAATTCGGACTCTTATCCCTATGAAAGAATTCAGACGGGTTTCAACAGGCTTCGCGGCACTGAAGAAATCCCAATCAAGATTCTGAAGTACCTGATGGATTTGCCACTTCCGGGCTACACACCGAAGGACGATAACGACCGCGCCCGCGTGCGGCTGATGAAGTATCTGTGGTACGACGGCGCGCGTCCGCTGGCAAATCCGCTTCCAACTCCGCAAGAAAAGCTGTCCATGCTTTTTGACGGAGATAATCCAGTTCTGAACACAGCGGAAGACAAGAAGCGGCACCCGAAGGGATACCGCATATACCCACAAAGAGTTTGGGGGCAGAGCGATACAGAAGCGGACACGATACTGAAACTCTATATGGGAAGAACCATTGCAAAAGACAATTTCCATACGGTTCTCGGTTTGCAGTTTGAAATCCTTGTGAATGTCAACATGGAGAACACCACGCGGACAGACGCATATTCCAGAGCCTACAGTATCGAGCAGTGCATCATCGAAGCACTTCACGGAGTGAACATTACCGGAATCGGGGTCATTGACTTCGACCGGTACGCACACACCGACAATGGAAGCAAGAGTATATTCGACTACGGAAACCATATTGGCCGCATGCCGCATATGAGCGTGGAGTGGTGTGACTCCGAAATGGATATACCTGAATAGAAAAATATTTGACCCGTGCCGAAAGAGCGGCACGGAAGAACCAGAGAGGGTTATCGACACATTGAGCTGTGTCGGTAGCCCTCTTTTTTGCTTAACACGGCAATCAGAAAGGCGGAAAAGAAAACATGCAAGACCTTTCTCCTGAGATGGCAAAGGCCGTTCGGCGATTCGAACCGATTGAAACCGAAGGCTTGACCCTATATCCAATCTGCGTCAAGGACATCGATAGATTTACGGTAGCTAGGCCGGCAATCGAGTTTATGCAGCAGAGTCTCCCTGTGGCGCTGCTGTCAAAGCCTCTCTTGCAGGCGTACTACACGCTGGAACTTGACGCGGCAGTAAATGGACAGCCCGGAGGCGGACTTTTTTACAAGAGCATTCTGTTCCTTCTGCTTGCGCTGCGGGCAGGGGATGGGCTGCCAGATGAGCAACGGATGGAGCTTGTGAATTTCGAGCTGAAGGAAAATGACCCGACGCGGCTGAAAAGTGTGCTCATTTTTGTGAACGGGGAAGTGAAAAGGATAACCCCGATGCAATTCCAGCGCCTGCGACCGATTTTGGCTGCTCAGAACGGCATTGAGCTGCTGTCTGAGAATGCCAACCCTGAGTTGGTTCAGGCGGAACGCGACTTGGCGGAAATGAACGCACCGAAACTCCAATACCGCATAGATGCACTGAAAGCTACAGTTGCCACTTTATCTGGGGCAGATGAATCCGACATGGAAGAGTGGCCAATCTTGAAGCTTTTGCTGCGGCGAGATGCTGTGCAGCGGATTGTTGGGTACATCGTTTGCAGCGTTGCAGAGGCGCAGGGCGCGAAATGGAAGCATGGAAACCCGTACCCGAGCCCTCTGTACGACCGCGAAATCGACTATTGCGGCGGACTGATCGATATGTCCACGTTCGCCGGCGGAGCCGGTATGCGGGCTGTCCAAAATGCAGGAAACCAGACCACATAACACACACAAACATCTTTTTGAAACGCACAAAGGAGTGACAAAAGAATGATTCGTTTTACTGATTCTCGCCTTTACGCAAAAGGCATTGGCGAAGCGATTTGTACCGATAAGACTACCGGACAGATCCTTTACTTCTCCAACAAGTTCCAGACCGGTAACGTGACACCGAGCGTCACCATCGGCGAAATCCGCGCCGGCCTCGGAAACGCTATCGCTACTACGCTTCCGTCTGACGCTTCTGTCAACGTCGAGTTTACGGCTGCCGACTTCAACCTGTGGGCCAAGGCTGCCCAGATGGGTGCGATGCTCCGTCACAACGCTCCGGTCATGGTTTGCCAGACCGTTACTGCGAACGGCACGGCGCTTTCCATCGACATCACCGAGGGTACGCCTGTCGCACAGAAGGGCTTCTCCAAGATCTTCTGCTACGTGCAGGAAGTCGGCGCTCCGTCTCCCATTGCAACTGGTGGCGTGTCTTATGACCTGAATCCCACTACCGGTGCAGTCACCGGCTTCACTGCGACGTCCGGCAAGACTTACAAGGTCTTCTACTTTGTCAACAAAGCCACTGCTCAGATCGCGACCATCACCACGGCGATGGACCCGAAGGTCGTTCACTTCATCGCGACCGTTGCGGTCTTCTCCACTGCTTCCGGCTCCGCGCAGAACGAGGGCACTCGCGTCGGTACGCTGTACATCATCATCCCGTCTCTGAAGTTCGGTGCGAACGGCGGCGTTACCGGCGATCAGACCAACAACGACACCACGTCTCTGTCCGGTCAGGCAATCGCGTATGACCCGGATGTCATCACTGACGGCTGTGACGAATGCACCGGCGCAGGCAGCGACCTTGCGTACTACATCTACCAGCCGTGCGGCTCCGGTGTTGAGGAAATCGAGGGTATCGTTGCCAGCATCGGCGGCATTTCTCTCCCTGCCTCTACCACCTACCAGATGCAGCCGCGTCTCGCCATGAAGAACGGTGAGCTCGTCAAGGGCGATGCTGCGACGTTCACCTACACCGCGACTGGCGCTCCGTCCGGTACGACTGTCGGCGAGAAGACCGGCCTGATTACCGCAGGCACGACCGCTGGCGATTTCACCATTGAAGTCAGCTACACGGCGGGTGAATCCACCTTTAAGGACACCTGCGAAGTAGAAGTCACCTCGACCTAACCACAAACCATATCCCGGAGGGGAAAAATCCCTTCCGGGGAATGCGCAAACCTATCAATCAAGTGCAAGCGAAATGTTGGTGGGCTTGCGCATTTTTAGAGGTGCTTGACATGAGAGACATTGAAAAAATGCTTGCGAAAATTTCAAATCTAAACCCGGCAATCGAAAATGCACTCGAACATGAAGTGGCGGATGAAGCGCGTCTCGCTATTAAAGATGCGGCGGAAGAAAGGGTGTACGAAGCATATAAGCCAAGGTTTTATAGCCGCAGAAAGGAAGACGGAGGCTTAATCGACCCGAACAATATCCTTTGCCAGGTATCCGGCGACACACTCACCATATCCAACGTTACAGGGCTTCAAAATCTGTGGGGCGGCGATGACGCAAGCTTACTGACACCAATCGTCGAAGACGGAGTTCCGGCCTACAATATGCAGAAAGCTGGCCCGCGTCCGTTTATGGATTATGCAAAAGAACTTCTGCTTGGCGGCAGAGCCGACGCCGCTCTCCGGCGAGGGCTTGAACGGCAGGGGATTGACACTACAGGTCTTACATTCATTTTTGAGTAGGGGTTGAAAGAATGGCTGAAATTATTACTTTAACTGTAAAACAGGTTGGTGTTTCGGACGCGAGTAATGCGCTGAGGGACATCCTTAAAACAATCAACACAATCAACTCCACTCCGGTAAAAATCACCGTTGATGCTTCGGGGCTGGATGCAATCAAACGATTTAACACCGCTGTGCAGACCGTTACGCAGAGCGCAGATGGACTGAGCGGAAAGTTTACGCGTATATGGGCAGGCGCGGCGGACGGCGCACCGACCCGAACGATTGAAACCGTCAACGAGGGCCTTGGCCGGACTACTGAGATTATTCGGACTCTGGACGAAGAAACACAGCAGTACACGACGGTTCAGACGAAAGCTACCACCAACTACGATGAGATGGCGAAAGCGGCGCAGAAAGCCGCTGAAAAGGCCGAAAAGGCAGCGAAAGAACAGGCAAAAGAAACCGAGAACGCCGCATCCAAGGTCGATACACTCCGCAAAGGATTCGCCGACCTCGGCTTGCAGATGAAATCCGCAGCAGAGAAATATCCAACCGGTACATTCTCTGAAATAGAATCAGACGCAAAGCAGGCAAGCGCCGCGCTGGAAGACCTGTATAGCAGTTGGAAGAGTGGAACTATCAGCGATCAGGAGTTTGTCGCTGGCGTAAAGGACGCTTCCGGTTCGCTCAAAAACCTGCGTGCAAACTATGCGCAGACCCGTAACGAGACGGACAAGCTTACAAACTCCACCAACGTCCTTGGTGATACGTTCAGTCATATCGTCGGAAAAATTACCGTTTGGCAGGTCGTTAATGCGGCTGTTGCAAAGGTAAAGCGGTCGTTTACGGAAGCTATCGATACGATGAAGCAGGTCGATACGGAAATGACGGCCATCCAGAAGGTCACGGGCAACACTGCCGCCGAGATGGAGAAGCTTGGCGATGCAGCGTATGAGGCTGCGTCCAAGTACGGCGTTGCTGTCACTGACTATCTGGAATCCGTCGGCACTTTCGCAAAGGCCGGCTATAAGGATATGTCGGAAGATATGGCAGAGCTTGCAACGAAGACGCAGCTCGTCGGCGATGTGACTTCTGATATTGCGAACCAATTCCTCCTTTCTGCTGATGCTGCTTTCAAATTTGAAGGCAACGTTACAGCTCTGAATACCGTTCTCGACAAAGCCAATGAAATCGAGAACAACTATGCCACGTCCATTCAGAAGATGGCCGAAGGCTTCCCGATTGTTGCGAACGTCGCATCGATGGCGAATATGTCCATCGATGAACTGATGGCGGCGCTCGGCACAATCACGGCTGTCACACAGGAATCTGGCACGAAAGCATCGACAGCTCTGCGCGCCCTGATTCTGAACATCATCGGCGACACCGAGACGGAAATTGAAGACGGCGTTTCTTGGACAAAGGAAGAAATCAACAGCCTCAATGACGCACTCTGGATTTACGCAGAAGACGCGATGAAAGCCGCGCAGGAATCTGGCAAAATCGTTGACCCCATGAAAGCCATTGCGGCTCTTTCTCAAGCATATAAGGACGGCCTTCTTTCCCAAGCAGAATTGGCTGAATTGGAATCCAAACTTGGCGGCAAACTCCGTACAAACCAGCTCGACGCGCTCATCACGAACTATGATATGTACGCGGAAATGCTGGACAAGGTAGCGAACTCCGCTGGCAGTGCCGACAAAGAAGTCGAAATTATGCTGACGAGCTGGGATGCCAAGGCAAAAATCCTCAACAACACATGGACGAAGTTCATCGCCGACACTGTTGATACGAAATGGGCAAAGGGGCTGCTTGACATGCTCACTTGGCTCATTGAAGGATTCGGGAATCTCGGAAACGCAATCCTTATTGTTGCCGGTATCTTGGCAACGATAAAGATGCCGTCAATCATCTCAACGTTCTCAAAGTTCGGAGCAGGAATTTCAGCTCTGGCTCAAAAATTTGTACTGCTTACTACCAACACGACGGCCTATAAACTGGTTACTGATGCCACTGTTACATCTGTAAGTGCGATGCAGGCAGCAATGGGCGCTCTGACAGCGGTTATTGCAATCGTCACTGTGGCCTATAACAAAATCAAAGCTGCACAGGAAGAAACACGACAGGCAGCTATCGACGCAGGAGAAGCCTCAACGACAGAAGCAAAAGAAATCGTATCTTTATATCAGAATTATGAAGACCTACGAAAAGCGGTTGAAGATGGCACGGGTTCAAAGACCGAGTTCATTGATGCTTCTGATAGACTGATTGACAAACTCGGAATCGAAAAGAGCAGCGTATACGATCTCAAGAAGGAACTTGGAGGGTTAAGCGGGGCATATAAAGAAGCTACTGCGGCAAAGATTGAGAGCGCATTGTATGATGCGAAATCCGCAACAGCTGCAGCAGAAAAAGGTCTTAGAACTGCAGCCGAAAAAGCATGGGGTTCAATGCTTGCAGATTCTGGGAACTTAAAAGACCCATCATCTATTCTTGCTGACTACCAAAGCTGGATTGACGCGCGAAATAAGATGATTGACGAGGGGGATACATCATCTATCGCGTACAAGGAAGCCGAAAGAGTAATTTCAGCATATAAGCAAGCCGTTGAAGAATACAACAAAGCTGTTGAAGATCAAACTTATTTGGAAGGTGCGCACAAGGCCGCACTAGACGGAACGCTTGATAGTTACCTGAAATCCGAAGAAGCTGTCAATGATTACTCGGATGCGCTAGATAATGCGGCGGAGACTGAAAAGACGACAGTCGAAACGCTCCAAGAATACGCAAAGACGCTCAAGCAGCAGGAAAGTGACCTGACAACCGCATCGCAGGCGCTTGCTGAGTACCAGCAAAACGGCCGAGTCTCTGCATCTACAATGAAGTCGCTGATTTCCATGAGCGATCAATATGTAAATGCGCTGACAGACGAAAACGGCAAACTCGATGTATCAGAGAAAAAACTGCGTGACCTCGTAGAAGCAATTTTAGACGATGTTGACGCGACGAATGACCTCATCGGTGTCACAAAAAAGTCCAGCGGAGCAATGGGGAGCTTCGTCACCGGCCTGAAAAATGCAGCGAAGCAGTCCGGCGTAACAGACGATGCTATAGATGGTGTTGTTGCACAGATGATTATCTTCAACAACACTGCGCTGTCTGTTTCAGACAAAATCGCCGCCCTTCAAGCCCTTGCATTGCAAGCTGGGGTCACGCAATCTGCGATTGCCGGCATTAGCCTGAACAACATCGGCCGAGACGCGGGAATGACTGCCGAGGAAGCCCAGAAAAAATACGGCATGTCTGCGACAGAAGCGCAGCGATATGTCAAGAGCCAAGCGGAAAAAGCCAAAAACAACGATCAGGCACTGATTGACTATTGGAATTCTCTCGCCTCGAAAATCCCGGAAACAAAGCCTTCTTCCGGTGGCGGCGGCAGCTCATCCGACGCGAATCTCGACGCACACAAGCAGAAAGTCGAGCTGTTGAAATCCGAGCTGACTTTGCTGGAAAAGCAGAATGCCAGCGAGGATTCGCAGAAGGACAAAATGCGGCAAATCCAGCAGGCGCTCCATGCGCAGGCGCAGTATCTGCGTTCCATCGGCGGCAGCCAGTCGGATATCAACGCGCTTTCTGCCGAATGGTGGGAGTGGCAGGAGAAAATAAACGGGACACTCAAGAACACGGATGATCTGCTGAACGAGCTGCAAGGTGTTATGTCGGATAAGCTTTCCGACCTCTCTGACCAGCGGCAAAATGAGCTGGATGCCATCGACGCGCAGATTGATGCGCTCAAACAGCAGAAGGACACCCGCGACGAGCAGCTTGACCTCGAAGAAAAAATCCTCGCTGTCCAGCAGGCACAGGCCAAGCTTGCCAATGCGCAGAATGAGCGCACGGTTCGGCAGTATAACGCCCGCACTGGCCAATGGGAATGGGTGGCCGACCAGAAGGAAGTTGACAGCGCACAGAAAGCCTTGGATGAGGCTAAAAAAGACCTTGAGGACTTCAAGGCAAACATGGCTTACGAAGCTGCACTGGCCGAACTGGAAGCCAAGAAAGACGCAATAAACGCCCAGTATGACGCGCTTGAAAGAAGCTACAACAATTTCCTGAAATCTCTCAAGGAAAAAACTCGCGGCATCGGTGAAATTTTGCAGGATATCTGGAAAAACGCCACGCCAGAACTCCGTCAGATCATTCAGGAAAACGCAGAGCTTTTCAAACAGTTCGGATTCGATGTGTCGCAGCTTTCCGACGCCGTAAATGACACTGCCAAGAAATTGTATGGTATCTCCAAGAATGGAGATAGGTACGAAATCGGCAGCGATAAGGGCTTGGATTTCATCAACAATAAGCCTGCAGGTTCTACAATGACAGGCGGTGACGGTTCTACATGGACGAAGAACGCGGACGGAACAGTCACAATCGTTGATAAGGACGGCGTTACCTACACGGTATACCCGAACGGCGGTTCTGGTGGAACAGAAGATTCTACCGGTGGCTCGGCTTCTGGCTCAAAATACAGTGGCACCGTCTTTGCGAAACGATTGGACGGAAAGGGCGAAGACTACAAGATTTCCAGCGCGAACGGCCTGTACTTCCTGAACAATGCAATCGCCGGTGAGAAAATGGACGGTGGCGATGGTTCCCATTGGGTGAAGAACGAGGACGGAACAACATCCATCACAGACAAGTATGGCATCGCATACAAGGTCTACGACCAAGGCGGTATCCTGCACGGCATGGGTGGCATCAAGGCCACGATGCAGGACGAAGGAATTACCCCACCGGATGTAACGGCGCTGCTCAGAAAGCGGCTGTTGAAACCCATTGAGGACAAGACATTCGGCCAGAACATGGATCAGATCAGATGGATGATGGCAAGCAACGGAGCAAATTCCAATGCTGTTCATAATGCTTCCTATGATAACCACAGCATTGGCACGCAGAACAACGGAAATGTCTACAAGTTTAACGGTATAACAATCAACGAGCCGCAAGCAAGCTCAATGACGTTAAAACGTTTCGCAGATATTGCACACAATCTTGGAAACTTTAGCTAACACGAAGATACGGAGGAAATAATATGCTGTATCAGCCGACGAATATCTATCCCAGCATGACAGGCGCTCTCGGAAACGGCGTAATTGATGCAAACAATAGTCTTCCCGTGAGCTGGCAGGTCAACGGCAATTCTCCAATGACCGCATATCAAATCACAATTTATGCGAATAATACTGCGTCTACGCAACTGTTTTCCACGGGAAAACTGACGAACGGATGCCCGTTTTATGGAGTCAACTATGCTGGAGAGCCCCAATTCTTCTCTCATACAATAACAGCAGAACAGCTCTCCACAGCACGAATTGTGAACGGGCTTGACTACAAGATTGTCATCCAGCAGTGGTGGAATGACACGGACTCTGTTACACAGTCCAGCGCAAGCGTGTTTCAGGCAAGGACTGCTCCGTCCATCCAAATCGGCGCAATCCCGACACCGTTGGCAACAAGATCGTTCACGTTTAGCGCGTCTTATTACCAAAAGGAAAACGAACCGCTGAATTGGGCAAGATGGGAAATTTCCTCGGTGGAGAATGGAGAACACTCTATCATAAAAGATACGGGTAAGATCTATGGAGTATCGGAGTTGCTTCTTCCGTATGACGGATTCCTGACAGGACGCACCTATGCAGTAAGGTTATCCATTCAGACGGAGAGCGGAGTCGACGTTACGACTGGATGGGAAGACTTTAACGTCAATTATACAGTAACCCCTATAACCGGTGAGCTTTCTGTGTGTCAAGCAAACAAGGCGCACGGAATTGCAATCACTGCGCCGCAGATAAACAATATTCCAGCGACTAACACGGAAGGGGTTTATGTAAATGGCAGCAATATGGTGATTCCGCAAATTGTTTCATCTGAGGTGACATGGAAAAGCAAAAATGGTGAGCCATTATCCATAAAACCGCCGTTTGATTTGCTCTGGGATGGCGATGGATACTCCGCTGGTGACGTCTTAACCATTAGCGGAACGGCAAGCTCATACGGATTCCAACCGAGTGAAGCATTCACGGGGGGGAGTGTAGGCGCTTATGGAAACGAGTATTGGTGCTGCTATGGCGGCGGAAAATACGTTGCAATCTTCTACGATGGAACAGTCAGGTATAGCACGGACTTCGTGACCTGGAATTCCTCGAAAATTCAGCTTGCCAATAATACCGGATGGTGTGGAGTCGCTTACGGAAACAACACGTATGTGGCGATTTCCTACACTACAAAGTGTGTGGCGTATTCAACTGATGCGGCTTCGTGGACCGTTACAACAAATGTGCCAAGTCAATTCATGTCCTTGATTTTCGCCGCTGGTAAATTTGTTGCAGGTGGAGAGGGACTCATCGCATATTCAACGGATGGAATTTCGTGGACAACTGCAAACGCACCTGTTAGCAGCACAGAAGAAGTTACTGCAATCGCGTATGGAGGCGGAAACCCTTACGCAAGCAAATATATAGCATCGACTACATCTGGCGCGATATACTATTCCACCAATGGAACAGAGTGGGTGAAGGGAAACGATACACTCCCCTTTTGGACTGGCTCTATTTGCTTTGGCGCTGCCACGGTCGGCGGATACAGAGAAGGATTCGTTGCAGTTTTCAACAGAGATGATACTATCGCTGTAAGCGCAGACGGTGTGAACTGGGAGACAAAAGGTATACATGCACCCGGAAATCTTTATAGCATACATGCCTCGTGGAATCAGAATGACGGTTTCAAAATAGTTGCGGCTGGCGATGGATGTGTAATCTACAGCTCCGATTTGGGCGAGACATGGACATCCTTGAATAATGAGCCGTTTGCTGATTCGTCTGTTTATGTGTTTGAAGGAAACGGCGATGCCTTTGTTATAGCAGCCAGAACGGACGGCGTTTATTCTACAGCAATGGCGTCGCAAGTTGCGCAGCCGACGGATATGGTTATCAATTTCTCGAGCGATATTTCCATTCGAACCAGAACCTCGGTGCTTCCAAGTGAAATCCAATGGAAGGATTGCGTATATGGCGATGGCGTTTATGTCGCTGTTGCATCCTATTCGGAAACAGCTCAGACAACGGCATTCGCCGCTACATCTGGAACCCTGACAGAGTGGACTTCAAGCCCACTTCCGAGTGGATACTGGAAAAGCATAAGTTACGGAAACGGTCAAGTTATTGCTGTCGGTACGAGTGTTGAAGATTCAAAGCCTATTGCGGCGTACTCCCTTGACAAAGGAACGTCGTGGACGGTTGTTTCCATCGCGTGCGAGAATCCAAACTGCATAAGGTTCCTAAATGGAAACTTTTATATTGCGGGAAACGGCATTTACAGATCTCCAAACTGGGTTGATTGGGAAAAATGCACGCTGGAACAGTACCAAAACTATCCGCTGATGTCCTTGGCATATGGAAATGGAACCTATGTGTGTGTCACAACATACGAGTCTTATTACTCATACGACGGGATCTCATGGTCAAAGAGCCAAACGTATAAAGATTGGTGGAGATGTGTTGCTTTCGGAAATGGTCTGTTTATTGCCGGCGGAATTGGAGGCACAACTTCGTATAGCAAAGACGGAATTACATGGGAGGAAACGCCTGGGACAAGGCCCGGAGATATTAGCTGGAACTGCCTTTGCTATGGAGCCAACCGGTTTGTCGCACTTTCTGGATACTTCGTTTACATGTCAATCGACGGAACTGATTGGGATCTTATTCAAAATATTCCTGCCAACGGGGCATGCTGCTTTGGAAACGGGACATTTGTGTTTTTCGGTGACGACACAACGCTTTCAGAAACATACGGCCGTACTGCAAATGTTTTTGCTCGCTTGAATGGGGGGAATGTCGCGAAAGTCCCAATAGATGCGCCGAAGAAAATCCGGATGTCTACTTATGGTGAGCTCAGAAGCTTCGGCCTCGCTACGTCAGTGGACGGTATATCTACGGAAAAGGCGATGAGAGTTTTTGGAATGCCGCAGTTTTCTGAAATTACGTCCATTAAGGCGGGGGGCACACAGTCTACGAACTATATTTTCCTGAGTGATGGACATATCAGCTTTGAACAGATGGAAACGTTCAACGATGATTGGAGTTACCATCCCTCCGACCTACCAAGCCAATTCTATGCGGACTTTACATCCGACCTCAATGGCGATACTTATGGAGGAACCGTTTTTTCAGAGCTGTATATTTATCGGTCGGCATTGGGGAACGGCACACTTCAAAGAGTCGCAAAAATAAGCGCGGAAGGTGGAAACAGAATCGTTGATATACGTGCGGCAAACGGCATACCATACACTTATTACGCGTTTGGCGTGTCTGACGAAGAGACCACGGATGCAATCATAAGCAGACAGATAACTGCGTGCATTTGGGATTGGGCGGTGATTTCCTGCAAAGCAGACAGCGACGGAGTATTCCACGCGCAAAAGATATTCGCCTTCGGGAAAAATTTCTCCAGTGGAGACATCAGCAACAATAATGCACCACAGATTCTCCAAAATTTCACAAGATACCCGACGATTCAGCCACCGCCCTTCAACTACAAGAGTGGTACGCTGACGAGTTTGATCGGAACAATCTCAAACGGTTCGTATTCAGATACGCTTGCCGGAAGGGATGACATTTTTGAATTGTCCACGACGAGCAATACAATGTTCCTGAAAAGTCGGAAAGGCGACTTCATAAAGATCAGGATCAGCGGCGCGATAGAATGCACCACCATGGACAATTCTCCGACGCAGGCTCAGAACATCAAATTACCATGGGTGGAGATTGGTGATGTGTCGGATGCGCAAGTTATATGCACTATGGACGATGAAGCATGGCCTTATCAGGATGCGCCGTAAAACCCCTGCCTTTAGGCATGGGGATATAAGGCGCTCCAGCTGATGTCAAAAACAATGCGTTCGACCGGGGGAAGCATTGGAAATATGACATAATGTAGCATGAAAGGCGGTGATTTCATGGAATATAGCTATAAGTTTCGCATCTACCCTACAAAGGAACAGACATTGCAGATTCAGCGTACCTTTGGATGCTGCCGTTTCATCTACAACCACTATCTTGCGGCACGCATTGAGTCCTATGAGGCGAACCGAACGACGTTCGGCTATAACGCCTGTTCCGCTGATATGACGGTTTTGAAAAAGTCACTTCCATGGCTCACCGAAGTAGACTCCACTGCGCTTCAATCCTCGCTGAAAGACTTGGATACCGCCTATCAGAACTTCTTTCGTCGAGTGAAATCTGGCGAAAAGCCGGGATTCCCACGATTCAAAAGCAAACGTGACCACCGCAAAAGCTACAAGAGCAAAGCCGTGGGCGCGAACATCAAGGTCTTGGACGGCGCGGTTCAACTTCCGAAACTCGGCAAAGTCAAGTGCCGCATCAGCCGAAAGGTTGAGGGAAGAATCCTCTCCGCGACGGTATCGCAAAACCCAAGCGGCAAATATTTCGTATCACTCTGCTGCACTGACGTTGAAATCGAGCCATTGCCGAAGACCGGTGCTGTGATTGGCGTTGATATGGGACTGAAAGCGTTCGCAATCACGTCCGAAGGGACGGAATACCAGAACCCGCGCTATTTAGCCAAGAACCAGAAGAAACTTGCCAGACTGCAACGGCAGCTCTCCCGAAAATCAAAGGGGAGCAACCGGCGCGAAAAAGCGAGGATTCAGGTGGCACGGCTGCATGAGCATATCGCAAACCAGCGCAGCGACATGATGCACAAACTGTCAACGCAGCTCATCCGCGAGAACGATGCGATCTGCATCGAGGACTTAGCACCGCAGAACATGGTCAAGAACCATCACCTTGCGAAGTCCATCAGCGACGCATCTTGGGGTGAGTTTCGACGGCAGTTAGAATACAAAGCTACGTGGTATGGGAAGAAAGTAATACCAATAGACCGGTTCTTCCCATCCAGTCAGCTATGCTCCTGCTGCGGGTATCGGAATACCGACACGAAGAATCTGGCGGTGCGGGATTGGACGTGTCCTGAATGTGGGACGCACCATGACCGGGACATCAACGCAGCAAAAAATATTCTAAGCGAGGGATTGCGACTACTGGCCTAGCCCAAACATACGGTAGGGCGGGACACGTCCGAACCTATACGCTCGGGGAGACTGTGTAAGACGCCGCTACGGCGCGACGGTCGTAGAAGCGAGAATCCCCCGGCTTTAGCCGTGGGGATTGTCAATGAGAAAGGTGGGAGAATAGGTGGCAACAACTCCTTTGGCTATAAGCACGCATGCTTGGAGGACTAATGACTATATCGCGCAGCTTCGGACTCCGTTTACAAAACTATGCCGGCTTCGCTTCCTGCAGCCTGACGGAAGCACTGCATTTGCAGTTGACAACAATCCACTGAATAAACACAGTGGGACTTTTATCCAAGAAGGAAACATTACATGCAATCTGCAAAACGGGCAGCGGAGAACTGCAAGTGTAACGCTTTCTAACATCGACTCGGAATATGACTACAACATCAATAACGTATGGTTTGGACAGCAGATCGCGATTGATGAAGGGCTGGTTCTCTCTGACGGTTCAGAGTATTACATCCAGCAAGGCGTGTTTTATATCGCCGACCCACAGGAAACGTTAAATCCAAATCTGCGGACCATGACATACCCACTTGCTGATAAGTGGTCATACCTTGACGGAAGCCTGTTTGGCAGACTCGAATCTACCTATGAGGTTCCAGCTGGCACAAACATATTTGCGCCGATATCAGCAATCTTGCAGCTCGACAGGGGAAATGGGAAACTGGTAGATTACGTGAAACCCGTATTCACAAACTACTACAATGGGATGTCGCAGACACTCCCTGACGGTACATCTGCTTTACTGACGGCGGCTCCGTATACGCTGCGGGTCGACAGCGATGATGGAACATATGCTGATGTCGTTCTAGGAATGGCTGAAATGCTGAATGCTTGGGTTGGATACGACCAAACGGGTTCGCTGCGGGTAGACCCTTCACAGGATGATATCGTTGACACAAACAAGCCTGTCTTATGGCGGTTCTCCACGGAGGAGGCGCAACTGCTCGGAGCAACCTACACAATAAAGAACACGGAAGTCTTCAACGACTACATTGTCCTTGGCGAGCAAACAGACGATAACCCGCAGGCCGCAGGGAGAGCGCAAAATCTCGACCCAAGCAGTGATACAAACGTCAATATCATTGGGCGGAAAACGTATCGTGAAACTGCATCTGGATATTATACGTCGACACAGTGCCGCGATTTGGCAGAGTGGAAGTTGAAACGTGCGACGGTTCTACAAAAGGCAGTATCAATTTCATGCATACAGATGATGCACATATTTGAGAACAATCTTGTTGAAGTCGTCCGCACGGATAAGCCGGGTTCCCCAGTAGAACGGCATCTGATTCAAGGCTACACTAGGCCGCTTGCAACTAACGGAGCAATGACAATCAATGCCGTGTCCGTGGCGGATTTCCCAGTTGCAACGATTACAAGCTGGCCGGAATGAGAAAGGGGGTGCATATAGATGGCGGAGAAAAAAGCTTCTCAGTATGTCCTCAAACTCAAAACGGGAGAAACATTTCATGTGATTGGGGAGACCGCGCGGTATTGGCTGTGCAAGGGAACTCAATTCAAGAAGACAAGCCGACAAGTGGAGAGCGTCAAGCGGCGCACGACAAGAAAGGACACAGACGATGATTGACAAATGGTTGATTCGCAGATGGCTTGACGCTATCAGAAATGATACGAAATCGTGCAAAGCTTCCATTGAATCTGCATACGGAATCAGCGCCTGCATCCACTTCTTCTGTGGCAAGTGGATTCCACCCCCCATTGCAAAAAAACAGAATTATTTCCTGCGCTGAAAGAGCGGTGCGGAAGAGCCGAAGAGGGCTGTGAGCGAAGCGAAAGAGGGCTACGTTCACTGCTCTCTTTCTCTTTGCTTATACAGAAAAAACGATTGGAGAAAAACAATGGATATTTTTAAAGACATCGTGACCGTCTTCGGTGGTATTACTACGATTGGCGCTGTACTGGTGATCCTTGTCCGGCCAATCCGAGAGTGGGTCATGGGAGATAGCGCAATCAAAGCTGGGATGAAGTGTCAGCTTCGTTCGGACATGCTGCACACTTATTATAAGAACAAGGATGCACAGAAAATCCGGCAGTATGAAGCCGAGAACTTTGAGTATTCGTACAAAGCCTACAAAGCCTTGAAGGGAAATTCATTCATCGACAAAATCAAGAAGGAAGTGGACGAGTGGGAAGTGGTGACGTGACATGGAGTGGAGCAAAAAAATCTTAATTTTCTCATACCTGATGCTGGGCGTCTTCATAATCATCTTTTTGGCTGTTGAAGACAAAACAGCTGCTGCAACCGTTCTTTGCGGTTGGATTGTAGAATGCGGTGGTGCTACTGCGTTCTACTTTTGGAAAGCAAAGAACGAAAACCGGAGCAAGTACGCATTAAAATTCGTCCGGGAACTGGCCGACAAGTACGGCCTCGACGCAACGGCACGAATTATTGAGTCAGTCCTTAAAGACTGAGAAAGGAAACTATTATGAACAACAACTGGTGGCAAACTGTCGTCGAAAACTTATTCAAGGTTAAATCTCTCGTTACAATCTTGCTTACCACAGCATTCGTCGTAATGGCGCTCAAGGGTGGAGTGGAACCGAAAGATTTCTATTCTATCATCGTTATGGTACTCACGTTCTACTTTGGATACCAAAGCGCAAAGAGCGAAGACAAGAACAACCCAAAACACGATGACCAAGAATAATCGCTGCATCCGTATGGAAGGAGGAACGTTAAAATGACGATTCAGGATGCACAAAAGAAACTTATCTCCGTAGCAGAGGCCGAAGAAGGGTATTTGGAAAAAGCTTCGAATGCGAAGCTTGATGATAAGACGGCGAATGCCGGCTGGAACAATTACACAAAATACGCCCGCGATCATGCGAAATGGGGGACGTATCATGCTCCAAAACAAGGACTTGCTTGGTGTGATATGTTTGTTGACTGGTGCTTCATCACGGCGTTTGGATTCGACATTGGCATGAAAATGACATGTCAACCGAAGGGCGCGTATGGTGCAGGATGTACGGAATCGTACAACTACTACCGGTCTGCCGGCCAATCTGTCACTCTCGCGAATGTGCAGCCGGGCGATCAGATTTTTTTCGGAAATCTCGGAAACATGACACATACCGGGCTTGTGTACAAGGTGGATAGCACGAAAATCTATACCATCGAAGGAAACACAGGAGCTGGAAGCAATGTCGTGATTGCGAATGGCGGGGGAGTATTCAAGAAGTGGTATTTCCGCAATTCTTCGGCTATCGGCGGCGTTGGAAGGCCCAAATGGGAACTCGTCACAAATATTCCGCAGAGCGTGACACCATCGTCAAAACCGGAATCTACGTCTGTGACCTACGCAGAGTTCCAAGGTGGAATTTTTGCAGAAATCCCATTCTCCTGCATTGACCACATCGAACACGTCAAAATGAGCGATGCAAGGGGCGAGACGACGGGTAGCGTAGCGATTCGCGCACAATGGAATGGCCGGTATCCGGACATCGTTATCAACGCCGAGCTGTTCAACTACGGAAAATACACGCCGGCCTCTGGTGTCAAGCACAAGGGAACCATGGAATATCAGGGGTGGCAACCGTTCATTGGCTTCAAGGATTTCAAAACACCCATTCATGAACCGCGTGGAGCCGTCACATCACCCGATGCCTTAGGGGGCTACCCAGCTATAGTCCAGAACGGAACGAAGGAGTTCACGGTTCCCAAGGGTTTGGAGGGCAACAAGTACCGGACTGCAATGGGCCTGAGAGGAAAGACGCTCGGCATCATAGTCACGGAAAAGCCCGTCCCGATGGATGTTGTTGCGAACAAGTTCGTCACGGAGAAGTACGATTTTGCAATCAACCTTGACGGCGGATCGTCCAGCAGCTACGTCACCCCTTCAAAAGTGTGGGCGCGTCCGAACAAACTGCGCGGGTTCGTGGCAATTTGGCTGAAAGGCGGAAGCGGGAACTATCTGAGCAAACGGCAGTACGGGACGAACCCGATTCAATCTAAGCCTGTAAAGTCTGAAGGCTGGACTGAACCAGATAAGTCGGCGTCAAAAGGTGTGAGGTTTAAAGTCACGGCAAGCGAATTGAACCTTCGCGCCGCTGCGTCGACCAGCAGTGAAATCCGATTTGTCCTGAAGTTTGGCGAAATAGTCACCTGGTACGGATACCAGACAAAAAACTGGTATTACGTGAAGACGGCTTCGGGCAAAGAAGGATATGTAAGCAAACGGTACGTCAAAAGGACGTGACGAAGGAGGGGAGCTGCAATGGATGAAAATCAGGACATGAAACGATTTGCAGATCGGTTGTGGGAATACTTCAAGCCGAGAATTGAAGAACTCACAAGGTCTGGAATCTGGTATTTTCGCGCACAGGTCACAAAAGAAGCTGAGAACGGGAAAATCACTGTGCAGCGTCCGTTTGATGGTGAAATTGCGCTCCCTTATGTATCGAGCATGGCAAATGCAGCTGCTGGAAGTCAGGTCACTGTGTTTGTGCTCGGCTCCAGCATGACCAACGCAGTTATTTGTGGCAACGGCTCGTTGAGTATCCTCGGCGGTACGCCGAATTCGGGCGGCGGAGGCGGCGATCCGGCAAACGCCGTTCTATACACTGCACAAATACTGAATTCTTCACAGCAGGCACAAGCCAGAACCAACATCGGTGCTGGTACAAGCTCATTCAGCGGCGCATATTCCGATCTGCGCGGTGCTCCTGACATTCCGACGAAGACCAGCGAGCTGAAAAATGACAGCGGGTTTGTCACTGCATCGGCAATCCCAGCCCCATATACGCTGCCCGTTGCGTCGGCAAACGTCCTTGGCGGTATAAAGGTTGGCGCTGGATTAACAATCAGCCAGCAAGGAACCCTGTCAGCAACCGGAAGCGGCGGTGTGGCGGATTCAGTCGAGTGGGAAAATGTGCTTGATACACCTACGACTGTAGAAGGATATGGGATAAAAGACGCAATGAAAAAAATCCCTGTTACCGCAGATGATGACGGGAAGTTTATGCGTGTAGCCAATGGACAATGGGCAGCAGCCGATGTTGCCAACGCAAACGGAGAGAGTTTCTGAACAAAAGAGAACCGGGGGATAATTGAATCCCTCGGTTCTTTGTATGTTAGTCGTGCCCCTCATCAAAATACATGATGCCGTCTTCACCTGAATCAAAGATTATTCTGTATCCCATATAGACGATTTCTTTTTGGTGATCCCAGTCTGTGCCACATGGTGTACCAAACAAACCATGATTTTCTTCAAGCCACCGGAGTGTGTTTGGCGTTGTGTGAATTGGGCCGATGGGGTTTCCGCCGCATAGCTGACAAAGCACCTCAGCGACAGCATACGTTGGTGTCATTGGGGTTCCGTTTCCTATTACCAGAATCTGCCCGTTTGGCTTCGCGACAAAAGTTTTTCTCATTGCAATCCCCCCCACAATCTCAGTTTGCGCAGTCTTCCTCCGAAAGCAAGACGGTATAGAATCGGTCTTCTGGAAGCTTTAACACCGCTGCGTCCACGCTTTCTGCCTCGACAGTAATGAACTCAGCACCTTTTTCCCAGTACATCACATGGAATGTATAGCGCTTGTTGATTACGTTCGTGCGGAGTTTTCCGTCCATACACTCACTCCTTCCAAACATTTGCGACCGTGAAAGTCATGCGCAGCCGGCAGTTGACATCCGCGAACGTTACCATATCGGCCATCTTGTACATTTCGGAAATGCGATTGCGGATGCTGTCATTGAGAATACTGACTGGAAGAGGGAAGTCAACGTAGACGAACGTATTCTGCTCACGCAGTCCCAAATTATCCGCGTGCCACGGGGTACGCATTGCCTTGGAAATCGCTGCCGCGTGTTCCTTGAGTTTGCTGTATACCTCGACCTTCTCAGGAACCATCTCGGTCCCACGGAATGCCTCGTTCTTCGCTGCCATCGCAGCCACCATATCCTGAATATCCATTGCCATTGTGTTTGCCTCCTATAATTTTTGATGTGCCCGTGAGGGCTTACAATTTTGATTCTACCGGAAAATCAGATTTGTCCCGCGTGGATTAAAATATATTTCGCGGACGTGCTTTTTCTATGTCCAACAAATGATCTGTAGCTTCCGCAACCCAAAGCACATCTTCTGATTCCAGAATCCTATTTAGTGCATCATGCGCCGCTGATTTCTTGAGGGAAATAAATATGTTATCATCTTCGGTTTCAGTTGAAATCCTTGCTAGATTCTCAGCGGCTTTCCCTGAAATGCCAAGTGTAGCAGCTGCAACTTGAATGTTTTGCTCAACGCTTTCAATGTTTGTTACACCTAGCAGCCAGTCCGTAGATACGCTGAAGTATTCTGCGATTTTTGCGATATTCTCCCAACTGGGCTGTCCAGAACCGTCACAGTATGCAGATACAGACTGCCTTGCCTTCAGACCGAGATAATCCGCTAATTCTTGCTGAGATACAGTTCTGTTGATTTTCCCTGCGTCCCCACGCATGAGTCTACGAAGACGGTTGGGGAATGGCTTGTAATAGTTGTCTGTGTAATTGAGTTTTTTGCGCGGCATATTATATACCCCTCATTTCCCGCACATTCTGTGCCACGATTTTTACTGCGTCATCAATGATTTTGATATCTCGTTCGAGGTTCAGCCCGTAGTTATTGCCCATATCATTTGCATTCGGGTCGAGTTTGTAATCGAAGCTGAACCGGATGGCCGACCGGGCGCGTTCCTCAGAATACCCCGAAGCGAGAAGCACACGGGATGGCGCGTTATCACCGCTGGAACACGCTGCGCCGGATGAAACCATCAGACCGTCAGCCGAAAGCCGCAGGACGAGCGCATGGTTCTCAATTCCGGGGAAAGAAATGTTTGCGATATATGGAGACTGTCCAAACTGATGGCCAAAGCATTCCAAACCGTTTAGCTGCGCATCTGGTAGTTCATTCATAATACCATCGATCAAGTGGTTATGCAACACCCTCGTTGTTTCTGCGAACCAGTCCAGATGATTTGTGCGGAATTCCAATGCGACAACAAACGCAGCGGCAAGCGGAGCGGATGGCGTTGCAAAATGGAAGTTCTCTGTGACTTCATCCGGATTTCGTGCAATTAACACACCGATTCCAATCGGAGCACCGAATTTATGACCCGCGCCGCATATGAAATCTATTCCGCTTTCACGGAAATTGATTTCCTGTTTCCCCATGGCTGCGGTGCAGTCGGAGAATGTCAAGTCATACCCCGCAAAAGCGCTTTTCAAATCATAAATTTCACCGGTTTCGTTGTTTGTGTGGATATGAGATATACCGCGCAGTTTGTTTCCAATACGGCTTATTGGCATCATGCGGTCTGTAATGCTTGTCACTGCTGCGTGCTCCGCACTGCTCGCAGAAATACCCTTGCATTTGTCATTCATAATCGTGAGCGCAATCCTGCACGCTTCCGTTGCGGACGAAACGAAGAAAACTTGGTCCGGCTCACAGCCCAAGCACAGCGCTACGCCCTTGCGGGATGCTTCAAATGCCTTTCTGGTAGCTTGCCCAAAGGAATGTATAGAATTCGGGTTCCCCCATACCGGCACCTGCGCCCCTACGAATGTTCCCATCGCGCCCTTAAGCGGGGGAGAAGTAGCCGCGTAATCCAAGTAAATCATGCGCCCAACTCAACCTCCTTCGGCCAACGCGGCAACGCAGCGGCACAGATTTTTTCGTAAATTTCTTTCTGTGCAAGCAGCGTATCGCGTTCCTTCTGAATCACACGATATGCGTCTTCTAATCCGAATGGCTCGTTGAGTGGAACACGGATCTTTTCTGACTCTGACGCTTGAGAGGCAGTTACAATGCCAGTAGGGGGGGCGTTAAGCCCCAAGGAGACGATAACCGCTTGGTCAACAAGTTTCATTTCATCGGATGTCAACGTGCAATAGTAGTTCTCCAGACGATCCTTATCGACCGTGTAGATTGCTTCGCAAAGCGCGGTCGACTGCTTGCCCATCGTATCAATGGAAACGTGCGTGGGCATTGGCTTTTTCTCGGCAGTCGTGAGATAAACAATCTCTACAGTGCCGGAATATGTATTGTTTTTTTCATTACTGACAATAATCGCGGGGCGATTCTTTTTTTGCTCGGAACCGACAGCAGCATAGTCCTGACGAACCCAGAAAATGTCGCCCCGATGGATTCTTATATCCTGCATAGAAGTGTATCCTTTCTGTATTTTTCAATATGTATAGGGGCTGTGAAGCCCCATGAATTACTTTGCAACTGCGTTTTTCAGAATGCTGCTCGGCGAGAATTTGACCGAAAAACGGGCTGGAACCTTGATGTTTTCACCGGTCTTCGGGTTCCGCGCATCTCTGGCCTTCTGGTACTTCGCAGCAAACTTGCCGAAGCCAGCGATAGAGACATCTTCATGCGAAATGAGGGATTCTCCAATCGCTTCAAACACGGCATCGATGGCTTCCTGGCTGGCGGTCTTCGGCATATTAGTCTTGCTGGCAACTGCCTGAACGAGTTCTTCTTTGTTCATGTGTAATCCTCCTTTCTCAAGAGTAAATGGTGGGCCGTCTCGGAGTCGAACCGAGATTTTACCAGTTATGAGCTGGTCGCTCTAGCCTTTGAGATAACGGCCCATCTATAACCGGCTTGACGTACCGGCCGTGAGGTCTTGCGCGCAGACCAACGGCAAATTCAGGCGGTTGCACACCGGCGCTTGTGTGTCAACAGTCCTTAAAGCGTCCCCAAAGGTGCTGCCTAGTTTGGCGGATTTCAGTTCGCCCAAAGCGTTACGAAATTGTGCGGATTCATCCGGTTCGACCACTAGTGAGTCTTTCCCGGCAAGCTGAACGGAACTTTCCAAAATGGACTTGTGCCGTCTCTACGAAGGTCTATATCCGCTTGACCTTTACCTTTTCGGACCGAAACGCGCAAACGGCTTTTACTGCGCTGTCGGCACAAGTGTTACCTTGCCCCGGTGGGTTTTCACCACTATATTCTGTTAGTTTCGGTAGCCCACGCATCAAGCGTAGGGGATATGATGGCTGTTCATCAAACTCCATTTAACTCAGTCAAGCACCAACCTCCAACTTATTGGCCAATGCTTATCTGCTGCACCATCATTTTTTGAGCGATTAGGTACAAGCAATCGCTCGAACTTGGCTTCTTGGGTTCTCCCCGTCGTTGGACGGGCGGATTTGCCATCTCCGGAAAGGCTTCCGCATTGCCATTGCAGCGTAGCCATTATCCCGCTTTCGACCCATATAGCTGCATTTTGCCTCGTTCTCCTTGGACGCTGTGGGTCAGCGTCTTTAGCCGGTGGCGCTACGCTCCACGATCACGCTATTGCGTGCGTGAATGGATAGCTGTATGATTCCCACCATGTTAATTTGTCGCGCGGAGAACCCCAACGGGCGGCTATGGCAGGGGTAGCAGGATTTGAACCTACGAATATGGGAGTCAAAGTCCCATGCCTTAGACCGCTTGGCGATACCCCTTTGTTGCCGGCCTTTCCCGGCTGTCAGAGTGCTTACATTCCCGAAGAACTCGTCCGTGGTATCGGCTATATCAACCCGACGACACCGCTGCCAGATGCGGAGGTTTCATTCCAACTACGGTTTAACGAGTAACAACCTCGTATGTTGGTGGGCATGGTGGATGCGGCGAGGATTTGAACCCCGCACGGTGCAGGCAGTATGCGACGAGCTTTGTTCCCGTCCGAGGTGGCTGCTTCAACCCCATTGACACTTCCCGTGGAAAAACAGGGGATTCTCGGTTCAGCGACCGTTGCGCCGTAGTTGCGTCTTACATGGTCTCCACGAGCGTATAGGTTCGGGCGTGTCCCGCCCTACCGTATGTTTAGGCTAGGCCAGTAGGCGCATTCCTTCGTGCAAAATGTTCTTCGCGGCATTTACATCCCGGTCATGGTGTGTCCCACATTCAGGGCACGTCCATTCCCGTACCGCCAGATTCCTTGTTCCGGTATTCCGATACCCGCAGCAGGAACATAGCTGGCTGGACGGGAAGAACCGGTCTATCGCTATGACTTTCTTTCCATACCACGCGGCCTTGTACTCTAACTGCCGTCTGAACTCGCCCCATGCTGCGTCACTGATGGACTTCGCAAGGTGATGGTTCTTGACCATGTTCCTCGGTGCTAAGTCTTCGATACAGATCACATCATTTTCCCGGATGAGCTGCGTTGACAGCTTGTGCATTATGTCCCCACGCTGGTTTGCGATATGCTCATTCAGCCGTGCCACCTGAATCCTTGCTTTTTCGCGCCGGTTGCTCCCCTTTGATTTTCGGGAGAGCTGCCGTTGCAATCGGGCAAGTTTCTTCTGGTTCTTGGCTAGATAACGTGGATTTGGATATTCTATTCCATCGGACGTGATTGCAAACGCTTTCAATCCCATATCAACGCCGATCACAGCGCCGGTCTTCGGCAGCGGCTCAATCTCCACGTCGGTACAGCAGAGCGATACGAAGTATTTTCCACTAGGATTTTTGGATATCGTGGCAGACAGAATTCGGCCTTTGACTTCTTTTGAAACCCGACATTTGACACGCCCCAGTTTCGGAAGCTGGACGGCATCTTCAAAAACTTTTATACCGCCTTTTGATTTATAACTCTGTCTATGCTCACGTTTGCTCTTAAATCGCGGAAATCCGGGTGGCATTCCATTCTTGACGCGGCGAAAAAAATTCTGATATGCGTCATCCAAATCCTTCAGCGATGATTGGAGCGCTGTAGAATCGGCCACTCGAAGCCACGGAAGAAACTTTTTTAGTTGCGTCATATCCGCGGAACATTCACAATAGTTCATCATCTTGGAATCTTGTTCATATGCGTTTTGCCTCATTCTGAGATAGTAATTCCAAATGAACCGACAGCATCCGAATATCTGTTGAATCAGACAGGTTTGGGAATACGAAGGATATATTCGGAATTTATAACTGTACTCCATTATCTCTCCTTGCATATTTTTTATGATTTCCATGGAAACGTGTGTCACGCTTTCCTGCACCGCATACCCTTGCTGCCTTTTCCATTCGGCCACACATCCGTATGTTTCTATTCGTTGTTGCTTTTGGGCACTAGGTACATTGCGTAAGAAATGCTTTCGCTGAACCTCACCGGATACTTTTCCATGAGATATACCATGAGTTCGTCCAAATCCAGCGCGTGTACCGAACCTTCTAGTTCTGGATATTTCCCAATGATGCCGTGCTCCCCAATATCCCAAGGATCGCGCCATCCAATTTCGTAGCACTGTTTCAGAATATCTGACAGATCGTATTTATCCAACTCCGCTGCAGCTTGCTTTGCTTCCAAACAATAGTCAAACACCGTCGTACCACCCTTTCCTTTTTGGCCGTCTTCTCGCTTAGATTGTCACATCACGGGCATCCTCAACAGAACCATTACGTTGTGGGCTTTACGTTCTCTCGAACCTCAATCCACCTACCGTGCAGTTTTCAGCGGGCATTTTCGTTCTCTGTGTGGCTCGACGGTCGCGCACACATCATCCGGGAGCGACCCGGCAACTGGCGGCAGATGGAGGTGTCGAACCCCACGGCTTTCACCGCGCACTGTTTTCAAGACAGGCTCCGAGGCCGCTCGAATTCATCTGCCGTATTGGCTGGAGGTTTTGCACCATGCACGATCAGGAGTCGAACCTGACCATTTGGGGACTCGGACCCCGCTGCACCTCCAAGGATAACCGTTACCCTATATTGCGCGGAATTGGTTTCGTCACCGCACTATGAGCCTTTAACCAAGCCTGCTCTTTGTCTGTTTCCCGAATTATTGAACAGCAGTCAACGTTGCGTGTTACGCGCGATATTCACCAACGATTTTTGCCCGCGCTGTTGTGTTTGGCGTACCAGCGCAACGAGGACTTTCATGGGTTCCGATTTTCTACACAGCGGCACGCTTGTGCGAACTAGCCAAACTCGGATGGTATCTCAACACCTTTCGGTGATGAAATCTTTCAATACTTTTTCTGCAAATTCAATCTGCGGCCGGATGTGTTCATAGTGGCCTGAATACAAGATTGCTTTGATACAGCAGACGCTATTGATCGCATCCTTCACGTCCTTGTCATTGCTGCCAAGCACGGCATAGACGGGAAGATTGTCTTTCTGAATTACATCACGATACCATGATTTGAACCCCGTGCAGATGTCCGTTTGATGGGAATAGCCGGATTCAAACCCTGCGCTATATATCTCAAATAGGAACGATTTGATCTGCGCGTCGCTGAAATCGACTGTCCTGACATCGTTCATGCCCCTGCCTCCGTGTACCTGCCCTTGCACGCTTGCCAACATAATTGGCATGATTCAAAAATGCAAGGGAGCCCTACGAATTCCGGTAGAGAGCATCGTTCGTTCATCAAATCCGGGTACAGAGCCTTCATTGCGAAAAGCTTCCTTGCTTCGTCAGGACCGACAAACATCGGCTTTCCTTCCGGCGCGTAGTGCCGAATCTGAACCGGAATCTCATCCCGCGTGTCGTAGTAGTTGACAGAAACTGGGCGAGATGCACTGTCTACGACAACGTAGACGTTTTTTGTGCCGTTGGTTAAGTAACGAATATCAAGACTCATGTTTTACCTCCATTTGAGTCAAATTTGTTTCTGAGCTTTTCCAGCGCTTGGTTGAACTCAAACTTCATAGCAGCATAATTTCGGTCTTCAAGTTTTGGAACGTAGACTTTTTCTCCGCAACTTATACAACAGGGCCTATTCTCAATATAGCCGAAACGCACCCCACAAACATTCACTCTCACGCGCTGAAGCTTTATCAAATAATCTGTCGTCTTACCGCACCTGATGCAGTACGCAGTATTGTTTTCGTCCATCGTTTTTACTCACTTCCCACCCATTTTTCACAGTCATCCACTCTTGGCCCCAGAGCCGCCATTACTCAACGCCTAGACGCGGCATTGCGCCGTTGGTCTGCGTCGCCACACCAGTTTTTCTTCCATCTTTCACGCCTCACAGCGAGCCGTATGGAAGCCAAGAGGGGATTGACCACGGAACTTTTCAGCCCTGCGCCGGCGCATCGGTCGCATCCGTTTCTTTTTACACACATTAAGCCGGGGCCAGCTAATTAGATTCGCAATCTGTCGTATTCGCGCTACCTACAGATTGAGCGGATGGCTGGATATATCGTTTCACCAAAGCCTTTGGAACCTCAAAACTTTCCCTGGGTCCGCCACAATACCCATGTGGAGTGCGTGAGGAGAATCGAACTCCCACCATCAGATTGGAGGTCTGATGTTCTGCCGTTAAACTACACGCACATGAATACTCCCTGTTTTACTCCGGTGCGGGAGCGATCTTCCCGAAAACCCATAGCTGGTCTTCCCAGACCAGAGCGCCGGAATCTCCAAAATGTTCCGGCGAGCGCCTGCGCTTACTTGGGCGACGCTTTTCCTTATCAGAAAGGAGGCCATATGCCGTGCCGCAGAGAAATCGAAAAAAACTGCGGCATTGTGGCGAGAATCGGATTCGAACCGATGCAGCGTGGTTTTGTAGCCATTCCGCGCACCTGCTCCTGCCGTACACCGGGTTTGAAAGAAACCCGGATGGTTTTAATTTTCTTGGTTTTTCTCGCTGGCCTACTGGCTGTTTGTTTTCTTGGTTTTGCTTACGCTATCTCCGGCTGTGGAACCTGCTTCAACCGGAGGCTTCCGAAAAAATTGTCTCCCGATGCCTCCAACCGGTCGATATTTCTACGCGCCTGACGCTCCTTTTCTTCTTGCACGACTTTGGTCATTCGTCTGTTCTTGCGGCTTGTCAGTTTGCCGGAATAGATCTGCGTGGTTGAAACTGATTCATGTCCGAGTTTTGCTTGCAATTCTTCATACTTCATACCGCTGTTCAGGTCAAGCCGTGCGCCGACGTGCCGCAGATCGTGAGTACGAATCATGTCGACCCCGGTAACTACTTTCACATGCCGACGAACGACGTCTGACAGCCATTGCCGTGTCCCTGCGTGCCATTCTTCTCCCTTGTTGTCACCCTTGAATTTGAACGTCGCTTCTGTCCCAAAAAGTGGGTCACTGTTACCGGCAGCTGCGGGGCGAATGCCACTGTTTAGATACATGCGAACAGCTGTCTGCGCCAGAATAGGGAAGTCCACTGGACGGAATTTGTCTCCCTTGCCATGTTCAACGGTCAACTCCGAATTTTCCCAGTCAAGATCGTTCGGCGTAAGCGCCAGGAGCTCGCTGTTCCTGATTTCTGTAGTCAGGAGCAAAATCACGATGGAGTAGTTTCTCGGCCAAAATTCAGGGCGCTTGAGATTTGCCGGCGGATTATTTCTCCAGAGCAGTAGGACTTGTTCGTCGGTCAGCAGCTGGTCGTATGGGCGTTTCTCAAGTTTTCTTGTGTCTGGAATCAGAAGCGGCGCAACCGGATTACTCTCGTACCATCGGCTCTCGCCGAGCTGTTCGGATGATGCGAATTTGTATAACAGAGAAAGAGCCTTCAAGTATTGCTTAATTGTGTTTGGCTTTTTTCCGTCCCTCCGCAGCTGGTCTCTCCAAGCCTGAATATCGATAAAACTTTCTTCTCGCCCGTCCCATCTCTTATTGTCCAGCATGAATCCGGAGAAAAGCCGGAATATCTGCTCCGCGTTCTTGACCGTTATCTCAGAACGACCGATAGCTCGAAGGTTTTCTTCATATGCCACCATCGCAGACTGGAATTTTTCACAGGCATTTGGAAAACCCATTTGAAAACCCCCTTACAATTTTTATTATACTTTCCACTGCAAATGTTTTTTGCCCATTTTTATGTCAACTTGCTACACCCAAAAACTGCGCGTTGATTCTGTCCAATTCTTCTACGTACTTTGGCGGGATATACCCGTTTAGTGCGCGTTCGACGTTTTGCGCTTCCGGCTCTCTCCCACAAATCCGCAAATAGTCTGCAGCAATCTGCCGAAATGCTTTCCGTGCCTGGTTGAGCGGATCAAGATATTGCTCGAATATAGGCGTATAGCCAACCGGATAGTCCAGCCCAAACAATTCTTTGTATCCCTGCGCGATCAGCGGACAAAAATCAACTGCAAATGTCTGCTCATCCATGAGGAAAGAATCCTTCTCACCCGTTACGCGCTCACCGTCCTCGGTGAAGAATTCACCGTGATTCGCGGCATATTCATACGCCGCTTTCGAACGCGCCATTGCGTCCTTATACGCCTGTTCTGCTGACTTTAATGCTGCGTAGCGAGCCAAGCCCACTACGCGCAATTCGTCCAACTGCTTCTGAATATTTGATGTGATTACCATACTTTTCTCCTTTGCCTTTGCTACTCAAAGCCGCGCCGGGCGACGCATTTCCATTGCTTTTCATCGCGAAGCCGTGCATCACCTCGCGGTTCCATGCCGCCGCTCGGCAAAGCCCTACCTAACTACTCCGTAGCTTTCCCTGCTTGGCCTAGCTAACCTGCTCCACTCCATTTCTTTGCAACACTAAGCTCTGCCTTGATTTGACATGCCTGTGCGTAGTGATGCAACTCGTATCGCCGCCCAGCCGTCGCAGACCAAATCGATACTATGCCTTTGCTGTTCCCACCGCTGCCGTGCCTTGCGAAGCAGCCCAGCGCGAGACTTCACCTTGCCTTTTCATAGTTCTACTTAACTCCGCTCCGCTGTTCCATGGCTACCCGTTGCTCAACTAATCCGCTGCTCCGCTTAACTCCGCTCCGCCGTTCCATGGCTATTCACTGCTCAACTGTCCCTTGCCGTCGCTATGATTATCAGGTCGATACACTTCCGTTGCTGTGCCATGCGAATCCGTGCAATTCCATCGCCATTTCAACGCAAGACAGCGCTTCGCGTTTCCGTTGCTGCATCTCGCTACACTTTGCTGCGCTGCACAATTCCGTTGATTCACGTCACTAACCCCCGCATCGCCCTTGCGTTTCTGTGCGCGGAGACTCTTTACTTTGCCATTCCTTTGCCGTGCTCCTCTGCGCATCGCAACGCCGCTGCTTTACTTTTCAACTCTTTACCGTTCCTTTGCTTTGCTTGGCAAAGCGGGGCCGGGCATTGCCGTCGCTACGCATTACAGAACCTCGCGATCCTGAACCGTTGCCCCGTTCGGCGGGCCAATCAGCCCGCCTTTTCCTCCGGGAAGAAGTTTGCTTCCTGCATCAGACAGCTAAATTTCTCTGCCGTGCCGCCGAGGCTGTTTCCTTCCTCATCGAGCATCTTGTAGACGAAGCGACCCTTTCCAGAATTCCGCCACTGACCGAGGCCACGCCAGAATCCGTTGTCCAGCCATTCTTTCAGCAGGGCTTCGTGCGCCGAATCTGCGAGTGATACGCCGAACTGGATCGTGCTACCGGCCGGGATTTCTTCCGAGTTTGCGAGGCTGACACGCTCGCCCTGTGCGGTCTGCGCACGAAGCGGACGCTGACACTCTCCAATTTCGCCATGGACATCAATGCGAATCGCGCGAGGGAATGGGAAAATCATGCCGTCGATGACCTTCTTATACGCTTTCAGTGTGCTGGACTTCGTGTACTTCGCACGAGCCAGGGCACTGCAGGTGTCCTTGAAAAATCCCTTGATCTGATAATCATAGAACACGGGCTTACCATCGACACGCGGGAAGATCGTCATGGCCTTGTCGGCGACAGCATCTACGCCGACCGCTGCGACCTCATCCTCAATCGTGCTTGCGTCCGGGGCCTTGGACGCGATAAAGTCACGCGCAACATTCTCGTTGCTGGGCCACGTACCGAGTACCGGCTCGATGAACGTGAGCTTGATGTACCGTCTGATTTCCTTGGTTTCCTTGGTTTCCTTTGCCATTGTTTTTACCTCCATAAAATAATTGTTGTTGTGTGATTGCTTACATTTACTGTTCTACCTGGATTCTGGATTTGTCCCGGAAAATCTACGCTTTTTGCGGGTATCTTGCGGGAACTTACGGAGATTTTGCGGGTTCAAACGCTTGCTCCGCAAGTGTTTTGGATCACAACTCCACTTCACGCTGAGAAGGGATCTCGCAGTCTGGGTTACAGGCATCTTGCGGAGCAAACGCCTGTTCACAAGTGGCTGCGAATGCTGGCCAAAATGCTTGCAGCATGTCTTCCGACCAGTTGAACTTTGTACCGCACACGGGACACTGCGCCGGCATATCCCCGCACTCGTCACACACGATACTGGAGTGACATTTTGCACAGAACAGTTCACCGTACTGCTCAAGGAGTTTCCATCTGTTATCCATGTCAGCCTGCCTCCTGAACGGATTTGTACCCGTAGTCATGATGGACGAACTCTTTCAATTCTTCTGCGGTCATCAACCGCGCCATTTTATCAATGGCTGCAATGTTGCGGCGGCAGGTGGCTTTCTCAGCCTTCGTCATGGACTCGCAATCCAGCCAGTTCCGACGATCCCATTCCATGTACTCAGCAGCGGACATCGGAGTTTCGCACGCCATGTCTTCCGTCTTCCGGAACGCATAAGAGATCTTTCCGTCTTTCGTGAAGTCGATGAACAGCTGGCCGTCGTTGTTGTCCTGCCAGTCAAACACAACATCATTGAAAGGCTTGTCTGGAAAAACGTCCTTCCATTCTTCGATGATCTTGATCGAAATCTGGTAGTCCTTGAGGTCGAAGTTTACGTCCAGGATGCGGCGCAAATGTTCGACGTTCACGTCGCGGAGAAAAATCCAGTTGCTGTAGTCCTTGACCGAATCGATGTACTCAATGCCGTATCTAGCACGCGAAATCATTCGCTCGGCATAGTTCCATTGATAGTAGTTTGCGACGATGAGCTGCCCGGACGCGCGGACATAGATCTGTGAACGCTGTCCCATTTCAGATACCTCCGTACATCAGATCAGCGACGCGAACGTCGAACGTTTCCTCGAACCAGTGCCAAATTTCCTCCCGATTTGTTCCGGCCGGGAACCCGTGCCATGCTTCCTCAATGCACTCTGTTTCCGGGTTCATCGGCACATCGCCGAACTCGTCCCATAATTCCTTGACTTTCTTCATTGTTTTGGCCTCCTGTATGGTGTTTTGTCTTACACCTACGTTTCTACCGAAAAAATGGATTTGTCCCACTCCCAAATAAATTTCCTATCGAAAATCATGCTCAAGGAAATCTTCGCAAGCACGTTCATGGTTGAGAAGTCCTTTTATGGCCTTTTCATACAATGCGCGGGTGAACTCTGCTACATGAGAGAGTTCTTCGTCTTCTGGCGCATCTTCCGCTTTGTCACGCGCAGAATTCAGCTTCTCGCGCAGGAGCTCGCATTCCTTTTCGCGGATGTTCTTCTCTTTCTCAAGCAGAGAAGCGATAGTTACAAGCGTTGCGTATGTCACGTTTTAGTACCCCCAATCTTGAATGACCTTTCCATCTTTGACGAGCCTCGGAAAGAACTTCCCGCCCGTTGCCTCATCCATTTTCTGCGCGGCCTCCCGCGCCTGATCGGCACTCTCAAATGTGCCAATCAGAGCGGGGCAGTCGGAATAGCTGTCATACAACGTGTACAACCGCACACCTCCATTCAAACCGTCGCAAGAACACCGCTTGTGATGAGCAGCGTGGCGGCTGCGGCAAGCGAGGATACGACGATCACGATAGAGGCAATGCAGCGGTGTTTGCGTTCCAAATACCGTTTGTAGGCCCGCTGTGCGTTTCTGGCGCGCACAACGTCTGCATGGTGATTAACCATGTGGCTAAACACGTCCTCCGGCGTGAGCTCCGGCACATAGACCAGAGCGGTTGATTTCTTCATGTGAACGATCTCCTTTCTTTTCTGCATGGGCATTTCGCCCTGTGGTTTCTGATCTACCGGGTTTTTTCGTTTGTCCCGCTGATCGCAAGACTTTTCATGCTGACATCCGGCGCTCGATTTCGCTTGCGCACTGGAAGACGAACATGACATTTGTGGGTTTACCTCTGTTCGGATCGATTGAGTTTCCGAAGATCTCATACTTGCGCGGTGTGTTGACACCATCAAATGCCATTTCGACGGCATGGCGCATGCAACGTTCAACCTTGCTGCTCGTTTTGCTGAACCTCTGGGCAATGTCGCAGTACAAACCGCCGGGTTTCGTTGCACAGGTGCCTTTGTATGCCCCGTCACAGGCGCGCTTGACGGCTTCGGTCAAGTACTTATACCCGTCGAGATTTGCCGGAATCCCAAGCTCTTTGAAGAGATCGTAGATTGCACATTCTGTTTTAGTCATTATTTTGTTTTCCTCCTATAGTCTTGATTTCTAATTTTTGCTCTGCTTGGGTTAAGCGCTTGTCCCGCTGAGTTTGCTCACTGCAACCATGTTGTTGAACAAGACGGTCAGAATCGCCATCAGCCGCTTGTCCTGTGCGACGATGCCGAGTTTTGAAATTGCCGCGATATCGGCTTTCGTTGCACCGGTTTGTTCAAGACGCTTCCGTGCGTTTTCCAAACGGATATCGAGGCGAACGCCTGCCACTTCGTCAAGCTGCGCATAAAGATCATTGAATGTCTCGTTGAAATTTCGCCCAGTTTGCATACAAAATCCTCGAACGTTCCGGTTGAATTGAGATTTCCAGTTCCCTGCCGTTGCCGGCAGAGAAACCAGACTATCTAGCGCATCTTTGATAGTATCCACTGCCAGCGACGTTTCAGCGCTGCTTGCTTCAATCTCCGCCATACGCCGTTCGGCCTCTTGCTGACGCATTTCAATATTGATTAGCGTTTGCAGCTGTGGGGATAAACTTGAAAACTGATTTTGCAGTTCGCGCGCTCTGAAGTATCCGTTGACAAGCTGCTTTTGAACTTTCCATGCAAGCTCGTCAGTAAAGGCCTTTGCAAGCATGAGATACCCGGATTCCGTCATGAGAACAATGTCCGCATCGGGGTTAAATCCATTTGGAGGGGTCTGTCCGAAAAACGGACGCACCTCCGAGCACTTAACCTTGAAGTAATCTTCTCCGTCGACGAAGTGCTCTCGGTTGTCGCTAAACCGCTTCCGCGCGGTTCCGCCTGGCCGCTTGTGTACTGCATCGATGTCCTTGAATGTCACGACACGCTGTCCGCGATATTCTTTAATTGCGATACTTGTGCTGTTGATGATTTCTGACTTCTGCATTTAATTCCTCCTTTGACTTTCGACCTGTATCGGCCTTTCTAATTATAATTATACTCGCGCCACAAATAATTTTTTTCCCATGTTTCTCAAAGAAAACAAGAAGAAAGCAGTCGAAAATGTTCGGAGAAAAATTTCGGCTCTGAAAAATTTAGATTCCGGAGATCACCCAAGCATCCCAGATATCCTCGACGGACTCGCCGCTTCCCAGCAGCTCTTTGCAGAAGTGCATAAAGAGCAGAAAGCGGTGCGTATCTTTGACTTCGCTGATAAGAGCAAGAAACTGTTCATTCATCATTTGTTCCTCCTTAATTTCTCGGCATTTTAGCCGCTACCAGCTGCGCGTATCTGCGCTGGACGATTCCAGCGAAGATTTCCCGCAGCCGCTGATCGTGGGCGATAACGGTGAGTTTGTTGACGGCCTGACGGTCTGCGTATTTTGCGCCGCCGACCTTCATGCGCTCGCGCTGATGCTTCACTCTGACTTCAAGGTTGCATCCAGCGGATTCTTCCAGCGACTTATAGAGTGCGCCGGTTTCTTTCTGGAAGTTGAGATCGAATTCCATGCACATCTGCCGAATGCGGCTTCTTGTTTCCACTTGCCAATGATCGCGGCTGACGGTAGGGGAAGCGAGTGCGGAGAACGCCGTGCTCATTGTGTCGCACATCTGCGTTTGGCCGGTTTCAAGAGCGGCGATGCGGCGCTCCTGATCTACCATAAGCTGTGCTTGCGCAAGTAACTGCTCGGCAGGGGAGGGTGACATTTTTAAGCGCTTCTGCATTTCCTCAAAAGCTGTGACGTATGCCGCAGTAAACAGAACACCTTTTTCACCGGTCATCTTGTTCGCTACCATGTCGCAGCCCTTGCGCGTGAGAAGGTATCGCGGGCGAGTTTTCCCTTGAGCGTCAACATAATCGCTCGGAACAAAGAAATCCAGCGAACGGAATTTTCCGTTGGCTAAAAAATCGCTGTAGGTGTTGATTTTTTCAAGCAAATCCGCGTGCCGGATTTCGATAACCTGTGCGACTTCTCGGCTGTCTAAAACCTCGATACCGTTGTTCGTGGTAACTTGCAGCTTCATCGTGTAATCCTTTCCGGGAACTATAAAAATCCCCCTATCAAATTTGGATTGACAGGGGAATGTAATCACGGTATAATGAAAAAACCGTAAAGTATCCCCATGTCATGCGGGTATTTTCGGGCAGCTCCCTTCTTTGCGCCGGTCGGCAAACTAGCCGCAGAGAAGGGGGTGTTTTTATTTATCGGATTCGAGTTCAAGGTCTTTTTGAATCAATTTCAGAATGTATTCTTTTAGAGTGATGCCCTCTTGCGCAATCTTGATTTTGATCTTCTTGTACAGTTCTGCGTCAACCTTGATGCCGATATTTTTTTCTGCCACTTATCACACCTCCTTACGCAAACATGATAACACGATTACACGATAATGTCAATACACGATTCGAGAAAATCTCTCTATTTTTCTATCTACACGAAATATGTGATTTGTCCCGGAATGCTTAATATTTACTGTATTTCCACGATAACACACATGTGCTGTCGAAACGTGTCGCAAAGAGTCGAAAATTACATATAGCGTACAAAAGAAAAGCCGCCCGTATGGGCGGCTCTCTTTCAGTCAAACACATAGTCATCGAAAATATTGTAGAAGTGAAAATATGTTATGGACGTATCTGGATATTCTACCGTGATTCCGTCTGTGAAATTTCTCCAGCAGAATACTCTCGTTGACTCATATCCGACTTTTGTGCTTGGATACTTGTAATATCCAAGATAATATCCGCCCATTAACTTTTTGTCCGGAAGATACTGCGAAACCAAGTCATATACATCCACTTGATAAGAGCGCAGTTTTGAAATTGCTTCTTCTTTTTGCTCATCTGTGTATTTGATTGAATACTTGAGATCATACCACGGGAAGTAGCATTCGGTCCTCACTTCATAATCCTGCGGGAACATTGATGAAGTGTTTTCTGAAATTGTGACTTTAGCTTTAAAATCGCCAAACGGGGTAGAGATGGTTCCCATCTCTTGATTTATGTAAGAGGCCAGTCCGTCAACAGTTGAAAGGTCATAAGTTTCGCCGATCTCTTCTCCCGCTTGGAAATTATTATTATTTGATTGAACGTCAGAATTTCCGCTGGTTATAAGAACGGCGTTGTTCACTCCGTCCCAATCAATGCTAACGCCAAGTGCTTCGCTAACCTTTCTTATCGGAAGATATGTTGTCCTTCCGCCAGTGCTGTCAATATAAACCAAACCAGAAGGAGCATTACACCCATTCCCAAGAGGATAAGACCCTCCCTGCCAAACGATTGTTTTCCCGTCTACTTCGACGTTTGGCGATTTAAAGCTAATCTTTCCTGTTACGCTAAATTCAGGGAAGTCTATACTTATTTCACCCATTGAAACAGCAACGGCTCCGATGGAAAAAGCAATGACGAGTACGGCAAAAAGAAAACCCATAACAAAAGCTCTGATGTTTTTCATTTGATTTGCTCCCTTCTATGTTAGTCGAAGTAAACCTGATCGCCGATTTGAACCATGACCAGCGACACTTTATCCCCGTCCACCTTTGCCATGATTCCCCAAGTTTCTTTCAGCATAGCTCCGTAGCTGTTTTCTGATTCAACTGTTCCTGCCATCATGTATACGCCGTCTTCACCTTTTTGGAATTCGCAGTCAGACATACTGCAAAACTTCGCACTGGAAGGGGATTTCAGGTGGTTCTTCACGCATTTCTCAGCAAGAGTATACACGCCTGCCATGATTTCATCGGAAGAATACTTGGACGAGCTAGACTTTGACGAACTACTATTGCTCGAACCAGCGCTGCTTGCGGACGTGCTGGCTGACGTTGAACTCGTATTCGTGGTAGGTGAATGACGTGACATTCCTCTGGATGGGTCACTTATAATGCCAAGTGCAAGCAACGCGCTCATGATGGCGGCAAAAATCAACACGGCGCGTCGATCTTTTTTCTTTTCGTTTACTCCACAATCGGCTTTGTCACTTGAAGGAATACTTTCACCTAATGGTTGTTCCTTTTTCGGTTCGCTGGCTTGAGCCGATGGCGAAGTTTCAAAATCCATAGCCCATTCAAGTGGATCTTGCGAAATTGGATATCCACAATTAGGGCATGAAAACGCCTTGTCGCTTACTTCTCGCCCACATTCAGGGCATTTGATTAGAGCCATTGCAAATCCCTCCTTAAATTTTCCCTAGTTTATCCTACCATACCATTCCATATTTTCAAGTGTTCCGTCGAAATTTGTAAATTCTGACGGAACGCCACACTATCCTTCTACCTGCATTTCGCATTTGTCCCGCCCGCCCTTAAATTTTCTTGGTTTGTTGACATTATGTTATTGTACCGTTAAAATAAAAAAGCCCACCTTCCGGTGGGCGGGGCGCTGCATGGAGGTGGCAGACGGTCGGCACTTCCTATAAAGGAGGTGTTGCGCATGGCTACATGGACTGAGATCTTCTCGTTCTCCACCGTACTCATCGCATTTGCGGGTTTGATTGTTCAGATCTGCAAAAAGAAATGACCGCCATCAGCATAAAGGTTAGGTCAAATCCCATAGGCATCCTTGGCTGACCGCTTGTGGCAGCGCCCCTTTTTCTTCATTATACCGCAAAAACTGAATGTGTCAATAAAAACCAGAACCGTCCGAACGTGGATGGCTCTGGTTTTCTTGGTTTTCAACCATTTTCGTGACCTCGCGGAAATGTTGACACTCCCCACGTCTAAAGCCGGGGGATTCTCGGTTCAGCGACCGTTGCGCCGTAGTGGCGTCTTACATAGTCTCCACGAGCGTATAGGTTCGGGCGTGTCCCGCCCTACCGTATGTTTTGGCTAGGCCAGTAGTCGCAAGCCCTCACTTAGAAGGTTTTTCGCGGCGTTGATGTCCCGATCATGGTGTGTCCCGCATTCAGGGCACGTCCACTCCCGTACCGCCAGATTCCTTGTTCCGGTATTCCGATACCCGCAACAGGAACATAGCTGACTGGATGGGAAGAACCGGTCAATCTGTATGACTTTCTTCCCGTACCACGCGGCCTTGTACTCCAGCTGCCGCCTGAACTCGCCCCACGAGGCGTCGCTGATAGACTTCGCAAGGCGATGGTTCTTGACCATGTTCTTCGGTGCTAAGTCTTCGATGCAAATCACATCATTTTCTCGAATGAGCTGCGTTGACAGTTTGTGCATCATGTCGCTGCGCTGGTTTGTGATATTCTCATGCAGCCGCGCAACCTGAACCCTCGCTTTCTCACGCCGGTTGCTCCCCTTTGATTTTCGGGAGAGCTGCCGTTGCAGTCTGGCAAGTTTCTTCTGGTTCTTGGATAGATACTTATGGTTTTGGTACTCCACGCCATCGGAGGTGATTGCAAATGCTTTCAGCCCCATGTCGATGCCGACCACCGCCCCTGTAGACGGCAGCAGCTCGATCTCAACATCAGTACAGCAGAGCGATACGAAGTATTTGCCGCTTGGATTCTGTGATACTGTGGCAGAGAGGATTCTACCCTCAACCTTTCGACTGATACGGCATTTGACTTTGCCCAGTTTCGGCAGTTGAACCGCGCCGTCCAAGACTTTGATGTTCGTACCTACGGCCTTGCTTTTATAGCTTTTGCGGTGGTCACGCTTGCTCTTGAATCGCGGGAACCCCGGCTTCTCGCCAGATTTTACTCGACGGAAGAAATTCTGGTATGCAGCATCCAAGTCCTTTAGCGAAGATTGAAGCGCGGTTGCGTCAACCTCTTTCAGCCACTCAAGTGATTCCTTCAGATGCGTTAGTTCTTTGTCTTGCCGAAAGCGTGTAGGAGCCTTTCCGTTTTCTCTATACTGCGCGATGCGTTCAGCGAGGAAGTAGTTGTACACGAACCGGGCGCAACCGAAAGTTCGGCATATTAAGTTTTCCTGTTCCGTTGTCGGATATATCCGAAACCTATACGCACGTTCCATTGCGTTTCCTCATACATTTTCTGGTTCTTGACGTACTATCGTGGCTTATATCCCCATAGCTAAAGCTAGGGGCTTTACGCCACACTATGGTAACTTGCTTACAACTTGCTTACAACTTGCTTACAACTTGCGTGCGTTTTTCGTGCGTTTCGCGTGCTATTTTCCCATAGTTGAATGGAGTGTTGCAACCAACTTGCGACCTGCTTGCAATCTATTTCGTGACCTCACGAAGTTGATTCAAATCTGCACAACGGCAGACTTGTACAGTTTCTTCACACCGTTCACAACGACTACCTCCCGGTTCTGTGAAACGATTTTCCTCCCATAGGAATTTATCGGCGAAATATCATTCGCGTCACAGAAAGCCTCCAGCGCCGCCAGATCGCCTGGTTTCAGCGGCAATCCAGTCGAGGCGGAAATAAATTCGTTTTCTTGGTTTATCCGGTACTCGCCGGGTTTGTAGAACATCGGCATCCCTCCAATCTCATCCCATTCTAACATGTGGATTCTGAAATTTCTACATGACTCGGAAATTTAGGCGGGATTGCAGAGTTCATAACCGTACCGCTTGATGTGGGAAAGCGGATAGTACAGATTCTCAGCCCGCGAAATCCATACCGGATTCTTGCGGTTGCTGATTCTTCCTTTTTCGAGCACGATGTTTTGACCACGCTTCTGAACTGTGATTTTCGCACCAAGCGGGAGATTTTGCAGACTGTTCGGTTTTTTCCTATCAGCAGCCTTTTGCGCCGCATTGTTCCGGCAATCTTCTCGCCATTCCAACGCCCATTCATCGTCACGATGGGAAAGCAGATTCAGAATGGATACCGGGCAGTCACGCTCACACGGCCCATGGATTCATCCATGTCCTTGTAACCAAAGTTGCAGTATTCGCGGCTGTCTACGCTCGTCAGGCACACGCCAGCGAAAACGTATGGCGTCCGGCCAGGTCTGGTTCTCTCACAAGCGCCGTACCACGTCGCGCCCACCATTGCGGACTTCAAAACGCGGCATTTGTCCCCGGTTTCTTCATTGTTCCATGTGTACAGATCGTCGCACTCTGCTTTGCGGTCGATGTTGCCCTTTCTATCGTAGAATTTCGCACACTGCCAAGTCCAGCCCATTTTATGTACCTCCCAGTTTTCTTGGTTTTCCTGTTCTGCTTTTGTATCTACCGGAAGCGGGAACTTTGTCCCGCCTCCGGTAGATATTTTTACTTTTCAATGTCCTTGCAGATGTCTGTGGAGTATTCACCGACTGAAATCTTCCATTTCTCTCCGCTGCTCGTCCAACCGATTCGCGGCTTTTTGTTGACGGTTTTACCGGTAGCCTGGTTTTTCAACGTGACGGTTGCAGCCGTGGCTTTGACGACCTCCCACGTGTCCGGAACCCATGCACCGGCCTGAAGGGTGCTGACGGTGAATTCCTCGCCGACCTTGAACGGGTGCGTCGGCTTTACCTCTTCCTCGGCTTTGACGATCTCCAAAATCTCAGCGTAGGCGGCAGTCAGATTGAATCCGTTCGGGGTGCGATAGATAATGTTTTTCGGGCCGGTTCGCAGGACAGTGCAGTCGTTGTAATGCTTGATCTTCACGACATAACCTGGCTTGATGTTTTCCTTGCTGAACTGCACGCCGCCCAGCTCGTCGATGCAGGACTGATAATAGCAGAGGCGGGAAATCTCGGAGTCCAGACGCTCTTCTGCGTCTTCAATCCAGCGCTCGATCTCTGCACGCTCGATAGGCGTACCATCGAAGCGCTTCTGCTGTTCTCCCATTCCGTCGCATTCCAGCATAGCATGGTAGTGGTCGAGATTCTTCTGGATGGCCTTGATGTTCTTCTGCGCGTCTTTCACGCGGCGGTCGCAGAATGCCTTATCCTTGGAATTTTCCAGATTTGCTGTTCTGCGTGCGACTTCCGCCCGCTGCGCATAATACTCGGATTTTTTGAACTCTTCGAATCCACGGTCAAACGCGGCAAACATACGCTCGCGCTGCCGGGTGAACGCGCGGCCTGCGGACGTGTTGATGTTGGGCTGGGTGAAGAACGCAATATCGCCGCGCCTGGCGTTGATGGGCTTTTGCAGCTGTTCGCCGCGTTGCTCTGCTGCATCGGCGCGCGCGTCCATGCGCTCGGCTCGTTCTTCCGCGCGGGCTGCTTTGCGCTCCATTTTTTCCTCGAAGGAAAGAAGCTCACCCGTCTTTCCCTGATTCTCCGCGCCAAGGCTCTTTGCAACCTGTTCTGCGCGCCAGAGGTTCGGGATTTTTGCGCGGCTGACCCAACAGCCGCCGTATCTTGAAAAGAGGAAGGTGCTTTTGATGGTGGATTTTTGATCGTCAGAAAGCGCCTGGTATTCGGATTTATCAAAATGAAGCTCCAGCTTCTCGGTTTCTCGGTTGATGATGTAATACATGGTTTTTCTCCCTTCTTATCTAAAATCGTGCGATTCAAAGTCTTCTATGGTCACGTTCTTCTTGTGCAACTTGTTCTATGTGCGCCCGGACACACTGCGGAAGATCCTGTTTGTAGTAGGTGATTTCTCCGCTAGAGGATATGTGGGCGACCGTCTGATAGTCGTGATTTACCTCTTTCGCCCTGTTCCATACCGTCAGCCCATTTCCGAGATACCCAAAGCCGAGTCTGTAGTCATCTTTCATGGCGGTTTTCTCCCTTCTCATCCTTGCCGAGTTCGTATGCTTCCATCAGGGCGTCCCGAAGTCCCCAAACAGCAACATTGAGAAAGTCCTCGCTGTCTGAGTTGCGCGTTTTCAAGTCTCCACGATCTGCAACGGGCGGCATATGCTGCATGGCAATTTCCAGAAGCTTACGTTCCGCTTTTTTGCTGTATTTCATGGTTGCACCTCCGGTTTCTGTTCTGGTTTTATATCTACGGGAAAAGGCGGGATTGTCCCGCCATTTTTAAAATCAGGCGCTGAGAATGTCGTAGACCTCCTGCGTTTCATAGCGGATGACGGCGCGACCCTGATCGTCCTCCCCATCGTACATCGGCCCGCAGAAGTTCTTGAGCTTCGGCGCGCCCTGCAATTCTGCCCGGCACGATGTGCTGTGGAACTCGCCGGAAGTCTCAAATGCTTTTTTTAAGTGTTCAGCAGTTTCATACGTTTCGACAATCATACGAGGCTGCGGGTCATCCGGGTTCATGCTGACGACCTTGTAGACCTTACCCTTCTGCTGAATTTCGGACAGGTGAACGCGCTCGGATTCTTCGGAAATCTTCTGCTCCTGCGGGAATCCATCAACCAGACCGTAGAACATATTCTTGTCAAAGCAAAGGAAGCTTCTGGGCTGCTCCCATGTTGTCTCTTGCCACCCGGAGAAGATTGCCACGGGCTTTGTACCATAGACGCGCATTCCATAGACTGAGCGGCCACCGCGCTTTTTGAAGTAGATCGTCAGCGCGTCTTTGTATTGTGCATAAGGCTTGATATCTGCGGAATGTGCGTTGATGTGCAAAAAGTACACACCGCCGAACTCACTTTCGGTTACGATGGTCATTCTGGGATTCTTGGAACCGGCTGCTGCGTTCACAGCATCGGCGATTTCCTGGAAAATTTCGAGTTGCGTCATTGTATGAAACCTCCTGTTTTTCTTGGTTTTCTCTACACCTATATATCTACCGGCGCAGCGACATTTGTCCCGTTGCGCCGGTATTTTTTTATTCGACTTCCTGCTCGGAGATTTCCCAACTGTAAACCGTGGCCTGCTCCAGATAGTCGCGCCCACACCGTCCGAGGTGAATGCTCATGGGTTCGTCCCACGACATATCCTCGTCCCAGAAATCTTCGTCGTACTCCGCGCGGATGGCTCCGGCTCCGGCCACGATCTGCGCGCGGGCTTTCTCGATCTTTTTAAAAACGCCAAGGACTTCCACGCCCTCATTGTCTGGCGTATCCCAATGGTGAACCACTACAAAAACTTGCATGATTTTTCCTCCATCAAATGTAGTACCAGACGATGAACTTATTTTCTCTGCCGTCGGCGGACTGCCACGGCGTCATGTGCGCCTTGCGGCGCTGCTTTTTGCGAGCCGCCACAAATGCGGCGGCTTGCTGTTCTGTGCTGAAAAATTCAAAGGTTTTGCGGTACTGGTTCATGGTGATTCCTCCCTATGCAATCTGCTCGGCAGGCTCTGCAAATTCCTGCGAAATTTTGAAAAGCACCATTTTTTTGAGTGCTTGCCTGCTCATGGTTTTTTCGTCGTAGCTGTTCGGCCTGTCCCAGACGCGGACGCGAAAAACGCCGTTGTCCATGTCTGCGATTTCGCGGTATATGCAGATCGTCAAGCTACCAGTGAAACAGATCTTTAGGGCGTTCAGCGTGCTTGCATCGCCCCGGAAGATCTTCATGCCTGAATCAAACAGCTTCGCGGCGGTTTCTTCGGAAAATGCAAGGGCGTGCTGCTCGACGTTTTCAAAACAGCCGAAGACGTTTTTTGCGTCGTAGTTCGCAATGAATTCCATGTTGCTGCCTCCTCTTACCTCTGCGGCACATCGGGTAATGGCATCCAATGTGTAGTGCGTTTTCCGAGGCGACTGTATGTTCCTGCGTGAGTGTAATAAACTTCTCCAACAAATACACCGTCCGTAGCGATCACTCGCTGCCCAATCTTCGGGCTTTCACGCTCTACCCTAATCCAGTGATCGTTTCCGCCAAATTCGTCAATATCGCCCATGCAGGCTCCGCAATGCGCACAGAACGGCGTGATGTCTTTGACTTCCGCCCCGCATTCTGAGCAGTGAGGCTCCCCGGATTCGTTGTATACCCATTCGCCGAACTTCGGCCATGCTGCTTTTTTGTTTTCCATTTTTCCGCCCCCTCTCACAGAATGAACTCGATTAGCGAGTCCGCGCACAGGATAACGATGAACATGACTGCGATGGCCGCGCCGGTGAGGAACATCTGAAAGCCAGAAGATTTATAATAGTTTTTCATGTGTAATTGCCTCCGTTTCGGTAGTTTTCTTTACATTTATTACTCTACCGATAAGGCGGGATTTGTCCCGCCCTTTTGCCGGATTTTTAACTATTTTCGAGCTTCCACGCTGCCCAAATCTCCGGCACATCTTTGCCGAGATTCAGCCGTTTGAAACAGAACATCATGAACCGGACAAATTCGTCCATGTCATCGACTTTTCCAAGAAGTTCTCTGAATTCGTTTTCCATGGTATTTTCTCCTTTACTGCTCAAGCGCCTTTTTCGGCGCATATCTGTTGATGAAATATTTCTGGCCTTTCGGCGTTACCTTGGTCGTGCGGTCAATCACGGCTCCTTCTTTGGCAATGCGCGGCGTTTCTTTAACGAAGAACAAGCCAAGCTCCATAGCTCTTTGCGTCGGCATGTTGTAATCGCTGCCCGATTTGATGAGATATCCGTCCCGACGCAAAACTTCATAGAGTCGATTTCCGCCGATGTCTGTGCCGTTTTGCGCAAGCAGCTTCGCCATGTCCCGAATGAGGATGTTTGTGTCCGCACCGGTGACGGCTTCGGCGAAGAATACCGCAGGCGCGTCGGCCTTGACCTTTTCTTCCAGCGCTCTGCGCTTTTGCTGCTCCATTTTGAGCGTAGTTGCAAGCTGGATGATGTAATCAGGGTCTGTCAGAGTACGCTCGATGACTTCTGGTGTCATGTACGCGCCATGGGTTCTGACTGACGGAAGAATTTCTGCTGTTACCCAACGCTTGAACCGCTTCGCACCCGGCAATTTGCTGCACAGGATAAGGGAATACAGGCCGCTTTCGTTGATAACGGTTAATCCACGGTTCGGAATTTCAAAGGTGGCGTTTTGCCCCTTTTGAATTACCATCTTGTCCTCTGGGTCTACATGGTCGGCAATCGCCGATTTTGCGTCAGCGTAGCCAAGCGCCGTCGCTGAATCTTTCCCAACAAACCAGATTGCACCGTTAATCCAAACAGCGCGGATTTCACCAAACTCTGGATTGCGGAAGGTTGTCACTTCAAGCTTCAAAATTCTACACTCCTTCGATCATGTCTTTGGGGATTCCCCTCTACATCCAGCATAACAAGCGGTGCAAATGTTTTTTTACATTGTTATGTCTACCTAAAAAAGGGTATAAAAATCCCCTGCGCAAAGATTCCACTTGCACAGAGGGATAAAATCGGGTATAATGAATTTACCCGATTCAAGCCTTGCGCTTGTGGGTGGGATTCCTCCGTTCTGTCGTTCCGCCAAGATTGAGCAGAACGGGGGAATTTTATTTTTTGATTTTGCCGTGCTGTTCGGAGATGCCGTTTCTGACTACTTCTGATCGTGACAGGGAATACTCTTTGCAACATTCATCGAGTTTTTCAAGCGTTTCTTTGTCCATTCTCACGCGCAGCATATAATCTTTTGTGTTCTCCGACTTCGGGCGGCCTTTGGGTGCAACCATGTTTCACCTCACTTTCTGTTGCTACGAAAATTATATGCTGTAGCAACGGAAAAGTCAACCTTAAATTTCACGATCTCAGGAAAATTTTCTTTCTATCTTTATATCTACCAATAGCAAGTGATTTGTCCCAAAAAATCACATAAAATATGTGCCGCTATGATAAAAAGTAAGCCGTCCCAGATGGGGCGGCTTTTGTATATGTGCGAATATTTATTCAAAAACGTAACAATGTTTGCACATTGTGCGAACATTGTTACACCAGAGATAGAGAATAGAGATAGAGATAAGAGTATAGAGAAAGAGATAGAGATAGATTTAACAGTACCTGACGGTACTGTTCGTCAGCCCCGTTTTTACGAGGCCGACGAGTTGACACCACTTTTCGCTGCTAAGCCCTCAGAGGCTCTACTTGCCGCACAGAAAAGAAACGGGATAGTTTCATCCGGCAGAACCCGTTCACCGATTCTGCGGCCTCCAGCGGCTCGTCAGGGGCATTCTTATGGGTGACATACTTCCAAATTGGGAAAGACGCGACAGCGTGTTCACCCTTGCGGACGATGAAGCCACGCTGCTTCCAAGCGTTGAACGTGTGGATTTCTTCGGGGATTTCGAGTTTTTCGGTGCTTCCGTCCTCGTTTACCACGTCGATGAATCGGCCCGTGCCTTTGAGAATGCCGTCGTTCATTAACCGGACGGATTCGCCAAGAATGATTGCTGCGTTAGTCATGAGTAAGTACCTCCGTTTTGTCTTGTCTTTCTATCTTTACTTCTACCGGAAATCGGCGTTTGTCCCGCACTGGATAAAGAAAAAACGCCGGAATTTCTTCCGGCGCTGCGTTCCGTGTTATGTAATAATTAAAACCTGTTTCCTGCGGAATGGAGAACCGTTTCTCGCCCCCATCAATCCCAGATGTGTTCTTGCAAGTATGCGTCCCACTCAGCATTTGCGGCTTTTAGCGCTTGCGCGTAGTCTCCACCGTTGACGATACTCTCAAGTGCTTTTCGGCCTGCGGCGGATTTCGCATAGTGTGGAGAATGCGACATTTTTTCCGCTTCCAGAAATGCGGCTGCGCGTGGATATTTCGTGCGCATGGCATCCATGTCATACTGCGGACGTGGACGGAGACCAACGCCGGAATCTCCGCGTTCCATATTTGCATTGAATTCTTCGTCCCAGGCTTCAAGATCTGCTAACGCGGCTCGAATCTCTTTGAGTCCGGAAATTGCGTCGATTTTCTCTTGATACTCCCGCGCGTCGCGTTTCTTAGCTGCATCGCGTTCTGCAAAGTATTCCAAAATTTCTGGTTTTCGCTTTCTCAGGTTCGCCATAATTTCAGCACGCGCTGCCGGCTCGTTCGGGAGTATGCGCGCCCAAATTTTATCTGGATTAAGCCAGCAAAGATCATATCGCCTTACGATCTCCTCAATCGTCATTTCTTCTGCTTTTTTCATGCTGCCCCCGTCCTTTACTGCCATTTTGCGGCACACCGCGCAAGAACGCGCCCGTTTACGCTTCGAATGCTTACGGTTCCCTTGATAGCGTCGCCGTCCAAGCGTTCCGCCGGTTCAATGTAAACCGTGGTGATCGTCTCGTCCTGCGTGAAAAGGAACCCGTCACCATACTCCGTTTCTGCAACTTGCATAAAGTCGGGCAGTTCGATTTCTGTGTGGAGCCAAGTACCGGGGAAGTTTTCCTTCGCCTCGGCCTTGATTATGATTTTATCCGGAACGTTCCGGAAATCAGAACGGATGCGGTAAAGATGTGCAATCATGGTGTTCATCCTCCAATTTTTTGTCGTATTTTATTTTGCTTCATCTGATGTTCTATCTTATATTCTACCATATTTTTTGGATTTGTCCCAGCTTTTTGTGAAAATTTTTCAACTTCTGAAATCTCTAGTTTTCTCGGTTTAGCTGGTTTCAGTGATCTGCTAGTTTTGTTGGTTTTTCCCGATTCCTGATTTTTTTGGTTTTCTCGGTTTCGCTCCGTCCATTTGTTTCCTTGGTTTTTTTGGTTTTTCTGGTTTTCTCGGTTCTGGTTTGCTTGATTCATCAAAAAGTGAATAATTATGCGCATAAAAGAGGCGCGGAAGTGAATCACAACCGCGCCGCCGGGCGTATCATATTTTGCGGTAAACGCAGCCCGTCCACGCTTGGCAGGTCGTGCCATCGCAGGTCGCGCCTCGCACCTTGCAGTCAATGCAGATCGGATTCAACGGCAGCGCGTCAGGCTCCAGCCACTTCACGCTGCGGACGTAGCCGCACAGCTCCGGGTTGTAGTCGTTTCTCTCGATGTACTCACAGAGGACGCGCTGCACGTCGGCTTCTGCGCCGCCGTCGAGCGCCGCCGTGATGGGGAAGACGATCTCCGGGAAGACCGTCCCATACTCCGCAACGCTGCGGTAGAAGTCGGCGGGGACGTAGGGCTTGCCGTTTACTCGGCCGAGAATCAAATCAATAATCATTTTGTTCGCTCCTTTTCATTGGCCGCGCTTCGTGCGCGGCTTTTTCTATCTTTATATCTACGCGATTTTTCAATTTGTCCCGGCCATCGGCAAAAAATTTTCGGAGAACGCAAAAGAAAAAGCAGCGCCCGGCTTTCGCCAAGCGCTGCTATACCCCGAAGTTTTCTGGGCGCTCTGTTCAGTTTTTCGGCTCCCGTCCATCAGCCCCGGAGTTTTCCGGTGTCCCTGTTCAGGCCGTCAGTCTCCCGGAGTTTTCGGACCTTCCTGTTCAGGCGGTAAGTCCCCAGAATTTCCGGGAGCCGTCTGTTCAGGCTTGAATTTTTCAAACGAAGATAACGCGGCCTGCTTGCGCTCGAATGCGTCGGACTCGGCTGCCGCCGCAGTTTCCAGCGCCCGGCGCGCCCAGGTGAGCGCGTCCGGATCTCCCGCAAGATTTGACGCCAAACTTGCAAGGCGCGCCACGTCTGCCGGAAGCGTCAGACCCTCACCGCCTGCCGCCTGCCCAGGCTGCGCCGCCTGGAAGATCTCGGCCGCAGGAGCTGCGCCGCCGTCCGCGTCGCCCCGCAGGCAGCCCGAAACGTAGGACGCCAGCGCCGCGTTGACCGTCTGGCCCCGCGCCGCGCACCACGCCCGGAACGCCTCGCCGTCTGCCTTGCCCACGCGCACGCCCAGCGTCACGCGGTTCGCCTGATCCCACTTATTTTGAGCGCGGCGCTCCGCGTCCGTCCGCGCCCCGTTTGGATTCTTTGCAATCGGCATTTTAATGTATCCTCGCTTTCGTTTGCTTCTTGCCTTTTATTCTACCGGCGCGGGCTGTTTTGTACCATCGGCAGAATGTACAAAATATACGGTTAATTTTTAGCGATTTTTTCATAAAATCGTGACTTCTGCATACGGTTGACCCAAAAACGGAGAAATCCTAACATTTTCCGCACGAATACGGTTAAGCTTATACAATGATACGGTTAAACATAACTTTTTAACCAATTTGACATACGGTTAAACCTATACTATAATCAAGCCATCAAATGAAACAACGAACGCCCCGCAAGGGAAAGGAGAAACCAATATGAAAAACTACAAAATCGCCAACATCAACCGCAACGCGCGCTACACAGTCACCCCCACGGACCACGACGACGGGCACGCGGAGACGCGCGAAATGACCGGCGCGGAGCTGATCGACTTTACCAACGCGGCCGCGCACCTGTACGACATCCACGCCGAGGAGATCACCGCCAAGCCGCAGGACACCGCCGAGATCATGCAGCAGGTCGGAGCCGTGGAACTCCCGCAGCGCGTCGCGCTGTACGTCACAGGCACGCAGGGAACCGCCACCGCCACCGACAACGCCGCGCAGGTCGAGCGCGTCGCCCGCGATTTTTGCGGGTGGTTCGGCGGCGCGACGGCCCAGCAGAGCGCGGGCTATTGGCTGAGCGATTCCGCCGGACTGGTCCGCGAGGCCGTGACGATTGTATATGCCGCCTGCACCGCCGACCAGCTCCGGGACCGCCTGCCGGACGTGCTGACGCTGGCCCAGCAGATCAAAGCCGAGATGCAGCAGGAAGCCGTAACGATCACGATTGATCAAAAAATGTATATCATCTAAGGGAAGCAAGAACAAACCGAAGGGAGATAAAAGAGTATGAACCAGACAACGGAATTTTTGAAACTGTACCAGAATGTGAAAGACAAGGAGCTGTTTGGACGCTTCTTGGTATTCTGCGCCGTGCGCTTGAAAATCGGTCAGGACACCGCGACCATCTGGGCCGCATGGCTGGACGCAAGACGCGCGGAAGCGGCTTACATGGCGGCACACGCCGCCGGGACAACCTGAAAGGAGCCTACAACATGACAGAGTACAAATACACCATCAAGGACATCGAGAACATGAGCGCCGCCAATCTGGCCGACATGGCCGAGGAAGTCGAGACAATCAAAGATCATACGGTTTACTTCGTGGACTTCGGCGGCTATTTCGGTTTCTCTGCTTGCGTCTGCGCAGAGGGACAGCATATCAGATATGCGAATGACTACGAACTGCACCACAAAGGCAAGAGCCGCGACGAACTGCGCGAGATTTACCGCCGGACGCTGAACGACAAACTTTTCACAGAATCCGAACTTGAAACCGTCAGCAGTTACGAGGACAAACGCGCCAAGGAATACTATATTCGCAACCTTTACGCAATGCGCCGCCCGTATGTTTCAGCGTTTCACATCGGGCCCGCGCCGGATACGTCAGAAATGATTTATAGCCCCGTATTCATGGCATATTATCGGGATGCCGATTTCGTGCAGCATGGCGCGGAGCTTCTGCGGACGTTGACCGAGGCCGAACGCAAGAGCGCCGAATCATTCGACTACTGGAAAAGCGCATTTCTTTATGAAATGTTCAATCATGAATACGCGATCAACTGGCAAGCTGATTTTGACGTTTGCAGCTGCTTCGCCAACTGCGACGGCGTGAAAGATTACACCAACCCAAACGAACTTTTCACCGCCTGCCAATTCACCGACACGCAGAAAGCCGCATACATGGCCGCGCGGCGCGAATATCTCAAGAAACAGGAAGAAACGGAGGAATAAAAGATGCTTGAAAATTTACCGATCAACATTAGTCCCACGGATCGCCCGCAGTGGTACACACCCGCCGAGATCCGCGCCGCAGCCGCCGAGGGCCTGCGAATCGACTACAACGCCGGACGCGGGCACGTCATCCGCTGCCGCAAGGCCGCGAACGTCAGCGGCTGGATCACCGCCGTGACCGAGGCCGGATCAATCATCCGCGCATGGGCCGGAGAATTCACCGTCGCCGGGGAGGTGAGATCATGAGCACCACAACCACCCAGCAGGCGCGCCGCCTGCCTATCCTGCACATCAACGCCGACGAGCGGCACGCGCTCGATACCTTCGGCGAGTGGTCCCCGGCAATGGCCCGCGCCTGCATGGAGCGCAACCACCTGAATTTTGACCACATCGAGCGGATCAACAACCACTTCGAGCTGCACAAGTGGGGAAGCGATACTGACAGACGCTACCGCAAAGCCGCCGTAAACCGCGCTATAAAGGCCGTAGCGGCCAACCCTGCCGCATACCTGGCCGAAACCAACGGAGAGGAGAACAACACATGAAACGGATACAGATCATCATTGACGCGGCGGCTCTTCTGGCCGTCCTGACGGCCTGCACAAGCCCCAAGCAGGGACAGCCGACCGCAGACACCACCCCGGCCCAGATCGTAGCAGTGGAGCGCGTCAGCGCCGACACGGACGCCGTAACCGGCGAGGACACGCGCGGCGAGTGCTGGACGTGGTACACCGACGCCGGAGACTACAGCACCGGCGACCGCGTGCAGCTGACGTTTGACGGCTCCGCAGTCATCGACGCGATCCCGGCAGGCTGACGCACCACCAGCCGCCCCGGACACCCTAGCAGAGCCGCACCGGGCACCAAAGCGGCCCCGCCCCATACCATCAAAACGACAAAGGAGATCATAACCATGACTAAAGCTCAGATCATGCGCAAGGCGTGGAGCCTGTACCGCGCCACCGTCGCAGAGTTCCCAGAAACCCGCAGCCGCGCCCAGTTTGCCATCTGCCTGAAAGAGGCGCACAGATCCGCCCAAGCCGCCACAGCAGCCCGCCGCGAGTGGGAGAACATGAGCGGCGAGGAACAGTATACCGCGCTGATCCGCATGGCGTGGACCGTAAAGCACCGCGCCGAGGCCACCGGACGCGCCGCCGATACGGAGTGGATCAAGCGCCCGGACGACGCGCAGACCGTAGCAGCTGACGCATGGCCCCGCGTCGCTCCCGCGCTGGACCGCAACGAGCAGAGCGACGAGCCGCGCCCCCTGGCCCACATCCTGTTTACCGCCTGCACCCAGGCCGCGCACGTCATCGCCCGCAGAGAGTACCGCCACACGGCCAACATGGCGGATATCTACGCCTTGGATATACGGCCCGCCGACAGTAGCGAGTACACCCAGACCCCGCTCGACAGCCTGCCCAGCGTAACAGCCGCCCCCGTCAGCAGCCCCGAAGACATAGCCACAACCCGCGCCGCTATCGAGGCCGCAGCCGCCGACAACATCGACCGCGCTATCATCCGAGCGCTTGCCAACGGGCACACCGTCCGCGCTATCGCCGCCCACATGGGAACCAGCAAGAGCAGCATACAGCGCCGCATTGATCGGATACGCGCCCGCTACCTTGCGCAGGCTTAACCGCCCGCCAAGGCCCCCCGCAGCCCCTAGCCGACCACCAGCGCCACCACAAGCCCCAACACCGCCCCAACAGCCCCGCACAGCCTCTACACGCCCCGCACACACTCCCGCAGCCACTCCATATTATATCGCGCGCGCGTGCGCGTATGCGTGCGCGTCGCGTGCGTGCGCGTGCGTTAATTGCGCGGGCGAGTATTACACTCTATTCTTTAGCCCCACGCACCAACGTGCAACCCACCGCCAGCCCCTGCCGCCCATCCCTGCCAACCAGAAGACAACGCGCCGCAAGCCAAGCAAACACCAACCAACAGCTACTTACAACACACCACAACAGCCGCGCGGGGAAAGTGTTCCCGGCTCCGCTCTGTTCAGGCGGAAACACTCGGCAAATCACCACCCGCGCCCCGTTGCACTCCAACGGCAGACCGCAGCAAGCCGGGCGCGTCATGCAAAAATCCGCCAAATGTTCGGATGTTTGCATAAAATTGAAGGAAAACTTGCAAAATTGAGTGCATGTCGTTTACATTATGCCGTATAAAGTAAACGGCATGCTCCTGAAAATGCAAGAATTCCGGCAGCGGCGCAGGACTCCCCCCATTTTACAAGCCCAGGAGCCGCCCAAAATCCGAGAAGGCACTAAGCACTTCCCCCCGCTCACTCGTTCCCCAATTCGACACAAAAAACCGTGGTGGGAATCATATGGGGCTGAATCAAAAGAGGACAGTGGCTCCAATACTGACCCTAGGCTCTGAGCGTGAGGCCTAAATATACTGTTTTGTAACGTCGGCTACGGCCGGCGCTTTCTTTTTGCCTGCGTAGGCGGGGGGGGGGGGGGGGTATTTTCCAAACCTGAGTCAAAATTTCGGAACGGATAGGGGCATACCCCAAAAAATAAAATTTGCGCGGTTGCCTTACGGCAACATATCAGGTGTCCTACGGACAAAGGTTACATACTACGGAGGTACTGGTCAGACATGCAGCGACCATCGGGCGGCGCGTGTATGATTGGCTGCGCGGTTTTTAGGTCGACATAAGGATGGGAAAAAAACATTTGTGGCGGTGAGTATGATGAAAAATAGAGGGGGCGATAAAGCAATGGACATTCGGAAAATGCGGAAGGACGATTTCGAGAAGGTTCCGGAGCGAGAACGTTTTGACAGTGAAGTGCCTGCGTTTGATAGCCTGGTCATTATTCCGATGGAGGAAAGTTTGGGGCACGAGACGTGGGGCAGTATGGATTTCGTTGGATGCGTAGGGCCAGAGCCAGTCGTAAGGCTGTCCGGTGTATCGGAGACGTTGGACTTGGAAGGACATGGCGGGCATGGCGAATGGCTTGGGCCGTGCGATTATCGGAAGATGGCGTTGCCGGCGTGGTCGATAGATTGTCTGCCGTGCGGGTATCTGAGGATCTTCTGCAAGGGGCGAATCAAAGTGGGCGAGACGGGAACGTCGTTTGAGATCTTTTCACAGGAAAGGAAGCTGGGTAGATGAAAATTCCGCTGGGAATCAGATATAAACTGCATAAGCTTGCGGACATGGCTGCGCGGGCGAATGAGTTGAGATGGGAGCTTGAAGATTGGTTTGAAGAGCGCGGGCTGGAGGCAACAGGGGAGATCGGAACTCTGATGTGCGGCGTCGATTGTACGGCCGAGATGATCGACAGGCTTGAGAAAGGAGCCAAGACAGATGGCTAAGATCACCTTTGCGTGCGACTACTGCGGAACGGTTGTCACGAGGAAACGGGGTAAGAAAGCTGCGGCGCATAGTTTCTGCTCTTATACATGCGCGGCCAAATGGCGGATTGCGAATGGGCGCGTGCGTCAGAGCTACGACATGAACAATCGCGGAAAACTGCCTCATGACATGGTTGACATAAAAGTGACGGAAGTGATTGACCTGTTTCCGGTGTGCCGGCCGGTTGTTGGGAAGCAGTACCGGGCGGAGAGATACAAAGGGCAGGGCAATCCAGACAGGATTGGGTACGTAATCAACGTAAATGGAAAGCGCGTCAACGTCCGGATGGACGAATGCGAAGAGGTCGGATGATTTAACAGGAGGGGATTCATAGTTGAGAAAAATTCTGTTTCGTGGAAAAGCCGTAGGAAGCGGCGAGTGGGTGTATGGCTATCTGATTGGCCGCGCGAATGACACGGGGTGCGCGTGTGAAGGGAAATTCTTCATCGATAATGGGGAACCGTTCAATAAAGCTGTGGAGGTCATTCCAGAAACTGTAGGACAGTACATCGGGTTTGTTGACAGAAATGGCGAGAAAATCTTCGAGGGTGACATCTTGAGTGTCGATGGTGCTCCACATCGGTATCGGTACTCCGTTGAGTTTGACACGGCAGCGGCTTCATTCGCAGTCAGGAATTGCAAAGACAGGCGGTATGTCACATATCTTACGGTGTATGACCAGAATGAGCTTCGTCGGTGTGGCACGATCTACGATCAGGAGGAATCTGTATGAAATTCAGTGAGAAGTTTTACGTAAGGACAGTCGCTCTGCTTGTGATATTGATTATAGCAATGCTAGTGGTCGAGGTCGCGTTTGCGGTGGCAGGTGAATGTGATAAGAACGCCACCAAAACAGAAACCGTAGCGGAGCGCAGTCAGCAACGATTTCAACGGGTCATCAAAGACGATAATTCCGCTCTTATCGTGTATGTCGATACCGAAACAAACGTGATGTATCTGATTCGGAGCATTTACGGTGGCGCTTGCGTAATGGTCGACGCTTGAGGTAAACCGCTGCTGCACGGACGGCACGCGGAATGCGTGCAGCATGCTATATGCAGCTGCGTGGAGAGCTACCCGTGCGATGGGCTATCACAAACTGATTACATATATCCTCGATACAGAGTCGGGGACAAGCCTCAAGGCGGCTGGATGGAAGTGCGTCGGACAGGCCGGCGGGCTTCGCTGGACAGGCAAGCGCCGCCCAGAGGTCGACCTTTGCCCAGCACAAATGAAAATCCGCTTTGAGCGGGAGGAAGGAGAATAATGCCACCTAAAGAAAATCCTGAAAGAGCCTGTGAAGAGTGCATCCATTATTGGGCGTGCTCCAGACAATGCGGCGAGCCAATGGAGCAGAGTAGCGCCACTGGCTGTGAGTGCTACGAGACGGTTAAAAGCAGTATGGCGTATTATGTCGGGACACTGGATGGAGCCAAAGGAAAAATCCCAAATCGCCTCCGCGAGCTGGCCGAGGCCGACAGAAACCATCAAATTGTCATCCGACCGTGCAAAATCGGCGATACGGTGTGGGCTGCGGACACGGAGCCCGTAATTCCGCTACACGTCATGGCGGATGCAGTTTATCTGGAGGGAAGACGTGGCGGAGACTATGAGAGACTAAGCAACTTCGGGAGCGTTGTTTTTCTTAGTCAGGAGGAAGCAAAGGAGGCGGCGTCACATTGGATGAACTGAAACCGTGTCCGTTCTGCGGAGGCGAAGCAAAATTCTTTATCACAGGAATCCATAGGGCTGAAGATTTGATGGGATGGCGCTTCGGAATCTATTGCCAAAAGTGTAACATCAAGATTCCAAAGACAGATTACAAAGTAGAAGTTGAATTTACAGACTATGGAGCAGTGAAAACCGTGACAGACGAACGGCCAGCGGCAATCGAAAAATGGAATTTGAGGACGCACCACTGATGAAGGAGAAATAGAATGGGTCAGCACAAGCATAACCCGACAGCCATTGCGGCCAAGAACGGGGAGCTTCCACCTAAGCAGCGTGAGAAGCAGTTGACTAAGCGGGAGGCAGAAGTGCTGCTGCGAAGAAAAATCCTCGATCTGGTGCCGGGGGCATTCGCGCTTCCGGAAGGGATGAAAAGCATAATTGCAAGCGGAGGAGGACTGAACATTTGATGGACAAACTGAACAGCATCCTTGAGTGCATCGACGGCGCACTGTGGTTTGCGCTGGCCTTGATCGTGGCAAATGAATTGAGGAAGTGGAACACGCGCTTTCAGAAAATGTACGACGATCTGAAGATGCAGATCGATGACGCAGACACGGTGAAAGTGACAAGGTGCAAAAACTGTGCCAAACGTGGGACTGGGTATTGCCCGATGGAGACGGAATACCCGTGGATAGACAGTGACTCAGAAGGGTTCTGTCAGGAAGGCGTACCGAAGGAGGAAAAAACCGATGGCTAAGTATCGTGTGCATTTGGGCGCATTTGTTACGAAACTGATGAAACGTCAGATCGTCGTAAGCGCACCGGATGTAGAAACTGCGATCCAGAGGGCAAAAGAGAGGTTTCACTACTGCTGCCAGAACAATGCGGTTTATACAGAGTGTGATTCAATCGAGGTCGATTCGGTGGAGGAGTTTTGAAGTGGTTTATTACATCAAAGATCAGGATCTGCTCGACCTTCTTGACGAGAACGGCAGATCGATACTGACTGCCGCAAAAATCAACAGACTTGAGAGCGTCTGCTTCCCGGCAGAACTGCACGTCGGAGATCGCGCGTGGAAGAAGGCCATGAGCATTCTCGATAAAAAATACGCAGAGGCAAAAAAACTGCCGTTTGTCCGTGAGCCGCTGGCATGGGCACTGTACCACACTTGGAAGGAGTTTGACGATGGGAAACGGTGTGACTGAAGAATTTATCAGCCGCGCAGAGACGCTGGCAGATTTTGAAGCCTGCAACGCGGAAAATCCGCGCTGGACGCCGCAGCGGGTGAAAACGCTTCTGTTGCGCCAGCAAACAGCCGATGCAGTTCGGGTGGTGCATGGACGGTGGGTAAAAAACGATTTTTTATCTGATGATATAAATACCACAGCTGCATGCAGCCGGTGCGGCGAATTGATTGGGTGGTTTGGCGATGATCCTCTGCCGTATTGCCCATTCTGCAACGCACATATGGACGGAGGCGACGAGCAATGATAGCTTGCCTCACTTACAACATCATCAATATTATGGCCTGGTGTTGGCTTGCCGACCGATTCGGGCATTGGTGGATTGCACTTTTTGCGATATTCACGATGATCCATTACAGCCGCACCAAGAATTCAGAAAACGGAGGTGACGAGAGTGCGCCTAATTGACGCAGATAAGCTGGAAGTAATCAGCTACAAAGACACGGAAGGCCGGGAGGACACATTCGATGCAGGCGTCCAGTGGATGGCGGAGCTGATCGATAAGCAGCCAACGGTAGAGGCCACGCCCATTGTGCATGGGAAATGGATCAAAGACGAATGCCTCTCTACTGACTTTTCGCCTGTGTACGACTGTAGCGAGTGCGGTAAGCCAATCGAGCAGATGTACGTAACGCTTCCGCAGCGCTGCGAACACTGTGGGGCGCTGATGGATGGAGGTGATGACAATGCGGCTGATTGACTCTGATGCGATTATCAAAGAACAGCGCGACATCATGGACAAACTGTACGGCTCGACATCACAAGAGTTGAAAAATCACATGAGTATCGACGATAGTTTGTCCATCTACATCGACGGCATGGAACATTTTGCCCGTGCAAAGAGATTTTATCACGGGCTGCGGGGAATCTTGGAGAACGCTCCGACGGTGGATGCCGTTCCGGTAACGCGGTGCAAAGACTGCAAAGATTTCCGACGAAACAACGAAAATGACCCGTACTGCACGAACAGGCACGGACTAGATGATCCAGTGCCAGACGGGTTCTGCAACTACGGAAAGCCGAAGGAGGCAAGCGATGAACGGTGAATGGATCGTGGCAAATAAATGCCCGCACTGCGGCGGCAAACTGGTGGTTCGTGAGTTTTATTCTCGAACACGCGAATACCCGATTTCGAAAAACGGGAAAGTGTCGAAGCGGGGAAGATGGGCCACAGAAGACAGTCTTGGGCTTGTAACTGTTTTCTGCAATTCGTGCCGTGTTGGATGGGACGCTACGCACACTTGGGTAAATACGGATGACATAGTAGAAATCAGAGGAAATGGAGACTGAAATATGGGCGTAACGATTAAATGCAAGAAAACAGGTCGGGAAATCGACCTTGGGTGCGGCGGATTCATGAATCTGCGGCGGAAGGTGGCTCAACTCATGGGAGAGCCGTTTTACAGTCACTACGAGAAGCTTTGTAACGCGCCGATCATCATGCAACCGGAAGTGGAAGAGAAGTTTTGGAAAGATTGGGCCACGGAAGCAGACAGGATACTTGCAGAAAACCACTTTCCCGTAAAAGTTGTGAAGTTCCTGCTTGCCCCTGACAGCGAAGCTACGACGCGTTACGGAGCCTGCAAGGAAATCCTGAAGGTCATCGGGGACTACGACGATAACATCTGCTACGGCTATGCCGGCCGAAGCGACTGCGCAATGTTCCGGGATTTCAAGGCGATACTGCAGGACTGCGGGGATAACAAATGCGATATGGTCTGGATGTAGGAGGACAGAAAATGGATGCTGTTGCGTATTTCAAAGCATATGCGAGAATGTGCGATTCTTTTGATTCTAAGAACAACTTTACGGGAAAACCGTGTGTAGGCTGTCCACTTGACGATATTGGACGCGGATGCCATATGATCGATCTCGCCAACAACGCAGAGGAATGTGTTGCTGCGGTCGAGAAGTGGGCAAAAGAACACCCGGTCAAAACGAGGCAGAGCGAGTTTTTGAAGCAGTGGCCGGATGCTAGGCTTTATGAAGGCGTTCTTGGGATTTGCCCTGCCAAACTTAGCTCGTTGTATCGCGATGAGATTGGTCGGTGCACAAAAAATGTTACGTTATGCCCTGATTGTCGTCGGGATTTTTGGCTGGCTGAAATCAAGGACGGTGAAGCATGATGGACAAGCAGCTGATTTACAGGGAAGACGCACTCGAAATCGTGCGTCGGACATCCGGAGACTATGCTGCGGCATTTGCTGAGATCAGCCGACTGCCGGCAGTGGACGCAGTACAGGTTACACGCTGCAAGAACTGTGATGGCCGCCGTGTAGAAGTTTCCAGCCGTGGAATATTTGTGGACTGTGGCTTTTGCTCTGCAAGCAATCTGGTTATGCCAAACGACGGGTTCTGCTCTCTTGGGAAAGGAAGAAAATAAATGGCGCTCATAAACGTTGCTCTCTATGGAGAAGGAAAACGAAACAATCGGCTTCGGGCAGAATATATTGTCTGCGATCACGCGCAGGAATGCTCCGCATACCACGAGGGAAAATGCCTGAACGTTACCATACCGTTTAACCGCCGGTGCGAACTTGGCAAAGTTGAAAAAGTGGATGGAGGCACAAAACAGAGCAAACGCTATGACACCGTAACAGACGCGGCACGGCATTCTGAAAAATATCGCCTTCTTAGATACCCATCTTGCTGGTATGTAATCAGAATCGGTGAAATGGCATATTTGAACCTTCCGTATGTCGATCTCAAAGAGGAAGGTGTGCATCTGCGCGTGTCAACGGCGATATTCACGAATCAACATTTGCTAGTGGACAGGCCAATGCTGACACCGGACAATTTGGACAACGTACTTGGCTATACACCACGAAATATGTGCGGAGATATTATCACGAGATATGCGGATGAAACCGTACCGAATTTCCTGCGCCAATTCAAAAGACTGTTTCCAGTGGAATATGAATGCTTCGTGAAAGAGTACCCGAAGTATGCAGAGCTGTCCCCGACGTTTATCGGAAGATACGCAAAACTCGCAACGTGCAATCCAGACTGCGTGTATAAGGATTCAAGCGGGAACAAGTTCACGATGGAAGATGGGAAACGGATGGTCTGTAAAGAGTATAAATCTGGCTTTCTTCCATTTGGAGTGTCCAAGGCGGAAGTCATTATCACGCTGACGGACGATATGACAGTAAAAATCACGGACAACGCACAGGTCTTGGACGATACTGTGTTTGCATAGGAGAACACATGAACAAAAGCTATTTGGAATTTCTGAAATCGAAAATCGAGACGGCTCCGGTCAGCGGCTTTTCCGTTCCGGAGGAAGATATCAATCTGGCGCTGAAGCCGCATCAGAGGGACGCGGTACGGTGGGCGCTGCGCGGCGGCCGGCGGGCGCTCTTTGAGAGCTTTGGCTTGGGCAAGACTGCACAGGAATTGGAGTTCTGCCATCACGCGGCAAAACGCGAAGGAAAGCCGGCGTTAATCGTGCTGCCGCTCGGTGTCCGTCAGGAGTTCAAACGCGATGCAGTTCAAATTCTTGGATATGACGAGCCGTTTTACGTCCGGACGATGCAGGAGGTACGCGAGAACGCTGGAGCGGAGATCATGCTTACCAACTATGAGCGCGTCCGGGATGGAGACATCGACCCGACGTATTTTGCGGCAACTAGCCTCGACGAAGCATCGGTACTTCGCTCATTCGGAAGCAAGACCTATCAGACGTTCCTTCAGAAGTTCAAGGGTGTCAAATATAAGATGGTCGCAACGGCCACGCCGGCACCGAACAGATATAAGGAAATCATTCATTACGCTGGATATCTTGAAGTCATGGACACTGGGCAGGCGCTTACGCGTTTTTTCAAGCGCGACAGCACCAAAGCCAATAACCTGACCCTTTACCCGCACCGGGAAGAAGAATTCTGGCTATGGGTCAGTTCATGGGCGCTGTTCCTTGGAAAACCGTCAGACCTCGGATATTCTGACGAGGGATATGAACTTCCTGGACTCGAAGTCAGAACGCATGTTGTTCACGACGAATTCGGAAAGATCACAGATCGGGATGGTCAAGTGAAGATGCTGAATGATTCTGCCACGAACATTCAAGAGGCATCACGCGAAAAACGTGAGACGATAGCTGCCCGCGTCCGTTTGGTAAAAGAGATTGTCGATAGTGACCCAAGCGCAAGCTTTATCCTCTGGCACGATCTTGAAGCGGAGCGGCACGAAATTCACAGAGTTATGCCAGAGGCCGTAGAGATTTACGGAACGATGGACTATGACGAGCGTGAACGCCGTGTGATTGACTTCTCGGACGGCAAAATCCGGCTCTTTGCGACGAAGAAGGAACTGTCTGGGCAGGGATGCAATTTCCAGAGGCACTGCCACCGAATGATTTTCGTTGGGATCGACTATGAGTTCAACGACTTCATTCAGGCCATTCACCGTTGCTACCGCTTTTTACAGACGGAGAAGGTCATTGTGGACATCATCTATACGGAGGCAGAGATCCCGATTTGGGACGTTTTGCAGAAAAAATGGAAGCAGCATGACTATATGCAGGAGCAGATGCGGGAAATCGTAAAAAAATACGGCCTTTCCGGCGACCGCATGAAGCAGGAAATGGCCAGAAGCATAGGAGTTGAGAGAGTGGAAATCAAAGGCGAAAACTGGATTGCAGTCAACAACGACTGCTGCGAGGAAACAGCAAAGATGTCGGAGAACAGCGTCGATCTGATTGTCACATCGATTCCGTTTTCAAATCACTATGAGTACACACCAAGCTATAACGACTTCGGGCACAACGAAGATACAGAGAAATTCTTCGAACAAATGGACTATCTGACGCCGAACCTTCTAAGAATTCTGAAACCCGGACGTGTATTCTGCTGCCATGTGAAAGACCGTGTTCTTTTCGGCAATGCGACAGGGGCTGGTATGCCGACGATGGAACCATTTCATGCTATGTGCATTAAGCACTATATGGAGCATGGATTTGCATATTTCGGCATGATTACGGTCGTTACAGATGTTGTGCGCGAGAACAATCAGACATATCGGCTTGGCTGGTCTGAACAGTGCAAGGACGGGACAAAAATGGGCGTCGGCTGCCCAGAATACATTTTGCTCTTCCGAAAGCTCCCGACAGACCGGTCAAAGGCGTATGCTGACGAGCGTGTATCAAAGACAAAAGAAGAGTATACACGCGCACAATGGCAGATCGACGCACATGGGTTTTGGCGCAGCTCTGGAAATCGGCTGATTACAAAGGATGAACTGCTTCACGCTGACACCGGAAAACTTCAGGCACTTTATCGAAAATATAGCCGAGACTCTGTTTACAGCTACGACGAACACGTGAAACTGGCGAAAGAACTGGACAAAGATGGCCACCTGCCGGCTACGTTTATGGTTGTCGCTCCTGGGAGCTGGACAGACCAGATTTGGGACGATATTAACCGAATGCGAACGCTCAATACAACGCAGAGTCAGCGCAGAAAAGAGAACCATGTTTGCCCCCTTCAGCTGGATATCGTTGACAGGCTTATCAATCGGTATAGCAATCCGGGGGATCTGGTGCTTGACCCGTTTGGTGGACTTGGAACGGTTGCACTGGAGGCCATAAAAGCTGGTAGGCGCGGCTATACTATTGAACTCAACAACGATTACTACCGGGACTCGGTTGGGTATCTGAAGGAATTTGACGATTCACAACAGAATGACAATTTGAGCCTGTTCGATGTAATCTGAATCGAGTATAGGGCTGCAAATCACGCTGATTGATTTCAAATCATAACAGCATAATGTTGCTTGAGGGTGCCTATTGCACCCTCATTTTTTTGTGCCTCTAAAGGTTGACATAAAAAATGGGCAAAAAACATTTGCGGCCCCGACTAAAATTAGAATTAGGAGGGCGGAGCGATGAACGATAAAGCAAGCAAAGTCCGGATGCGGTACACCGGAAAGACCGGATATCACGGGTTAAAGCACTGGAAGGTCTATGAAATCAGCATTGTCAGCATGTATGGGAAACTCTGGGTAGAGGTTGGAAGTGAAGCTATTGCCTATGTTTCGCTTGCAATGCTCTGCCGCAACTGGGTGGACGTTTAGAAAGGGGAATGTTATGAACGACTGCGAGAGAATCGTTGCGTATTGTAGGGAACACGGTTCCATCACGCAGATGGAGGCAACCAGAGAACTGGGCAACACGCGACTTGGAGCACGCATTTGGGACTTGAAAAACAAATTCGGCTATGAGGTTGAAGATATATGGGAAACGGCCACAGACCGTTTTGGAGACCCAACACGATACAAGCGTTACTTCGTCAAGGATAAGACACAATGAGCGATACATGCAAAGGATGCAAGTGGTGGGAGCCTTTTAACTGGGTATGCTGCAACGGAGACAGCCAGCATTGTGCGGATTTCGTCAACTGTGGATGCAAATATTTTGAACGAGAGGACGATAAGAAATGTCAGAACGAAAAGGAACAACGCCATTAACTGCACGCGAGGAACCCACCACGCCGCAGAAAACGTGCATGGGCTGTGATGCGTGGGACAAGTTTACCTGTTTCAACGCAGCAAGCCAGTTTTTCGGCGGAGCAGTTGATTGCGGATGCCAATATTTCAAAACGGAGGTCGTGAAGAAATGACGCAGAAAGAATTTGTACTGAGAAAGGAACCGGGCGCGGAAAACAAAGACTGCTTTGGCGGAATGCGTTATTGCCCACACGCATATAGAGATATTCTTCCTATCCCGCTTGACCTGTGTAATGCAAATACAGCAAGTGCAGAACTCTGTGAGAAATGCTGGAATCAGGAAATGAAGATTCCAACACCGGCAGAAAAGCCGATGGCGCAGGTCAACGAATTCATGAATCAGGATGTAGATGATAGAACGGCCGAAAACGCCGTTGAGCATCCGACGCATTATTGTCAAGGCTCCATTGAGTGTATCGATGCGCTGAATGCGATGGTCGAAGGGTGGTTCGACCCAGTGGCAGCGGTATTGGCGTGGCAAACAGTCAAGTACATCTGGCGACATCCGTTCAAGGGCAAGCCGGTGGAAGACCTCAAGAAAGCACAGTTCTACCTTGAGCGGTTGGTACAGAAGTATGAGCGTAAGAAGAAAGACTGACCGTCGGTTGACGATCATCCGCCCATGCGGAACATGCGGCCAGATGGTAGTTACGAGCGCAGGTTCCCCGTTTATGAGAATGATCGAACGAGATGGCAAGAAAGAAGCAGTTACTTACTATTGCTGCCAAAGCTGCTACAAAGAAAGCTACAGACACATTGGATGGTACGACGGAAAAGCTGATGAACGCCGCGCGGAACGTGAAAGAAATCGGGACAGACGCGAATATAATCGTCGTTATTATGCAGAACACGCAGAAGAAATCAAAGCCAAGAGACGAGCATACTACGCAGCGAATCCGGGTCTGGCCGCTCAAAACAGCCGATATCACAAAGCGAAGCAGAAATTGATTGCTGCAGAAGCCAAAGAAGCAGGAGGACAATTAGCGTGAGAAAATTTATTTTCTGTGTATGCGTGATTCTCGTTCTAACGTCAGTTACACTGCTTATTTTTCAGAGCGGCATTGAACAAGCACTTGCCAATCAGGCAGCATCCAAGGTTGGCACTGCAACGAACACAGAAATCCGAGAATCGCTGAATGAAATGAAATGCCAAGACAACACAGAGGAAACGATTCACGAATCAGCACTAGAGCTGGATTATGAAGAACGAAACGGTGATGAAGACTTCGACAGTTCGCAGTTCTGTCATCCACCCCATACCAAAGACGGCATTGGAGGTGCAGGCGGATTTATCGTTGATGACCCGCAATGTCTTGAACTGCTTGCACGGGCAATTTACGCCGAGGCCGGCGGAGACGATTGCAGCGACGAAACCCGCATCATGGTCGGAAATGTCATCCTCAATCGGATGCGATGCGAATGGTATCCAGACACGATGGAGGCGGTGTTGACTCAGAAAAGACAATACAACACGTTCTACTGGACTGGCGTTATTTGGAATGAACGTGCGTCGAATCCAAGCGAAAAAGAAGCAGTAGAACGGGCGTACAAATGCGCGGAACGCGTACTGCTCGGAGAACGGCTACTCCCAGAAGATGTGGTGTTTCAGTCAGAGTACATTCAAGGGACAGAAATCGTAGCATATCAGGACGGGATATACTTTTGCCGATAGGAGGGCGTAGAAATATGACCGCAGTCATTCAAGCACCGTGTAAAGGGTGTGAAAAACGCGAAATTGGATGTCATGGATGGTGCAAAGCATATTTGGCCTATCAGGACGAAAACAACATGTACAAGGCAATGAGCGCAAACAACAGAAAGTCGCTGTCCCCAACAAAGTCATTCACAAAGAGACAGCGTGAGCTTATCCGAAAGGGGATGAAATGCGTCAGATGAACGGAAAAACATACTTGCTTTTTGCGATGCTTTCCGCAATCGCAAGCATCGCAGGCGGAACACTGTTCATTCAACTTTCGCGCTTTGGGCAGACAACAAAGGAGCGCTTTGGAAACATCCTGATTGGCGTGTGTGCGGTTCTTGTGGGAACTGTGCCTTGCATACTTACCGCTCTTGAAACGTTTAGAACGGCCTAGAACGCGACCAAACGTGCGAACGCGAAAACACTCACGGGAAACACACAAACGGCGTGTGCGGCCTCCAACGGCGCGACGCACATATCTAAACGAAACTGGAGGATGAGAAATGTTAAACAGAATCACTGTGCAAGGAAGAATCGTAAAGAAGCCAGAAATGCGTGTGACACAGAGTGGAAAGTCTGTGGCAAGCTTCACACTCGCCGTCGAGCGAGACTATGCGGTTCAAGGCCAAGAGCGTGAAACGGACTTCCTCGATGTGAACGCATGGAATCAGACAGCAGAGTTTGTCGGGAAGTATCTCGACAAGGGCAGCATGGCTTTGATTGATGGCAAACTCCAGATCCGTAATTGGACGGACAAAGAGGGCAATAAGCGCCGCAACGCAGAAATTGTAGCTGAACGGGTCTACTTCTGCGGAAGTAAGCCGACAGCCGGAACGTCGAAATCTAGCGGAGCTGCACCTGCGCCGGCACCAGTAACTGATGTTCCAGAAGGGTTCACAATGCTGGACGAAAACTCGGACGATCTTCCGTTTTGATTGGAGGTGAGAACATGGAATTGAAATTTGAAGTGCGCCTTTTTGTGGGCGATACATTGACGAAAATCAGTGATTCCACTACTCCATTGGTTGACCTCGGAGTCCTCACAGACGAAGAATACTGGACAATCATGGATATTGCTGCACGAAATGGCTATTGGGTGCTTACAAAGCCAGTAGTTGTTGCGCCGGAGGTTCAAACCTATGGATAACGTTCAATGGATTAAGCTCAAAGTCGGAATGTTTGACGGTGAGAGTTTCAAAAAAATCAAGAAAGCAAAAATCGGCGGCGAGAGTTTCCGCGATAAACTGACGGCTGTGTGGTTTGAGTTGCTGGACTTCGCCGGCAAATGCAATCACTCCGGATTCCTCATAAATTCAAGGGAAATTCCGTTTCAGTCAATCAGCGATATAGCGGTCATGATTGATCGAACACCAGAAGAATTAGATCTCTGTATGAAGTTCTTCATCAATGAGGGCATGGTTGAAATCATTGACGATATCTACCTCCTGTCGAATTGGATGATGTACCAAAACGAAGCTGGGCTCGAAAAAATCAGAGAGCAAACAAGGCTTCGGGTAGAAAAACACAGAAAAAAGAAGGCTTTGACTGAAGGAAAGGGTGAGGAAGAATGTAACGTTACAAGTAACGTTACCACTGCGTTACAAAATCGTTACCCTCTTATTCTTAATTCTAGTTCTAATTCTAGTATTAAGAAAAAAGAAGGAAAAGGGGGTACGGGGGAAAAGGGAGGAAAATCGCAGCCGGTTTCCGATGAGATCAGCGCTGCTATGTCTAATCTTCCTTCGATGGTTCAAACTCAAATGCAGGAATGGCTTGAATACAAAACCGAGCGAAAAGAATTCTATACCCCGCGTGGTTTGCAGTCTTTGATGACGGTTGTGAAAAAGAGAGTTGACCAATACGGAGCGCAGGCGGTCATTGACGTGATTGAGCGAACCATGGCATCAAATTATCGTGGGGTAGTGTGGGAATGGCTTGAAAGAAAACCGCAGTCGGCAAAACAGTCTCTACGAGATAATGCGCCACTCGACTACGGTTCACCGGAGGACTTCTACAAATGACACTCAGCATGGAAGAATTGATGGAACTCCGCGCGAAAAAGCAGGCGGAAGCAAATATACCGCCCGCTAAAGACAAAACTGGATTCTCAAACGTGATGCGGTCAGTAGCGAGGAAGGTTCCGATTGATGTAAAAGACACGCAGGTGGGCGAAGACGGGCTTCTCCACTGTACGAAGTGCAACGGACTTAGGCAAAGTAAGGTGAAACTTCCAGATGGGGAGATAGAAACCGTCCCATGCGTGTGCAAATGTATGCGGGATGCCTTCGACGCTTCCGAAGCCGAAAAACGTGCACGAGAGGAAACAATGCGAATCGACAGCTTACGAACGTTGGCTTTCCCAGACTCGGACTGTAATATGCTCCAATGCACGTTCGACAAAGATGACGGCGCACGGCCGGACGTTACTGCCGGCATGAAAAACTATTGTGAGAATTTCCCTTATCTCCGAAGATTGGGAAAAGGAATTCTTCTCTATGGAACGGTCGGAACAGGAAAGAGTTTCTTCGCCGCCTGCATCGTGAATGACCTTGTATCAAAAGGATATCGCTGCATGATGACGACCTTTCCACGGCTTACAAACCAAATCAGCGCATTGTGGGATGGAAAGCAGGAATTCATCGACGACTTAACCAGATATGACCTCATCGCAATCGATGACCTTGGCATCGAGCGTGATACAGAGTACATGAATGAGCATATCACGATGATCGTTGATGCGCTTTACCGGGCGAAGGTGCCGCTGGTCATCACCAGCAATTACACTCCAAAACAGATGAAGGGCGAAAGCGAAATCCGCCGTCAGCGCATTTACGACCGGCTGATTGAGCAATGTCATCCAGTAGAAATGTCTGGGGAAAGCCGAAGGGTAATAAAGGGACGCAAAGACTACCTTGAAATGAAAAATCTTCTGGGGGTGTGAAAAATGTTTGAAGATGCACAGCAGGAAACTGCAACCGGAATGTGTGCATGGTGTGGCGCTGAGATCTACGAAGATGACGAAATCTGGTACGACGGATTTTCAACGTACATCCACGATGAGTGCGTTGAAAAGATCGAGTCTATGCCAGACGAAGCGCCGATAGCTGCGTTTATCCGGGAAGATTACCGGCAAACGACCATGCGGAAGATCATAGATGACCGCTGGGCGAGGGAAGATCATGAAGTTTGAAATTGTAAGGGCGCTGGACGGGAAAGGCATGATGGAGACGAATTATGAGTCCTGCATCCCATCTGATGAAACAATCCGCAGCATGATAAAAGCTGGCTACAAGGCATACAAAGACGGTCGGGTTTATAAACCGAAAGAAGGAGGAAAAAATGGTACAGTTAGGACAAACGGTAAAAAAGGTCGTTAGCTTTGCCCCAGAACGAAATATAAATCAGTTCAACAGTGAAAAGAAGACGCTCTACGGAAAGGTCATTTTTGTTCATCCAAAGAGAAGATTCTACACCGTGGAATTCTCACTCTGGAATGGGAGTAAAATCCGCTCATGCTATACGGAGGGATTGTAATGGGAAACGGACTCACATACGCGCAGAAACTTGCGATTGCAAGGCAAACTGAACTGACCATTGGTGTTGACACCGGTTTTCAAAAGGCGGCAGACTTCTTTTCTATCGCGCTTTACGAAGAAGGGTTCGGAGAACAACGGCAAGAAAAAATCGCCCGTCGCGTCATGGAACTTGACCAAGAGTATGGGGATGCGTGGACTGGATGCGTGGAAGCAGATTACAAGCAGGAACAGATAGACCGTATCTTGAAAAAGGCATACGGAAAGAATTTCACCCCGTTCTTTGAACGGAATCCGTATATAAAGAAATTCAACTATGCAGGGAAAGGAAAACGTTAATGCAAAAAGACAAAATAACAGTGGTCGAAACGGCAATGAAACAAATTGATGCAGAAGCAAACCAAAATGGGACTGGATGCGCGTACTGGAGAGGATTCTTGCAAGGCGCGCTCATGCAGCAATACGAAGACATGCACGGTATTCAAGAACAGCTTGCGGCGAAATTCCTTGAAACCGCAAAATTTGAGGACAATCGTGTGCGCTATGTGAAAGAATCGGGGGCAAAGACACCGACGTATGCGCATCAGGACGATGCTGGCATGGATTTATACGCGTCGAAAGGGAACTACATTCCGGCCGGCGGAAGATGTACATTCCATACCGGCATCCATATCGAAATTCCAAAGGGCTACTTCGGTGCAATCAGAGCTAAAAGCGGTCTGCTTCGGAATCATGGAATTATCTGCTCTGGAACAATCGACGTGGGATATACCGGCGAAATCATGGTAACGCTCGTGAACACAAGCGACGAGATTTACTGCGTTTCAGAAGGGGACAAGATTGCGCAGCTGATTGTCATTCCATATGAACGCGTTGAATTGGTAGAGGTCGAGTCGCTTGAAAAGACTGAACGCGGGGACAACGGCTTCGGGAGCAGTGGAAAATGACGCTGGAGGAAAAGGAAAAATTCTTCAAGAAAATATGGAAATGGCTTAATGACAGCGGCATGATCGACGAGTGGCTACCAACTCCTGAACCAAGAATTGACCCGGAATTTGCAGATTTCAAAAGCATCGAATTTGAAAATCATGCCATTTATAATGGCAAGCCAAAGATTCGCATACCGTCTATCGACCAGTCCGGAGTGACGGGCGGATACGGAAAACCGACACAAATTATCTCCGATGGCGAATGGTCTCTAATTTGCGCGCTTCGCGGAGGGAAATCGAATGGGCGGTAGCTACATTCAGCGAGTAACGGAATTCCTTGAGAGCTACTTCGAGATTCCAGATTTCTACTACCAAGACGGGAAACGAGTAGTCCGGACGGAAGCTGTCCAAGATTTATTGCGGCAACTCGTGGCGATGGGTGTTTTTCAGAACGAAGAAGATGTTCGGAAAGAGGCGCTGATGGACTTCGATGTGGTGCTTCCGCCTACAGAATAAGCGAATGGGACTGCGGATGCAGCCCCATTTTTGTGCTCAATTTCGTGCCGATTTTCGTGCCGATTTTGAGGCAAAAAACGCTTACAGAACTAAAAAATCAATGCAAGTAAATGAAAAACTGCTTGCAAGGGAAAAGACCGCAAACCGTTGGCACACAAAGAAAAACCCGTAATCATTGAAGATTACGGGTTCCCTTATTGGTCGGAGTGTCGGGATTCGAACCCCCTACCAGTACGGCAAATCATTATATATATATGAGAAAAATTTTAGCGTGCAGAATTCCGTGTCGATTTTGCCGGCTTTTTTTCGTTCGTTTCTTTATTGGGTTCGTCTTCAATCAAGTTACCAAGATAGAACCGCCGCATCTTATCGGTTGCAGCATTCTTGTCCTTTTCAGCTTCTTGAAGGTAACACTCATGAACGACTTTAATGTCATTCCAGCCGCCGACGCGCATGGTGCGTTCCTCGCTCCAACCTAGATGATAGGCAAGGGAACAGAAAGAACGACGCAATCCATGGACACCAACCTGTGGCAGATTGTGTTCTTCACAAACGCTATTGATCCTACGAGTAAGCGTATTAGGGTAACAATCAATTATTGGATCGTTATCCGGAATGATTTCAAGAAGCCGTGGAATGAGAACCGGAACAGGGCGTGTGGACTTCTCAGATTTGTTAGTGTCTTTTCGAACGAGTTTTCCGTTTTCATCATAAACGATTGCTCCAACAACTGAAATATATTCGGAACCTTTAATGTCAAAATGGAAATTGTCATGGGTTACGGCCATAATTTCAGAACGGCGCAAAGAATGCAACGCTAAAAGGGCACCGAGTTCAATAGGTTTTCCGCGAATAGCCTTTACAAAAACCAAAATCTGCTCATAGTCGAGAGTCGGAAGACCCCCTTTTTTGAATGCGGGCAGAGTTACATTGGGTACGTCGACATCCAGATAATTCATTGTGGCAGTAATGAGTGCCCATACATTGCAAACGGTTTTGGGGGCACAACCTTCTAATTCTTCACCAATGGCTACCTGCCACTCGCTCTTTGAAATGCTGGAAATGTCTCGACTCATATAATTGAGAAAATGGTTGTTCCTATACGATATATAGTTGCGGCGGGTCGAAGGGGAAAGCGAAGGGCCGCGTTCCAAAATCATCTTGTCAATGGCATCCCCAACTGTCATCCGAGGTGCGTGTTTCTTTTGCTCGATAAACCCAGCCCGAACCGCTTTTGCTCGTGCAACGCATAGGGCTTTTGTCGGCTCTGTGATACTCTGTTTCTCAGCATCAAGGTAAATCCGGTAACTCCCACTTGCCAGTTTCCTCGGGGAAGGTATTTTTATTTCACCCTTTTTCTTCCGCTCTTTTAACTGCTTTTCACCGCACCAGTTACAGAACATGGAATTAGCCTCAATTTCACGGCCACAGGATTTACACTTCATGATGAGTGGCCTCCTGCAATTCCTTTATTGCCTCATCGCGTTCCTGCATGATGCGAAGAAACTCTTGCTTCAAAGCATAAAAGGTATCGGCACATACGCCAATCTTGGGAGCAATTTTGATATTTTCTTCAAGCGCGTCCAGCACCGCTTGATCGCGCTCATTGAATTTGTTTTTCACAAGCATAACCTCCATGTGGAATATTTGGAATATGTAAAAATGCTGGACGCAAATAAGTTATTTCTTGACCCTAAAAGATGACTTGAAGATGCGGTATAGACTTATCACAAGTGTGGCAAAGGAAATGATAATAACCAAAATGAGAATCCAACCCAATGCACCTATGTTACCGAATTTAATCAAACCAGCGTTTTGAATATTGGAATCAAAAATGAGATAGACAATGGAGAAAATCGTAAGTAGAAAGTTGATGACAATTTGTAGGAATGTGACAGGGGTCTGTATTGCAAGCTGATTCGAGTGGAAGGTATCAAGCCGTTTATACCCATTGGCTTTTTCGGTGGCCGTATTGACTTCGCCAGTTAGCCTCTGGATTTCTGCCTCTTTTTGAGCGTTCATAAGTTGCAGCTCATGAATTTCTTTTCGAAGTGATGATTCGTCATCAGCTGGGGTGGTTAACCCACATAGACGGTCGAGGGAAAGACCCAATACTTGCGCAACAGCTGCCTCGTTAAAAAGAAGAGGATTCGACTGCGTTGCAGCATTAACCCTGCTGACATTCGAATATGGAACGCCTGACTGCTCAGATAATTCTTTGACGGTTAATCCAAGTTCATTCCTGCGCTGTTTGATTTTTTCAGAATATGCGTCGAAGTAAGGCGCGAGTTTATCTGTTGCTGTCAAAATAAAACGCCTCCAATAGCAGAATTCTCAAAATAGAATAATAATTTCCATTTTAGATTACGAGATTCGCAATTTAGGGTAGCGATTCGAAATCGGGAATGTGGACTTTTTCGTCGAATATCTGCTACGATATAGGCGTAGCAGATCAGCGGATAAAGCAAGGTGGTCTGCTGCAAGGCCCCGCCGCCTCTAGCCCAGCCGGCGGGGCTGACGAAAGAGAATGGTATCTGTCCTTTAAATCGGACTTATCAGGTCTCCAAATAGTAGAAAATACAATGAAATGTTTGTGCAATATGAGCAGTTGAAATTTTCGAACATTAGTTTTAAAATAAAGGCACTTCAAACAAAGGCTCGTACAGGAAAGGAACGGGAACATACGATGGAATTCGAAAAAGCACAGAACACAATCAATCTTGATGAGAAATTCAAGGAGCTCTTACAGGAAGTGGATGATAAAGAGGAATTCTTTAGATTCCTTTGTTTTTGCTTTCTTCGTCTACAAAGGTGCGACCCAATTCAAGAAATTTGGAACGATTGGATTCAGGCATCTGATTGAATAAAGAGACGAGCTCGTCAACCTCGGTACCATTTGTGGTGCCGGGGTTATTTTTTTGCGCATCAGGAGAAACAAAGGACTTACCTGTCAGAAGCCAGTCGGCTGAAACACCATAGAAAGCTGCAATCTTTGGAATGTATTTCATATATGACTTCGATCTTCCTGCTTTCCACTCTGTTACCACGTTTTTTGCTTTTACATCAATCGCGCGCAGAAGCTCTAATGCGCCTCCGTGCTTGTCACCAATTAGGAAAAGAATGCGTTCAAGCACCTCGTCCTCTGAACTGTTTTTGATATTCGGCTCTTTAGACATAAAAATACCTCCAGATTTGTGCAGACATACAAAAACACATAAAACATGTGATATTACTTGAAATCACATAAATCATGTGATATAGTATGGCTGTAAAGTAAATTTGACATGAACGGCAATAAAAAACCAAGCCTTTTGGGGATGAAAAACCAAAAGACAGTACCTGTTTCATGTGATTTGACACTAGCATGATAATTTTTTTGCCCGCGTTTGTCAAGACCACTTTACAAAAAAATCATGAATTTTATGTGAATTTCGTAGGGGGTGTAACTATTTACGAACTTTTTAAAGCAGAAATCGTAAAGCAGAAGCGGATGCGGAAACTGACGAACGAGGATTTGGGGAAACTGACCGGCTATAAAAGGCAAACGATTGATGCGTTTATGGCCGGTGCCAGAGAGTCTGAAAATGTGGCGAAGGCTATTGCAAAGGTTCTCAAGATCGAACTGTAAGGTGGAAACATATGGACAGTCTCGTATTCTTGGCACCAAACACAGAAGAACCGTTCGCGACATCGGAAGTCATCGCCGAATGCGCCGGAGTTCAACACCATAAGGAGTTTTTGGCGCACACGCAGCGCAAGGAGGAAGTATGCCACGTTTGAAGAAGAAAGAGCCTGACTTCATAAGGGTCACTCGTTTGATAAGAGGATATGCGCCTGTATCGAAGGTCGCGAAAATGATTGGGAGATCTGTACCAACTGCTCGTAAAAAGATAAACGACCCTCGACAGTTTACGCTCGGAGAATTACAGATGATTTCCATGAGGGCGCATATTCCCTGGGAAGACATGAATCAGGCAGTGAAGCCATGAGCCTAATCCGGAAACATTTTGAAGACCGGGACAGCTGGCTGATTGGCCGGCAGGAAATCGGAATCGGCGGCTCTGATGCTGCGGCTGTATGTGGGCTTTCCCCATGGACATCACCGGTGGAACTATGGAAAATCAAGGTAGGGGCTAAAAAACCAAAGGACATTTCGGCCAATGCAGCAGTGGAACGCGGCGTTCGGATGGAGCCGGCGCTTCGAGAGCTGTATGCGGCAATGAATCCCTGCATGAAGGTTGAGCACTACCCATACGACATTCTGGCACAGAGTGAACGTCCCTGGCTGACAGCAACGCTTGACGGAGACTTGACTGACGAGAACGGCCGACGGGGGATTCTGGAGATAAAGACCGGCCAACTCATAAAAAAGGCCGATTACGAAAAGTGGGCGGACGGAAATGTGCCGATCTACTATCTGACGCAAACCTGCTGGCAGCTGCTGGCTACAGGATGGGATTTCGTTGATCTGTTTGCGGCGCTTCAGGATATTCGCGGAGATTGGTCGATACGGACACGGCGCATCGAACGCGCCGAGCACGAGGAAGATCTTACATGGCTGCTGGGCAAAGCGGACACATTCTGGGGATACGTCCAAAAGCGGCAGATGCCGCCGATGACACTGAGAATTTGAATGGAGGGAACACATTGATCGTTGAAGTCAAATTTTACAGAGAAAGTGCGAAAGCATACGTTGGACGCGGGTACAGCTATGAAACGGACATGGCACTGAACGTTGGAGATCGTGTGCTTGTACCGGCTGGGAAAGGAAAAAACAGAGCAATAGTCGTGGCGGTGAATGTGCCGCAAATTGCCGTCAATCCTGATTACTTCCCACTGAAGCGCATTACGGAATACGACATGCCGGAGGTGAACGCTTGATGGAAACAACGGAAATCAGGATGATAACCGACCTCGACAAAGCACTTCCACAGAGTATCGTATTCAACTTCGAGGAAGTGAAAACATGGCTGACCGAGAATCTTACATCTTACAAGAGCATGGTCGTCACCGAAGACGAAATTGGAGCGGCAAAGGCCGATAAAGCCAAGATTTCAAAACTGTCAAAGACCATATCAGAACAGCGCATCGCCATCAAGAAACGCTATCTGGAGCCGTACAACGTCTTTGAGGCGCAGATGAAGGAGCTTTCCGGCATGTGCGACGAGGCGGCAAAGAACATCGACGTGCAGGCCAAGGCGTTCGAGGAAAAGCGGAAGTCCGAGAAACGCGAGACACTGAGAGGATATTTTTCTTCCGTCAACACACAGGCGTGGCTTTCGTTTGAGCGGATCGAAAATCCGCGCTGGATGAATGTGACCTATGACATGGAAACGGCCAAGGCCGACATTCAGGCGGCTGTGACGGCCATCGGAGAGAATGTCACGACGATTACAGAGTCCGGCGGCGAGTTCGAAAACGAAATGCTGCTGGAATACCAGAAAACGCTGGACCTTGGAGCGGCTATGCGGCGCGGCAGCGAACTGAAACGCATGAAGCAGGAGGCCAGAAGGGCTGCGCAGGAGGCCGCTGAACGTGCAAGACGCGAGGCGATTGCGGCGCACGAAGCTGCTGTGGAAAAGGCAAAGCACGAACAGGACGAAAGGACTGCACAGCGGAAAATCGAGGAAGAAACCGCACGTCGGGCGGAGGAACTGCTGAATTCGTCAAATCTTTCTCACGTTGAGGGGATGGAAAACGCGCAAGCGGAACCGGTTTCTGTGCTCGATTTCAGATGCTTTGTCACGGCGGCTCAGAAAGCGGCGCTTCGGGACTGGCTGAACGCTAACGGCATCCGATTCTGCCGTGTACCGAAATTCGGAGACTGATATACGAAAGGAATGTGAAATATGAACGCAACAACTAGACTTACGCCGCCTACTCAGAAGCAGACGTTCTCAAACGCGATTACATCCAATGCGATGCAAGAGCTTATTCGCAAGTCACTGAAGGACCCGCAGGCTGTGGCCAGATTTACTGCGACGCTGATTCAAGTGGTCAATGCCTCCGATCAGTTGAAGGAATGCGATCCGGGGAGCGTAGTCGCAGCGGCACTTCGCGGCGAGGGAATGGGCCTGATAATCGGAATTCATTACCACCTTGTCCCGTTCGGACGGATGTGTAACTTCATCATTTCCTATAAGGGTCTTATTGCACTTGCCATTGCATCAAAGCAGTATAACGATATCGATTGTATTGATATCCGTGAGGGCGAGTACATTGGACGAGATTCTAGAACCGGAAGACCAAAATTCGACTTCAATGTTTATGCTACAGACGAAGCACGCGAGGCTGCACCGGTAATTGGCTACTACGCCTTTTTCGAACTGAAAGACGGGATGTTCCGTCAGGAATTCTGGTCGATGAATAAACTGCTGTTCCACGCCGAACGGTATTCGCAGGCATTTAACCGTGAAAAATTTGAGAAATTTGTTGCGGGCGAAATGACCAAAGAGGAAGAAGAAAAGATGCGGAAATCCTCGCCGTGGAACGATGTTGGACATGGCCAGGACAAAATGTGCCGGAAAACAGTCCTCCGCAGCCTTTTGAACTCCGGTTATGCTCCGCTTTCCAATGAACTCCAATATACGATGGACAATGATCATGAGACTGGCGTGATCCCAGACATGCCCATCATCAACGTCGACAAGGCTACTGGGGAAGTGGCCGGCGCGGTTCCAACGACTCCGGCTATCAATGCCGCATCGGACGATGACTTCTTCGATGCAACTGCTGTGAGCGCCGAACTTGACCGACGAAATGAGGCCAAGCAGGAAGAAGCACCAGCGCCCGCACCCGCCAAACGGAAAAAGGCTGAGACTGAAAGCCGACCGGAAGCAGTAGATACGTCCTACGCGGACGATGGCTTTTTCGGCGGTGGTGAATAATGAGGCCAATCATAAATGGCGGGGTCACACAGGACCCAAAAGACCCGAAACGGCAGGCCTGCGAAACCATGCTTATCTGGGGAAAGGTTACGCGGGACGCAAAGCTCGAATACACAAAGGGTTCAAACAACAAACCCCCGATGCCAAAGGTCACATTCGGTGTTGCATACGAGGACAAAAAGTTTATGAACGTCCTCGCATTAGGGGAATCTCCTCAAACCAATATCGCGCAGCGCGTTCGGAAGGGCGATCAGGTCTTAATCGTCGGAAGATGGTCAAGCAAAGAATACAAAAACAGCGCCGGTGAGGAGAAAACGTGGGCTGAACTGAGGGTTGAACAGATTGCCATTCAGGGCGATGGATACCGCGAAGAAATGATCGACTGCCTCTGGACGGCGTTTGCAAGCGCTATGGCAAAAGGCTATATGCACGACAGGACAGAATTCATGCGGGCATTCAACACAGGGTTTGTGGATGCGTTCTGGGAGCTCTGCCAGTCAATGCAGGGCGAAGAACCGCAGGATACGGATGACGGAGAATCGGCTGGTGGCGACGACTACGAACTGACGATTTGAGAGGACTTTCCAATGGGAAAAGGAATTAGCATATCTGACTTGCCGGAACCATACAGACGTCAGGCAGAACAAAAACTCATACAGGAAATGCAGCGGAGATCGGCTGTACAACCATCGGCCAATGTCGCAAGCCGGAAAACTTGCGGGAAAAAGGTAAAAACCGATAAGCCACCAAAAATGCGAAACAAGAAGGTTACTCGCGGAGGCAAGACCTTCGACAGCAAGCGTGAGGCGGATCGGTACGATGAACTCGTGCTTTTGGAAAAACAGGGGGTTATTCAGAACCTTGAATGGCAGAAAGAATACCTCCTGATTCCGGCGCAATATAAAACCGTCGAGCAATACGGAAAGCATGGAGCGAGAATCAAGGACAAGCGCATCCTTCTCGAACGGAAAGTGTCTTATATCGCCGATTTCGTTTATGAGAAGGATGGAGAAACAATCGTGGAGGACTCAAAGGGCTACAGAAATCCAGCTTCAGCACCTTATGCGAAGTTTGTACTGAAGCGGAAACTGATGCTCTGGATACACGGAATCAGAATAACGGAAGTTTGAATTGGAGGCAGAATCAATGGAATCGATGCGCGAAGATGTTTTCAGGCTGGCGGTTGCGCCGTGGAACAGTGCGTACAGGGAAGACCATGTAGAAAGCCATACTTGTGATACGCAGGACGAAATTGATTTCTGCCTCCATCATTGCCCTTATGCCAGTTCAGAGTGCTGTAACTGCTTGGAAGGTGGAACAAAAGAAAAGCAGGGACGGCCGAGTGGTGTCAGCCAAAACGACTTGAATCGGCTGAAGGAAATGCTTCGGTTGAAGACACCACAATCGAAGATCTGCGCGGAGCTCGGCATAACTAGGAGAACCGTGTACAACTACAAGAAAAAATTGGGGGTGATTTAGGTGATTCATCTTGGCGATATTTGCAAAATCAACGGCGCGGAAATCGAACCGGTTGACTGCATAATTGGTGGTTCACCTTGTTAGACAGGACTTGTCAATAGCTGGAAAGCGAAAAGGGCTTGCGGGTGAACGTTCCGGGCTTTTCATGGAACAAATCAGAATTATCAAGGAGATGCGAGAACATGACAGAAAGACCGGACGGACAGGTGAGTTTGTTCGACCAAGATACATGGTATGGGAAAACGTCGTTGGTGCCCAGAGCAGCCAACAAGGCCGTGACTTCGCGGCAGTCCTCGAAGAAGCAATCCGCGTCGCAGAACCGGAAGCCCCCGATATTCAAGTGCCTGACAAGGGATGGCCTACATGGGGGGGTACAGGGACGTGGACGGACGATGGAGCGTGGCTTGGCGCGTCCTCGATAGTCAATGGTGGGGAGTCCCCCAACGCCGTCGTAGAATCGCGCTTGTCGCAGATTTTGGAGGAACGACCGCACACGAAATACTCTTTAACGCCAAAGGCGTGTATGGGCATCTTGCGACGAGCGGAGAAACGAGGAAAGGAACTACCAGAGGCACTCAAAGCGGCGCTCACGAATCAGGCGCATGGGCAGGATGCCTGACCCCATATGATACGCAGACAAATCGTGTATACGGCGCGGACGGAATCTGGCCTACGCTTCCAGCGCAGGAAAATAGCGGTCAGAACCGACAAAGCGTTTTCTGTGTACCTATCAACGACAAGGCAACTCGATTCTCTGGTGGTGGGGACACCAGAAAAGACGATGGTGCGGGAAACGGACTTGGAGTGGGCCACGACGGAGACCCTTCACCGACGATCACGGCTGCGGACCGCCATGGCGTGTATTGCGCGGGATTCAAGCTTGGCAATAGCGAACAGGCACGGAGCATCGGCTACCAGGAGGAACAGTCACCGACGCTCAATGCAGAATGCGGAGGAAATAAACCGGCAATTCTGGACATGAGCCATGCGAACGACGTGATTCGGGAATGCGGCGAAATTGTGCCGACACTGCAAAGCAGGATGGGAACCGGCGGAAATCAAGTGCCGCTGACATTCCAGCAAAACGGATTTGGAGACTACAAACAAGCTGAGACAGCTAGTTCTTGCAAACAGCGAGATTATAAAGACAGCACAGACTTGTGTACCCAATATGGCATAGTCCGCCGGCTGACCCCGATGGAATGCGAGAGACTTCAAAATTTCCCCGACGGCTGGACAGATATCGGTGGATGGACAGATGAAAAGGGGAAACTCCACAAGGAATCATCAGACAGCGCGCGGTATCGAGCACTCGGAAACTCTATCGCGCTGCCGCCTTGGAAATGGGTTCTGAAACGACTTTGCGTACAGTATGAACGTGATGCAACGTTAGGAAGCTTATTCGACGGCTTGGGCGGATTCCCTTTGATTTGGATGCAGCTCAACGGATGGAACAGTGTCAAATGGGCAAGCGAAATTGAGCCGTTTTGCATTGCGGTCACGAAACGGCATTTCGGGGATGAAAACAATCCCGGTGATGCTTGGAAATACCTGATTGGAGCACAGAAAGATGGCTATATACATCCATGCTGATAATCTCGCAAAATACATTGATGCAAGACTTGAACACTTCAAAAGCCAACCGCAGGTTTGCTCTGCATTGATGGATATTCAAATGCGGTTCGTAGTGTTTCCAGACCGTTTCGGATATATCACAATGGGCGATTGCGACGGATGCCGGTGGAATGGCCGGCACCAGAAATGTTCGTGCTGCCGACGGAATCCAGGCATAAAAGATTGCTATGAGCTATGAGGTGAAAGAATGAGAACGGACGATATTATCCGTGGACTACGTTGCTGCTATGACACCACAGGGGAACTTGATTGCGAATCAATGTGTCCGTTCGTGAATACGGAGGATTGCAGAATCAAACTGCATGAAGCTGCCGCAGAACGACTTGAGTTCCTTGCATCAGAAGTAAAACGATTGGAAACTCTTGTACAGCCAATAGGCAAAAACCCGTGCGACGGATGCAACCATGGATGGGGGTCAGTGGTAGGATACAAAAACGGGAAAGTGGAGTCAAAGAGCTGTATGGAAGAATGCCAGCTGCTGAAAGAGTATCTGGAGAAACAGAAGGAGGGACAGCCATGCTGCCCATGATGGAAGCAGGGTGCTATAACTGCCCGGTAAAAAACTGCACTGCGGCATATCGCGGGAGCGAGTGTGCCGCGAACCGTGCAAAGGCAGGAATCGATACCGACCCGCTAACCAATGGCGAATACATCAGGCAAGCAGATGACATTCAGCTTGCGGACATTCTGTACCAAGCTGTTTCTGGGATAGTAGCAGAGATGCTTCGCCGTCTCGGAATAACCGATTGGGAATGCCCGGACATCCGAGATAAATACGTCGAGTGGCTGCGAAGCCCATGTGAAAAGGAGGCCAAATGAAAACACTGAACGGCGGACAAACGCTCACAATCCCGTGTAAAATCGGAGACTACTGTCTGTATGACGCGGGACTATGTATCAAAAATCTTCGGGTCAAAGGTTTCTACTACGGATACCCAGATGGACTGCGTATAGACCTTGGAGACATTCAGCCGGTCGCATGGGACCGCTCAATCGTCGGCTATGTTGCAGCTGAAGACGATATTATGCAGAGCGAGGAAGCAATCAGAATGAGAAAGCAGGTTATGTATCCATGAAGACTGAAATCACAAAAATCAAAGGTGACTGGATGGAGGTCGCTTCCGATTGCCGGTCAACGGTCGGAAAGCAACCACTCGACCATGAGCCGAGCACGGAATTTAAGAAGAAAATCCTCATTGCAGAGCACAGCCCGATTCGGGACATTTCCGTAAAGTGGACGTGGCACGGAATTAAAAGCTGGGTCGCAACGCATTGGAGCCGGCACAAATTCGAGAAGTACATCAAATCTCAGCGCTCAGACAGAACCGGCATAACGCGCGATAAACTGCCGCAGGACGCGCCTGTTGACTTCACGGGCGATGCAAATGTTCAGGCACTAATCGATACCATGCGGAAACGCTTGTGCCGCCAGTCCTCAACAGAGACGCGACAGTATGCTGAAGACTTCAAGGCGGCGCTCCATGAGGTTGAACCGGAGATCGCAGATGTTCTGGTCCCACAATGCGTCTATCGTGCGGGCTGCGCAGAAATGAAACCGTGCGGAGACGGAAAATGCTTTTTCGATGTCCTGATTGACCAGACAGCCGGTGCGGTTGCCACGACGCACATCCAAGACCGCTACGATGCATACAACAAGTTCTTTTACGAACGGAGGAAAACCGAATGAGCATCATTATCGAAACGTGTCCGAAATGTGGCGCGGAGCTTCAAAATATCGTGATCGCCACATTCCCGCCGATTCCCAAGAAACAATGCTCCCGCTGCGGATGGAGTTGGACGGGGAAGCCAGAGAAGATCGTATACAAACCCTTTGAACCTTCGGATAAAATGGAGGATGTGCTGGAATGCAAGCCGTACTAATCAGCATCAAACCAAAATGGTGCTCGAAGATTGCCAATGGCGAAAAAACAATCGAGGTTCGCAAGAAGCGCCCAAGTCTGGAAGCGCCATTTAAGGTGTACATCTACTGCACACATGGATCTGACATGCTTTGGATAATGAATCCAGAAGACAGAAAACTGTTTCCTGAAAAACCAACAGACGTTTTTACCGCGAAGGATGCGGGCGGGCTATATCCGGGAAATGGCAAGGTCATTGGGGAGTTAACCTGCGACCGGATTTATGAACTGGAAACAAAAGCAAAAGGCGGAAGCTACTACGTCAAAGGCGAGAATCAGCCAACGACAAACGATGTGGCGCGACAGTCGTGTCTTGACCTCAAAGATATGCACGCCTATCTGCACTCGCAAAAAGGATACGGCTGGCATATTTCGGACTTCAAACTCTATGACAAGCCGCTGCCGCTCAACACCTTCAAAAAGTGGTTCCGAGAGTGTGCATATTCAGATCTCGGACTCGCCATCCCAGAATGCGAGAAATGCACGGACTCTGGCTGCTTCGTACAGAAGCCACCACAGTCATGGTGCTTTGTGGAGGAGCTGTAATGAGCGGATTTTGCAATGGAAAAAACGTTGCATGCGAGTATGCGACGATCTACGGAGACTGCCAAATCACGGCGTGCTGCAAGCGCCATGAACCAAAAAAAGAATTATGCAATAGTCAGCTCATACGTTGCCCAAACGGGCATATCGTCGGAGTTTGCGGCGTGGACGGGACAGTAGAAATTAAACACAAGGGCCGAACAATAGTTGTAAGCTCATCAAATGCAAACGTGCAAATAACCTGCGAACAATGCGGCAAGATGGTCACAGTCTATCTTGACTGCGGAAAAACTGATGTGGAGGAGTGTATATGATAATTAAATCCGGAGATTATGTAGAAAGTCTGCATGGGAATGTTGGTGTAGTAAAAACAGTTGGGAAAACAGTGCCTGTTGACGGCAAGGAGCAATTCTCCTTCGATTGGGAAATCACGCGCCCGTCCATCAGAAGCGGAGACCGTGGCTTCTTTGCTGGAAGCGAATCCGATTTGTGGCTGCACTACCGTCAAATTGGCATGTATCACAACCCGTTCCAGAAAGAGAAAATGACAAAGCAGAGAATGGAAAAGCAGAGGATTGAACCGATTGAATTCGGAAAGATTGAAAAAGCAAGAGCAACGAAGGTGACGATTTCGACAGACGGTGATGTAAAAACCGAACGCGGCGAATTTGATATACTGAAACGCACCAAATTAACGGTCACAGATCTTGCAGTCAAAATCAACGAAATCATCAACTATCTGAATGCGGAGGAATGTTAATGGAGCATATTGTACAGTTTGGCATCAACATCGATGACGAGGCAATCAAGCGTACCATAATGGAAAGCGGCGTTAAGACTATCGAAGCGCAGATCAAACAGGCAATCATCAATAAAGTTTTCACAGCATACCGATACGGAAATGCGAATCCTGCCAGCGATCCGTTATCTACATGGGCGCAGAATCTCGTAGCGGACACGCTCGCAGAAAACCGAGACGCGATTATCAACCAAGCAGCGGCAATCCTTGCGGAAAAGATGGCAAAGAGCACGAAAGTCCGCGAATCGGTCATCGCAAAGGCGGCGGAATGAGTGTCATACTTAGAGAAATCGACATTACGTCCTGCTATCCCATGACGTATCAACTTCAAGAAGGCCACGATTCAGGCGATCTTATTGATATCGATGAAATGAAATTCATCATTACCGATGAATCAAATTCCGTGATATATCTTGAAAAGGAAAACGAATGGCGCAACAGGTTTTACCCCGGAAAGTGGATTAGAATTTTCCCACTGGTCGGAATCCTTGAACTCGAATCGGATGAACCGATTGATGTACCGGGATTCAGAAGATTTCCTTGGGGAGAGGAAAAAAGGTGGTTGCTCCGTAATGAGCAAATGGAAAAGAAATTGGCATGGCTGATTCAAGAGGAACGGAGAATAGCGGCATTGGAGGGGGAGAAATAAATGGAAGATTTCATGTGTGCGCGTATCTTCGATAATCTGCAACTTGAACTTCATAAGGACGTGCTGCGGGCGATAATCGATCAGGATGAGTTCTACCGAGTATTGGGGAACTTCTCCGTGGAAATCATGGGCGTTGCGCCTGATACCGGCGCGTTCATCCTCAAATTCCATGACAAGGATAAAAAGCACGCGAAAACGGTCTGCGATGGCGAAGTCGTGGAAGTGACACCAGTGGATATGCTTAACCTCGATTTGAAGAACCGGTTCCGGGATTTGAAGAATCGGATTCAGAAGGGGAACTCAAATAAGTCGGAATCCAACAATGCAAACGGAGCAACGGAGGGAAACAAACCAGTGGTAACAATTTATGGCTATAGCGACGATACGGTCGAAATTGAAAACAGCAGCTACAACGACGGCAGCATTGATTGCTTTGACAAGGATGTACGGTTGTGGTTTAGCGACGGAACGATTATCCGCATCGGTTACTGCAAGCCAAATCTCGGTGTCTGGTACATCGTCAGAGAACATGTCGGAACGGCAGAGCAGACGCTTTTAGTTTGCGAGGACGAAGATGCAGACCCGTACAGCGATGTCTTTTGCATCAATGCGGAAATCGAACGGCATGAACTGCTGGGAGGAAACTATGGAGAGATTAACGTTACGGAGCGGTGACACCAACCATGAAAACGGCGTATGCTGCACACACTTCAAAAGCAAAGAGTGTCTCGAAGTCGGTGGGAACTGTGCTTACGGCTGCAAGTGGGAAGAAGCAGCATGGGAGAAACTTGCAAGCTATGAAGATTCCATGCTGTCTCCAGAAGGCTGCAAAGCGGCGGCAGAAGCCAATACCATCTTGGAGACCTGCGGATTATCACTGGATCACATCATCGATCTGATAAAGGCCGACAAAGCAGGCATAAGCGTCATTCTGCCGTGCAAACCGGGCGACAAACTGTTTGTTTTGACATCTGACAGTTTGACCGGCATCGAGGTAACAAGATGCACGCGCATCGTAATCTGCAACGCCGCCGATGGCCTGTATGCAAAGATCGTTGCACCATGCGGCTATGACGATGGGAGCTACGCGCATTGGGAGTTCACAGAAGGGGACTTCGGAAGAAAAGTGTTCTTAAATCGGGAAGATGCCGAAAAGGCTTGGAGGAAAAATGAACTGCAAAATAAAGGAATGTCCTTTTATCAGAAGCGGTGAGTGCGATGTGCCGCCGTGCGGAACGTGCTTCCTGCCGTGCGAAGCGAGGGAAGACCATGATTGACTTAAAGCCATGTCCCTTTTGCGGCGGGAAGGCCGTCATGATAAGCGAACCATACACGCACGATAGATTCCTTGTAGCCTGCAAAAATCGCGGGGACGTGTGCAAATGCGAACCGTGTACAAACTGGTTTGATACACGGGAAGAAGCTGCGGAAGTGTGGAATAGGAGGGAAAATGAACGATCTTAAAGGCTGCCCGTTCTGCGGTGGAAAAGTCGAGGAACGGGGTGGAACCTGCAACTATGGAAAAAAGTTCATGACGCTGGATGTAAAATGCCAGAAGTGCGAGACAACCTTTAAGTTTAAGCACAAATGGGCGCTTAACCCATACGTCGAAACCGTTGAGGCTTGGAACCGGAGGTTCAATGATGGAACAAATTCGTAACTGCCCGTTTTGCCACAAGTGCTCTGTGGAATGGCCAGTGTATCTTGATGAGATACACCAGTTTAATGCAGACATATACCCAGAAGTGATGTATCAATGCCGCTGCACATACTGCGGGGCAAGCGGACCGATAAAAGGTACGAAGCGTGCAGCTATCAAAGCTTGGAATAGGAGGAATGAAAATGGTTGAAAATCGAGTGTGTTTTACCGTCCGAGGAGAGTTCGGAGCGCAGATGAGCTTCGAGTCAAA
>OIZA01000022.1_pt1 | contig 112290 bp, 98 predicted proteins | sample 1588381 | NCBI WGS metagenome assembly OIZA01 (sample SAMN03283277) | human gut metagenome | biome: human-associated habitat; material: feces | host: Homo sapiens | place: Peru | collected 2012 | reverse complement strand
AGAAGGTACCGCTTTGTACCCTCGACTTGTCCGAATCAGGGTACAGAGTAAGAGAAGATGCCGCTTTGCACCCTCGGCTTGTCCGAATCAGGGCACAGCGTGAGAAAAGATGCCACTTTGTACCCATGACTTATCCGGATCAGGGTACAGAGCCAGAGAAGATACTGTTTTGTACCCACGGTGTGTCCGAATCAGGGCACAGCGTGAGAAAAGATACCTTTCTGTACCCTCGACTTGTCTTAATGTGGGTACAGCGCAGGAAGATATATCGCTCTGTACCCATAATTCTCGTTAGCAAGGGTACAACACCAGAATAATAAGAGTTTGTGCCCATGAAATATCAAATGCGGTCGCAAAAACAATGCTCACGTCGAACAGTAATTTTCGCCGTGAGCATTTGTTAACTCATTCCACTAACTTCCCATTTATATTATAAAGGAAAAGTCCTGTTGTCTCCCTACATCAACTTGTTGTATACTTATTCTTATGACAACAAATAGACAGACATAGAACCATTTTCACAGGAGTAAAAAGTGCGTTATCAGATCAGGCATGCAAAAGTCCAGTACGGTGGGGACATCATACTGGAGGATGTGAATTTTGAAATACATGACAAAGAGAAAATTGCCGTAGTCGGCAGAAACGGCTGCGGCAAAACGACGCTTCTGAAGTTGATTGCCGGGGATCTGACCATGAGTAATCCGGACAGCGATGAGGAGTGCGGCATCACCATGGCGGGCCGACAGGAGATCGGGTTCCTGCGGCAGGTGAATTTTACTGACACAGAAGTGACGGTGGAAGAAGAAATCAAGAAAGCTTTTGCTCCGGTATTCGCCTGCGAAGAGCGGATGCATGCATTGGAAGAGCAGATGCGCCTCACAGGAGAGCCGGACCGGGCGCTGACCAATGAATATGACAGCCTGCAGCGCAAGATGGAGGCTCTGCGGGGCTATTCCTGGCGACAGGATATGGAGACCATGTTCCAACGCTTCGGCTTTCCACTGGAAGGCCTGACGCGTCCTATCGGCAGTTTTTCCGGAGGACAGCAGACCAGGGTGGCTTTCATGAAACTGCTGCTGGGGCGCCCGGATATCATGCTTCTGGACGAGCCCACGAACCATCTGGATCTCCCCACCATCGAATGGCTGGAAGGATATCTCAAGACCTACGATAAGGCAGTGGTCATCGTATCCCATGACCGGATGTTCTTAGACCGCGTCATCGACGTGACCTACGAGATCGAATACCACCGGATGAAGCGCTATGCCGGCAGCTACACGGCATTCATGCAGCAGAAGGAAGAGGCACTGCGCAAGCAGGAGAAGGACTACGAGGAACAGCAGAAAGAGATCAAACGCCTGACCGACTGGATCGAAAAGTGGAAAAATACACCCACCAAGGTGGCGGCCACCCATTCCAAGCGAATGGCGCTGGAGCATATGGTGAAGATCGAGAAGCCGAGGCACTTTGATACGAAAGCATTCCACGGCCGCTACGTTTCCCGCATCAAAAGCTATACTAATGTAGTGCAGGCAAAGGAACTTCAGATCGGCTACGACAGCCCCTTAAGCTGTGTATCTTTTCTGGTACAGAAAAAAGAGCGCCTTGCCATCATCGGTGAAAACGGCAAGGGAAAATCCACACTTTTAAAGACTCTGGTAGGGCAGATCCCGCCGCTGGGCGGAGAATTTAAGTTCGGACAGAACGTGGAATGGGCTTATTTTGACCAGCAGAAAGCGGTGCAGGAAAAGATAGATCCCGAACAGACCGTCATGGAGAATTTCTGGGCGGATTACCCGGAATATCTGCGGGAAGAAGTGCAGAGTGCACTGGGCGGATTTCTGTTTTCCGGAGAAGAGGTACAGAAGAAAATGGGCCAGCTCTCCGGCGGAGAGAAAGTGCGTCTGGCATTGTGCAAAATGTTCCAGACCAGACCGAATCTACTGATTCTGGATGAGCCTACGAACCATATGGATATCATCGGCAAGGAAGCACTGGAACAGATGCTTCGGGAATACGAGGGTACTGTGCTGTTCGTATCCCACGACCGTTATTTTATCCGTCGGATTGCCACCGGCATTCTGGAATTCGAGGGCGGAAAAGCCACCCAGTACAGCGGCAGCTACGAGGAGTATCTGGAGCAGAAGGCAAAGCTTGCGGGGATGCCGGACAGATCCGGCATGACAGGCGGAGGGAAATCACAGAAAACCGGAGCTGTAAAAGACAACATCACATCAAACACATCTGCAGGAGAACCCGGAATGGTGAAAAACGAGCCGACTCTAAGTGATGTCTTCGACAAGAAGACCTACTACAATCCCGGCAAGATCCGTTCACGTTTACAGCGTCAGCTGGAAAAATACGAACGCCTCCTGTCCGAGAGTGAACAGAAGCTGTCGGAACTGCAATTACAGATTCTGGATCCGGCATTGTCCAGCGATTATTCGAAGCTTATGGAGATTCAGAACGCCATTGATGCCGAGGAGAAAAATCAGGAAAGCCTTCTGGAACGAATGCTGGAGACGGAGACGGATCTGGAAGAACTGGATACTGTAGAGGAATAATACGGGGGAATTATGAACGCAGTAGCAAGAGATATTTTCCGTGCAATCCATGAAGGAAAATGGTTGAGCATAGAATACCGCAACAAGGGAAATGAAATCACAAAATACTGGATAGGAATTCGGAGTCTGGATGCCGCAAGGCGGACACTGAAAGTGGACGGGCTGCATCTGGGACAATATAAAATGAAGACATTGGATTATCCAATCAAAATAGACTCCATTCTGTCCTCGGAGCTGATAGAAGGGTCTTATTGTGATGTGAATGAGGCTCTTGTGAGGGACATTTATCTCAATCCTCATAAATATAATGAACTTTTCGATAATGCGGCGAACCTGAAGATATTGAATTATCTGGAAATGTGCAACCGTATGGACACCACACCTTATAAAAAGGATTTTGCCCTGGTGCGTTATCTGGACCGGGAAAGAATCCAGGGAGAAACCTATCCTCTGGATCCGGAACAGTTTCAGACCATCGTTAAAAGTTTTCAGCACAATGTGGAGCAGGGGGAAAATGCGGCCGGTACATTAAAACTGCAACAACTGGCAATGAATATTCTGAGCATTCATACCCAGAAAGGACTCTATGTGCTGGCCTACCGCAAACTCCATCTGGATGTGAAAAAGCATGTTTTGCGGCCGGATGAGGATATTACCATATGCACAGAATTCACACTGGACGGAAGTAAACAAAGTGTGCGCCGTTTTCTGGATGCGGATGACTATGAGCTTTTAAAAGAATTTACGAAAAATCAGGAAAAAATCAAGGACTGCATTTGTAGAAAAAAATATATGGTGGATGATATGCCCTATATTATAGGGTTGGGGATGGACATAGCACTGGATCTGCATTCGGAATATGCTTCTATCATGAAAATGTTTTACAGAGGAGAGAAAACCGAGATTCCCGTGCCGGTCAGGGCCTTTTTCGGAGACCTGCTGGAGCGCCCGAAGGGAAAACCACTGCCTATCGCTCTCATCAATAAAAATATTAATATGGATCAACTTCTGGCCATCAACAATGCCATGATCTATCCGGTGGCCTATATTCAGGGACCTCCGGGAACGGGGAAGACCAATACCATTATCAACACGATCACGACCGCTTTCTTTAATGAAAAAACGGTTCTTTTTGCGTCCTACAATAATCATCCGATCAACGGCGTCTATGAAAAACTTTCGCAGATTTCTTACCGTGGAAGAACCATTCCGTTCCCCATACTCCGGCTGGGCAATTCTGAAAAAGTAAAAGAGGCTGTACAGACCATCAAAAGACTTTACCGTGACGTACAGAAGGTTCAGATATTTGAGGGAACGTTGGAACGCAACAAAGATGACAGAAAGCGCAGAGCCAGAAAACTCTCCGTTTTGCTGGAAAGCTATGAAGAAATACTGGATCTGAAGGAGCGGGAGGAGACCATCGACCGCCTGCTTGATTATGAGAAACAGAATGCCGGTTCCCTGCAGATGTTGTCCTTTGAAGCGGATTTGAACGGACGACAACGTAACAAGATCAGGAATCGCCTGGAAAACAGGGGAGAAGTCTCGGAGGAAGCAGCCATTTCGCTTCTGGATCATGATACAGAGGAATTGTTGAAATATCTGTATTATACTTCAGCGAGGTACATCCGCAGACTGGGGGAAGAAGAACATACGAAGCTGAGAAACATCGTGGAAACGGAAGATGCGGACAAAGCCGCAGAAGCCTTCAGCAAGTACCTGGGCGAAAAAAAGAATATTGCAAAGCTGCAAAAAATATTTCCCATAATTGCCACGACCTGTATTTCCGCACACCGGCTGGGAGATCCGGAACCCATGTTTGATATGACTATCATGGATGAGGCAAGCCAGTGCAACAATGCGGTTTCTCTGGTTCCGATCATCCGCGGAAGAAATCTGATGCTGGTGGGGGATCCGCAGCAGTTGAACCCGGTCATCCTGTTGGATCCGGTGGTAAACGACAAGCTGAAAAAGAAATACGGAGTGTCGGAGGAATACGATTATTGCAAAAATTCCATTTACAAGACATTTTTGACCTGCGATGCGGTCAGTGATGAGATCCTGCTGCACAATCATTACCGGTGCCACCCCGCCATCATTGGTTTTAATAATCAAAAATATTACAATTCCCAGTTACATGTGCTGTCGCAAAGCAGAGAGGAAAACCCTCTGATCTATGCGGATATGCCGAATGCTCACACGGATTATAAAAACACAGCACCGGGAGAGGCAAGAGCCATCGCCCAGTATGCAACGCAGAACAGAGAGAAAAGTATCGGCGTGATCACTCCCTTTGTCAATCAGAAAAATCTCATCGAAGAGGAATTGAAAAAAGAGGGAATAGAAAACGTGATATGTGGAACCGTGCATGCCTTTCAGGGAGACGAAAAGGATGTGATCCTTTTCTCTACGGCTATTACGGATCAGACACAGGCGGGGACTTACGAATGGCTGAAAAATAATAAGGAACTGATCAATGTGGCAACATCCCGGGCCAGGGACCGGCTGATCCTGCTGTCCAGCCGGAAAAATCTGGAGAGGCTGCATAAAGAGGGGGATGAGGATGATTTGTACGAACTGGTGCAATATGTACAGACAAAGGGCAAAAGTGTGGTGACCCCCAAACCGGCAATCTCCAGGGCACTGGGAGTAAAGCCTTTCAGCAGTGCTACGGAAGATGCATTTCTGCAAAATCTGAACCATGCACTGGAAAACATCTGGATGACACAAAGCAGATATACGGTACATAAGGAAGTGGCGATTTCTCATGTTTTCTGGGAAAATGAGGAATGGAATGATCTTTTTTATAAAGGCCGGTTTGACTTTGTGGTATACGAGAAACAGGGACAGGAAGAGATTCCCATGCTGGCTATTGAGCTGGATGGAAAAGAGCATTTCAGCGATGACGTGGTAAAAGAGAGAGACCGCAAGAAGAATGAGATTTGCAAAGCCCATAATCTGCAGATCATCCGGGTGGAAAACTCCTATGCCAGAAGGTACAACCACATAAAAGAGATACTGATTAACTATTTTTCCGTAAAACATTAATCATAAAAAGTAAAACCACAAGGAAAGACATTATATTACGGCACGAGAACGAGACCTCACGACCGGCAGCACACAGGATCAGGCAAAAGTGTCCTCCGGTGATGCGGCGGATAAAAGTCAATGTTCGCGTGGCACAAACAAAAGATTCCATATAAAAGACAATTTATTATTGCATGTCGAAATAAAGTGTGTTATTGTATTTTTATTGCCGCAGTAACGCGGTAACGGTTTACTCTGGAGAGTCCTTCCGCGGAAAGCTTCAAGGTTTTACCTGGAAAGTTCCGTATAGAAGGCGCCGAAGGTGTACGGCAGCAGCGCTGCCAATCTCTCAGGCAAAAGGACAGAGCACCAACGTGCTTATTCCCGTTCTCTTCGGAAGAAATCAATCTACTATAGGACGTCACAAAAGTGACGGGAGGAGAGGGAATATGTTAGAAACAATTAGCAACTTTCTGAGTACAGTGGATGATTTCGTCTGGGGCATTCCCCTGATCGTCCTGATTCTGGCCACCGGTCTTTTCCTTACGGCCCGACTTCGATTTCTGCAGATCACGAAGCTGCCCCATGCAATCAAACACTTAATCGCCAATGAGAAGACAGGTGAAGACGGCGAAGTATCCAGCTTTGCAGCCCTGTGTACCGCATTGTCCGCTACCATCGGAACCGGTAATATTGTCGGTGTGGCAACGGCCATTGTAGCGGGCGGTCCCGGCGCCCTGTTCTGGATGTGGATCGCTGCGTTGGTAGGCACGGCAACAAAGTATTCCGAATGCCTGCTGGCTGTGAAGTATCGTGTGGTGGCCGAAGACGGACATATCATTGGCGGACCTTTCTACTATATCGAGAACGGTATGGGGAAAAACTGGAAATGGCTGGCAAAGATATTTGCTTTTATGGGTGTCTGTGTAGGTCTGTTCGGGATCGGAACTTTCACTCAGATCAACGGTATCACCAGTGCGGTACATAATTTCTTTGATGTGGACAATGCACATACCGTACAGCTTTTCGGCATGGATTATTCCTGGAGTGTTGTAATCTCCGGTATTCTGTTGACTATCTGCGTGGCACTGGTAGTTATCGGAGGATTAAAGCGTATCTCTACCGTGGCACAGGTCGTTGTTCCTTTTATGGCAGTTACCTATGTAATATCCTGCCTGCTGGTACTGATCTTTAACGTAACTGCAATTCCTTCCGCAATCGTGACCATCGTACAGAGTGCGTTTGGTATGCGTGCCGTAGCCGGCGGTGCATTGGGTGCTATCCTGATGGCCATGCAGAAGGGTATTGCGAGAGGTATCTTCTCCAACGAAGCCGGCATCGGCAGTGCACCTATCGCGGCAGCGGCAGCACAGACCGATTCTCCTGCCAAGCAGGGTCTGATTTCCATGATGGGTACCATCATCGACACCCTGATCATCTGCACTATGACCGGTCTTACCATTGTCATCACAGATTCCTGGAACGTAGGTCTGGACGGTGTGGATGTTACCACCAGAGCTTTCCAGCAGGGCCTGCCTTTCAACAGCTCCATTGCTTCCTTTATCCTGATGATCTGTCTGGTATTCTTCGCATTTACTACGATCCTGGGATGGGATTACTACAGTGAGAGATGTCTGGAGTACCTGATCGGCCAGAAGCCGAAGGCTATCAAGGCATACCGCTGGCTGTATATCGGCTGTGTATTCATTGGACCCTACATGACGGTTAAGGCAGTCTGGACCATCGCAGATATTTTCAATGGCCTGATGGCGATTCCGAATCTGATCGCACTGCTGGTACTGAACGGAGTGGTAGTGGCTGAGACCAAGAAATATCTTGACAATGCAAAGAAAAAGTTTTAAAAAAGTTCTGTAGCCCTGTCATGCGGGGAAAATCATGCGATCCCCGGAAGTATAGAAGTGAGGAACTATATGAAAGATCTTACTAAGGGCAAACCGTCAGTGCGGATACTGACGTTTGCCCTTCCTGTTTTTTTAGCTAATTTATTGCAGCTGACCTACAGTCTGGTGGATACCCGTATCGTTGGTACCTATTTGGGAGACAGCGCGCTAGCGGCCGTAGGTGCCACCACGACACTGAGCAATCTGATCGTGCAGTTTTTAATGGGAATGTGCAATGGATTTGCTATTATCTCGGCCCAGCACTTCGGCGCAAAGGATATGGCAAAACTGCGGAAATCTCTGGGAAATGCGTTGGTGCTGGGAGTGTTTGTGGCAGTGATCCTGACGGCAGCGGGGCTTTTGTTCCTGCAGCCGATCTTACGTTTTCTGAATGTCCCGGCGGATCTGATGGATACGGCGGCGCAGTATGTGGCGGTGATCATTGCGGGACTGATCGTTACTTTATTATATGATGTGTTGTCGGCAACCCTCCGGGCTACCGGAGATACCGTGACGCCCCTGATCGTGCTGGCAATCTCCGTTGCCATGAATATTGGGGGAGATTTGTTCTTCATCGTTGTGCTGAAAGCGGGTGTGCGGGGAGCAGCCATTGCCACGGTACTGTCCCAGTGTGTGGCGGTAGTAGTGTGTGCAGCGTATTTATGGAAGAAATATGAGATCCTGCGGATCGGCAGAGAGGATCTGCAGCTGGCCAGGGACGGAATGCTCCGCAATATGTTAAGCTCCGGTCTCTCCATGGGATTTATGAGTTCTCTGGTGAATATCGGTACACTGACCCTGCAGACCTCCATCAACAAACTGGGACAGGATATCATTATTGCCCATACGGCGGCCCGCAAGATCTCTGAAATCTTCATGATCATGTTCAGCGTCTTCGGTCAGACTATGGCCACCTATTGCGGCCAGAATCTGGGAGCGGGCAAGATCGACCGGATCCGCAGAGGAATTCTGCTGGCCACCGGATATACCTGTATCTGGTGTACTCTCAACATCGTGACCAGCTATACCATCGGCGACTGGCTGGTATGGCTGGTAACGGGCAGCGAAAAGCCGGAAGTCGTCTATAATGCAACACTCTATCTGAAAGTAGACACGCTGTTCTATTATGTGACGGCAGTGATCTGCATTGTGAGAAATGCCATGCAGGGACTGGGAGAACGCATCGTACCGCTGATCTCCAGTTCTCTGGAAATGGTGGGGAAAATTGTGATCGCGGCGACACTGGTACCCTGGTTCGGATATCTCGGAGTGATCGCAGCGGAACCCATCGTGTGGTTTATCATGATCATCCCTCTTTTGATCAAAATTTTCCGGATGCCTGTCTGGAAAAGAGAGAATACTTAACGTTTTCGCAAATGTAAGTAGTAACATCCTTAACATTAAGTAAAATTAGCCAAAAATGCTGTCTGATTACTTGCTATTTTGTCGAATTGTTTTACCATATGGAAAATGGTACAATAATTTCACCGAGAAAATACTTAAACGTTTTCGAGATGAAGCTGTTGTGACAAAGTCTTTTACAGAAAGGCAGATGTGGTAAGTATGAAGAAGACAGAGAGCAAGAAAACGGAAGTAAAAGGGAATGCAGTAAAACGGGAAAAAAAGAAAAAGCCGTTTTTCACCATCTCTAAAAAGATTTTGTCATTGAGTCTGTTGCCAATGATCATTGTGTGCGCACTGGTGGCGACCGTGGGCTCCAGAGCACTGGAAGCAGGCATCGAGGAACAAATCGAGAAAGCATTGCAGATCGTAGGCGTCAGTGTGGACGAGACCTACACGAATCTGTATGAAGGAGATTACACGCAGGACAAGAGCGGCAAGGTGAGAAAAGGCGGTGTCTCCATCTCCGGAGATACGCAGCTGATCGACGGCCTGCAGGATAAGACGGGATTCCAGGTGTCTTTCCTGTACGGAAACATGCGTCTGATCACGACACTGACGAAGCCGGAGGGAGGCCGCATCAACGGTACGGGTCTGGAACCGGAGATCTATGAGCAGATCAAGACCGGAGAACCGCTGTTTTTGAAGGATTGTATGATCTCCGAGGTGGACTATTATGTGTATTATCAGCCGCTGATCAACTCTGACGGCTCGGTGATCGGTGCCATCGAGGTAGCGACACCGGTACAGGGGGTCCGGGATACCATTCATACCCAGGTGAAGGATATTATTCTGATCGCCGTGGTATGCGTACTTGTGGCGGCGACATTGGTCAGCGTATTGTCCCGCAGCATGGTAAAGACCATGAAGAAGACAAAACATTTCCTAGGCAGGATCGTGAACGGAGAACTGGACGCACAGCCGGATGAAAAGCAGTGCCGTAGAAAGGACGAACTGGGAGACGTCTACCGGATCTCTGTTAAATTACAGAAGACGCTGCGCACCATTGTAACGGATATCAAGGATTCCGCGGACAATCTGACAGAGTCCTCCAACAAACTGATCAAGATGGCACAGGATACGCAGGAATCCGTGAACGATGTATATCAGGCGGTAGGTGAGATCTCGGAAGGAGCCAGAAATCAGGCCAATGAGACGACAGAAGCCAATGAGAATGTGGTACGCATCGGCGAACAGATCGAGTATATCTCCGATGGAGTGAACTCTCTGACGGAGTATGCCGGACGGATGGCAGAGGCGGAGAAGGCCTCCGAAGAGATCATGAAGGAACTGAACAGCTCCAACGAAAGTACCAAGGAATCGGTACTGCGGGTAGCAGAGCAGATCACAGACATGAACGGAGCGATCCAGAACATTACCAAAGCGGTATCCATGATCCAGGATATTGCGGATGAGACGGATCTGTTGTCTCTGAATGCCAGCATTGAGGCGGCCAGAGCCGGAGAAGCGGGAAGAGGCTTCGCCGTGGTGGCAGAGCAGATCAGTAAGCTGGCGGATCAGTCCAAACGTTCCGCGACCGAGATCGAACAGATCATCAAGGATATTATGGAATCTTCCGGCAGAATGGTGGAGATCATGGGCGAAGTGGAAGCCAATATGAACCATCAGCAGAGCAAACTGGAGGAGACCGGTGTCAAGACGGCGGCAGTGGCAGATGGTGTGGAGAATTCTCTGCATCATATCGGCGGCATTCAGGAGAAAATGGATGTTCTGGGACAGTCCGGAAGCGCCATCCGGGATGTGGTGGAAGGTCTGTCGGCCATCTCCGAACAGAATGCGGCATCGGCGGACAGCACCATGCAGGCGGCACATGGCATGAGCGTCACCATGACGGAGCTGATGAACTCTTCCGAGAAGCTGATGTCACTGGCAGATAAACTGGAAAAGGTACTGGATGTTTTCAAGGTATAAAAACGGTAAGAAGGGCGCCGGAACCGATCTGGCAGGGAGATAAATATTATATAGAAAAGATACAGCGCTGTTTGGTTATTGAGAAAAACAGCGCTGTATTTTTGTGCCGTTTTATTGACGGGAAAATCAGTATGATTTACAATAAAATGGAGTAGGCTTTCAGACAGAAAAAGGGAGAGTAAAACGAATGAAAGAACTGGAACGAAGTAACTGGGTGGCAATGGTATCCCATTTTGCAGTGAATGTCTGCATGCTGATCTTTGGTGTGGCAGAGACCATAAACGGAACGGTAGGAGCGCCGGTACTGGTGCTGATGCTGATCTTTGGACTGGGGCCGCTGGTGGCGGAAGTGATCTTCTGGAAGAAGAGCCATGATTCCGGCGCGATCAAGCATCTGGTAGCCATCGGTTATGCACTGTTTTATTCGATTGTATTGTTTACAACGGAATCCAATATGGTTTTCGTCTTTGTAGTGCCGATGATGTTCGCAGTCATGCTGTACCATGATGTAAAGACTTTTGTTATGATCAATGTGGGTACGGTACTGGAGAGCATTCTGGTAGTGATTTTGGGTGCCAGAACGGGCGGTTTCGGCTATCTGGGCCTGGAAGCAGGTATTATTCAGATTGTCATGATGCTGCTTCTGTGTTTTGTATCCATCTATGCCACTACGGCAAATCAGAAAAATGCCAATGAGAATATGAACGAAATCCGGGATGCGCAGGAACGGACGGAAGCAACGCTGAAGGATGTTACCGAGATGAGCAACCGTCTGGAGAATTCCGTGGCGGAGATCACCGTAGAACTGAACAAACTGGAGACTGCATTCGCCAGCACGAAGAGCGCCATGGAAGAGGTATCCGTGGGATCTCAGGAATCTGCGGTGGCAGTCCAGAAGCAGACCACCCAGACGGAGGCTATTCAGGAAAAGGTAAATGCCGTAGATACAGCAGCGGAGACTATCGGCGAAGATATGGAGCAGACATTGTCTGTGCTGGATGCCGGCAAAAAGGATATGGAGGGACTGAAAAAGCAGGCGGAAGATTCCGCACAGAACAGCGAGCAGGCGGCGAAAAAGCTGGAGACACTGGATCATTATATGCAGGAGATGCACTCTATTGTAGAGATCATCAGCAAGATTGCCACCCAGACAAGCTTGTTGGCACTGAATGCCAGCATCGAGGCAGCCAGAGCCGGAGAAGCGGGCAGAGGGTTCTCGGTAGTGGCTTCCGAGATCTCCGGAATGGCAACACAGACCAAGGATGCTACCGGCAATATTGCCACACTGATCGACAATGTATCCCACGCCATTGATGAAGTAGTGACCGTGATCCGCCAGATGATGGACGGTATCAGTAACCAGCGGGAAGGAACCATGCGGGCAGCAGACAGCTTTGTGGAGATCGAGAACAGCAGCTATGCCATTGTGGACAACCTCGGCCGTATGCTTCAGGATGTGGAGGCACTGAAAGCAGCCAACCAGGAGATCGTGGATTCCATTCAGACGATTTCCGCCACCACAGAGGAAGTATCCGCCCATGCCAGTGAGACACTGGAGGCGGAAGAGAGAAACAGCGAGATCCTGAAGAAGATCACAGAGGAAATGAATGCCATGGCTGCAAAGAGATAAGAAACCACAAAGCGGCAGGCACAGGGCGAGAATGACAGAGACGGAGTGACAGAATATGCATGACAACGGGGAAACCTTACAGAAGAAAATATTACAGAATCTGGATGTGAAGTATTCCTATGAACTGGCCAAGCGGATGGAACAGTTCAAATCCCATCCGGTTCTGGGATATCGTACGGCGGGCTCCAAAGCGGAATTCCAGACCGGCGAGATGTTAAAGGCGGAGATGGAAGCCTTGGGATTGTCCGAGGTGACCAAGGATGCTGTCACGGTGGACAGCTGGGAATTCCATAAGGCGACGTTAAGCTATGAGAATGCTGCGGGAGAGCCGGTATCGGTGGAACTGGGGGCTTACCAGACCACCTTTGTGACGGAGGAACCGCAAGAATTCTCTCTGATGTATCTGGGCAAGGGTACGGAAAAGGATTATGCAGGTAAGGATGTAACGGGAAAACTGGTACTGGTGGAGATCAACCAGAGAGATGAGTGGTGGATCAATTACCCGGTATATCAGGCACATCTGAAAGGGGCGGCAGCCCTGATCGCTGTACAGAGTGGCGGCTATGGCGAGATCGATGACGAAGCGCTGAATGCACAGGATATCGCAGGACCTGAGGATGCCCCCGCATTTTCCATTTCCCGTAAGGATGCTGCGGGACTGCTGGAACTTTTGCAGGGAAGAGAAGAGATTTCCGTAACCTTTAATGCGGATTCCAGAGTGACGCGGAATTGCACGACCTATAATATCGTAGGACGGATCCCCGGGAAACACCTGGATCGTATGGTGCTTTTGTCCGCTCATTACGATTCCTATTTTGACGGATTTCAGGATGACAATACGGCCATTGCCTTATTATTTGGCATTGCAAAGACGCTGTTAGACAGTGATTTCCGGCCGAACAATACTATCGTGATCTGTGCCATGGCCTCCGAGGAATGGGGCGTTGTGGATTCCAATTTCGACTGGTCCACAGGAGCCTATGAGCAGATTTTTACCGCTCATCCCGAATGGGTGGGAAAGGTGATCGCAGACCTGAACTTTGAACTTCCCGCGCTGGCCCACGGTACCAGAGCCAGAATCCGTAGCTGCTATGAATATGTCAGCTTCCTGGAGGAATATCTGGCAGATCTGCCGAATCTGACGATGGCCTATCCGGAGGAGACGGCAGTGACCTCTCCCATCGAGACCTGGTCGGACGATTTTTCCATGGCCATCGCAGGAGTGCCTTCCATGGTAAACGACTTTACCGGCGGAAGCTTTATGGAGACCCATTATCATTCTCAGTTTGATAATGATGAATTTTACGATGAACAGGTATATCGCCTGCATCATGAACTATTTGCCCTGTTGATTCTGGCACTGGATGAGACGGCGGTGGTGCCGCTGCAGTTCTCCCCGGTGGCACAGCGGGTTCGGAAAGGGCTGGAACAGTGCCGGGAGATCTGCTACCGCGCAGATGTGGCCGGTCAGCTGGGAGAGAGGAAACGGTTACTGTTGGAGAAAATCGAGGAACTGGAGACTCTGAGTGACCGGGCTCTCAGAAAATGCCGGGAGGAATACGAAGAGGTAGCGGAATACAACCGGAACTATAAGCAGCTGCTCAGAGATGGAAAATACGACGAGGCGGAAGCACTTTTCCGACAGACCAGAGCCCTGGAACAGAAGCTGCTTAGCCAGTTTAAACAGGAGCAGGATGCTTTCGTAAGGATTGACTGGTACGGAAATGTGTTGTATCCTCATGAGATATGCAGTACCAATTTAAGGCTTCTGGGTGGAGCGGTCCGGAATCTGAAGGAGCAGAGACTTTCCTCCGCACTCCGTAAGCTGTATCAGGTGGACAACAATGCCTATGCGTTCATGTTTGATGAACAGGTATACAGGCATTTCACGGATTATGTTTTCCATCAGCCGAAGGAACGGTTAAAATGGGGCTATGGAAGACTGCTGGAGCACGAGAATCTGTACGGGACGGTAAAACAGCTTCTGCAGAAGGAAAAGACCATGACGGAGTCCGGTGCCACGGAGATGGACTACCGGGAGGATATTGCCAGTCTGGAACAGGCCTGCTCCAAGCTGGTGACCGGCCTTATGAATATTCTGGAACAGATGCAGGAAGCCGTTACGCAAATTTTTGAATTATAATCAGGAGATAGCAGGTAATACAATTATGGAAAGTGATAAGTTATATCGTGTGCAGAAGGAAGATCTTCCGAAGGTGGAGAAGATGCTGAACCAGTGTTTTGCACACGATCCCTTGTATGAGACACTGATACCGGATCCCGAGATCCGCAGACATTTAATGCCGGAACTGTTCAAATGTGACATGGATGAATTCTATGCCACCTGTGAGATTTTCGCAGACAGTGCGGATCTGAACAGTGTATTGGTGGTATCGGATGAGGCAGAGCCCTACAATGTATTTCAGTTTTATTTTACGGAGGCATTGGCAGCATTACAGACCGATTCCTATCTGATCAGGGAGGACCCCTCTCTGAAGACCTTCCGGAATTTTATGAAAGGTGAGGATTATCTGAACTCCAGCTGGACGGATCAGCTGCACCAGAATCAGCGTCTGCATATTATCTATTTGGCGGTGGATCCCACCATGCAGCACCACGGGATCGCGGCGGAACTTCTGGAGGAAGCTATTGACTATGCCCAGAAGCACAAACTGATGATTTCTCTGGAGACACATAATCCGAAAAATGTGGAATTCTATGAAAAGTTCGGATTCAAGGTATACGGCGTGATGGAGAAGAATTTTCCCCTGAAACAGTACTGCCTGATCCGGGAAGTGCAGTAAATACAGGAATTGCAACTGCCAGTTGACAAAATTACAAGGACGCTTGGTAGTTGTCAACCGGCTCTTTTGTTATGATTTTTCATGTCGACGAGATCTGTGCACAGGAAAACATATCAAAAAGAAAGAGAGAATGAAAAATGATCCTGTCAGAAAAAATTATGATGCTGCGTAAGAAAAGCGGATGGTCTCAGGAGGATCTGGCAGAACGGCTGGATATTTCCAGACAGTCGGTATCCAAATGGGAGAGCGGAGCCTCCATTCCCGATCTGGAACGTATCGTGAATATGAGCCAGTTGTTCGGTGTTACCACGGATTACCTGCTAAAAGATGAAATAGAAGAGGCGGAGTTTGCCGAAGAAATGGCACCGGAGATCACAGAGGGAAGAGTGGTCACGGTGGAGGAAGCCAATACTTTCCTGGAAGCTACGAAAAAATATGCTGCCCGGATTGCTCCAGCGGTGTCTCTGTGTGTGGTGTCCCCTGCTGTGCTGTTGTGGCTGGCAGGAATGGCGGCTGCCGGAAGAGGTCCGCTTACGGAAGCTGTTGCGTGTGGAATCGGTGTGATTGTTCTGCTGCTGATGGTGACAGTTGCGGTGGCGGTATTTCTTCTTACCGGAATTCCCTACAAAAAATATGAATATCTGGAAAAAGAAAAGCTGACACTGCAATATGGGGTGTCCGGAATCGTGGAAAAAGCAAAAGAGACCTTTGCGGGAATCTATCGGATCTGTATTACTCTGGGTGTGGTATTGTGCATCCTGGGAGCAGTACCTCTGCTGGTGGTATCTGTTTTCTTCGGGGATAATGGCTATGCGGTAATCCTTGCCACAGATGTCCTGTTGATGATAGTAGCAGCCGCTGTGTGGCTGTTCGTGCGGTCCGGCATTATCTGGGGAGGTTTTCAAAAATTGCTTCAGGAGGGGGACTATACGGTGGAAAATAAGGCGGTCAACCGGAAGTATGAGCATGTGACAGCAATTTACTGGTGTGTCTGGACGGCGGTTTATCTGGGCATCAGCCTGCCGACGATGCGCTGGGACATTACTTGGGTTGTATGGCCTGTGGCCGGAGTATTGTATGGGGCACTTCTGGCGTTTTTGAAGATCAAGAATCGGAAAGCAGAGCACGAATAAGTGGATTGCAAGGGGAATACGGACGGCGTGAAAAGGAGCGGAACATATGACAGTGGTATGCCTTGTGATATTGGCAGGAATTTTCTGGGGAGACTTCTTCTTAAAAAATTACATAGAGTCACATGTGGACGAGCGGGAAGAACGAGTAATCTGCAGAGGAAAACTTATGATCCGCAAGCATCATAACAAAGGCATGATGCTGAATGCCGGACAGAAGCGAAGACGTCTGGTGGCAGCTATCTCACTGGCTTTCACTGTGCTATTGACGCTGGTATTTGTTGTGAGTCTGGGACGCCACGGCAACAATCTGCTGCGACTGGGACTGTCATTGCTGTTAGGCGGCGCATTCAGCAATACTTATGACCGCCTCCGCAGAGGATATGTGGTGGATTATGTAAGCTTTCCTGTGAAGTGGCAGGGATTTCGTAAGATTGTGTTCAACTGTTCCGACTTCTGCATTATCATCGGCTCTTTGATTTCCGCACTGGGAGCCATATAGTTATAGACAAAGAAAAGGGTGAGCTTTACAGCTCACCCTTCTTGTATTTTGCAACGATATTCTGAATTCTTTCGTTCGGATTCAACAGATCACTGATGGAAGAATCATGGTTTAAAGTATCGATGATGTAAGCGATATATTTGCTCATATCGCAGTTAATGTACCATTCTCTCTGGAGCAGTTCCGGAGTCTGGTAGATCAGGTTGGTGGTCAGTACCTTATCGATGATGCCGTTCTCGTAAGCCTTATCGAACTTGTCCAGACCGTTGGTGAAGAGACCGAAGGTGGAGAAGACGAAGATCTTGTTGGCCTTGCGCTCCTTCAGGGCGGCGGCAACCTCCAGCATGCTCTCACCGGAGGAAATCATATCGTCGATGATGATCATGTCCTTGCCCTCTACGCTGGTACCCAGAAATTCATGAGCCACGATAGGGTTACGGCCATTGACGATCTTGGTATAGTCTCTTCTCTTATAGAACATACCCATATCCAGACCGAGAACGTTGGCGATGTAGATAGCACGTCCCATACCGCCTTCATCCGGACTGATGACCATCATGTGGCTGGAATCCAGCTGCAGATCCTTCACGTTGCGAAGCAACCCCTTGATGAACTGATATGCGGGCTGTACGGTCTCGAAACCGTGCAGAGGAATGGCATTCTGGACACGGGGATCGTGAGCATCGAAAGTGATGATGTTATCTACACCCATGCTTACCAGCTCCTGTAACGCCAGGGCGCAGTCCAGAGACTCACGGGAAGTTCTCTTGTGCTGACGGCTCTCGTATAGGAAAGGCATGATGACGGTGATACGACGAGCCTTACCGCCGACAGCAGCGATGATACGCTTCAGATCCTGATAGTGATCGTCGGGAGACATATGGTTCTCATTACCGCACAGGGAATAGGTCATGGAATAGTTCAATACATCTACTAACAGATAGAGGTCGGTACCGCGGACAGATTCCAGAATCTGTCCCTTTGCTTCACCGGAACCGAAACGGGGTACTTTGGCATCCAGGAGATAGGACTCTCTCTGGTAACCAGCAAAGGCCAGAGATTCTTTGTGCTCGCTTTCTCTCTCTGCTCTCCATTTTACAAGATACTGGTCTACCTTTTCGCCTAAGGGCTTACAGCCGGGCAGGGAAATGATGCCCAGAGAGCCGACAGGGATAGTCTCCAGATTTCTTTTTTCTTCACGATTCGCCATTGGGGTGATCCTCACTTTCTGATTCTGTATACTGTTCTGTTACAAACAAATGATTAATTGTCAGATGCGTTCTGCATACGCTTTTTGCACATACGGATATCGGGACCGGTCAGCTTGCACAGATCGTAATGACTGGTGATACGGGAAAATACCCGGTCGGAATACCGGTCACGCAATTCTTCCAGACTTAAGTTCGTGGAGATGATGGTGGCATTTTTCCGCAGATGTCTCTCATTCAGACAGGAGAACAGCTGGGAAGCCACGAAAGTATTGGTCATCTCGGTACCGAGGTCATCTATGATCAGAAGATCACAGTGATACAGATCCTCGTAAAATCCGGAAAGAGCTTCCTTCGCCCTGCTGTCAAAGGCATAACGGGCAAGGGTGTCAAATAACCCGGAAGCACTGAAATAGATCACGGAATGACCGCTTTCCAGTAATTCACTGGCGATACATCCCGACAAAAAGCTTTTGCCAGTACCTACTGTACCATAAAAGAATAAATTGTGGTAGTCTTGTTTGAAGTTTTGTACAAAATTGTGACATACATCCACGCATTTTCGAAAATGCGCAAGATCCGCACCCTGATAGTATTCGTAAGACAGGTTGGAAAAATTCTCGGAAGCGATCATATCCCGGATATGGGACTGCTCATAGAGAATATCCAGTTCCTGCTGATGGAAGCAATGACATTTTTGACGAAGTCCGTCTTCACTGTCGATATAACCGGTATCTTTGCAGTCGGGACAATCGTAGACCGGTTCCAGATAATCTGCGGGATATCCGGCAGAGGTGAGCAATTCCTTTTTCCTGCGGGAGATCTCTTTCAGAGAGGAACGCAGTCGGGTAAGCGCCTCATCGTCGCCGTTTAATAAAAGCCTTGCCTGAGCCACAGACAGTTCTCCGACGGATTCGTCCAGTCTGCCGTATTCCGGAAGTTTTGCATAGACTTCGAGACGGCGCTGCTCCGCCAGGTGACGGTTGCGGTCTCTGGTCTGTTCGTAGCCCTTCATAATGGAATTGTATTGTGCGTTCGTCAGTGACACGGTATGCTCCCCTTTGCCTGTAAATATTCGTATTAATTGCTTAAGATCTCTTTTTCCAGAGCGGCAAAGTCATAGCTGTTCTGGGTGAACTGCGTGAAGCGGTTGGAAGATGCCGCAGGAGCCGGCTTCGCAGCCTTTTTCTTCTGATAAGAAGCATCTATCTGCTGAATATCAGTCTTGTGATGTACGTTGGCCTGCTTCCAGCTGTTCAGGATCCCTTCCGCGTATTCAAAACGGTGCTTGTCCGTAGCCAGAGAACTGCGCTCACAGGCTTCCAGTATAATGTCCGTGCTGAAACCGTAGTCTCTGGTCCAGCGGTTGATGAACTCCAGCTCCTTCGCTGTGGGAGAGGTGCTGCGTCCCAGGCTGTTCATAATAGAATATACGCTTCTGTCGTAGCGGGTGGAGAATTTCTGCGCCTGCTTCGGGGTGGTGATTCCTTCCTCTGCCCAGTTGACAGCGACTTTTTCTATGTATTTGAAATCCTTTTTACCGCGCTCCACACAGTACTGTAACAGATAATCGATCAGATCTTCCGAGAAATGCAGCACATCGGTGAAAAACAGGATCGTCTTGATCTCGGAGGGAGTCAGAGGCTTACCGATATAGGCTTCTGCAATAAAAAGAAGCTGGGAAGTCTCTTCCCGTTCCTTGAATTCCCGTAACTGATCCAGGGAATAAGCGGGCTTGGTATAGCTGTGGACTGTTTCCTGCGGTGCCTCCTGTATTGCCACAGCAGCCTGGGATGTGGTTGGAGTGACCATGGAAACACCGACACCGGTATTCGGCATCTGTGCAGGACCGGAAGTCAGCAGAACATTATGCTGGGGGGCGGGGGCAGCCTGAGCGCTCAGATCGCGAAGATGGATTCCCACCAGCGTCTTGTTGTCATCGAAATCCAGATCCAGAATCTCCTGCTTCTCCCAGTATTTCAGTGCACGGATCACGTCTTTCTCCGTGTGGTTGAACTTGTCCGCAATTCCGGACACACTGATAGCCTGATCCGCATTCAGCATGCGCAGCAGATAGAAATAGACCTTCAGCTGTGCGTCGTTGGCATCCTTCATATATTCATCAATAAACAGATTGGATACTACCGTAGAATCTGCATAATTATCTTTATAGAGCGCTATCCGTGCCATAACACACAATACCTTCTTTCACAATCGTTCCTTTTTCAAAGTAAGACCAAGTATAGCATAAGACTTGGGAAAAGAAAATAGTCAATTTGCCGGAAAACCTTGTAAACACTGGGCTTGCGGCCTCTATGGTTAAAATGTGGAAACGGTGGATATTGTGGATATTAGAAAACGATGTACCGGAAAATCCTTATATACAGGCAAATGATCGTCAAAATACGACAGGAAATTATCCACAGGAAAAGAATAAAATATCCACAGGGAAGGAGGGGATAATCCCCATCCTTCTCTGTGGATAATGTGGACAACTATTTGCCAAGCAGGCTTTCGCCGATTTTTACAACATCTCCGGCACCCATAGTTATCAACAGGTCACCGTTTATGCAATTTTCTAATAAAAAGTTTTCAATCTCATTAAAAGAAGGAAAATAGTAACATTCATGTCCCAACGCCTGGACCTCCGCCTGCAGAGTCTCGGAACTGATTCCCAGAGTATCGGTCTCGCGGGCCGCATAAATATCGGCCAGAACGACCTTGTCCGCCAGACTTAAGGATTTGGCGAAATCTTTCATAAAAGCTTTGGTTCTGGTGTAGGTGTGAGGCTGGAAGACACACCAGAGGGTCTTGTGGGGATAATTGGCCGCTGCATGCAAAGTAGCTGCAATTTCCGTGGGATGATGGGCGTAGTCATCGATAATGGTAACCCCGCCGATGGTGCCTTTGTATTCGAATCTGCGGTCTGTGCCGGTGAAGCCGTGCAGGGCGGGTGCGGTAACCCCGCGGTCGATCTCCAACAGGTCTGCCAGAGCAATGGAAGCAATGGCATTGATCACGTTATGCTCTCCGGGAACCTGCAGGGAAAAGGTGCCGGATACTTCTCCGTGCCGGTGGAGCACAAAGGAAGGATGCCCGAACTCGTCATAAGTAATGTCCGAAGGATAATAATCCGCAGCGGAACCGTCACTGTTGATCGCTTCTTTATTAAAGGTGATCACACGACAGTCCAGATCTCCGGTAATCTCCTGCAACCGTTCGATGGCGCCGTTGATGATCAGACAGCCGTCAGCGGGCAGGAGCTTTGCAAACTTATGGAAGGAGTTCCGGATATCCTCCAGATCCTTGAAAAAGTCCAGATGATCCTCTTCGATATTCAGGATCATGCCGATCTTGGGGAAAAAGCTTAAGAAGCTGTTGGTATACTCGCAGGCCTCCGTAACGAACAGATCCGTGCTGCCGACACGGATGTTGCCGCCGATACTTTTTAACATTCCGCCGATGGACAGAGTGGGATCCGTACCGGCATGCAGCAGGATCTCGCTGACCATGGAAGTCGTGGTGGTCTTGCCGTGGGTACCGCTGATAGCGATGGGGGTCTTGTAATTCTGCATGATCTCGCCTAAAAGCTGTGCTCTGGTGAGATGAGGGATCCCTTTCTCCATGGTGGCGATATATTCGGGGTTATCCTTGTGGATCGCACTGGTGAAAACGACGCAATCGATATCATCGGTAATATTCTCGGCACGTTGTCCATAAAATACATTGATCCCCTTTCTAACGAGAATCTCGGTAAGGGGGCTTTTGGAACGGTCGGAACCGGACACGCGGAAACCGGCATCCTTCAGGATCTCCGCAAGACCGCTCATGCTGATACCACCGATACCTACAAAATAAATGGACGAGGGGTGATTAAAGTCTATCTGATACATATTGACACTTCCTTAATATAATGTAGTTGCATTACTGATTATGAACTTATTAACATTATATACATAGGAACGAAAAAAAACAATCCATAGGAACGATTTTGAAAAAATGTGTAAGATTACAATTTTTTGCAAAACCATTCCCGACAGGGTTGGTATAAATTAACAAAAAGCTTACGAAAGACAAGCTAATTATGTAAAAAATGGATATGAAAATCGTAAAATGGCAAAAAAACCTAGTAATAAATATTCACTTTCCCTTGGCAATGTGTTATAATCAGATTATCACATCCGAAGGAAAGAGCATACGCTTTTTCGAGACAGATGGATACATCGGATAATAGCCGCGAGCGACTATTTATTACAACAGGTGGAAGGCTAGATAGAGGTGAGGATATGATTAAGAAAGAAATGATAGCCATGCTATTGGCTGGAGGACAGGGAAGCCGTCTGGGTGTACTGACATCCAAAGTCGCTAAACCTGCCGTTGCATTCGGAGGCAAGTACCGCATTATCGATTTTCCCCTTTCTAATTGTATTAATTCGGGAGTGGATACGGTAGGCGTACTGACACAGTACCAGCCCCTCAGACTGAATACCCATATCGGAATCGGTATTCCCTGGGATCTGGATCGTAATATCGGAGGAGTGACCGTGCTGCCTCCCTATGAGAAGAGCACCAACAGTGAATGGTATACCGGTACTGCAAATGCGATCTATCAGAACCTGGAGTATATGGAGAGTTATAATCCAGAGTATGTGCTGATCCTTTCCGGAGATCATATTTATAAGATGGATTATGAAGTGATGTTGGATTTCCATAAGGCCAACAATGCGGAAGTTACCATTGCGGTAATGCCGGTTCCCATGGAAGAGGCCAGCCGTTTTGGTATCATGATTGCAGATGAGAACCATCGCATCTCCGAGTTCGAAGAGAAACCGGAACATCCCAGAAGCAATCTTGCAAGTATGGGTATTTACATATTTAACTGGAAGACATTGAAGGAAGCCCTGATCGCCATGGCAGATCAGCCGGCTCTGGATTTCGGTAAGCATGTCATTCCTTATTGCCACGAGAAGGGGGCTCCGCTGTACGCTTATGAGTTCACCGGCTATTGGAAGGATGTAGGTACTTTGAGTTCTTATTGGGAGGCCAATATGGAACTGATCGATATCGTACCGGAATTCAACCTGTATGAGGAATACTGGAAGATCTATACCAAGAGCGAGATCCAGCCCCCCGATTATATTGCTGCCGACAGCGTGGTAGAGCGCAGCATCATCGGCGAAGGCTCCGATGTCTATGGAGAAGTATACAATTCCGTCATCGGCTGTGGCGTTACGATCGGTAAGGGAACCGTGATCCGGGATTCCATTATCATGAACCAGACCCAGATCGGTGAAGGATGTGAGATCAACAAGGCGATCATCGCAGAGAATGTTGTAGTGGGTAATCAGGTAAAATTAGGTGTCGGCGAAGAAGCAGAGAACGATACGGCACCCCATATTTACAACCACGGACTTGTAACCATCGGTGAGAAGAGCGTGATTCCTGACGGTATCAGCGTAGGCAAAAACTCAGTGATATCCGGAGTGACAGCTGCTGCAGATTATGAGGATTCCCAGCTCGCAAGCGGCAAAACATTAATTAAGGCAGGTGAATAGCAGTGAGAGCGATTGGAATTATTTTAGCAGGCGGTAACAATCACAGGATGCGGGAACTTTCCCAGAAGAGAGCAATATGTGCGATGCCTATTGCCGGAAGCTACCGCAGTATTGACTTTACACTGAGTAATATGACCAACTCTCATATTCAGAAGGTGGCAGTATTTACCCAGTACAATGCAAGAAGTCTGAACGAGCATCTGAATTCTTCCAAATGGTGGGATTTCGGACGTAAGCAGGGAGGTTTATATGTATTCACTCCCGCGGTAACCGCAGAGAACAGCAACTGGTACAGAGGAACTGCAGATGCGATCTACCAGAACCTGCAGTTTTTGAAGAACAGCCATGAGCCTTATGTAGTTATTGCATCCGGCGACTGTGTATACAAGCTGGATTACAATAAGGTGCTGGAATACCATATCGAGAAGAAAGCAGACATCACTGTAGTCTGCCGTGATATGGAAGCCGGTACGAACGTAGAGCGTTTCGGTACGATCCGTATGAACGAAGAGAGCCGTATCGAAGAGTTCGAGGAGAAGCCTTTACAGGCGAAGACTAATACCATTTCCTGTGGTATTTATGTGGTTCGACGCAGACTGTTGATCGAGATGATCGAGAAGTGTGCCGAGGAAGACCGCTACGATTTCGTAAGAGATATCCTGATCCGTTATAAGGATCTGAAGAGAATCTATGGATACAAGATCAAGGATTACTGGAGAAATATCGCATCTGTGGATGATTACTACAGCACCAATATGGATTTCCTGAAAGCGGATGTGAGAAACTATTTCTTCAAGCAGTATCCGGATGTATATTCCAAGGTGGATGATCTGCCTCCCGCAAAATACAACCCCGGTTCCCAGGTGCGTAACAGTCTGGTATCCAGCGGATGTATCGTCAACGGTGTGGTAGAGAACTCCGTGATCTTCAAGAAGAGTTATATCGGCAATAATTGTGTGATTAAGAATTCCATTATCCTCAATGACGTATATATTGGAGATAACACGCATATTGAAAACTGTATTGTAGAGAGTCGTGATACGATCCGTGCAAATTCGTACTTTGTGGGAGAAGGCGAAGTCAAGATCGTAGTAGAACGTAATGAGAGGTATGTCATCTGATACCTGACACCAAGGGGGTTAGCAAATGCAGATTACAGATGTACGTGTTCGTAAGATCACCAAGGAAGGCAAGATGAAGGCCATCGTATCCATTACACTGGACGACGAATTCGTTGTGCACGATATCAAAGTGATCGAAGGTGAAAAAGGATTGTTCATTGCAATGCCCAGCAAGAAGGCAACGGATGGAGAATACAGGGATATTGCACATCCCATCAATTCTTCCACCAGAGAGAATTTGCAGAAAGTGATCCTGGAGAGTTACGAAAAAGCATTGGAAGAACCGGAAGAGGTTGTCTAAGCTGCATAATGAAAATAAAAGCTGTTGCCAACAGAGAAATCTGTGGCAGCAGCTTTTTGCTATACTTAAATCACATTCTTATCAGATAGAATCGGAATCAGGAACGCTGATAAGCGCATAACCCGTTTTCGAACTGCAGGCGGTCGATCAATTCCAGAGAACCGCCGTTTCTACGATACAGTTCTATGGTGCCGACAGCATCTCCGCCTTCCCAGAGGGGTTCGGGGGATACCTTCCCGTCAGGACTTTCATAGAGCAAAGGCATCATCTGTTCCTTACCACAGCTGCCGGAGATCCGGATCACGGAAGTGCGGTTCTGAGCTTTGAAATGCCAGATAAAACGTTTGTTGGTCTCTTTCACTTTCCATTTGCAGCGGGACAGGGTAAGAGGCTTGCCAAAATGATATTCGAAATCTTCCCCGGTGTAGGTCAGCTGCATCAGGATACGACGACGCATGGGGAAAAACAGGAACTTCGGGCAACAGCCGTCAATAGCCAGAGCGGAATGCTTCAGCTCCCGTCCGGTCTTCTCACTGATCAGGTGTCCGGAAGCAAACTGCAGCCAGGGCCGGTTATAACTGCGGCCCCAATGCTTGTCCGCATAACCGTAGGAGGTCTCCGGGGATACTTCATAGGTGACGCCGTCCCAGATGACAGTTCCGCGGAAAAAGGTGCGGATCCCTTCGCCGTGCCAGAAGCTCTCCAACGCATGTACCGCTGTGAAAAAGGCATTGGCAATGTAACCGGTGTGGCAGGCCACTGCCTTATGGACTTCCAGATCCCAGACAAAATCTCCCGCATCGGTCATCAGGGAACGATGCCTTGCAATCTCTTCGGAAATTGTAATGGCGCCGCTAATCCGGTTCTCACTGTAGACACAGTCTTCGAACTGCATGTAAAAAGGATCCTGAGCAACCTGAAGAGAGGTCAGCGGATAGTAGGCCTGTAATTGCAGACCATCATCGCCATCCTTCGGAAAAGTTCCGGCTTTGATGCAGAGGTAGGAGGGCTTCATGCCGTGACGTTTGTAGTAGGGGTGCTGGGCCAAAATGGGCTGTGTGGTTCCGAGAGCCGGGTTCAGGATACTGTATTCCACAAAAAAAGTGCGGGTCTCCTGCGTCGTGGAACAAACGCCCTGGAAGGAATGCCACCAGCGCATGTAGCCACGTTTTGCATCGGAACCCCGCAACATATATGCATTTCTTTTCAGATCAGATAAATTCATGGATCAAAGACTCCCCCCGCTTTTGTACCCCTCAAAACAACATTTCGTAGATAATATGTATATTATAGTACTATATGTTGTGAATGACAAGAGTGTCGGAAGAATCTTAAGAATTATTTAGATATTTTCTTTGATGCGGATATCTACTGCCACATAATTGTATTCTTTTTCCGGATTCTCCCCGGTGGTCAGATAGGCAAACAGCAGGGAAAGAGGCTTGCTGCCCTGGATCTTCGGCTGTTGGCAGATGGTAGCGGCAATAGTGTCATTTTCCAGCATCTGACGGGTGGTGGGTACCAGATCGAAGGCGATGATCCGGATGGCGTCCTTCTTATTAAGGGCCTCCACACTGCGGCAGCCGCCATAGACACCGCCGGCGGCAAAGAATAATGCATTGATCTCGGGATGCTCTGACAGAAGAGCGGTTGTCTTCTCATAGCTTTCCACTTCGTCATCGTGGATCTCCACCGTATCCACAATATGAATGCGGTCGGCATAGGGATCCAGTGTTTTCAGGAATCCGGCGATACGTTCCGTATGACAGAGAATATGGGAGGAACCGGTGACGATCCCCACGTTGACGGTGCCGGAAGTCATCAACTGCAGAAGGCCTGCGGCCGTGGCCCCGCTGCGGGTGTAGTTGCTGCCCACATAGGCAATGCGCTTCGTGTTTTCTATATCGGTATTCAGCGTGACCACAGGAATCCCCTGCTCGTATAAGGCGTTGATGCAGCTGCGGATCCTCTCATCGTTGTAAGGTGTCATGGCAATGCCATTCACTTCTTCTGCAAGAAGCTCTTTGACAGCCTGCAACTGCGTCTCCACACCGAAGGAAATCTGTTTGGTGATCACGGTACAGTTGTAGCCTGCCAGTTCTTCCGCTTTTTCATCGATTCCGGCCAGGACATCCTGAAAGAAGGGATTCCCGGTGGAAAACAGAATGACACCCAGTTTCAGCCGCTTTTTCTGCGCCGCCAGAACAAGACCGGCGCGGTTGGGCTTATAGTCCAGTTCCTTTGCAATTTTTCGGATCTTTTCGGCGGTCTCCGGGTTCACTGCGCCGCGGTCGTTTAAGACGCGATCCACAGTGCCGCGGGATACTCCGGCCAATGCTGCAATTTCCTTGATAGTCGCCATATAGTTTTCTCCTGTATCTGGTTATAAAGGTATCATATTTCCGGCGGAAAGTCAACGAAAGTGCGGGATTTGTCCGAGCACGCAAAACGGATGGAACCTGGTGGGGAATCATCTTCACTTTTTTGCGAAAAATACTGAAAATATAAAAACTTCTACTTGAAAAACTTTCTCACAACAGTTATGATATGAATGTAGCGTGCACGAGCACATACGAGACAAACAAAATGGGTTGAGCAAACACTATGGGAGGAAGATTCATGTTATACATTGGAATCGATCTGGGCACTTCGGCAGTAAAACTGCTTTTAATGGACAGTGAGGGGAACATCCGGAATATTGTATCCCGGGAATACCCCTTGTATTTCCCACATCCCGGCTGGTCGGAGCAGAAGCCGGAGGACTGGTATGAACAGACCATGGAAGGCATCCGGGAACTTTTGAAGGACGCGGACAAGAGCCAGGTGGCAGGCATCAGCTTCGGCGGACAGATGCACGGATTGGTCATTCTGGATGAGAAAGATCAGGTGATCCGCCCGGCGATCCTTTGGAACGATGGCAGAACCACGGAGGAGTGCGATTATCTGAATAACGTGATTGGCAAGGAGAAGCTGTCCGGGTATACCGCAAATATTTCCTTTACCGGATTTACCGCACCGAAGATCCTCTGGGTGAAAAAGAACGAGCCGGAGAATTTCGCAAGGATCAAAAAGATCATGCTTCCGAAGGATTATATAGCCTATCGCCTGACCGGGGTACACTGCACGGATGTATCGGATGCTTCCGGTATGCTTCTGTTCGATGTGAAGAACCGCTGCTGGTCGAAGGAAATGTGTGAGATCTGCGGCGTGACCGAAGACCAGCTGGCCACCTGCTATGAAAGCTATGAAAAGGTGGGCTGCGTATTGCCGGAAGTGGCAGAGAAACTGGGGCTGCCCGCAAACGTAGTGGTAGCGGCAGGAGCCGGAGACAATGCGGCAGCAGCGGTAGGTACCGGAACTGTGGGAGATAATATGTGCAATATTTCCCTGGGTACCAGCGGAACGATCTTTATTTCCTCCAATCATTTCGGAGTGGATCAGAACAATGCGCTGCATTCTTTTGCACATGCAGATGGTCATTACCACCTCATGGGCTGCATGCTGAGCGCTGCTTCCTGTAATAAATGGTGGATGGACGAGATTATCGGAACGAAGGATTATGCCGCAGAACAGGCGCAGATCGGGAAGCTGGGAGAGAATCATGTTTACTTCCTGCCGTATCTTATGGGTGAGCGTTCTCCCCATAATGACCCTAATGCCAGAGGTACTTTCATCGGCATGACCATGGATACCACCAGAGCGGATATGACACAGGCGGTACTGGAAGGTGTGGCATTTGCCCTGAGAGATTCTCTGGAAGTGGCAAAATCTCTGGGAATCCATCTGGAGCGGACCAAGATCTGTGGCGGTGGAGCCAAGAGCCCGCTGTGGAAGAAGATGATCGCCAATATTCTGAATTTGAAAGTGGATGTGATCGAGAGCGAAGAAGGACCGGCTATGGGCGGTGCCATGCTGGCAGCGGTAGCCTGCGGCGAGTACGCAAGCGTGGAAGAGATCGCGGAGAAATTCGTAAAAGTCACCGGAACGGTGGAACCGGATCCGGAACTGGTGGCAAAATACGAAGAACGTTATCAGAAGTTCCGTCAGATCTATCCGGCATGCAAGCCGTTATTTGAGATCATTAAATAACACCGTAGAAAAATCAAACAACAGCATAATAAAATGAACCTCGTAATTTTAAGTTTGAGCTATAATAGAGAAAGGCTGGTAAAGTAAAATGCAAATTTTATCTGTAAAAGATCCTGCATTTCGGAAATATGGCAGGGTGATCACCAATGTGGATTTCACGGAACTGGTGGAGGAGATGAAGAGGACTCCGGTTCCCGAGGGCGTGGTATATGAACCCGGAATCAATGCACTGGAAGCACTGCCTGTGAAAAAAGAACTGGAGACCATTACATACGGTGAGATGCCCGTACAGATCGGTTATTGCAACGGTCACAATTCAAAGCTTAATGCAGTGGAATATCACAGAAGTTCCGAGATCAATGTAGCGGCAACGGATGCCATCCTGATCCTCGGACAGTTAGCGGATGTGGCAGAGGATTTTACATACGATACTTCTAAGATGGAAGCATTTCTGGTACCCGCCGGAACCGGTGTGGAAGTGTTCGCTACCTCTCTGCATTACGCACCCTGCGGTGTGGACGGACAGGGCTTTCAGGTGGCAATCGTATTGCCCCAGGGAACCAATTATCCGTTAGAAGGAGCACATCAGAAGGTGGAGCAGGGTAAGGCACCCAATGAGGATGCACTGCTTGCCGCTACGAACAAATGGCTCATCGGCCATGCCGAGGGCGGACTTCCCGAGGGAAGCTTTATCGGACTTGTTGGAGAGAATCTGAACGTCTGATCTAAAGACAGACGACAAGGAGATAGAAAAAGAGAAAAGAACCAAAAAGGAATCACAGGAGGATTATAACATGAGTAATTTACCCGAAGTAAAAATTGGCGTTGTGGCTGTCAGCCGTGACTGTTTCCCCGAGAGCCTTTCCGTGAACCGCAGAAAAGCTCTGATGCAGGCGTATACCGAGAAGTACGGCACCGACAGTGTCTATGAGTGTCCTGTATGTATCGTAGAGAGCGAGATCCATATGGTACAGGCTCTGGAAGACATCAAGAAGGCAGGCTGCAATGCACTGTGCGTATACCTGGGCAACTTCGGTCCCGAGATCTCCGAGACCTTACTGGCAAAGCATTTCGATGGACCTGCCATGTTCATCGCAGCAGCAGAAGAGACCCAGAACGATCTGGTAGGCGGCAGAGGAGATGCTTACTGCGGTATGCTGAATGCCAGCTACAACTTAAAGCTTCGTAATATTAAGGCTTACATTCCCGAGAACCCTGTAGGAACCGCTGCAGAGTGTGCAGACATGCTGCATGAGTTTATCCCCATTGCAAGAGCTATCGTAGGACTGAGCGATCTGAAGATCATTTCCTTCGGCCCCAGACCTTTGAACTTCTTAGCTTGTAATGCACCTATCAAGCAGCTGTACAATCTGGGTGTGGAGATCGAGGAGAACTCCGAACTAGACCTGTTCGAAGCCTTCAAGAAGCATGACGGAGACGAGAGAATTCCCGCCAAGGTAAAGGAAATGGAGGCAGAGCTGGGCGCAGGTAACCACAAGCCCGAAGTACTGCCGAAGCTGGCACAGTATGAACTGACCCTGCTTGACTGGATCGAAGCTCACAAGGGGTATCGTAAGTATGTTGCCATTGCCGGAAAATGCTGGCCTGCATTCCAGACTCAGTTTGGTTTCGTGCCCTGCTATGTGAACAGCCGTCTTACCGGTATGGGTATCCCCGTATCCTGTGAAGTAGATATCTACGGCTGCTTAAGTGAGTTCATCGGAACCTGCGTCAGCGCAGATACCGTAACGCTGCTGGATATCAACAATACCGTTCCTGATGATATGTACGAAGAGTCCATTCAGGGCAAATTCAACTATACCCACAATGATACCTTCATGGGCTTCCATTGCGGCAACACCAACTCCAAGAAGCTGACCTCCTGCGACATGAAGTACCAGATGATCATGGCAAGAACCCTTCCCGAAGAGGTAACCCAGGGTACTCTGGAAGGAGATATTCTCCCCGGAGACATCACCTTCTACCGCTTGCAGTCTACCGCAGACAACAAGCTGCGCGCATACATTGCACAGGGTGAAGTACTTCCCGTAGCGACCAGATCCTTCGGCGGTATCGGTATCTTCGCTATCCCCGAGATGGGACGTTTCTATCGTCACGTACTGATCGAGAAGAACTTCCCTCACCACGGTGCCGTTGCCTTCGGACATTTCGGCAAGGCTCTGTACGAAGTATTCAAGTACATCGGCGTACCCGTAGAGGATCTGAACTTCAACCAGCCGAAGGGAATGCTGTATCCGACCGAGAATCCTTTCGCATAAGAAGCCATTACATAAGAATTACATAAGAAAATACACAGGAACACACATAATAAAAGCCTCTGTCGACTTGTCCGGCGGAGGCTTTTTTATGTTTCGGAATGCTTTTGCCTTTTCAACAGAATCCGACCTGCAAGCTCCAGCAAAAAAGGAATGATACACAGGATCACCCCTGTCGGTATGATAAAGGAGAGCTTGCTTTCCACATGATCCGGGGACACAATGACTTCCGGATTTTCCGGGGAATAATAGATGTCGATTTCATACCCCACGGAATGGTAAATATTTGCTTTTTTAATGATGGTTTCATATGTCTGCCCATTCACAACATAAGACAGAGACACATCCCGTTCATCACAGAGGTTGCCATCATTATCCAGCACTTCATATTCCCGGACATCGGTAATCTGTGCAGTGGTTTGCGAATAGGTCTGCTGTATCTCTTTATAATCCACCCATTTCCTGCAACCGCCGATCACCATTGTCAGCCCGATGAACCAGAAGATAGAGGCAAAAATGAGAAAGCTGCGCCATTTTTCTCCCCCGATTTTAATTACAAAATAGAGAAATACTGCAATGATAATTGCGTAAAAATAAATATTCATACAAAACTCCTTTTTTTAATTCTAAACGACGCGGGTAAATTGCGTCATCCAATAAATGTAAAAGATAAGTAAATATGGATTTTTACACGATTCTTACACAGGGTTTACGACTACTTGATAGTAACGAAGTAAGGCAGCAGATAAAATAAAAATCTGTTTCTACATGCTGGTAGCACTATGGGCATTGAATACTGCAATAGACCGGAGCACAAGGAGAAAATAGCTGTGAGACATTTCATTTCAAAGCACACACCGATGGAGGATTACAATAACATTTTAAGCCAGGTAAAAGACAGGATTGAAAATGAAGATGAAATGATTATAATGCAGAGCACCCATAGGGAAAATCTGAAGACGAACCGGATTTACTGCAATCTCATCAGAGCAATCAAACTGTTTTTATTGTTGTCGTTTTTGCTGATGACAGCGTCTGTCGGTATTTTGCTTGTTGCCAAAAAGCAGGGGGATTCTATGTCATTAAAACACGCAGGAGAGGTTTATGTTTTAACTGCGGTCGGCATGTTTGCACTGGCGGCAATCCTGGCAATTATCGCAGCAATGATGGAGACGGACAATGACAATAAGAATAAAAAAGTGGCACAGACCTGCCGGCGAAGGACAGTGGTGTTGCAAAACGGAAATGTTGCCGTTATTTATAAAAGAACGGGATATGGCAGACAGTTGAGGCGCTTCGATACGATTTTGGCAAGAGAAAAAGAAGCGGATATGGTGGAAGTCCCCTTTTTTTATATGTATGTTGTGGAAAAAGTATATTCCCTGAAAAGAAAAGAGGGAAAACTGATCGCAAAAACCGGGGGGACAGAATACCTGTTAAGAGATCCACATGGCTGTGAATGGAACGAGGACGGGCGTGACAATACGTTTTATTTTAAATATTATATTGGGAAAAAACGCAATCTGATGGAATGGCCGGAACGCCTGGCAAAGATAGAAGACTTAGAATTGGCACTGTCGATGGTAACAAAAACAGTATAGCAAAAAATGATAAAATCTGCAAAAAACATATTGCAATTTTGAAACGCTGCGTATATACTCTCAACGATAGAAATAAAGAGCTATGGAAGCAACCGGAAAACCTTGATAAATACCGTAGCTACAAAATTCAGAGAGGATATTATCATGACAAAGGATCTGACAAAAGGCAGCCCCATGAAACTTATCATCAGCTTTGCTGTGCCGTTATTATTCGGATTTTTATTCCAGCAGTTCTATAATTTGGTAGATACCATGATCGTAGGACGGTTTCTTGGTGTGGATGATCTGGCAGCAGTAGGCTCTACCGGCTCAATCAACTTCCTGGTCATCGGTTTCTGCATGGGTGTCTGCAACGGATTTGCCATCCCCGTATCTCATAAATTCGGTGCCGGAGATTATGTGGGCATGCGTAAATACGTGGCTAACTGCGCCTGGCTGGGGCTGGCTTTTTCCGTGGTTATGACGGTGATAACGGCAATTCTGTGCCGGGACATTCTGGTATGGATGAAGACCCCTTCGAATATTATTGATGGGGCTTATGATTATATTTTTATTATTTTCATTGGTATTCCTACTGTGTATCTGTATAATATCGTGGCAGGTGTGATCCGCGCCACCGGCGACAGCAAGACTCCTGTGGTATTTCTGGTATTATCTTCCATTATTAACATTGTGCTGGATCTGTATTTTATCATATCCCTACACATGGGCGTGGCGGGGGCAGCCTGGGCAACGGTGATCTCCCAGGGAGTCTCCGGTGTGGCATGTCTGGTCTATATGGTGAAAAAATTCGAGATCCTGCGGATCCGCAGGGAAGAATGGAAAGTGGACGGGCATATGATGATGGTGCTGTGCGGCATGGGAGTTCCTATGGGACTGCAGTATTCCATTACCGCCATTGGCAGCGTAATCTTACAGACTGCAGCCAACACCTTAGGTTCTGCGGCAGTTGCGGCCATGACCGCAGGCGGCAAGATCGGTAACTTCTTAGCCTGTCCTTTTGACGCCATGGGTTCCACCATGGCAACCTATGGCGGACAGAACGTGGGAGCCGGCAAACTGGATCGTCTTGGCAAAGGCCTTAAATCCTGTATACTGTTGGGGGTAGGATATTCTGTGATCGCATTTCTGATCGCTGTATTTTTCGGCGGTCCGCTGGCGCAGCTGTTCGTGGACGGCGGCGAGGCAGAGATCATCGCCAACGTGCGTGCTTTCCTGTTATGGAATACGGCATTCTACATTCCGCTTGCACTGGTGAACATTGTCCGTTTCCTGATCCAGGGTATGGGTTTCCCGAAATTCGCCATTTTAGCAGGTGTCTTCGAAATGATCGCCAGATCCCTGGCAGGTTTTGGATTGGTGCCCGTGATCGGCTTTACCGGGGTATGCCTGGGCAGCCCCATTGCCTGGATCATGGCGGATGCATTCCTTATTCCGGCTTATTTCCATGTGAGTAAGGTGCTGCAAAAGAGGATGGCGCCGCAAACGGATGCCCCACAGGCAGTTTGACAACACGACGATCGTAAGTCACCAGACCATTGACTTCTTCTTCCACATCGGAGAGCTGCGTGTATACCGCACCGCTCAAGCCTTTTGAGGTCAAAGGAAATAATTGTCTGGAAAATAACTGCTTTAGGGCGGCAGCCATCTCCTCCGGGGTGTCATATTTCTGATATCCGTAGACCCGGTCCACGCTGGAATGCCCCTCAATGTGGCAGGCGTAGCCACCATATTCCGAGATAACGAAAGCCCTTTTTCCATCCAATTTTACCTGTAACGGACGGAAGTAGTTATGAATACTGCGGAAATCCCCGCCTTTCTGGTCGAACCAGCCGCTGGCATGGTCTACCGGACGGGTGGGGTCTTTTTTTGCCACCATTTTCGCAATACGGGCAGCATCGAACTGTCCCCAGCCTTCGTTGAAGGGCACCCATACGGCGATGGAAGGGACGTTGTACAGGTGATCTATGGTGTCTAGACATTCCTGCTCCCAGCTTTTTCGGCCTTCTTCCGAACCACGGGAGAACAGTTCGTAATGATTGTCCTTCGTGTGGGCGGACATGTGGGGGAACAGGGTGGGCATATAGCATACCCAGGGCATATGATAGGTAGAGCCGCCGCTGACCATATCCTGCCATACGATCATTCCCAGACGATCGCAGTGATAATACCAGCGCAGAGACTCGATCTTAATATGTTTCCGGAGCATATTGAAACCCAGTCCTTTTGCGAGGCTGATATCATAGACAAAGGCCTCATCGCAGGGAGCAGTCATCAGCCCATCGGACCAGTAGCCCTGATCCAGGATCCCGTGGAGAAAATAGGGCTTGTGATTCAGACAAAAACGCAAAATTCCCTTGGAATCCTTTTCAACGGAGAAACATCGCATGGCAAAATAGCCATCCACGGTATCCTCATCGGCGTTCAGGGTAAAAAGATACAGCCAGGGGTGTTCCGGACTCCAGGACTTGAAATTCACAGGCTCCGGTACATCCGCGGGAGCCACAGCAGAATAGGTGATACTGGCGGGAAAAGAAAGAACTACCGTGGTATGCGTGAGCCCAAAGGAATCCTGTTGCTCAGAAATTTTACGTACACGCATCCGCATGAGTGAACCGGTATTTCCTTGCGCGAGGGTTCCGTCGCAGGAGGGGGCACTTACCCGGAATTCCAGATGGTTGAACGGCTTCGGAGAACACAGGACGAAGGTTACGGAAGCCTTGTTGTACTCCGGGGTGATCTTATAATTGATCACATAGTTTTCCGGAACCCATTCGTACCAGACACTCTGCCAGATGCCGCTCTGGGCGGTGTAGAACATGCCACCGCGGTTCAGGGTCTGCTTTCCCCTAGTGGCGTAACCGGTGTCGGTCAGATCCCGGACTTTTACATAGAGAGATACCGGATCTGCGTTTACATATTCTGTGATGTCTAAGGAAAAAGGAAGGTAGCCCCCGCTGTGAGTGCCAAGCTGCTTTGTGCCGAGGAAAACGGCTGCCTCCTGATCTACCGCGTCAAAATGCAGAATGCAGCGCATATTTTCCTCTTTTTGGGAAAGCTCTTCCGTGGTAAAAGAGAGTTCCCGGTGGTACCACAGGTACTCCGTGGGCTCCAGACGTCTGTGAACTCCGGAAAGCAGGGCTTCCGGAGAAAAAGGCACCCGGATGGAACCCTGAGCGGTAAAATACGCAGGATCCTCCGAAGAACTGCTCCCATCTGCGGGCACAAAAGCATATTCCCAGAGACCGTTCAGCATATGGTAATCCGTTCGTTTCATTTGCGGACGGGGATATTCCGACAGGATATCATCATAGGAACCGGATCGCACCAGTGATTCCCCCCAGGGAGTATAGAGGGGATGCAGGGTATCCTCCGGGTGTGCCTGATTCAGATTCGCAGCAGCATCTTTTAAGTTCATGCGAAAACCTTCTTTCCTAAAATAGATTATTTATAGTATACTACATTTGGAAAGCATAGCACATGAAAAAATGATACGATTCTTTGAGAAAAAAGTTCGTATAAGCTATGCGTAAATTCTAAAAAGAGGTAGTACAGATGAATATATTGACTGTTGATAATATTACCAAAAGTTATGGAGTACGCAAGATTTTTGACGGAGCCTCCTTTTTCCTGCAGGAAGGGGAAAAGGCCGGAATCATTGGTATTAACGGAACCGGAAAATCAACTTTGTTAAAAATGATTGCCGGGCTGGAGGAGGCCGATGACGGTACCGTGATCAAGGCAAATCACTGCCTGGTGCGTTATCTGCCCCAGAATCCGGAGTTTGCTCCGGAGGAGACGGTGCTGGAGGCAGTGCTGCGTGGCAATCGTGTGGAGGAAAACGCCGGAACCATCGAGGCGGATGCCAAAAGCATGCTGACGAAGCTGGGGGTTACGGAATTTGACCAGCCCTGCGGGCAACTGTCCGGCGGACAGCGCAAGCGTCTGGCACTGGTATCAGTGCTTTTGTCTCCCGCAGAGATCTTATTATTGGACGAGCCTACCAACCATCTGGACAATTCCATGTCTGACTGGCTGGAGGATCAGTTGCGCCGCCGCAAAGGCGCCATGATCATGGTTACGCATGATCGTTATTTTCTGGACAGCGTTACCGACCGGATCCTGGAATTGGACAAGGGGAAGATCTATTCTTATGATGCTAACTATTCCGGCTATCTGGAACTGAAAATGCAACGGGAGGAGATGGCACAGGCCAGTGAGAAAAAGCGCCTGAATATCCTACGCAATGAGCTTGCCTGGGTACAGCGGGGCGCCAGAGCCCGCTCTACGAAGCAGAAGGCCAGATTGCAGCGTTTTGAGGAATTGAAAAATGTGAAGGGACCCGTGACGGACGGCAAAGTGGAACTGACTTCCGCAGCATCCAGACTGGGCCGTACCACAGTAGAGATCGAGAATGTATCCAAAAGCTATGGCGATAAAGTGTTGATCCGTGATTTTACCTATCTGTTCGGCAAGGACGACCGGGTGGGATTTATCGGCCCTAACGGCAGTGGTAAGACCACGCTGATGAAAATGATCCTGGGTGAAGTGGCTCCGGACAGCGGACATATTGAGATCGGGCAGACCGTGAAGCTGGGATATTATGTCCAGGAGATCGACGACACCATGATGCATCCGGAGCAGAGAGTCATTGATTATATCCGGGATGTGGCAGAATATATCACCACGGAGGATGGACAGATCACGGCAGCGAGAATGCTGGAGCGGTTCCTGTTTTCCGGGGAAGACCAGTACGGACAGCTGGGAAAACTGTCCGGCGGAGAGCGGCGCAGACTGCAATTATGCAAGGTACTGATGGGGGCACCCAATGTCCTGATTCTCGATGAGCCTACCAACGATCTGGATATTGCCACCCTGCAGGTACTGGAGGATTATCTGGACACGTTCCCAGGCATCGTCATCGTCGTGTCCCATGACCGGTATTTTCTGGATCGTGTGGTCCGCAGGATCTTCGCCCTGGAGGATACCCGCATGGTGCAGTACGAAGGCGGCTACACGGATTATGCCAACCGGAAAGCAGCGGAAGGAGCTGTCGAGAGCACAGGAGCAGCAACGTCACAGGCGAAGAACTCAGAAGAGGAAAACACTGCTAAAAACTGGAAGAGCGGACAGAAACGCAAATTAAAATTCACCTATCAGGAACAGAAAGATTATGAATCCATTGAGGGGGAAATGGCGGCGTTAGAGGAAAAAATAGCAGCGCTGGAAGCAGATTTTTCAAAATATGCCAGTGATTTCGTAAAGCTGAATGAACTGACCAAAGAAAAAGAAGCTGCGGAACAGCAGCTGGAAGAGAAAATGGAACGCTGGATGTATCTGGAAGATCTGGCGGCCCGGATCGAACGGGGAGAAGAAAACTGACAGTCCGCAGAACGGAATGTCAGTCTTCGGTGTCATCGGTAACCGCGGCAACAGATCCGGCTACGGAAGATACGACAGCAATTACGACTGCCAAAAGGATAATTAAAAGCCCACCGGCCAAAAGTAAAAACATAAGGCACACTCCTTTTTGTTAGAATTAAGGTTATTATACCATTTTCCCAATAAAATACAATAAAAACCCTCTTAAGGTGGAAAATATTAACAAAATGAGGTATAATAGAGCGTATCAATAAGTGATCTTGTGAGGAATACTTATGGCGTATCAGAGAGCAAAAGAAGAAGTAGTGGAGGTATCCCCTCAGACTACGGATGCCGGAAAAGAAGAACTTTATCTGTATTCCCTCCGGAAAATGGCGGAGGACAATGTAGAGAAGAATCGGGCAGGACTGACGAATCTGCACAATATGAAGTCTTTTTTCTATCTGTGTGGGGAAATGATCAAGGCAGAGCCGGATAAAAAATATGGCGTTGTGCTGATGGATATTGTGCAGTTTAAGGCAGTGAATGAGTTCTGTAGCAGAGATGAGGGAGACCGGCTGCTTAAATTTATTGCGGATTGTTTTCAAGAATATGAGGATCAGCGTCCTGACACGTATTCCTGCCATATCCGTGCGGATATTTTCTGCCTGTGCACCAGCTACGGGGAAATAGAAGAACTGGAAATCATCGTCAACGACATCAAGAAAAGGATCGATGAGTTTCCTTTTGCCTATAAAGTACAGCCTTCCTTCGGAATCGGTATTTCGCCGGAGAGAGAGCCGGCGATCAGCTATCTGAAGGATTGCGCCACCATGGCCATGAACAGCATTAAGGGAAAAGTATACCAGACCTATGCCATTTTCGACGAAAAGATGCGCAGACAGCTGATGCGGGAGCGTCAGGTGGAAAATGACATTGTGGGAGCCCTGGAGAACGGGGAACTGGTGCTGTATGTACAGCCGAAGGTGGATATGAGCACCGGACGGATCATCGGCGGCGAAGCTCTGGTCCGCTGGCAGCATCCGGAAAAGGGACTGGTGCCTCCGGGAGAGTTCATTCCCGTGCTGGAGAAGAACGGTTTTGTCATCAATGTGGACGAGTACATCTGGGAAAAAGTATTTGCTTATCTGGGAAAATTGAAAGAAGAAGGCAGGGAACTGGTGCCTATCTCCATTAACGTCTCCAGATTGCATGCCTATGACGCAAAACTGGCAGAGAATCTGATCCGGCTTCGGGAGAAATACGATATCCCTGCAGAGTATGTTCCGTTGGAATTGACGGAAAGCGCTTTCCTCGAGGATGAGGAAGGCATGTACCAGCGGATGGAGAATCTGCGCTCCCAGGGATTCTTGGTGTCCATGGACGATTTCGGAACGGGATATTCCACCATGAATATGTTGAAGAACCAGACGCTGGATGAGATCAAGATCGACAGGGAATTTATCCGGGATCTGGAGAAGGACAAGAGCCGGATCATTATCCGCAATACCATTGCCATGTTGCAGCAGCTGGGAGTACATATTGTTATCGAAGGTGTGGAGACGGAGGAACAGAAGGACTTCCTGCTAGGCTGTAATTGTACGGATGTACAGGGCTTTTTATTCTACCGCCCGATGCCGGTGGAAGAGTTCGATAAGCTGCTTAGGCAACAGGAAAGTGAGCCGGATATGGCAAAATAGACAACGACAAAATAGACAAATGCGCAGACCGCATTCTTACGGGATTTTTTGGAAAAGACCGGACAGAATGCGGTTTTTCTTTGGCCATTCTTCCGAAAATGAGAAAATAGCTCCCGGGGCGTTGACAGATGCTGCCGGATGGAGTAATCTGCATATTACCCGACAGGTCAGTCGAGGTCAAAATTCTAAATATCAGGTCATATTCGACCACGAATCACATATTGTATTAATTAGTGCGAAATGGATGATTTCAGAAAAACAAAAGGAGGATGTATGGAGGAAAAAGGGACCAAAAGGGAAGAATCCGCCTCTGATGCAGAATTACAGAGGCTGGTAGAAGATTTTATCACACAGAAGCAGGTGCTTCTGATCCAGGTGAAAAAGGGGGTTCTGGGAAAAGAGGAGTTTTTGAAGGAAGCGGGAAAACATATTGATCAGTATTATCATTTTCCGGAGAGGAAAAGGAAAAGCCTGTTAAAAGCATTTGAACAGTATATTTTCGGGTATTCCAGGCTGTCACCGTTAATGGATGACAAAAGTATTTCGGATATCCGGGTGGTAAGTCATGACTGCATCCGGATCAAAAGGGAAGGAAAACGTATGGATGCCGGAATTTCCTTTGCTTCGGAGAAGGAATACCGGCAGTTTATCGACTATGTAGCTACCAGAAATCAGGTGAACATCTCCAATCTGAATGCTATTCAACGGTTTACGGATACTGAAAGTCATCCGGATTTTATTTTCCGGTTTACGTTATCCATGCCCATTGTCAATACCTACAGCGAACCTTATCTGTGTATCCGTAAGGTTCCCAAGAATTTTCCCATGATGAGGGAACTGGTGGAGAAGGAGATGATGGACCGGAGTACGGCAGAACTGCTGGTGCAGCGGTTCCGGCAGGGATCCACACTGATCTGTGGAGGAAATTCTTCCGGTAAGACGACTTTGCTGAATGCACTGAAAGAAACGCTGCCGGATGATATGGCGATCCTGGTGGCACAGCAGGCGGACGAACTGACGACGCTGTTTCATCCGGATATGATGTTCCTGCATTCACTTCCGGGGACTTCGGAGAGCAGTGTAAGTTACGACTTAAAGCATATCAGCATAGCGGGACTGACCATGGATGTGGATTTTTTTATCATAGGAGAAGTGAAGGGCGGGGAGGCGTTATATCTGCTGAATGCGGCATATACGGGGCAGATCTGTGCGGCAACCGTACACGCCCCTTCGGCCGACAGGGCACCGGAGAAGATTGTGGATTATGCGATGTATGACAGCCGCTACTCCCGCAATGAATTAATGAAAATGATGGACTGCTTTCAGACTCTGGTGTTCATGGAACACTATCGGGTGAAGGAGATCTTTGCCTGTCAGGGATGGAATGCGGAGAAAGAGAATCTGGAATATGAGAGACTGTTTTGACCGTTACATGAGAGGAGAAACTTATGATCATATACGCATGGATCTTTTGTTTAATATTTACGGGCTTTCTGCTTCTGTTTGGAAAGATACGGTGTGTGGAGACGGCAAAACGCCTGCTGTCCCGGACGAAAGAAGAGATGGATCAGTCCGCCAGACTGCGGGTATTGGAGAACCGGCACAGGCTGCAGGAACTACAGCGTAAAAGCACGTGGATCAGCCGTGTGGAAGAATTCCTCTGCTATTGCGGAGTGAGGCGGAGATTTCCGGGATGTACTGCGGAAAAATGGATTGCCGGAAATCTTTTTGCTCTGGCGGCAATCTTTTCCCTGTTACAGGGCGTCAGCGGGAAATTCTGGATCGCGGCAGGCGGGACGATATTGTGCGGCGCTGCGGAGTATCTGCTTCTGAGCACTTTGCGGGCGGGAGAATTGCGGGCTGTTAATGAAAATCTCCTGAAATGCCTGAATTTTCTGGGAAATTACAGCCTGACAGCCGGTGAGATCACGCTGGTGCTGGGGCAGGTCAGCCGCTATGTGGAGGAACCGTTAAAGGGTGCGTTGGAGGAATGCGCTTATGAGGCACAGACCACGGGAGACAGTTCCCTGGCGCTTTTGTCCATGGCGGAGCGGATCGAGCATCCCAAGGTGAAGGAACTGGCCAGAAACCTGGAAGTCAGCATCCGGTATACGGCAGATCTGACGGCGCTGGTGGACAGCAGCAGGCGGTCTGCCAGAGAGTATCTGCGGATGGAAGAGGAACGGAAAGGGATGCTGCGGGAAGCAGGAATCAATATGGGATTACTGATGGCTATGTCGCTGTTTGCGCTGCTTACGGTGGATCGGCTGATCGATGTGTCGGTCTGGAAGATATTATTCGGGACGTTACCGGGGCATCTGGCCATAGGAGTATACGCACTGATCATTTTTTTGTTCATGCGAAAGCTGTACGGTTTTCATTGTTGAGCATGGGAGGGGACAGAAGATGAATTTTAGAGGTATCTGGATTTCGGAATTATTGGGAGCGATGTTTGGAGGAATCTTTGTATTTCGTATGGGAACGGGATCGGCGACGAAGACGGTATTGCATGCCTGCGAAGAGATCGCAGGCATGGTACGGGAAAATAGAGGCTATGAAAACTGGATCACCGGGACGGAAAAAAGATTAAGGAAGAACGGAGCGGAATATCATTATGGGAGAAAGATCACACCGGTAAAGTATCTGTGCGGACGTCTGTTACTGGCCTTCGCAGGGGCATTGACTATGGGAAGGATCGGCTGGGAATACGGGATACTTTCTGCGGCGGTTCTGTATTTTGTGCCGGAACTGCTGTTATTGTATCTGAACCGGATGGACAACCGGAAGATGCTGCCGGAGATAAAACTGATCTATCAGGCGCTGGAAGTGCAGATCCTTGCGGGAGTATATGTGACGGATGCGTTGACGGAGTGCTGTCAGAGCGTCCGGACACAGAGACTGCAGCAGGCTCTGATGGAACTGTCGGGAGATATTGTCATGCAGGCGGATCTGGTGACGGCTTTGTCTGACTTCCAGCAGAAGTTCGATAACCGGCAGATCGATGCGCTGTGCATTACGCTGATCCAGGCAGGAGAATCCGGACAGGCCGTGGATCTGTTAAAAGATATGGGAGAACAGTTAAAGGACATGGAGACTGCAGTATTGCAACAGCAGAAAAGTGCACTGGATCGCAGCATTACCTTCTACCAGCTGGGAATGCTGGGAACGGTGCTGGGGATCATTTTATATGCCTGCGTGGGATATATGTTCCGGGCAGTGGTGCATTTCTAACGTAACGAAACATAAGAACAGACAGAGAAAGGAAGAAAAGAATGAAAAAATTACAGAAGATCTGGGGAAAAGTAAAAGAGCATGCCATGCGTCGGGAACCGGGGATCGACGGAATCCTGGTGACGGTTGGATTATGTATTATCGCACTGCTGTTGTGTGTGGTAATGAAAGACAGCCTGACAACCTTTATACAGACCATCGTGACGGCAATGCAAACCAAGGCGGCAGATATCCTGACAGGGGTATAGGACAGAGGGGACAGGATGGACGGAAGAAAAAAAGAAACCGGGAATATCGGAGAACTCCTGACAATGGGACTGTGCGTACTGGCACTTACGGTAGTGATGTCCGGCTATCTGGAAAATGTGCAGCTGATCGGTAAAAAAGCAGCCGTAGGGCAGCTGGCCAGGGGATACCTTCTGAAAATGGAAACCGTAGGCTGTCTGGAGGAGCCGGACAGGGTGAGACTGACGGCGGAACTGGAAGCACTGGGGCTGACCCAGATAGATTATGAGGGAAGTACACTGGAGCCGGCAGGCTATGGGAATCGCATTACGCTCCAGATTCACGGAAAGTTAGGCGAACAATATGACATTTTGGAAAAACGGGTATCAACGGCCAAAAACTGAAAAAACGAGGATCGTGGGGAGCGGGGAGGAAGGACAGGCTTCCTGGGTGTTGGGACTGTTCTGGATTCTGTTTCTGGCGATTCTGTTATGCATGCAGTTACAGGTGGCATTGTACCGTGCATCCTCCATGTATCTGGAGGATGCGCTGGCCCTGTCCAATCTGGCTTCTGCCGTCATTGATATCCGGGAATACGGAAGAACACACAGAGTCCTGATCCCGGATCCGGAGCAGGCGTACGACAGGTACTGTTCTGCGGTAAAGGAGAATCTGGGACTGGATGACAATTATGAAGCGGCAAATCATAAGCTGATCTCCGGTCAGGTACAGATAGAAAAGTACATTATTTATAATGTGCGGGGGCAGAAAGTAAGCGTATGGGAACGAAACGGCGGAGGACAGATACAGGAATGGCAGGGAAGCCTTGGAGAAGTGAGAACACCTGCGGGGCAGCTCATTGAGGCCACCGGGGTATACAGCGAGATCACTTATCCGGTGGAAGGCTTTCTGGGGGTTACGGTGACTGCCGGGAAAAGCAAACTGGTAGATGTAGTCAGTGAAAACAATGAGGAGGAAATTCATGAAGAGACGGAAAGTAAGTCCGAAAGTGAAGAACAGTATCTGGAATGGCAGCATTCTGGCAGCATTTCTGGCAGCAATCGGGGTATTTGTATTCTTATTGCAGACAGAGAAAAAAGCGCTTGCAGAATATGAAAAAGAGCAGGTATGTGTGGTGACATCCGAGATTCCCAGAGGTGAAAAGATCACCGGGGAAACAGTGGACCGGTACGTTACCGTGGCGGAAATCGATAAGCGCATGGTGCCGGAGACTGCACTGAGAGACAGAGAGGCAGTGCTCGGAAGAATAGCGGTATATGAAATAGAGGAAGGTACCGTACTGACTGCCGGGATGTTGCGGGAGGAAGAAGAAATCACCGGGCAGATGAAGGAACCGGTGATCGCCGGTTTCCGGGCAGAAGACCTGTATCAGGTCGTGGGAGGCGTCCTGCGGGCCGGTGACAGGATCCATATCTATTGCGTGGATCCGGGTAAGGCAGAGAATGAGGAAGGCAACGAAAAGATTCTGTGGGAGAATGTGTGGGTGCAGCAGGTATTTGACCAGACCGGGACGGCAATCAGCGGAAAAGACAATGCAACACCGGCACAGAGAATCAATATCTATCTGGATAAAACGGAAGTGGACGGCTTCTACAGTGCATTGGCGCAGGGATCCCTGCGGGCTGTAAAAATCTGCGAATGAAATGAGAGCCGGTGAGGCGGGAGAATACAGATGACAGGAAAAAAACGTTACTTGGCGGCAAAGATGGGATTGCTGGTGCTGGGAATGGCAATGCTTCTCCCGGTACACGCGGAAGGGGCAGAGAAAAAAACGATTTATAACAGTCCCTATGTATCGTTCAGCCCGGATGGAAAAGCTTTTACGACCTGTGCCGGTGACCGGAATTATACCTGGTATGCGGAAAATGACAGTACTACGGTCTATACCGGTATCACGTCCTCTTTACGGGAGGTACAGATCGGAGAACATTATTATAAAATAGGAAGGTATAAATCGGTACCGATTGGATACTGGAAGGTGGTACACAGAGCCGGACAGTGTATTCATAAGGCATACCCGACAAAAGACTGGCATGGAGTTTGGTTCGGAAGAAAAAATTGTCTAAGCTACTATTATTCTGGGTGGAAAGCATTCTGTGCAGATTGTGGGGAACCTCTGGAAGAGTCAAACATATATATGAGCAGAGAGGCAGCGGCTTCCATACAATATCTGGACCTGAACAATGGGGAGGAACCGGTAAGCTATTATTATTTATGCCCGTTTTGCAATAATCTGGAGCAGGGAGTAAGCTTCTCGACGCACTGGTGTAAGGATATCTCCTGGAATCAGTACAGAATACTATACGATCCCAATACGGAGACGGAATATAGCGGATACATGAATTACAGTTACCACATGTACAATAATGCGACCAAATATGAGGACAAAGCGGTAACGCCGGTAACACATTTAACAGAGAACAGCTATGCCAGAGAGGGATATGTGTTTGCCGGATGGAATACCAGAGCGGACGGTTCTGGTATTTCCTTTACGGATAAAGCGGAAATTTACAATCTTAGCAGTGTTGACTGGAGAGATCAGACCACATGGACGGCAGAGGATAATGGATCCATTATCCTGTATGCCCAGTGGAAGAGGTGTGAAAGTACACTGGTAATCGACGCAAATGGCGGAAAATACAATGGCCAAAATGCATATTCATTCACGGGACTATATGGCAGTGAATATGTGTTGCAAAAAGGCTTGATTGACAATCCCAGTGGTTATACCGTGACTTTTGAAACAAATGGTGGAACAAATGTAGGTGCTGTCACGGGAACCACACATTTCGCCGAATGGATGCAGATACAGCCTTTTTCCGGGCAGATAAAGGATGATGCCTATACGTTCATAGCTCCGGACGGAAATATAGATACATTAAAGGCAGTCTATCAGGCAGACCCAATCACACTGCCGGTCACCACCAGAACCGGCTGGTCGTTTAGCGGCTGGTATTATGATGCGGGATTTAAACAGCCTGCGGGGGGAGCCGGAGATCAGATCACACCGTCCAAAGACATGACACTGTATGCACAATGGGTCGATCTTAAGTTGCAGGCAACAGACAATTACACAGTAAACGACGGGAAAGGAGCGGTAGACTTATCCTGGTCGCAGTCGGATCAGAACAACAAGACCTATCTGGTATACCAGAAAAGAGAGGACGGAGCATGGATGAAGATCAACAGTGCCAATGATATCGGTAGTACGGCGGTCATTGATCGGGCCCATGCTTTTGACGGACAGGTACATCGATATACCGTGCCTCACACGGGACTCTATACCATAAATGCTCTGGGGGCGCAGGGACAGAGCTATGGATCTTATACCGGCGGCTATGGTGGCAGTGTGTCCGGAACCTTCTGGCTGCAGAAAGGAGAAGTACTGACCTATACCGTAGGCGGTCAGAATGGCTATAACGGCGGAGGACGGGCGTCGGAGTATGGCGGTGGCGGAGGAATGACATCGGTACTTTCCGACCGGAAAGGCATTCTGCTGATCGCCGGCGGCGGTGGTGGAGCCGCAGTGAGTGGGCCGGGCGGAGCCGGCGGAAGCATGGAAAGCGTAATATTGGGCCGCCAGACCGGCGAAGACGGCATGGCCGGTGGCGGGGCCGGATATTATGGAGGAACTGCCGGGGAGAAGATCGTACATCATCATACGAATACCTGCTATAAAGATGCCTCTTACGCTCCGGGGCTTGGAAACTGGGATTATATGGGCTATGGATATAGCTGCTATGGTGATACGGTAACGCCTACGGGATATAGCGGGCATACCAACGACGATTATGATTATTCATTTATTGTTGTGAGAGCAGGATGGAGCCGCAGATATTTCTCGGGGGATGATATTACAGGATATGGGGGAATTCCCACAAATGGAAATACCGCATTAAATTTATCCTATAACTGTACCGCATGGGGAAGTCTTGGCTGGTACATATGCGATCTGAACCGGTATGAAAACGATACTTCTTCCTATACGATACTGGATCAGAACGGAACAAAAATTGCGGAAGGTAACTTTAGCGATTATCCGCATACGGAATATTATCACTATTCAGATCATGTTGGAAACAGTAACTTTAACCAGAGCCTAAATATTGATCTGCCGGAAGGCACCACGCATGTATTTGTAACGTTGAAATTCCGTTTAACCGGAGGATCTGTCTGGGTGGGAGCCCACATTACGGATCTGAGCTTTAGCGGCGGCAGGACATTGGTGTGTGGATATCAGGAAGGGCAGGTAATCTCTTCCAGACCGGCCTACGGCGGCAGCAGCTACATAAGCCCATTGGCTTTGCGGTATGAAATGAATAATGGGGTGCGCAGCGGCTCGGGCTTCGGCAGTCTGCGTTCCGAAGCCATCGGATATCAGGAAGGCCTGAGCCTTGCGGGAGTTATCGCAACGGATTTCGCAGCGCCGGAGAAAATAGCGGATCAGGTCATAAGAGAGCCCTTAGACGGCAGAACGATCCGCGTCAGCTGGCAGGAACCGAAGGACAGGGGGACGGATTATTACCACAAAGTGGAATCTTATCTGACGGGAAGCACAGTCATGCTTTGTGAATCCAACATTACGAAAAATACACTGGTAAGCGGAGTAAAGGGATACTACTATCTGGTGGATGCAAACAGAACTTCATCCGTCACCGGTAATGCAGCTTATGTACGGGAACCTCAGGTAACTGTGGCAGTGGCTGATCCTGTTCAATATCTGCATATTGCAGCGGTGGATACAGCCGGGAATATCGGCGAGACGACGCACATTCGCATCGACGAAAAGGATGTCTTATGGAAATTATATACGAAACAGCTGACGGTGGATGCCTCCGTAGAAAACGTCTATCCGGCGGCAACGGATAAGGCCTGGTATGTGCGCGCAGACGGGAGCACACCGTTTACGTTACAAAATGAGGCATATATGGAGGGTACGGCAAGTCGGGAATACCAGCTTAACGAGACAATCTATGAAACGGTGGCAGCAGACGGCAGCCTGGCCAGAAATATCATCCGTACGCCATTGGCAGAAAGAACGGATACCTCAATCCGGACGGAGGCAGATAACCTGGCCTATGCGACCAACGGAATCACGGTGCTGCAGCAATATCCGTATTCCTATACGGTGAGATCCCGGCAGAACAAAGAACTCACCGGGGTACAGAAATTTGTGATCGACGGCAAATATTCCGGACAGCGGATACAGGTAATCCCGGTAGCCGGAGCCGGTGAGGGGGCGAAAAAGACTTATTCGGTGCATGCACAGGATGAACGTAACAAGATCACACTGATCGCCGACGGGGAGGCCCCGGTGATCCATGGTATGGAGATTCTGGAGAAGCAGGAGCTGATCGACCGCAGGGATGGAAGTGTTACGATCCGTGCAAGGGCGGAGGATAAGATCAGTGGAATACGGAAGTTCTGCATTGTGATCCGCAATACAGATAATGCGGTTTCCCAGACTTATACACCGGGGGAGGATGGAAGCATTACGATTAACATTACGAAGGATGACCCTATATTCAGCGGGGACTTTACGATATCCGGATATGCGGTGGACAACGTGGGGAATGAATGCAGCTGTAGTTACGGTACTACGGAATTTGCACTGGAAAGCAGTGTAGAACGCGTACTGGAACCCCGAGAACCTGTGTTTAAATGCGGAGAAAGCGGGATGCTTACGTTTACGACCTGGGGATATGCTGAACGGGTGGAAGTGATTTTCCCGGAATGCATGACTTCTCTGGATCCCTCACTGAACAGAGTGTATGACTATACGGAGACTCCCGGGTACAGGATCACGGAAGAACTGCCCTTTATGGTGCCGCTGTATACCCCGGAAAACCGGGAACTGGAGATTACGGTGCGGGCTTATAAAGGCGATAAGAAACTGGAAGACCATCCGACGATCAGCGTGATCGGGGTATCGGGTACGGTGCTGGATGAACTGCGCACCAGACTGCGTTAAGGAGGAAGCATGAGGATGGGGATGATATTGCCCGTTATGTTATGGGTGATCTTTTCAGGAGGTGTGATCTATGGCAGTATGCGCTGGCTATTGCGCCTGGTGGATGGGGAGAAAAGGGTATGGGTTCCCGGAAAGAAGAGGAATGTTCTCGGCAGTCTGTCCTTTGGAAATGCCATTATTATAACTGTGATCTGCGGAATGGAAGAGTCATTGGGAACTTTCGCGGGAGGAAACAGATATCTGCATCTGGGAGCCGAAGGATTATTACTCAGTCTTTTGGCCGGAGGGCTGTTGGCGGCGGCCTGCATGGATGAGAAGAACTGTTATGTGTATAATTATGTATGGTGGTGGTGCCTGCTGTGGACAGGAATCCTGCTGGGAGTGACCTATGGAGGAAATACAGTCGCCGGATCGTGGGGATATACCGTTCTCAACGGAGTACGGCAGGCGGCAGCAGTAGCAGTGTTCGTGGTTCTCCAGCAATTCCTGTTTGTAAGAATGTACGGGAGAGCAGACAGCCATGCATTTTCCGTATGCGCCCTGATAAGCTGCCGCTGGCGGGGAGAGCTGTTGTGGTTTCTGATGCATATGCTGCTGGCGGTAACTTTACTGGCGGTGGTGCAGCTGTGGAAGGGAAATGTGACCCGCAGAGGAAAACTGCGGACACCGAAGCCGTTTATTCCTTATATTATGATAACCTTCTGGGGAGAAATTGTGTGGATGCTCTGCCTACAGGGTGTATAACGCATATTTATGCATAAACAGTTGCACATTTTCCGAAAAGGTGCTATAGTAATCAACGTTTAAGGACGGCTGTCGTCCGTAGAAACAGACAGGAGGATAATATTATGAAAAAAGCAATCGCAATGTTACTTGCAACCGTAATGTGTACAGCAATGCTGACCGGCTGTGGCTCTGATTCCGCAGCTAACGAGAGTTCTCAGGCTTCTGAGAGCAGCGTGGCAGAGACTGTTGCAGCAACTACCGAAGCAGCTGCAACCACTGAGGCTGCTGACAAGACCGAGGGCGGCGTACTGGTATTCGGTACCAACGCAGAGTTCCCTCCCTTTGAGTACGTAGGTGATGACGGAGAACCCGATGGATTTGATGTTGCCCTGATCAAGGCAGTAGGTGAGAAGCTGGGCATGGAAGTTCAGGTAGAGAACATGGAGTTTGACTCTCTGGTAAGCTCTATCGGCAACAGAATCGATGGTGCTATCGCAGGTATGACCGTTACCGAAGAGCGTAAGGCACAGGTAGATTTCTCTGATCCTTATTATGAGGCTGTACAGTTCGTGATCGTACCGGCAGATTCCGATATCGCAACCGCTGATGATCTGAAGAACAAGACCATCGGCTGCCAGCTGGGTACTACAGGTATGTTCCTGGCAGAGGATATCGAGGGCGCTACCGCACAGACCTATAACAGAGCTATCGATGCTGTAAACGATCTGGTAAACGGCAGAGTAGATGCAGTGATCATTGACAAGAACCCCGCAGAAGTATTCAACACCAAGTTTGAGGGTAAGGTAAAGATCATCGACGGTGCAGACTTCGACTTCGAAACTGAGGAATATGCTATCGCACTTCCTAAGGGAAGCGAGCTGGTAGAGCAGGTAAATCAGGCACTGGCTGACCTTAAGGCTGACGGTACCTTTGATGCACTGGTATCTGAGTATATTGGTGAATAATTTTTATACAAAATATACACGAAAAAGAAGAGAATGGCTTGTGCCATTCTCTTCTTTTTGCTATATTAAGGTAGGCAACATATACAGTTGAGCCAATCGTACACATATATATTCAAAGATTCATAAGAAAGGCACAGGAAATAACATGCAAACTATCTGGCAACATATTTATGCAGCCTTCATTGAAGCGGACAGGTGGAAGCTTTATCTGAAAGGTCTGGGAGTAACCTTAGAAGTTTCTTTTTTTGCGGCTTTGCTCGGTATCCTGATCGGAACCATAGCGGCATTTTTGAAATTATCCACAAGAAAGAACGGATCGAAGACCGTAGCGTCCCGCATTGCGAGCGCTTATATTGATATTATCCGCGGAACCCCTACCACAGTACAGCTGCTGATCATGTGGTCCGGTATTCTGGCTACCTGCAAGAACAGCGTACTGATTGCCAGCCTGACCTTCGGTATCAACTCCGGCGCCTACGTGGCGGAGATCGTCAGAGCCGGCATTCTGGCAGTGGACAAGGGACAGATGGAAGCGGGCAGATCTCTGGGACTGAACAAATTCCAGACCATGCGCTACATTATCATCCCGCAGGCATTTAAGAGCATTCTGCCGCCTCTGGGCAATGAATTTATCGTGCTGATCAAGGAGACCTCCATTGTGGGTTACGTGGGAATGAGCGACCTTACCCGTGTGGCCAACCAGATGACGTCCAAGCTGTTTGATGTATTTACACCACTGCTGGGTATTGCATTCATCTATTTTGTACTGACCAAGGTATTGTCCATTCTGCTTGCAAAACTGGAAAGGAGACTGCGTAAGAGTGATAATCGTTAAAGATCTGCATAAAAGCTTTGAAGATAATCAGGTATTAAAGGGAGTGAATTATCATATTCATCCCGGGGAAAAGATCGTAGTGGTAGGACCTTCCGGTTCCGGTAAGAGTACCTTTTTACGCTGTCTGAATCTCTTGGAGAGACCCACCAGCGGTGAGATCTGGTTCGACGGACAGAACATCACGGATCCGAAGATCGACATCAACAAGGTCCGTCAGCATATGGGCATGGTGTTCCAGCATTTTAACCTGTTCAACAATCTGACCATCATGAATAATATTACCCTGGCTCCCGTGAAATTAAAACTGATGAGCGAGGAAGAGGCAAAAGAGAATGCCCTGAAACTGTTAAAGAGAGTAGGACTGGAGGAAAAGGCGGATGCTTATCCGGCCTCTCTGAGTGGCGGACAGAAACAGAGAATCGCCATTGTCAGATCCCTTGCCATGAACCCGAGGGTGATGCTGTTCGATGAGCCGACTTCCGCACTGGATCCCGAGATGGTAGGAGAAGTACTGGAAGTTATGAAGGAACTGGCAGAAAGCGGTATGACCATGGTGGTCGTTACCCATGAGATGGGATTTGCCAGAGAAGTGGGTACAAAGGTGCTCTTCATGGACGGTGGTAATATCGTGGAGGAGAATACCCCGCAGGAATTCTTCAACAATCCCCAGAGCCCCCGGTTACAGGAGTTCTTATCCAAGGTACTGTAGGAATACAGACGCACGCAGAATGCGGGAACGGAGATCCTGAATGATCACAATATCTTTGTGCATGATTGTAAAAAATGAAGAACGGATCCTGGCAAGATGCTTAGACAGTGTAAAAGATCTGGTAGACGAGATCGTTATTGTGGATACGGGATCTATGGATGCCACGAAGCAGATCGCCGTCGGATATACCGATAAAATATATGATTTCTCCTGGATCGATGATTTCAGCGCCGCAAGAAATTTCGCATTTTCTAAGGCCACGAAAGAGTACATTTATTCCGCGGATGCGGATGAAGTACTGTCGGAAGAGAACCGGCAGAAATTCCTCCTGCTGAAAGAGACCCTGTTTCCGGAGATCGAGATCGTCCAGATGAAATACGGCAATCAGCTGCAGAACGGTACGGTGTACAATTTCGATGAGGAATATCGTCCCAAGCTGTTCCGGAGACTGCGAAGCTTTGTATGGGAGGAACCGATCCATGAAATGGTCCGGCTCACGCCGGTGATCTATGACAGTGATATCGTCATCACCCACAGGCCGGAGCAGAACCATGCGGGCAGAGATCTGGCGAATTTCCGTAAGCAGATCGCCCGGGGCAGACAGCTTTCCCGAAGACTGTACGGAATGTATGCCAGAGAACTGTTTTTGGCGGGAGAAGAGAAGGATTTTCTGGAGGCGGAAAATTATTTCCGGGCAGAGGTTTCTTCCCCGGACAGAAGTATGGATGAAATTACGGAAGGCTGCTGTGTGGCAGCCAGAGCCGCCAGACTGCGGGGAGATACGGTGGCATTTTTCAAACACACCTCCAAGGTGATCGCCGGGGACGGCTGTTCGGAGATCTGCTGTGAACTGGGGCATTTTTACGAGGCATCCCAGGATCTCGAAGAAGCGGCGGTCTGGTATTATAATGCGGTCTATGAGACACAACCGGTACTGGCGCTTGGAAGTGGGGGAGAAGAACCCCTGCAGGGACTGATCCGCTGCTATGAGCAGCTGGGATTCCCTGAGCAGGCGAGGAGTTATGCCGAAGAGTTAAAACAGCGACAGAATCAAAAATAGACAACCGCCCGGCACACAGGGCAAAGCAGTAAGGAATAAAGTGTGCGGAATGAGGAGTAAACAGAAATTATGAAGTGGGAAGAAAATGTACGTAAGGTGGTTCCCTATGTGGCAGGCGAGCAGCCGAACCGCCCGAACATGATCAAACTGAATACGAATGAATGCCCGTATCCTCCTGCCCCCGGAGTAAAGAAAGCGGCGGAGAACATGGAGAGCGCGGCACTGCGGCTGTATCCTAATTCGAATGCACAGCCGCTGGTAGATACTCTGGCGGCCTATTACGGTGTGAAGCCGGAACAGGTATTTGTGGGCGTAGGATCTGATGATGTCCTGTCCATGGCATTCCTGACATTTTTCAACAGTGGAAAGCCGATCCTGTTCCCGGATGTGACCTATTCCTTCTATGATGTATGGGCGGATCTGTACCGGATTCCGTATCACACCTGTGCACTGAATGAAAACTGGCACATCAATCCCGAAGATTACAAACAGCCCAACGGCGGTGTGATCTTCCCAAACCCCAACGCACCTACCGGCGTGGAGGAATCTCAGAAGCTGATCGAAGAGATCCTGCAGGCCAATCCGGATGTAGTGGTGATCGTGGACGAAGCCTATGTGGATTTCGGCGGCAAGAGTGCTTTGCCCTTACTGGAAAAATACGAAAATCTTCTGGTGGTACAGACCTTCTCCAAGTCCAGAGCCATGGCGGGAATGCGTATCGGTTTCTGCATCGGCAATGAGAAGCTGATCCACTATTTGAATGATGTAAAGTTTTCCTTCAACTCCTACACCATGAATCTGCCCTCTCAGGTCATGGGCGTCGAAGCGGTAAAGGATGATGCCTATTTCAGGGAGACTACGGCGAAGATCGTGGCTACCAGAGAGCGGACCAAGAAGGAACTGACCAGTCTGGGCTTTACTTTCCCGGATTCCAAGGCAAACTTTATCTTTGCTTCTCATAAGGAAGTTCCCGCAGAAGAACTGTTCCGGGCACTCCGGGAAGCAGACATCTATGTCAGACACTGGAACAAACCGAGAATTGCCAATTCCCTGCGTATCACCATCGGTACGGATGAGGAAATGGACCGCCTGATAGCTTTTTTGAAAGATTATCTGGAAAAGCGGGCATAAATAGATTAAAAGAAATGGAGTAAACACATGTTAAAAAAATATTTGATCATTTTCCTGGTATCCATGGTTCCCCTGATTGAACTGAGAGGCGCCATTCCCGTTGCCGTAGGTATGAACCTGCCGCTGCTTCCCAGCTACATTATCTGTATTTTGGGAAATATGCTTCCGGTACCCGTTATCTTCTTTTTCGCCAGAAAAGTACTGGAATGGGGTGCGGACAAGCCGGTCATCGGTAAGTTCTTCACCTTCTGTCTGGAAAAAGGACACAAGGGCGGTCAGAAGCTTCAGGCAAAAGCGGGCAGAGGTCTGTTCGTGGCACTGCTTCTCTTCGTGGGAATTCCCCTTCCCGGAACCGGTGCCTGGACCGGAACTCTGGCAGCCAGTCTGTTAGATATGGACTTTAAGTCCAGTGTGATTGCGGTAATGGGTGGTGTGGTTCTGGCCGGCGTGATCATGGGACTGCTCAGCATGGGAGTCTTCGGCGCACTCGGGACTATTTTCTAAAAAACTGGAGATGCTGTAACTATGGAGAATACAGAAGAGATCTATACAGATTTTGCAAGAGTATATGACGAACTGATGGACAATACCCCCTATGAGATGTGGTGTGATCGTCTGAACCAGCTGATCACTGCTTACGGTGTGTCAAAGCCGGAGCGGGATGCGGAAGGAATTCTGGATTCCGAGCGGAATCTGGTGGTGGATCTGGGCTGTGGCACCGGCACTCTGACAGAACTGTTATATCAAAAGGGATATGACTGTATTGGGGTAGACAATTCCGAAGAAATGCTGAATATCGCCATGGACAAAAAGGCGGAAAGCGGTTCTGAGATCCTCTATCTGCATCAGGATATGCGGGAACTGGATCTGTATTCCACCGTGGGAACCGTGATCAGTGTATGTGACTCTGTGAATTATATCCTGGAAGAAGAGGAACTGCTGCAGGTATTTCAGCTGGTGAACAACTATCTCTATCCCGGCGGTATTTTTATCTTTGATTTCAATACGGATTACAAATATCGCGAAGTGATCGGGAATACTACCATTGCTGAGAACCGGGATGACTGCAGCTTTATCTGGGAGAATTATTATGATCCCGAGGAAGAGATCAATGAATACGACCTGACCATTTTTGTACAGGAAGAGGAGGATATTTTCCGGAGATTTACCGAGACCCATCTGCAGCGGGGGTACACTGTAGAGCAGATGCGGGCGCTGGTGGAGCAGGCCGGACTGAAGATCCTTAAGATCACGGACTCCGATACCGGCGAAGCGGCCACAGAGACCAGCGAAAGAGTCTATATCGTAGCAAAAGAGCAGCAGAAACAGCTGTAAACAGAAAGGTACGTGGAATAAATGAAGGATTATATGGTACGTGCAACGGCGGCAAATGCGCAGATTCGTGCTTTTGCCTGCACGACGAGAGAGACGGTGGAGACTGCGAGAGCAGCACACAATACCAGCCCCGTGGTAACGGCTGCACTGGGAAGACTGCTCAGTGCGGGAGCCATGATGGGCAGCATGTTAAAAGATGACGATGAACTGATCACACTGCAGATCAAGGGAGACGGTCCCATCGGCGGCCTGACGGTCACCGCAGACAGGAACGGCCATGTAAAGGGCTATGCCAATGTGCCCGACGTGATCCTGCCCGCCAATGCTCAGGGCAAACTTGATGTGGGCGGTGCCGTAGGCGCGGGTGTCTTAAGCGTGATCCGGGATATGGGGCTGAAAGATCCTTACGTGGGACAGACCGAGTTACAGACCGGCGAGATCGCAGAGGATCTGACCTATTATTTTGCGGTATCCGAGCAGGTGCCCTCCGTGGTAGGCCTGGGAGTGCTGATGAACCGGGACAATACCGTGAGACAGGCCGGAGGATTCATCGTGCAGCTGATGCCCTTCGCAGAGGAGGAAATGATCAGCAGACTGGAAGAGAATATCAAGAACCTTTCTTCCGTGACGACCATGCTGGATGCCGGCAAGACTCCGGAACAGATGCTGGAAGTACTGTTGTCCGGAATGGATCTGGAAGTCACCGATACCCTTCCGGTGGAATTCTCCTGTAACTGCAGCAAGGACAGAGTGAGAAAAGCACTGATCAGTATCGGAAGAGAAGAATTACAGTCCATGATCGACGATGGAAAAGACATCGAAGTGAACTGTCATTTCTGTAATAAGAACTATAACTTTACCGTGGATGAATTGCAGCAGATGATCCAGTAATGGATACCGTAAAGTGAGGAAGCTTATGAAGCAGGGATTTGTTAAGGTAGCATCCGCCACGCCGGTGATCCGGGTGGCGGATCCGGTCTATAATGCGCAGGTGATCTGGGCACAGGCAGAAGAGGCGGCAAAACAGGGAGCGAAGATCGTAGTGTTTCCGGAATTATGCATCACCGGATACACCTGTAACGATCTTTTTTTGCAGAATCTTCTGCTGGAGAAGGCGAAAGAAGCATTGCTTTCCATCGCGGAAGAGACGGCGCAGCTGGAGGCACTGCTTCTGGTGGGACTGCCGGTGGAGAAGGAAGGCCGTCTGTATAATGTGGCTGCGGTCTTATATCAGGGCAGAATCCTTGGGATGATCCCCAAGAAAAATATTCCCATGTATGCGGAGTTCTACGAGGGCAGACATTTTACCCCGGGAGAGGAAACGGTGACGGAGTATTTTCTGGGAGGAGAGGAGATCCCCTTCGGGACGGATCTGCTGTTTCGCTGCGAAGAGCTTCCGGAACTGGTACTGGGATGTGAAATCTGCGAAGACCTGTGGGTGGCGGAGTCTCCATCCACGTCCCATGCGTTGATGGGAGCCACGGTGATCGCCAATCTGTCGGCTTCCAATGAGACGGTGTCCAAGGATGATTACCGTTTGCTTCTGGTAAAATCCGCCAGCGCGAGACTCCTGTGCGGATATATCTATACCTCGGCAGGCGAGGGGGAATCCACGCAGGATCTGGTATTCGGAGGACATGACCTGATCGCGGAGAACGGAACGCTGCTGGCACAGTCTTCCAGATTCTCCACGGGAATCCTCTATGCGGATCTGGATGTGCTGAAAATAAGCAGTGAGCGCAGAAGAATGGGAACCTTCGGAAAAAGGCCGGCGCAGCCCTATCGCATGATTCCTTTTTCCATGCAGCTGACAGAGATGAAACTGGATCGTAAATTTGCCCCCCATCCTTTCGTGCCGGAGGATGCGGCGGAACGTAACCGCAGATGCGAAGATATTTTGTCCATCCAGGCTTACGGCCTGAAAAAACGGTATGAACATATCGGATGCAGGACGGCGGTGCTGGGAATCTCCGGAGGACTGGATTCCACACTGGCTTTACTGGTGACGGTGCGTACCTTTGATCTGCTGGGGCTGCCCAGAGAAGGAATCATTGCGGTGACTATGCCCTGTTTCGGCACAACGGACCGGACCTATGAGAATGCCTGTCTGCTGGCCAAGACACTGGGAACCACGCTGCGGGAGGTGGACATCCGGCAGGCTGTGACCGGACATTTCGCAGATATCGGTCAGGACATGGAGTGTCACGATGTCACTTATGAGAACGGACAGGCCAGAGAGCGGACCCAGGTACTCATGGATATTGCCAACAAGGAGAATGCACTGGTCATCGGCACCGGGGATATGTCGGAACTGGCACTGGGGTGGGCAACCTATAACGGCGACCATATGTCCATGTACGGCGTCAATGCGGGAGTACCGAAGACACTGGTAAGACATCTGGTGGATTATTATGCCGACACCTGCAATAATGCGGAACTTACCGCAGTGCTCAAGGATGTGCTGGATACACCGGTGAGCCCGGAACTGCTTCCGCCGGTGGAGGGAAATATCGCCCAGAAGACGGAAGATCTGGTGGGCCCCTATGAACTGCACGACTTTTTCCTGTATTATATGCTGCGGTGCGGATATGCACCGGATAAGATCTATCGGATAGCCGGGGAGACTTTTGCGGGAAAATACGATGATCCTACGATCCGAAAGTGGTTGAAGAATTTCTATCGGAGATTTTTCGCACAGCAGTTTAAGCGTTCCTGTCTGCCGGACGGCCCGAAAGTGGGAAGTGTGGCATTGTCCCCCAGAGGAGATCTGCGGATGCCTTCCGATGCCTGTGCACGGATCTGGCTGGAACAACTGGAAAAAATATAAAAATATTGTTAAAATTTCGTCGAAATTCTTAATTTTCTGTTTTTTACTTGAAATGGAAAACGGGAAATCGTATATTATAGCTGTACCAATTTTGAAGGACACGTGGAGGAATAAATATGACTAAGGCGGAGATTTTAAAGAAAGAGATTTTAAGGCAGTATCGTAGTGTCAGACAGTTTGCCATGGAGATGAATATCCCCTACAGCACACTGGTGACTGCTCTGGAGCGCGGAATTGAAGGGATGGCGTACGGAACAGTGATCAAGATGTGTGACAAGCTGAGTCTGAATCCGGTGGATTTCTCCTCTCTGGAGAGAGACGCTTCTCTGGGAGCACAGCTGTTGGAAAATCGTGTTATGCAGAATTATGTGAAGCTGAACCAGACCGGCAGAGACAAGATCCTGGAACTGATGGATGACTTTGTACAGATCGACAAGTATAAGGCAAAATCCAAAAAGACCAAATAAGAAGAGTAAGAGTATCCTAAGCAAAAGACAAAATAACAGCTACTGTTGTGAAGCCCCTTTCGGGGATCAACAGTAGCTGTTAAACATCATACCGCTGTATGCGCTGGTAATATAGGGACTGGCAAAATTGTGACCTGGATTTTTGTAGGCCACAATTTTTTTGTCTACATAATCCATAGGATTCAATGCCACCTGATCGCTCTTGTTCAAAAGAGAACTGCTGAACTCTTTCAAAACACTGAAGCCGGACAGATCATTTCCGGATTCCGCAGCGGTCTGCCGCAATACTTCGTCGTTAACGGAGAGAATACCATCATCCTGCAGATGCATTCCCATATTTTCCAGAGAACTTCCGTAACGGGAAGCAATGGAGGAGAACTCCCGGATCAGCTGTCTGCTTCTGGACTGTGTCTCCAGATAGGAAGAAGCCGTCCGGATAAATTCGTTGTAACTGCCCACCAGCTGGACGATGTTGTCGGTAAGGGATTCGGTATCCGTCTTCAGACCGATATGTACGGGCTTATCTTCCGGGCTGACGGCCTTCAGCTGCACGTCGAATAATTTCCCTACTGTGAAATGATTGGAAGAAGCGGTACGTTCTTCCCCGTTCAGCAGGAAGCTTGCGTTCCCGGCGGGGTGGCTGGTGTAATTCAGCCCCAGATAATCGACAGCGCCGGCAGTCTTGCTGGTGTGGTTGTCGCTTACCTGAAAATGACTGGCCCTGCCGTTGGGAACACCGGTGGCCTCCGAAGTAAGCCGCAGTGCATAGCGGGAATCGGATTCAACCACGTCGGCAGTGATGCCAATGTCCGCGTTATTGATCAGGCGGGACAGACGTTCCGTGATCTGCCGGTTCGTGTCTCCTTCATTGATATTGAACTGGAATTCATAGTTCATATCGTTGATCGCAATATCAAAAGAATAGGTGGCAGGAGACAGTGTCGTGGGCAGGTCCGGAAGGAAATATCCCAGATTCTCCTGCGGTGTGGCGAGTTGTTTTACTTCCAGGTCAAATTCCGGAGAAGCACCGGCGGCATTGTCGGAGCCGACATAGGATACTTCCACGATATCATCATCCGTGGAGTAAGCACTCTTCTTGCGGAACAGGCCATCCTTCTCCAGACCGCCGATCTGTGCGATCGTGTTGTGAAGCTCTCTTGCGTTCTCCTTCAGATCCACGGCGTAATGCTGTGTGTCCTTACTGGTGGTAGGAAGATACCAGGGAGCGTCCTTATTCAGCTTCACGATGGAATTATATACATTCCGAAGTTCGCTTTTTTTATGCGTATCGTATTTCGTTATCTGCTTCGGCGCATAAGTCGTCAGATAGTTGTTGTATACAGCGTTCAGCAATGCACTCATAGGTATCTCCTTTCTCCCCGTATATGGATGGGAATTTTAAGTAAAGTACCCCACTTTTATGAGGCCATTATAGCATAAGAAATAGGAAGAAACAAGAAAAAATAGTTGTATTTTCAGGAAAACAGTTGACGTAGACCGCGGATTATGTTATAGTATCCAAGCGAGATGAGATTTAGGTCTTTTTTTATGCTTAAATTTAGAGATCAGAAAACACCCGTCTTTAGGATTTAGCACTAGAATTCTTTCGGAGTAACTAAACAAGCAGTACATCGTTAGTCAGCATATTTGCTGGCTTTTTTTGATTTATAAAAACTTGACAAAAGTTTTTTATTCCCCTTGCATATATAGTGCTATAGTGTTATACTATAAGAGGGTGACTTTTATGGCATATTTTCTGAAAAAAACGAATAATAAAAAAGGGACTTATCTACAAATTTATGAGAGTTATTACGACCCTGAACGTAAAGGCGGCGCACATCGTTCATACAAACCGATTGGCTATGTTCACGAACTGCAACAAAGTGGAGTAGATGATCCAATCACTTTCTATTCAGAGGAAGTCCAAAAGCTCAATCAGGAACATCGCAAAAGTAAGCAACAAGAAAAACATCGTCTTATTGCTGATGAATCTCCTGAAAAGTTCTTGGGATACTTTCCGCTCAAGAATCTAAATGATTCTCTTAACTGTAAGAAGTATATTGATCTGATGCAGACTGCTACAAACTTCCGCTTCAATATTTCAGACATGATATCTGCCCTTATTTATGCGAGAGTTGTTCATCCGTGTTCAAAATCAAGAACTTACGATGAAGTAATTCCAAAACTCTTTGATCGGTATGATTTCTCACTTGACCAGCTTTATGATGGTCTTGAATACATTGGATCTGAATACGAAAAAATCATTGAGATTTACAATCATCAGATTACTCAGAAATATAAGTTTGATACATCACATACCTATTTCGACTGTACAAACTTTTACTTTGAAATCGACCGCGAGGACGATTTCAGGCGAAAAGGTCCTTCCAAAGAAAACAAAAAAGAACCTATCGTAGGACTTGGGTTAATGCTTGATGCACATCAGATACCGATTGGAATGAAAATGTATCCTGGAAACGAAAGCGAAAAACCTGTCATTCGAAACATCATTGATGACTTAAAACAGCGCAATAACATAAAAGGCAGAACGATTCAGGTTGCAGATAAAGGACTTAATTGTATTAACAACATAATGCATGCTCTTAAAGCCGGAGACGGGTATATTTTTTCAAAATCAGTAAAGACTCTGCCTGATACTGAAAAAACCTGGGTTCTACTTAACAATGGCTATACAGATGTTAAAAACAGCAATGGCGAGGTGGTTTATCGAATCAAGGAATGTATTGACGACTTCAGTTATGTGTATCAAGATGCAGCTGGAAATAAGCGAACCATTAAACTCACTGAAAAACGTGTTGTGACTTATAATCCCAAGCTTGCAGAAAAGCAGAAATATGAGATCAACAAGCAGGTGGAAAAAGCAAAACTTCTAAAAGCCAGTGAGGCAAAAAAATCAGAATACGGTGACAGTGCAAAATACGTCTCATTTGTAGCCACAGACAGAAAAGGAGCAAAAACAGATGGCAAGATTAAAGTCGAAATGAATGACAAGGCAATTGAAAAAGCCAGGGAATTAGCAGGATATAACATGATGGTAACATCAGAGTTTAAGATGTCTGCAAATGAAATATATGCAGCCTATCATAATCTCTGGAGAATAGAAGAATCTTTTAAAATCATGAAAACGCAGCTTGATGCCCGTCCTATATACCTGCAAAAAGAAGATACCATAATCGGTCATTTCCTTATCTGCTATCTTTCAGTATTATTGACAAGATTGGTACAGATTTATGCTCTTGGCGATAATTACGGAACGGAAGAAATCTTTGATTTCATACGTGATTTCAGGGTTGCAAAAGTATCCGACAGAAAGTACATTAATCTAACTAGGAACTCCTCCTTTATAAGGGAACTTGCAGTGAAAACTAACCTTCCACTAACATCATATTTTCTCGGAAATGAAGATATAAATAAAGTGCTAAGCCATAGGTTCTAATCTTGGCTTAGCACTATTTTTTAATTTCAACTCCTAAAGACAGGTAGCATAAGAAATAGGAAGAAACAAGAAAAAATAGTTGTATTTTCAGGAAAACAGTTGACGTAGACCGCGGATTATGTTATAGTATCCAAGCGAGATGAGATTTAGGTCTTTTTTTTATGCTTAAATTTAGAGATCAGAAAACACGTGGAGGTAGAAAAATGCGTACAAAAATTACTTTAGCATGTACCGAGTGCAAGCAGCGTAACTACAATACTACCAAGGATAAGAAGACTCATCCTGATAGAATGGAAACCAAGAAGTATTGTAGATTCTGTAAGACACATACATTGCACAAAGAAACCAAATAATCAGCCGTTCTAGTATGGGAGGTCGAAATGGGAGATTCCGCAGAAAAACAGAAGCGCCCCAGTTTCTTCAAAGGCGCAAAAGCTGAATTTAAGAAAATTTCATGGCCGGACAGACAATCAACATTGAAGCAATCCGTAGCGGTTGTTGCAATATCTGTTGTAGTGGGTGTAATTATTGTGGTTCTGGATTACTTTATCCAGTTCGGCGTAAACTTCTTAACATCATTATAGAGCGAGGGTGATTGTATGGCAGAGGCAAAATGGTATGTAGTCCATACCTATTCAGGATATGAGAACAAGGTCAAAGCCAATATTGAGAAGACCATTGAGAACAACAAGGGCCTGGCAGAACAGATCCTTGAAGTAAGAGTTCCCATGCAGGATGTCGTAGAACTGAAAGACGGCGCCCGCAAGACGGTCTCCAAGAAAATGTTCCCCGGATATGTGCTTCTCAACATGGAGATGAACGATGATACCTGGTATGTCGTTCGCAATACCCGTGGTGTGACCGGTTTCGTAGGTCCCGGAAGTAAACCTGTACCTCTTACAGAAGCTGAGATGAAGCCTTTGGGCATTAAGACCGAGAATGTGTCCATCGACTTTGGCGAGGGCGACAGCATTGCTGTTGTAGCCGGAGTATGGAAGGATACCGTCGGCGTGGTGCAGAAACTGGACTATGGCAAACAGACAGCTACGATCAATGTAGAAATGTTTGGAAGAGAGACCCCTGTGGAAATCAGCTTTGCAGAGGTCAGAAAGCTTTAATAAGCTTACAGAGATATTTTTTCTCATGGATTCGTCCGGAGATAAAATATAAAACTCTCGGAAACCGCAAGGAGAAGAGAGTGGCAGCATGAAAGGAACGGGAAATCGTTCCAGTGGGAGCAGGAGGCGAGCAACAAGGCAGCCTGCGCCGAATTACCACATTATAGGAGGTGCCACAATGGCAAAGAAAGTAGAAGGATATATCAAGTTACAGATCCCTGCCGGCAAAGCAACACCGGCTCCCCCTGTTGGTCCTGCACTTGGACAGCACGGGGTAAACATCGTTGAATTTACAAAGCAGTTCAACGCAAGAACAGCAGACAAGGGAGATCTTATCATTCCCGTAGTTATTACTGTATATGCAGACAGAAGCTTTAGTTTCGTTACAAAGACTCCCCCTGCAGCAGTACTGTTAAAGAAAGCCTGCAACATCAAGTCCGGTTCCGGCGTTCCCAACAAGACCAAGGTAGCTACCATTTCCAAGGCTAAGGTTCAGGAAATCGCTGAGATGAAGATGCCGGATCTGAATGCAGCAAGCCTGGAAGCAGCTATGAGCATGATCGCTGGTACTGCACGCAGCATGGGTATTGTTGTTGAGGAGTAACTTATAAATATTTGGGAGGCAATGAATAAAATATTGCCGCTGGAACCTAGGAGGTAAAATAATGAAACATGGTAAGAAATATACCGAAGCTGCCAAGCTGGTAGATCGTGCTACATTCTATGAACCCAACGATGCTATCGCTCTGGTTAAGAAGACTGCAACTGCTAAATTCGATGAGACCATCGAAGTTCACATCAGAACCGGTTGTGACGGACGTCACGCTGAGCAGCAGATCCGTGGCGCAGTTGTACTGCCCAACGGAACTGGTAAGACCGTAAAAGTTCTGGTGTTCGCAAAGGGCGATAAGATCAACGAGGCTGAGGCTGCAGGCGCTGATTATGTTGGCGGCGAGGAGCTGATCCCGAAGATCCAGAACGAAGGATGGCTGGACTTCGACGTTGTAGTAGCAACCCCTGATATGATGGGCGTTGTAGGTCGTCTGGGTAAGGTTCTCGGACCTAAAGGCTTAATGCCTAACCCTAAGGCTGGTACCGTAACCATGGATGTAACCAAGGCAGTTAACGATATCAAAGCCGGTAAGATCGAGTACAGACTTGATAAGACCAACATCGTGCATGTTCCCGTTGGTAAGGCTTCTTTCACTGAGGAAGCTCTGCAGGAGAACTTCAACGCACTTATGGACGCTATCGTAAAGGCTAAGCCCAGCGCATTAAAGGGTCAGTATCTGAGAAGCATCACTCTGACCAGCACCATGGGACCTGGCGTTAAGGTCAGCGTAGCAAAGTTCTAATCTGATCTCTAATCTAATTAGATAACGAACGCTTAAGAGCCGCTTCACTGTTCGCAGTGAGGCGGCTTTTTGTCTGTGGAATCTGTTGAAAATGAAATGGGGTCGTGGTAGAATAAAGTTCACCCGTGAGGGTATAGTAAGGAAAAAGAGAAGGAGAAACCACTATGAACAAATACCAGGGAACACAGACAGAGAAGAATCTCCAGGCAGCGTTTGCCGGAGAGTCTCAGGCACGTAACAAATATACTTATTTTTCATCCGTAGCAAAAAAGGAAGGCTATGAGCAGATCGCGGCCATTTTCTTAAAGACTGCGGACAATGAAAAAGAGCATGCCAAAATGTGGTTCAAGGAACTGAACGGCATTGGCGACACCAAGGCAAATCTTGCTGCGGCATCCGAAGGGGAGAATTTCGAGTGGACCGATATGTATGAAGACTTTGCGGTAACTGCCGAGAACGAGGGATTCCCCGAACTGGCTCAGAAATTCCGCATGGTGGGCGAAATCGAGAAGCACCATGAGGAGAGATACCGCGAACTGTTAAAGAATGTGGAGACCGCCAAAGTATTCGAAAAGAGTGAAGTAAAAGTATGGGAATGCCGCAACTGCGGACACATCGTGGTAGGCACCAGGGCACCGGAAGTCTGCCCTGTATGTAACCATCCCCAGAGTTATTTTGAAATTCATGCAGAAAATTATTAAATAATCCTTGACAAGCACGGTCTCCTATGCTATCCTATCTGAGGTTGTAAAACCATGCCGAAGACAGCAGGTGCAAGGGAGACCGAGCGTAAGTCCTGCCGAGGAGATAAGTATGATTATGTCATCTCTCTGTGTCTTCACAGGGAGGTTTTTTATTTTATTCTTCTTATCGGCACAAAATCTATAAGGAGGTAAAGAAATGGCAAAAGTTGAATTAAAACAGCCTGTAGTAGAAGAGATTTCTGCTGGTATCAAGGATGCCCAGTCTGTAGTTCTGGTAGACTACCGTGGACTTACTGTTGAGCAGGATACCCAGTTACGTAAGAGCTTACGTGAGGCAGGAGTTACCTACAAGGTTTACAAGAACACCATGATGAACTTCGCGTTCAAGGGTACACAGTTCGAAGGTCTGTCCGAGTATCTGGAAGGACCCAGCGCAATGGCTTACTCTACCGAGGATGCAACCGCTCCTGCAAGAGTACTGGCTCAGTTCGCTAAGACTGCTGATAAGCTTGAGATCAAGGCCGGTGTGGTAGAAGGTACCGTTTATGATGCTAAGGGTATGGCTGCAATCGCTAACATCCCTTCCAGAGACGTGCTCATCTCCAAATTGCTTGGCAGCTTACAGAGTCCTATCACCAATTTTGCACGTGTTATGAATCAGCTGGCTGAAAAAGGCGGCGCAGCAGCCTGCGAAGCAGCAGCTCCCGCTGAAGAAGCACCCGCAGCTGAATAATAGTTGCAACTAATGTGACAATCAATCAAAATATTTCAAATGGAGGAAATGAAAATGGCTAAATTAACAGCACAGGAATTAATCGATGCTATCAAAGAGTTATCTGTATTAGAGTTAAATGATCTTGTAAAGGCTTGCGAGGAGGAGTTCGGTGTATCCGCAGCAGCTGGCGTTGTTGTAGCAGCAGCTGGCCCTGCTGAAGCAGCAGAAGAGAAGACCGAGTTCGACGTAGAGCTGACCGAAGTTGGCGCTGAGAAGGTTAAGGTTATCAAGGTTGTTCGTGAAGTAACCGGTCTGGGCCTGAAGGAAGCTAAGGACGTAGTTGACGGAGCTCCTAAGGTTGTTAAGGAAGGCGCTTCTAAGGAAGAGGCTGAGGACATCAAGAAGAAGCTTGAGGAAGTTGGCGCAAAGGTTACTCTGAAGTAATTTTTAACCAGTATGACGGACCATGTGCCGGCACCTGCCGGTACATGGTTTTTCTTATTCGCATCTGTCTGTTATTAATTTTTAGAAATATCTATTCTTTTTAAATAATTCAAAATATTTCCTTGACGTATTTCCAACATTGTGCTATTATGGATAGTGCACTATTGTGCGGTGCTATGCTTATTTGTCATGCATAAAATTTGACGTTTATATATACTGCATTGTTGCCGACGCAAAATAGGCTTTAAATCTGAAAGAACGGGGTGAAATGTCAATGGAAAAGAACAGAATACGTCCGATTGCCGGTACCAAGGTTATGCGTATGAGTTATTCAAGACAAGAAGAGGTTTTAGAGATGCCCAATCTGATCGAGGTCCAGAAGGACTCCTATCAGTGGTTTTTAGACGAAGGCTTGAAGGAAGTCTTTGACGACATCTCTCCGATCGCTGACTACAGCGGTTCCTTAAGTCTGGAATTTGTGGATTTTGAACTCTGCAAGGACGACGTGAAGTATTCTATCGAAGAGTGTAAAGAGAGAGATGCTACATTCGCAGCACCTCTTAAGGTTAAGGTTCGCCTTTATAACAAGGAGAAGGAAGAGATCAGTGAGCACGAGATCTTCATGGGTGATCTCCCGCTGATGACCGAGACCGGTACTTTCGTAATCAACGGTGCAGAGCGTGTTATCGTCAGCCAGTTGGTTCGTTCTCCCGGTATCTATTACGGAATCGGACATGATAAAATCGGTAAGAAGCTCTTTACCTGTACCGTGATCCCGAACCGTGGTGCATGGCTGGAGTATGAGACGGATTCCAACGATGTCTTCTATGTACGTGTGGACAGAACCCGTAAGGTTCCCATCACTGTGCTGATCCGTGCACTGGGCATCGGTACCAATGACGAGATCCGTGAACTCTTCGGTGATGAACCCAAGATCGAGGCAAGCTTTACCAAGGACACTGCTGAGAACTATCAGGAGGGTCTGTTAGAGTTATACAAAAAGATCCGTCCCGGTGAGCCTTTAAGCGTTGAGAGTGCAGAAAGTCTGATCAACGCTATGTTCTTCGACCCCAGAAGATATGATTTAGCCAAAGTCGGCAGATATAAATTTAATAAGAAATTAGCTCTGAAGAATCGTATCCGTCATCAGATCCTGGCGGCAGATGTAGTGGATCCTTCCACCGGTGAAGTGATCGCATCCGCAGGCGACAAGGTGACCGCAGAGCTGGCAGATACCATCCAGAACAGCGCAGTTCCCTTCGTATATATTCAGACCGAAGAGAGAACCGTAAAAGTACTGTCCAACCTTATGGTGGATCTGACTCACTATGTAGACTGCAATCCCAAGGATTTCGGTATTCATGAGCTGGTATATTATCCGGTTCTGGCACAGATCCTGGAGGAGTTCGGCGACGATCCCGAGAAGCTGGCAGAAGCTATCAAGAAGAACGTACATGAACTGGTACCCAAGCATATTACCAAGGAAGATATCCTGGCTTCCATTAACTACAATATGCATCTGGAGTACGGTCTGGGCAACGATGATGATATCGACCATCTGGGTAACAGACGTATCCGTGCGGTAGGTGAACTGCTGCAGAACCAGTATCGTATCGGTCTGTCCAGAATGGAGAGAGTGGTACGTGAACGTATGACGACCCATGATGCTGAGGAGATCTCTCCCCAGTCCCTGATCAATATCAAGCCCGTAACCGCAGCAGTGAAGGAGTTCTTCGGATCTTCCCAGCTGTCTCAGTTCATGGATCAGAACAACCCCTTAGGTGAGCTGACCCACAAGAGACGTCTGTCTGCACTGGGCCCCGGCGGTCTGTCCAGAGACCGTGCCGGATTCGAGGTTCGAGATGTACATTACTCCCACTACGGAAGAATGTGCCCTATCGAGACTCCCGAAGGTCCTAATATCGGTCTGATCAACTCTCTTGCAAGCTATGCAAGAATTAATGAATATGGTTTCGTAGAGGCTCCTTATCGTAAGATCGACAAGAGCGATCCCAAGAACCCCCGCGTTACCAACGAAGTAGTCTACATGACTGCGGATGAAGAAGATAATTATCATGTAGCGCAGGCGAACGAGGTACTGGATGAAGAAGGACATTTCGTGAGAAATTCCGTATCCGGTCGTTACCGTGAGGAGACACAGGAATATCCCAAGACGATGTTCGATTACATGGACGTATCTCCCAGAATGGTATTCTCTGTGGCTACTGCACTGATTCCTTTCCTGCAGAACGATGATGCGAACCGTGCGCTGATGGGATCCAACATGCAGCGTCAGGCCGTACCTCTGTTAAGCACGGAGGCACCCGTGGTAGGTACCGGTATGGAAGTGAAGACAGCGGTTGACTCCGGTGTCTGCGTAGTGGCCAAGAAGCCCGGAACCATTACCTATGTATCTTCCAAGACCATTCGTATTGCTTATGATGACGGCGAGAAGGCAGAGATCCATCTGACCAAGTTCTCCCGCAGTAACCAGTCCAACTGTTACAACCAGAAGCCTATCGTATTCAAGGGTGACCATGTGGAAGCAGGTCAGGTTATCGCAGACGGTCCTTCCACCTCTCAAGGTGAACTGGGTCTGGGCAAGAACCCGCTGATCGGTTTCATGACCTGGGAAGGTTACAACTACGAGGATGCGGTTCTGTTAAGTGAGAGACTGGTACGTGATGATGTATATACTTCCGTTCATATCGAAGAGTATGAGGCAGAAGCCCGGGATACCAAGCTGGGACCGGAAGAGATCACCCGTGATGTTCCCGGTGTCGGTGATGATGCGCTGAAGGATCTGGATGACAGAGGTATCATCCGTATCGGTGCAGAGGTTCGTGCCGGTGATATTCTGGTAGGTAAGGTTACTCCCAAGGGAGAGACTGAGCTGACCGCAGAAGAGAGACTGCTGCGTGCCATCTTCGGTGAGAAGGCAAGAGAAGTAAGAGATACCTCCTTAAAGGTACCTCATGGTGAATATGGTATTGTAGTGGATGCCAAGGTATTTACCCGTGAGAACAGCGATGAGCTGGCACCCGGAGTAAATCAGGCAGTCCGCATCTACATTGCACAGAAGAGAAAGATCTCCGTAGGTGATAAGATGGCAGGTCGTCACGGTAACAAGGGTGTCGTTTCCCGCGTGCTTCCCGTAGAAGATATGCCTTATCTGCCCAACGGACGTCCTCTGGACATTGTGCTGAATCCTCTGGGCGTGCCTTCCCGTATGAATATAGGACAGGTCCTGGAGATCCACCTTTCCCTGGCTGCCAAGGCACTGGGCTTTAACGTGGCAACACCTGTCTTCGATGGCGCAAACGAGAAAGATATTATGGATACGTTGGATCTTGCCAACGATTATGTAAACCTTCCTTTCGACGATGCAGAAAGTGCAGAGTGGAAGGAAAAGGGCCAGGAGACTACCGCAGACGGTAAGCCCTGGGCCGGAGAGACCTTCACCAGCAAGCACGGTGAGGAACTTCTCCCCGAAGTTATGCAGTATCTGTCCGAGAACAGAGACCACAGATCCGTATGGAAGGGTGTTCCCATTTCCAGAGACGGTAAGGTACGTCTGCGCGACGGTAGAACCGGTGAGTATTTCGACGGACCGGTAACCATCGGACACATGCATTACCTGAAACTGCATCATCTGGTAGATGATAAGATCCATGCGCGTTCTACCGGACCGTACTCCCTGGTAACACAGCAGCCTCTGGGTGGTAAAGCCCAGTTCGGTGGCCAGCGTTTCGGAGAGATGGAAGTATGGGCACTGGAGGCGTATGGTGCATCCTACACCCTGCAGGAGATTCTGACTGTGAAGTCCGATGATGTGATCGGACGTGTGAAGACTTACGAAGCAATCATCAAGGGAGACAATATCCCTGAGCCCGGTATCCCCGAGTCCTTCAAGGTTCTGCTGAAGGAGTTACAGGCACTGGGTCTGGATGTCAGAGTGCTGCGTGAGGATCAGACCGAGGTTGAGATCATGGAGACCGTGGATTACGGTGATACCGATTACCGTTATGAGATGGAAGGTGATCGTAAGTACGATGACGATTACGACAAGAGCTCCCTTGGCGAGATGGGCTATCAGTCACAGGAATTTGATGACAATGGTGAACTGGTGAACTCCGAGGACGACGATTACGTTGACGACGATTACACCGATGATAGCTTTGACGGCAGTGATGATGAATTTTAATGCTTTGTATAGAAGGGAGTGCCATTAATGTCAGAAACAAAAAATGAAACAACCTATCAGCCTATGACATTTGATGCCATCAAGATCGGATTAGCTTCCCCGGAGAAGATCCGGGAGTGGTCCCATGGCGAGGTATTGAAGCCCGAGACGATCAACTATAGAACACTGAAGCCCGAAAGAGATGGTCTGTTCTGTGAGAGAATCTTCGGACCCAGCAAAGACTGGGAATGTCATTGTGGTAAATATAAAAAGATCAGATACAAGGGCGTTGTCTGCGATCGTTGTGGTGTAGAAGTTACCAAAGCCAGCGTACGTAGAGAGCGTATGGGACACATCGAGCTTGCTGCTCCCGTATCCCATATCTGGTATTTCAAAGGTATCCCCAGCCGTATGGGTCTGATTCTGGATCTGTCTCCCAGAATCCTGGAGAAGGTTCTGTACTTCGCTTCCTATATCGTTCTGGATCCGGGAACCACGAACCTTGAGTACAAGGCAGTGCTGTCCGAGAAGGAATATCAGGATGCCAGAGAGACCTGGGGCAACAAGTTCCGTGTAGGTATGGGTGCAGAAGCTATCAAAGAGCTGCTGCAGGCCATTGATCTGGAAAAAGAGGCAGTAGAGCTGAAGACCGGTCTGAAGGAATCCTCCGGTCAGAAGCGTGCCCGTATCATCAAGAGACTGGAAGTCGTGGAAGCATTCCGTGAGTCCGGCAATAAGCCCGAATGGATGATCATGGATGTGATCCCGGTAATCCCTCCCGATCTGCGTCCCATGGTACAGCTGGACGGCGGACGTTTTGCAACCTCCGACCTGAATGATCTGTACAGAAGGATCATCAACCGTAATAACCGTCTGAAGAGACTGTTAGAGCTGGGAGCTCCTGATATCATCGTTCGTAACGAGAAGAGAATGCTGCAGGAAGCAGTGGATGCTCTGATCGATAACGGCAGGCGCGGACGTCCTGTTACCGGACCCGGTAACAGAGCACTGAAGTCTCTGTCTGATATGTTAAAAGGTAAGACCGGTCGTTTCCGTCAGAACCTGTTAGGTAAGCGTGTAGACTACTCCGGACGTTCCGTTATCGTCGTTGGACCGGAACTGAAGATTTATCAGTGTGGTCTGCCGAAGGAAATGGCGATCGAACTGTTCAAACCTTTCGTAATGAAAGAACTGGTATCCAAGGGAATCAGCCAGAATATCAAGAATGCCAAGAAGCTGGTAGAGAAGCTGGATACACAGGTATGGGATGTCCTGGAAGAGGTTATCAAAGAACATCCTGTTATGCTGAACCGTGCACCGACACTGCACAGACTGGGTATTCAGGCATTTGAGCCCATTCTGGTAGAAGGTAAGGCAATCAAGCTGCATCCCCTGGTATGTACCGCATTCAACGCGGACTTCGATGGAGACCAGATGGCTGTACACCTTCCTCTGTCCCAGGAGGCACAGGCAGAGTGTCGTTTCCTGCTGCTGTCTCCCAACAACTTACTGAAGCCCTCCGATGGTGGCCCTGTAGCCGTTCCTTCCCAGGATATGGTACTTGGTATTTACTACCTGACACAGGAGAGACCCGGATCTACCGGCGAAGGTAAGTATTTCAAGAGTGTGAACGAGGCAATTCTGGCATATGAGAACCAGGCGCTGACTTTACATTCCCGTATCCATGTGCGTATGCACAAGGTAAATGCAGACGGTGAGACCATTACCGGTACGGTAGAGTCCACACTGGGCCGTTTCATCTTCAACGAGATCCTGCCTCAGGATCTGGGATTCGTAGACAGAAGTGATCCCGAGAACTTCCTGAAGCTGGAAGTAGACTTCCACGTAGGCAAGAAGCAGTTGAAGCAGATCCTGGAGAAGGTTATCAATACCCACGGTGCTTCCAAGACCGCAGAGGTACTGGATGACGTTAAGGCTATCGGTTACAAGTACTCCACCAGAGCAGCCATGACCGTATCCATTTCCGATATGACCGTACCTGAGAAGAAAGGCGAAATGCTGGCAGCTGCACAGGCTACCGTAGATAAGATCGCAAGCAACTTCAGACGTGGTCTGATCACTGAGGAAGAGCGTTATCGTGCCGTTGTAGAGACCTGGAACGAGACCGATAAAGAGCTGACCGACGTACTGCTTTCCGGTCTGGATCAGTATAACAATATTTCCATGATGGCGAAGTCCGGTGCGCGTGGTTCCGACCAGCAGATCAAACAGCTGGCAGGTATGCGTGGATTGATGGCAGATACCACCGGTAGAACCATCGAGCTGCCCATCAAGTCAAACTTCCGTGAAGGTCTGGACGTACTGGAATACTTCATGTCCGCACATGGTGCACGAAAAGGTATGTCCGATACCGCTCTGCGTACCGCAGACTCCGGTTATCTGACCAGACGAATGGTTGACGTATCTCAGGAGCTTTCTATCCGTGAAGTAGACTGCTGCGAGGGTCAGGCAGAGATCCCCGGTATGGTAGTCAGAGCATTCATGGATGGTAAAGAGACCATTGAAGGCCTGAAAGACAGAATCACAGGAAGATATTCCTGCGAGGATATTTATGATAAAGACGGTAACATGATCGTTAAGCACAACCACATGATCACCCCCAGCCGTGCAGCCAAGATCTTAAGTGTTGGCGTGAACGCACAGGGTGAACCCATTGAGGAAGTGAAGATCCGTACGATCCTGACCTGCCGTTCTCACGTTGGTATCTGTGCAAAATGTTACGGTGCCAACATGGCAACCGGTGAAGCCGTACAGGTAGGTGAAGCAGTTGGTATCATCGCTGCGCAGTCTATCGGTGAACCCGGTACCCAGCTGACCATGAGAACCTTCCATAGTGGTGGTGTCGCAGGTGACGATATCACACAGGGTCTTCCCCGTGTCGAGGAGTTGTTCGAGGCCAGAAAGCCGAAGGGACTTGCAATCATTGCAGAGTTCGGCGGTAAGGCTGAAATCCGTGATACCAAGAAGAAGCGTGAAGTAGTCATCACCAACGAAGAGACCGGTGAATCCAAGGCATATCTGATCCCTTACGGTTCCCGTATCAAGGTGGTGGACGGACAGGTGCTGGAGGCCGGTGATGAACTGACCGAAGGTAGTGTAAACCCTCACGATCTGTTAAAGATCAAGGGAATTCGTGCCGTACAGGATTACATGCTTCGTGAAGTACAGCGTGTATACCGTTTACAGGGTGTAGATATCGCAGATAAGCATATCGAAGTCCTGGTACGTCAGATGCTGAAGAAGGTTCGTATCGAGAACAACGGCGATACCGAGTTCCTGCCCGGAACCCTGGTAGATGTTCTGGATTACGAGGAAATGAACGAGAAGCTGATTGCAGAAGGAAAAGAGCCTGCGGAAGGTAAGCGTATCATCTTGGGTATCACCAAAGCTGCACTGGCAACCGAATCCTTCCTGTCTGCCGCATCCTTCCAGGAGACCACCAAGGTCCTGACAGAGGCTGCGATCAGAGGTAAGGTAGATAACCTGATCGGTCTGAAGGAGAACGTTATCATCGGTAAGCTGATTCCTGTAGGAACCGGAATGAAGAGATATCGTAACACCAGACTGAGCACCGATGCCGTAGAAACCATTGATTTCAGTGGCGATATGTACGGTGATGACGCAGAACTGAATCTGAGCGACGGAAGTGATCTGGACGCAGAGGATGCAGGACGGAACGAGGATGCAACCGCAGAAGCAGAAACTGTGGAAGTGGGAGCAGACACTGACAACCAGTAAAATAAGTTGATAAATAAGAAAGGCTCTCCGGGATTTCCCGGGGAGCCTTTTTAAATCTGTAAATATGCCAAAGCTATTGTAATTCGTCCATATTCAGGACCTGCCAGGCGGAGATCCGGTAAAAGGTATCTTCCGCAGATTCCGGATAAAGGATCTCAATGGTAACCTGCAGAGACTGCAGATCGGAAATGGGGATTACATAGGATTTCCCATGGCCCACGGCTGCAAAATAGGCTTCTTCACTGTCACTGGATTCATACATGCGCCGCAGGGTCTTATCCATAACAGCCAGAGACTGTTCCGCCTGATTGCAGGCATTGTAGTAGGCCGTGGTACGTTCCAGAACGCGGCTGCTGAGCTTGCTGTCGGCATTGGCACTGACGATGGACAGTACGGCAAAGGATACCAGACAGAGGATCACGAATACCAGCAGAATCGATGCGGAGCCGATATTCATACCGAATTGTTTTTTCCTGGAAGAATTACTCATCAGAACCCCTCCTTTCTGCAGTGTGATGCATGACAGAAAGTGTGTAAATGGGAACCTCCGGGGCAGACACGTCATAGACGGTGATCTGTGCTTCCATGATACCGGCTTTTTCTTCGGGGGTATTTACAAGTTCCGCAAGGAAAACGGCGGTATCTTTGGCGGAGCAAAGGTTCCAGCCGGCATCAAAAGCAAGGCGGAGCGTATTTTCGTCGATCAGTTCCGAAGGGGAGAACAAGTCCTGCATGGCAGGAACATCGCCTTCCAGAGAGAGGTACGATTCTGCCAGATTCTGTGCCTGAATAACCGCGTGGTTCTGGTTCACGGTCTGTGTGCTCAACAGGTGAGATTTGGCAAAAAGCTGGATACAGACGGCGCTGGCCAGCGAAAAAAACAGGATCGCTATGATCATTTCCATTAAAAATAAACTGGATCTGGAATGTTTCATAATAAGTTTCGGAATCCTTTCTGTTCGTTATTCTTCCGCAGGATGACAGTGAAGATGGACATAAAACGTATGGGACTCGCCGGAGGCTGTCTGCAGTGATACACGGATCAGATCCTCTGAGGCGTAGGATAGTGCCAGATCATTTAATTCCATGATATTCGTGCCGGCCGGCAGAACCTGTCCGCCGAGAGAAGCACCCTCCCGCATAAAAAGTTCTTTCAGGTGTCCGTCATAGAGATAGAGGTAGGTACAGTAGTTCTCATCTTCGACCCGGGAAAGCATACAGAGCGCCGGAACTTCCTCCAGTGTAGTCAGGGAGATACTGTCTGCGGTATCGTTCTGCCGGACCTTTTCCATGATATAGGACACGGCAGTCCGGCTTTCATAATTAATGCTCATATCTTCAACGGTGTGCTGGTAGACATCCGCCCCGATGGTAACGAGTGCCAGCGCGGAGACCGCAAATACACCGAACAATGCCAGAACGAACAAGATATCCACGATAAAATGATTTCCCTGTTTCTTATTGTTTTCATTGTCCATAGCGTCAGAAACTCCTTTACCTGGCACCGGTCCTGCGAAGTACAGTGACTTCCGGAAGAAGGTTGCTGCCATAGTATTCATAGTCCACGAAAAAACTGTCTTCATCATATAACAGGCCGTAATGCTGTTTCAGATATTCCAGGGAAGGGGGATAAGAGCCCTCCACGGCATAACATTGGGAAATGCTTCGCTCCAATGCGGTTTCCAGGCTTTCCTGCTGTTTCGTTAAGGTAGATTCACTGACCGAACCGATGCCCCGTAAAAACAGGACAAACAGAATCAGGAATGCCAGAATGGGAAGCAGAAAGACCAGTCTGCGTCCGAAGGACATACTTTTTTGCTCAAAACGGTTCATGCGATCACTCCTATCCGATACTGGTCATGATACCCATAAGAGGCAGGATGACTGATAACAGGATCAAGCCCACAATCACCGACAGAATGATGACCAGTGTCGGCTCCAGAACGGCAATAATGGACTGTAATCTGCGGTTGGTATTCTCTTCATAACGATCCGCAATTTTCTTCAGAACCACATCTACGTTACCGCTGCGGAAACCAACGGATACCATCTGGGAATACAGATGATTGAAAATACCGGCATCGGTCAGCGCCTCTGCAAAATTGGATCCGGCATTAATGGCTTCCTTACAGCTTAAGATTTTCTGCTTCATCTTCTCATTGCCTACCAGAGCGGCTACCATGTCGAGACTGGAGTAGGTGTCCATACCGCTGCTTAAGGTCAGGGCCATACCGCTGGCAAAGCGCTCGCAGGCCACACTCTCGTAAAAACGCCGGGTGAGGGGGAACCAGTTCAGAAAACGGGCGGTAGTGCGTCTGCCGGTCTGGGTTCTGGTGGCGAAAAGATATAAAAGCAACAGAATACAAAGGATACTTACGAAGACGAAGGAATAACGGTTCAGATGGTTGCCGAGCCGTAATAGGGACGCGGCAAAGCCGGTCATCTCACTGCCGAGTTCCACATAGACCTGCTCGAAGATCGGCATGACACGGCTGACCAGCACTACGATGACAGCAGCCATCATGGCGATCATGATAAAAGGATAAGTTACGGCATCCCGTATGCTGCCTGCAATGGCATCTTCTTTTTCGTAGTAATCCGCCAGAGAGTTCATACAGACATCGAGATTGCCGGATTCCTCGCCCAGAGCGATCATATGCAGACAGTAATCGGGAAAAACTTCCGTGGCTTCCAGGGCCTTATGAAAACTTTCTCCCTGCCGGCATACCGCAAGGATCTCGTCAAAGATCGCCTTCCCCTCGGGTGACTGTGCATCACTTTGCAGGATCGCCATTCCCTCCACGGGAGGAATTCCCGCTTGAAACAGCATGGCCGCCTGGCTGCAGAAAGAAGCGATCTCTTCATTGGAAAGTAGTTTTTTCTCAGTAGTTTTCATGTCGTTTTATTCCCTTTCATTTCATAACTGTTCCGGTAAACCCATTTACCGGAGACCTAAGATCGGACATTACTAATACATTTTCTGTAAGATATAGTTGCTGCCGTCACCGATGAACTTTTTCAGCGTCTTGTCATCGGTATTGGCACCAAAGGTCGGATCCACCAGCGTCCATACGCTGCCGTCGAATTCAATAATGCCGTTCAGCCAGCCGGTATCGGCGGTGTAGACACTGATCCAGGCATGATAGGCATCCTGGGCGTAACCGACTTCCAGCCGGGTCGGGATCCGCTGGCTCCGGAGCATACTTGCCATGACCGCGGCATAGTCCAGACAGATGCCGGTGCCGGAAGCAAGAATGGCATCCACATCGGAAGTGTAGCCGGTGGGAGGATCGGAAGCCTTGTCGTAGTCGTAGGTAATATTACCGGTGATATAGTCATAGATCCGGGTGATCACTTCCAGATCGGAGGAAGCGCCTTCGGCCAGCTCCTGACCCTTGACTACCACCTTGCTGTCCACCGTAAAATTCACGTATTGGTTCGGATAGAGAAAAGGACTGAACTCGTCCGTGATCTGCACATCCAGATCCGCATACAGGCAGGTGGCATAATTCGTACCGGAAATATTTTCATAGATCGTCACATCATAATAGCCGTCGCCGGAGGACAGGGGAAAAGTCTCATAGCCGCCTCCGTGCAGATCATAGGTATAGACCACGGTATCCGGACCGGTGATCCGCAGCTTGACCTTGGGGCAGGTGCCGGTGTAATTGACACAGACATAGCCGTCGGACATGTGGGAATAGTCAATGACCGCCACATCGTTGGAGGCTGTCGCAGTTCCATCGGCCTGTGGCACAAGACAGACAGGAGTGGCATCCCGAAGAGATTCTGCGGGAAGGGAAACTTCCGTTTCCACAGAAGCGGCGGGCTGTTCCTCAGAAGCGGTTTCCGTGACAGAGGCGTCCACAGGCAGACTGTCCTGAACAGTACCGCAGGCACCCAGACCCATGGCCATACAATATGTAATTAATAAGATGCGCAGCCGCGCTGAGGATTCTGGTATCCGCATAGAAATCGTTACATCCTGTTGTTATTGTTCCACACCCGTTACGTCATCGGGAGTAAAGAGAAGGTGAATGGCCTCTCCGCCTTTCACGGGAACGTAAATATTGGCTTCCTCGGAAAGAAACGGGAAACTGATCACACCCTGGGAGGCATCCACGGAGAGCGGTTCAATGATCTCCCCGGACATGGTCTCCATAAAGGCTTCGTTATAAAGAATGTTGTCGCCGGTAAACTGCAGGCTTAAAATATTGTTTTCCACATAATCAAGTGTAAGTTCTGCCGGTGCGGGGACGAACAGCGTTTCACTCAGTTCGGAGAGAGGAACGATGGCCAGCGGTGACAGAAAGGTCAGTACAAAGATCAGAGCCGTGGCAGCGATCAGGCGATTATAGGAAGCAGCATTGACTTTTTTGCGAAGCACCAGCTTGTCGAAGGGGATCGTATTGACCGGCTGGTTACAGGAGGACAGGATATTCTGCAAAGCATTATTTGCAGTCGTCATGTCCAGTTCATAGCGGTTCTTTTTATGAAAAAACATAATCTGTTATCCTTTCATCCTTTCTTTCAAATGATCCTGCCCGGAGGTAATGTAGCGTTTGACGCTGCTGCGGCTGATCTCCATGGCGGCAGCAATCTCCTCCAGCTTCATGTCGTTATAGTAACGCATGATCAGCACCTGTTTCTCGTTGAAGGGAAGCTGTTCCAGGGCCTCCGTCAGTCGGGAATACTCATCCTTCTGCTGGTAGTGCAGTTCTGGGTTCGCATCCAGATGGGGATCCTGAATAATATCCAGAATCTCCTGACTTAAGACCTGACAGTCATTCTGTGGTCTGTTTTTCTGTGTCATATCATAGCAGACATGAAAGCAGATCCGGTTCAGCCAGGCGATAAAAACCGTGGGATCATTCAGTTTTCCGATGTTTTTCAAAGCTAGTATGTAGACCTCCTGCATGGCATCCTGGGCGAGGAAATCATCCCGCAGATAATGCCTGGTGTAGTTGTATACCTTGTTATAGGTAAGGGCATACAATTCCGCGAAGGCATCCGAGTCGCTATGCTGGGCACGGATCACAAGACCGGCAATGTAAGAAATGTTCAAGTCTTTCATGCGTTCGTCTCACTGTTGTGTTAACGGGTTCCTTAAGCGTGCAGCTTGTTGTAGGTCTCTGTGAGTAAGGTGGAAAAATACTCGGCATGTGCCTCTTCGTTCAGAATATAGGCATATTGGATCCGAATGGGAGCATTGCTGTGCTCTTCGTTGTATTCTTTTAACTGCTGATCCAGACTTTCGATAAAATACTCCATGGTGTCATGGGAGCCATGGTTGACGATCATTAAGAATTCGTTGCCGCCGTTACGTCCCACCACACCGAAGGCGTCACCGACACTTTCCAGAATGCCGGAAAAGTCTTTTAACATCTGGTCACCCACCACATGTCCCATGGTCTGGTTCACTTCTTTCAGATTGGTGATGGTCACCATATAGCAGGCGACATGGGCCAGGGATTCCGGAGAGTCGTAGGTCTCAAAGACCACATCGAGGCCGTGACGGTTGGGAATGCCGGTCAGGTGATCCAGAAAAGCCGCACGGTTCAGGGCGTGGCTCTCTTCGGCGAAGGTGCGTAATTTATAGAAATCATATAATAGCCATACCAGATTAAATAAGGCAAGGATCCAGGAGAGTGTGCATAAGATAAAAAGGGTCCGGTCTTCGAAAAGTCTGGTTCCCAGCGCCGGATGCAGGGTCAGGATGAGAACATAGGCGGTCTCCAACAGCAGCAGAAGGATCAGCTGCACGGTTTTGGTGTTGCGGAAGGTTTTTACGAATTTCTTTTTCTGTATCATATATGTTCACTCCTTTGGTAGCGCTGGTGGTGAGGTGTACATCGGGAAGACACGAAGTGTCTTCCCGATGTCCGGGCGTCGCCCTACCATCCCCGAACATTACACAATATTGCCTGCAAGCAGTCAAATTGTGTAATATCCGTGTCTGGCACCTCTCATGCTTACGCTCATTATATCATATTGACAACTAGAAAAAAAGAAAAGAAATACTGAGCCATTCCGCTTCTTAGCGCCGTCTTTATATACAGAAGCGCATTTTGAAGCGCAGGGGCAGCGGCAGGGCTGCAGGCTATAACATTTATACGGTTTACATAAGAAGAAAACGGACAGGCTAATGTCCGGCGCAAGATATCCATCAGGGAATTCCCTGGTGGATATTTTCATTTTGGGGAAAAGCAGAATTTGTCGAAAAGGAGAGAACGATGTTGGAAACGATTTTGAATAATTTTCATCTGGAGAAGATCCTGTGGATCCTTCGGAAAAGGATCGCTTACATTCTGATCCTGGGGGTGCTGGGCGGAATGGCCGGAGGCGCTTATGCGTATCTGACCAACAGCACCCTGTACCGGGCGGAGGTATCCTTCTATGTATACAGTGATCCGGACTATGTGTACGATTCCTCGGTGAATATCTCGAATTCCGAATTTACACAGGCCAAGAATCTGGTGCAGAGCTATATGCTGATCCTGAAGAGCAACACCATTCTGGAAAAGGTGCTGGAAGAGGCGGGACTGGATTATGGAACGGAGACGCTTTCGCGGATGATCGGTACCAGTGTGGTGGAGAATACGGCGGTCTTCTATGTCTATGCCTATGACAGTGATCCCTACCGTGCCATGGAACTGGCCAATGCCATCGGCAGGGTGGCACCGAAGGAAATCGGCCGGATCGTGAAATCCGGCGGGATCGAAGTGATCGATTATGCCACGCTGCCGCAGTCTCCCTACAGTGCCACCAGTCTGGTCAAATATGCGCTGGTGGGATTCTCCGGGTGCTTCGGGGCATCCCTTGTCCTGTTTTTGCTGGCAGGACTGATGGATACGACGATCCGCAGGCGTTACGAACTGAAGCTGGCCTTCCGGATCCCCGTACTGGGAGACATTCCCCAGATCCAGGCGCCGGACCGGAAGAGTAAGCCCGTTCTGGTACTGGGGGAAAACAGCCCCTTTGACGTGAAGGAATCCTATAATACCATCCGGGCCAATCTGCTGTTCACGGGAAAGGGAGAACGCTGTCCGGTCTACGCGGTCACCAGTGCGGATAAGGATGAAGGGAAGACCTTAAACAGTGTGAATATCGCCATCAGCTATGCCCAGCTGGGAAAGAAAGTACTGCTCATTGATGGGGACATGCGGAATATGTCGGTGGCATCTCTTCTGAAACTCCGGGGGAGAGTGGGACTTAGCCAGTATCTGGCGGGATTGCGGGAGACACCGCAGATCCTGGAATACCGGAAGAATCTGGATGTGCTGGTGGGAGGTGAGAATCCGCCGAATCCTTCCGAACTGTTGGGCGGGGAGCGGATGAAAGAACTGCTGGTGGACCTGCGGACCCGGTATGACTGTATCATTATTGACCTGCCACCAGTGGGGATCGTGACGGATGCTTTGCTTCTGTCCCACGAGGTCACCGCTTATGTGCTGGTGGTGCGGGCCGGAGTCAGCCATATGAGCCGGGAGAAAGTGGCGGTGACTCTTCTGGAGCAGGTGGATGCGGATATCTGCGGGATCCTGTTCAATGGCCTGCCACCGAAGTCCAAGGACTACAACTACAGATTGCAGCAATATTGGAAGGAAGAGAAACAGCAGAAAGGAGAAACCGCATGAAAATATGTTTTGCCGCATCGTCCGGCGGCCACTTTGAACAGCTGATGATGTTACGGCCGCTGATGGAAAAATACGAAAGCTTTGTAGTGACGGAGAAAACGGGATATGAGGTGAAGATGCCAGTAAGATGCTATTACCTGCATCAGGTGAACCGGAAACAATGGCGGTGTCCTTTGTATCTGTTGAAGAACAGTCTGCAGTCGCTGCGGCTGCTGCACCGGGAACGGCCGGATGTGGTGGTGTGTACGGGAGTACTGGCCATGATCCCGCTGTGTGTGGAAGCCAAACTTTCCGGCAGGAAGCTGATCTATATCGAATCCTTTGCCAAGGTGACCTCGGCGACGCTGACGGGAAAGCTGCTGTATCGCCTGGCGGATCGTTTCTATGTCCAGTGGGCGCAGATGAAGGAGATCTATCCGAAGGCCATCTGTCTGGGAGGAATTTATTAGGATGATATTTGTAACGACCGGATCGCAGAAATTTCAGTTCAATCGATTGTTACAAAAGATAGACCTTCTGATCGAAGAAGAGGATATTAAAGAGGAGGTATTTGCCCAGATCGGGGAGAGCGACTACCTTCCAAGACACTACGAATACTGCCGTTTCCTGGATCGGGAAAGCTTTGCCGGGAAGCTGCGGGAATGCCGGATGGTCATTACCCACGGCGGTACGGGAGTGATCATCGGGGCGGTAAAACAGGGGAAAAAAGTCATTGCGGTGCCGAGGCTGGCCAGATACGGCGAGCATGTGGATGATCATCAGGTACAGCTGCTGCAGGAGTTCGACGGCATGAATCTGATCTGTGCCTGCTATGACAGCGAACAGCTGGGGGAGTGTATCCGGGATACGAACGACAGAAATTTTGCCGGATACCGTTCCAACACCCGCAGGATCCTGACGGACATTGAAGATTTTTTAATTGCGGAAGAGGGGGAGAACCATGGAAAACATTCAAAAATATCGTAAAAAAGGGAAAAAACTGTGGGAGTATCTGCTGACAAAACTGCGTCTTTTGCGGGATCAGAAAAAATACCGCTCCCGGGGCGTGACGTTGAAATATCTGTTGGACCGGACCGATTCCGAGACGCTGGTCATAGTGTTCAGTTCCTGTACCAGAAAAGGGATCCGGGCCAGATATAACTATGTCCGGACATTGAAGGATATCTCCTGCAACAAACTGTTTCTGCTGGATGATTTTGCGGCGGATCACAGAGGTTCTTTTTATCTGGGCAGCAATATGAAGTTCCAGGAGGCAGCCGTGGTCAGGGAACTGATCGACAGGGTGCGGGAGCAGACCGGGGCCAGACGCCTGATCTTCTGCGGCTCCAGCAAGGGCGGCTATACGGCACTGAATTTCGGACTGGATTATCCGGGAAGCTATATGATCGTGGGAGGTCCACAGTATTTTCTGGGCCAGAGCCTGTTAGATACCGGCAATCTGGAAGCTCTGAAACACATTGTCGGGCAGGTCTGCAAGGAAAGAGTCGAGTTCCTGAACGGGTATCTTCCGAGGAAAGTCACGGAAAACACTTATGCCCCCACCCAGAGGATCTATCTGCACTATTCCGACAGCGAACATACCTATGAGGAACACATCCGCTATCTGCGCAGGGATCTGGCAAAAAAAGGCTACCATTACAGTGAAGATGTGGCTCATTACAAGGAACACGGGGAGATCAGTCTGTACTTCCCGGAATTCCTGCTACATAGCGTGGAGGAGATCCTATGCCGGCAGTCAGCGTGATCGTTCCGGTATACAACACGGAAAAATATCTGGAGGAATGCATCCGTTCCCTGACAGAACAGACGCTGCCGGAACTGGAACTGATCTTCGTGAATGACGGTTCCACGGATGCTTCCCCACAGATCCTGGAAAAATACCGAAGGCTGGATCCTGAGCGGATCCGGGTCATCACCCGGGAAAATGGTGGTCAGGGAAGAGCGAGAAATGTGGGACTGGCGGCTGCCACAGGAGAATATGTGGGCTTCGTGGATTCAGATGATTATGTGGACAGGCGGATGTACGCAGCCATGTATACCCGGGCCAGATCAGAAAATGCGGATCTGGTGGAATGCGATTTTCATTATCTGGGAGAGGATGGCAGGGAAAAGAGAGCCTACGGATCTGCGGCACCCTGGAACAAACTGATCCGCAGGCAGCTGCTTACGGACAACGGCATTCTCTTCCCGGAAGGCTATATCTATGAGGATACCTCTTTTTATCTGAAACTTCAGCCCTATGTGAAAAAACAGGCAAAAATGCTGGGAGTCTACGTCTATCACCGGGACAGAGGGGATTCCACCATGAACGACAGCAAGAGCGGGCGGGTGGGAAATATCTTCCCGGTCCTGCAGGATGCCTGCCGGTTTTATCAGGAAAAAGAGCTTATGGAGACCTACGGAAGGGAACTGGAATATTACTGCGCCCGGATCCTGTTATGCAGTTCCATGGGCAGAATTTCCAGAATAAGAGACCGGAGGCTTCGGAGAAGTCTGCGGGAGGAGACTTTTGCATTTCTGCGGGAGAATTTTCCGGAATACAGGAAAAATCCGTATCTCGGCAACGGAATCAGAGGGTATTATCTGCGGATGGCAACGCCGGTGCTGTGTGGGATCTGTGGGGAGACACTGGGCAAATGCAGACCGGGAAACTGTCCGGATAGAATGCCGGGACAGAGAGAAAAGGGGAGAAAACATGCGAATATCAGTAGCAATGGCCACCTATAACGGGGCAAGATTTATAACGGAACAGCTGGATTCCATCCGGAGACAGAGTCTTCCGGTGGATCAGGTGATCCTGCGGGATGACGGCTCCGGGGATCAGACGGTGGAGATCGTCAGAGAATATCTGGAGACTTACGGACTGGCCCCGGCATGGCGGATCACACAGAATGCGAAGCGGCTGGGCTATGGAGAGAATTTTAAGGCTGCGGTGGAAGAGACGGACGGGGACTATGTCTTTTTCTGCGATCAGGATGATATCTGGGAGCCGGACCGGGTGGAAAACATGGTAAGACAAATGGAAGATCACAGGAAGATACTGGTACTGGGCTCGGAATTCGTTCCATTTACGGTGGATCCCGATGCCCCATCGGTCAGCCGGAGAGTATTGAAAAGCTTTCGGGGGGACGGAAGTCTGGAGCATGTGGAATGGAGCCCGAAGCATATCTTCATCGGCAGCGAGGGCTGTACCATGTGCCTGCGAAGGGAGTTTCTGGAAGAGACGAAAGCCTATTGGTATCCCGGCTGGGCCCATGACGAATACGCCTGGAAGCTGGCGCTGTGTCTGGACGGCTGCTATATTCTCCACAGTGTCACCTTAAGACGCCGCATGCACTCCGGCAATGTGTCCAAACGCAAGATGCGGGATCTGGATAAGCGGATCGCTTTTTTCCGGGAACTGCAAAAGAGTCATGAGATGACCCTGCGGTTTGCCGAAGATATGGGAATGTCCGGGGAGGCGAAGGAACTGCTCCGGCGCAATATCCGGGCCACGGCCCTCAGGATCGAACTGATGGAACAGCGCAGGCTCCGGAATATCGTACCGTTGATCTGGAAATACCGGGACTGCTATCACAGTAAAAAATCCCTGCCGGTGGAATTTGTCATGGCGGTCAGAGGGTGAAGACATGAGCAGATATCTGGTGGAATCCACGGGGAGATTCCGGAGAAGCTGGCAGAGCAGCAACCGTTATTTTGAAAACTGTGGGGAACGGGGACTGGGGCAGTGTCTGGCGGTCTGTTTTCTCATTACTTATTATATTCTGCCTCAATACTTCGGCATCCGGCTGCCGGGATTTGACATGACGGCACAGCGGCTGCTGATAACGATACTGTGTCTTTTTATTCTGAGCAAGGAGTCCCGGAAAAAAGTATTCTGGGAGGGTGTGAGGAACTGTAAGCTGTGGCCGCTTATGGCGGGGTATCTGGCCATCTGCTTCTATACCGCTGTGCTGCGGTTCCACATCGGTACATTTCTCTATCCGCTGATCGAACTGTCAGCTGCTTTTCTGGTGATCTATGTACTGCGGGAGTATCTGGGAAGCGACGGATATCTGGTACTTTTCCGGCGGATGCTTCTGTTTCTGTGTGTGCTGGGGATCGTGGAAGCAATCCTGCGCAAGACGCCCTTTGCTTATCTGGAGACGATCAAAGGGCTTTATACCGGAGGGATGATCCGGTCCGGATCCTACCGGATCATGGGACCCGCCAATCATTCTCTGGCTTACGGGCTGATCCTGATCTCTGGTCTGCCGCTTCTGTGTATGGACGAGGAGAAGCACTGTTTTTCGCTGTATCGGCATCTGCCGCTTCTGTTGCTGGTGGTGGTCAATGTATTCCTGACGGGATCCCGTTCCACGCTGGCAGTCATGGGGCTGGAACTTTTGCTGTTGACGGTACTGGCCCCCGGGGAGCAGCGTAAGAAGCTGTTATTTACCATAGTACCGGTGGGGCTTCTGGTTCTGGCACTGGCCTTTTTGTTCCCGAATTCGCCGCCGGGGCACTATCTGTTGCTGCAGCTGAGTACCGTGGTGGATGAGATGTTCGGGACTTCCTATGCGGTACGTTACGGCGTGGACAGTACCTCTCTTGCCAACAGTGCGTCCTACCGGGATGCCTTACTGGAAATTTTTACGGTGGACTGGCTGAATCCCTGGCTGGGGCAGGGGTCGGGATATCACTTTTCCTGGTACATTCCGGGCGGGGCCACGATCCATTCCATTGACAATTTCTATGTGGCCAATTATATCCGCTACGGGTATCCGGGGCTGGTGGTCTACAGTCTGCTGATCCTGCAGGCCGCAGGGGAGATGGTGAAAACCGGGATCCGCAGGAGAGACAAGACGGCATTCTGTATGGCATTGGCGGTGGGCGGATATTTTCTGAATCTGTGGTGGATGGATACGCTGCAGACCATCAAATATGCCTACCTTCCCATGGCGCTGTTCCAGGTGATTTTATGGGAAAAACGGGAAAATATGTCGGATCTGCCACACAAAGAGGAGCATAGATACATAAGGTAAATTAAAAGTAACTATTCAGCCGCAACGCAGTGAGAAAGCACGATTTATCGCGGGGCTTTGCGAATATAGGGGTGGATGAATAGTTGGAAAAAGGAAAGTAAATATGCGAAAAAGGATGATGCTTCTGGGAATAGTGCTGTGTATGAGTGTGGGAATCCGGGCGCAGGCGGCAGAACGGGAGATTCCGGACAGATTCAACACAGGCATTAACGAAGACACCGAACTGACAGAGATCGTGGAGGAGGGTACCTACGACGGTCTCCACTACCGGATCGGTGCCGGAGGACAGCTGGTGCTGGACCTGGTCTACAGTAACCGACAGGCAGGCAAAGAGATCGAGATCCGGGATATGGATTTCTCCGGATATCCCCTGCTCATGGTCAATGAGGGGCGGATCCGGGAAGAGACTACGGTAACCTTTGAAAACTGTAAATTCGATGCGGTGACCACCGGGCGGGAGGATGCCCGGATCTCGTATGTCTTCGAGGATTGCACTCTGCGGAATTTTCAGGGAAGCAATGCCCTGTTTACCGGGTGCCGTCTGGGAGGCAGCAGTGGGGATGCACTGAACCCCTACCGGAATGTGACACTGCGGGATTGTTATATTGCGGATCTGGCCCATCCGGACAGCAAGGAGACGGTGCATTCCGACGGGGTACAGATCTTCGGGTATCCGTCGCTTGCGGCGGAAAATATTTCTTTTGACAACTGCAGATTCGAAATACCGGCGATCCCGGGAGGGGGCAGCTATGTGAATGCCTGTCTCATGATCGCCCCGGAGAAGAGTGGCGCAAAGGGGATCTATTTTACCAACTGTATCCTGAACGGGGGAGGCTATACCATCTATACGCTGGTAAAGGAGCAGTTCTCTTTGGAGGATGTGATGCTGTGCAATATTGCAGTAGGGGACGCGGCCCGCTATGGAACCTTCTATCATCGCAATGTGACGGAGGGAGTCACCATGGAGAACATTCATGCCACAGAGACGCTGTATGTGGGAAGCCGGTTTAAAGACGAGCAGGGGCTGATCCATTTCAGCGTCACCAACGATACGGCAGAGGAGCGGACACTGATGATCGTCACGCCCAGCCAGACCATAACGCTTCCCATTAAGGCCTGTCCGCCCTATGAGAACAGAACGGCGGATATGACTTTTGAAGATTTTCCCTTTGATATTGATGTGGCGGTACCGGGAGCGAGATGGGCTGTATGCTATGACGTTACGGCGGGGTGCGAGCAGATCGCACTGTATGCGGAAAGGAAGAGATAGACAGGATGGAAATACTGTATGTGTGTCTGTGGTACAAAGATAAAAAGAGAACCTGGTCCGGTACAGCCTGGTCCCTGCGCCGGGCCATGGAGTCCTGTGTGCAGGTGCGTGATTTCGAGCTTTCGGATCCCCTGTACCGTAAGGTGATCCGGAGACTGCGTAAGAAAAAGGGACTGATACCACCGCCTCCCGTGAGTGACAGACTGCGGCTGGCCGGAAGCTATGCCGCCTGGAAACACCGGCATGGAACTTCCCGGAAAATGCTGGCCTTCCAGTTCGGTGACTGGCCGTCGGGAGCCCGCTTTTCTTCCTATCTCTATCAGGATCTCTCCGTGGCTGCCATATTGTGGCTGCGGAAGGAGGATCCGGCGGCCTACCGGTACTGCGAGTACCAACAGGTTCCGGCAAAGGTACTGGAGCGCAGGGCGGCAGCCCAGCTGCGCCATTACCGGAACAGCCAGGCGGTATTTACCATGAGCAGATGGCTTCGGGATTTTCTGATCCGGGAATGCGGGTTGCCCGGGGAGAGGGTTCATGCGGTGGGAGGCGGCATCAATGTGGATGCCGCCGGAATCCGTCCGGGGCAAAAGCAAGGGCGGCGGATCCTGTTCGTGGGAAGGAATTTCGTGCGGAAAGGCGGTCCTCTGGTGGTACAGGCCTTCGGGATCTTGCGGAGAAAATATCTGCCCGAGGCGGAACTGTATCTGGCGGGGGCGAAGGAAGAGGAGATCCGGGCTGCCCTGCGGGAGTGGGAGATCACGCCGGAGGAAGCAGACTGGCAGGCGATTCACCTGTTGGGAGATCTGGGGGCGGAGAAACTGACGGAATATTATAACCTGTGTGACGTGTTCTGCATGCCGTCTTATTTTGAGGCCTATGGTCTGGTATTTGCGGAGGCACTTGCCTATGGACTGCCCTGTATCGGCAGGGACAAGTTCGCCATGCCGGAATTCATAGAGGATGGGCGCACCGGCAGACTGTTTTCCGGAGAGGATGCGGGGACACTGGCGGAGGATCTGTGGGAAGTGCTGCGGGATCCGAAGTACCGGGAGGAAGTGGCAGGGCGGAGGGAACAGTATCTGAGAGAGTATTCCTGGGATACGGTGGCCCAGAGAATATGCAGTGTGATGGAGAAAAATGAGAGAGACAAAAATTAGTATCGTAGTGCCGGTGTATAACGCGGAAAAAGAATTGCAGCGCTGTGTGGACAGTATTTTGGGGCAGAGCTTTTCCGACTGGGAACTGCTGCTTATCGATGACGGCAGCAGGGATGGTTCTCCGGCCCTGTGTGACAGACTGGCACAGCGGGACGACAGAGTGCGGGTCTGCCACAAGGAAAACGGCGGTGTCAGCAGTGCCAGAAATCTGGGGATCCAAAAGGCAGAGGGAGAGTATCTGATGTTTACGGACAGTGACGATACCCTGTTCCCGGAGACACTGGCAACCCTGTATGGGAAGGCTCTGGAGACGAAGGCGGAACTGGTGGTGTGCGGTTTTACCTATTATGTGGAGCAGAACGGAAGGCATGTGGATAACCTTCCGGAAAAAGCCTTCTGCGGTGGAGGAGAGGCGTATCTGGAGGAGAGATTTCTGGCGGATTTCCGGCGGGAATTTTTCAATCCTCCCTGGAATAAGCTGATCCGCAGGGAGCTGCTTCTGGAGAATAAGATCCGTTTCGGAGAGGAATATGCCATCTGCGAGGACATGGCGTTTTCCATGCAGGTACTGGAAAGGTGCAGGGGAATCTGCGTTATTCCGGAGTCACTGTATTGCTATCATTACAAGGAGGCGGATAATCTGGTGCACCGCTTCCATGAAAATTATTATGAAGCATTGCTTTATTTCAGGGATTGTGCCTGGCAGTGTTTTGGCACCCTTCATGCTAGACCGGAACTCTATGAGGAGATCAATTCTTATTTTGTGGGGAAAAGCCTGATGTTCCTGCACAAGATCTACCGCAACTCCGGATATGATGAAATCGGAAAATATGCGGAACTGAAACGGATCGGGGGTTCCCTGCCCCTGCAGAGTGCACTGCGGGGCTGTAAAACCTCCGGGAAGAAGAGACTGCTCAGAGAACTGCTTCTGCGAAGAAAATTCCGGGTATTGGACAACCTGTACCGCCTGAGGTAGGACAGGAGAAGGAGAGAGGATTGGAACTGACAAAACAGATCGGCGTGCTGCGCAATCGAAAAACATTGGACGGAAGAAAAGCGGACAGGACAAAAGTAAATCTGGAATACTGGAATTTCAGTGAGAATCTGGGGGATCTGCTGGCACCGGTGGTGACAGAGTGGATGCTGCACCGGCTGGGGCTGGATCTGTCCAGAGAGGCCGTAAGACCGGGGCATCTGATGACCATAGGCTCCGTGCTGGGGCTGGGAACCTTCGATGCGGTGATCTGGGGCAGCGGTGTCAATTCCTTTGCCCATGTGGGAAGGGTGACTCTGCAAAGGAATTACCGGAAGCTGGACATCCGGGCGGTCAGGGGTCCCATCACTGCGCAGGTGCTTCGGGAGAACGGTTATACCTGTCCCCGGGTCTATGGGGATCCGGCGATCCTGTTACCCATGATCTATCCCGGCAGGAGATCGGAGAAAAAGACAAAATATGTGGTGATCGACCACTATATGAAGCGGAAAACGACAGGAGATGACAGACTTTCCATACGAACCGGAGATTACCGGACCTTCCTCGACAAAATTCTGGAGGCGGAGGTGGTATACTCATCTTCGTTACACGGAATCATTCTGGCGGAAAGCTACGGAGTGCCGGCGATATTCTTACGACAGGGCATGGAGGAAGAGATGCTGAAATACTACGACTGGTATTTTGCCACCGGCAGATACGAGGTGCGGTCGGCGGCGTCTCTGGCGGAAGCAAAGGAAACGGAGCCCATGGAACTGCCGAAGCTGGAAGAACTGGGGGAGGGGCTCTTACAGAGTTTTCCTTATGATCTGTGGATCGGAACAAAGAATCGTGAGATCCTTTGAGAGAGGGATGGAGAGGAAAATGAGAAGAACGGGGAACGCTGTCAGAAATGTGATCTTCGGAGGGGTGCTTAAGGGTTACCAGATCCTGATCCCCTTTGTCATGCGGACGCTCCTGATCCGGTATCTGGGAATGGAATATCTGGGGCTGAACAGCCTGTTTACTTCCCTGCTGCAGATCCTGAATCTGGCGGAACTGGGGGTGGGGAGCGCCATGGTCTACAGCATGTATGCGCCGATTGCCGCAAACCGGCCGGAGGAGATCTGTGCGCTCCTGGGATTGTACCGGAAATATTACCGCTGTATCGGTCTGGCGATCCTTGGGATGGGATTGCTGCTGCTCCCTTTTCTGCCGGTGCTTACGCGGGCGGACAGCATTCCGGCGGGCGTGAACCTGTATGTACTGTATCTGCTGCATCTGGGGGCCTGTGTCATCAGCTACTGGCTGTTCGGCTACAAGAACAGTCTGCTGGCGGCTCATCAGCGGAGTGATCTGGCCAGCAAGGCGGATCTGGCGGTGAGAACCCTGCAATATCTCGTACAGGCGGGACTGCTCATAGCCTTCCGGAATTACTACTGGTATCTGCTGGCGGCGCTGGGGGCACAGATCCTGACGAATCTGTGTACGGCTCTGGTGGCAAAGAAATATTATCCGGATTATGTTCCGAAAGGGCAGGTGGAAGAGCAGACCAGACGCCAGATCCGTGGGAAGATCAAGGATCTGTTCACCTCCCGTGTGGGGGCGGTCATTGTGAATTCCGCGGACTCTCTGGTCATTTCGGCGTACTTAGGGCTGACGGTGCTGGCAGTCTACCAGAATTATTATTACATCGTCAGTTCCGTCATCGGCATGGTGGGGGTACTCTTTACCTCCTGCATCGCCGGAATCGGGAACAGTCTTCTGACGGAGAGCCGGGAGAAAAATTATGAGGATTTCCGGAAATTCACGCTGCTCATTGCCTGGATCGCAGGGCTTTGCACCTGCTGCCTGTTGTGTCTGTTCCAGCCTTTTATGAAGCTGTGGATCGGGGAGACGGGGGTGCTGCCCGGGCAGATCGTGATCTGTCTGTGTGTGTATTATTTTATCTACGAATTCAACCAGCTGTTCAATGCCTATAAGGATGCCGCCGGGATCTGGCACCGGGACCGCTTCCGGACGCTTGCCACGGCGGGAGGGAATCTGGTGTTAAATCTGGCATTGGTGGGAAACTTAGGATTGTACGGGGTGATCCTGTCTACGGTGGCGGCCACTGCGGTCGTAGGAATGCCCTGGCTGTTACATAATCTGTTTACCACGCTGTTTGACGGAGAGGACTGCCTGGTCTATCTGGGAACCGTGGTCTTCTATGGAAGCGTTACTTTATTAAACTGCATTCTGACCTTTCGGATATGCAGTCAGATACCTACGAAAGGAATCGGAGGACTGGTGGAGCGGGCAGTGGTATGCCTGCTTGTGTCCAATGCCGTTTTTCTGGTGTGCTACGGGAAACGGAAGGAATTCCGTCAGCTTCTGGCACAGGGGAAGAGATTCCTGTCGGAAATACGTCGGGAGAAAGCGGTACCGGGAGCAGACCGGTCAGCAGAGAAGATTGTGCCTGCGGCCCCAAGTCAGCAGGTTGTTGAAAGGCGTGGGAGTTTATATGAAGATTGCAGTAGCGGGAACCGGGTATGTGGGACTGTCTCTGGCAGTTCTGTTAGCTCAGAATCATGAAGTGACGGCGGTGGATGTGGTGCCGGAGAAGGTGGAACTGTTACGAAATGGGAGATCCCCGATCCGGGATCCCGAGATCAGCGAATACCTGGAGAGCGGTGCGCTGCACCTGCAGGCGACGCTGGATGGAGAAGCAGCTTACCGGGAGGCGGAACTGGTCATTGTCTCCACACCGACCAACTATGATCCGGGGATCCATTTTTTCGATACCCGTTCGGTGGAAGCGGTGGTGGAGACGGTACGGAAGGTGAATCCGGACGCAGTGATCGTTATTAAGAGCACGGTGCCGGTGGGATATACGGCAGCGCTGACGAAAAAATATCACACGGACCGGATCCTGTTCTCCCCGGAATTCTTACGGGAGGGACATGCACTGTATGACAACCTGTATCCCTCCAGAATCATTGTGGGATTCCCGGAGAAGGCGGGGAAAATGGCGGAATATGCCCAAAGGTTTGCAGGACTTCTGCAGGAGGGAGCCCGGAAAAAGGAGATTCCCGTCCGGATCATGAGTTCCACGGAGGCGGAAGCTGTGAAGCTGTTCGCCAATACTTATCTGGCACTTCGGGTCAGCTATTTTAACGAGCTGGACACTTATGCGGAGATGCGGAATCTGAGCAGCCGCAACATCATCGAAGGGGTCTGCCTGGATCCCCGGATCGGGATGCAGTATAACAACCCCTCCTTCGGCTACGGCGGGTATTGTCTGCCGAAGGATACGAAGCAGCTGCTGGCCAACTATGAGAGCATTCCCCAGAATCTGATCCAGGCTATAGTGGCGGCCAACAGTACCCGCAAGGATCATATTGCGGACAGCATTCTGGAAAAGGCCGGATTTTATCAGGGGAGTCAGGGCAGAGGCGGGGTGCCGGGGCAGAAAGTCGTCATCGGTATCTACCGGCTGATCATGAAAGCCGGTTCCGACAATTTCCGCCAGTCCAGCATTCAGGGTGTCATGAAGCGGATCCGGGCCAAAGGAGCACAGATCCTGCTGTATGAGCCGCAGCTTTCGGAGGACGACTTTTTCGGCAGCCATGTGTTGCGGGATCTGGAAGATTTTAAATCCCGGTCGGATGTGATCGTGGCCAACCGGTATCACAGGGAACTGGAGGATGTCCGGGAAAAGGTATACACCAGAGATATTTATTGCAGAGACTAAGTGAGGGAAGAAATGGATACAGAGAAAAGAACAGGAGAACGGGTGGGGATCACGCTGGCACTGCTTTGCTGCATCGGTTTTTCCGCGTTTCTGATCTGGCTGCAGCAGAAGCAGGAGACGGACAGACAGCAGCTGACCGAACAGCTACAGGACAGCAGGCAGCAGGAGCGGCGGGAAACCACCGGGGAACTCACGGTGCGCAGCCGTGTGACACAGAAGGAATCGGAGGGAGAACCGGTATTTTCCCTGCCGGGTGGATTTTACCCGGAGGACATCACGGTGGAGATCACGGCACCGGCGGGAAATCGTATCTATTATACGCTGGACGGCACGATGCCGGATACGGAGAACGGGATCCTCTATGAGGAACCGGTGGAGGTGACGAATGTCTGCGGAAGTCCCAATGTCTATTCCGCCATCTCCACGGTGTCTGCCTATCAGGACTATGCGCCCCTTTCCGACGTGGATAAAGCGGTGGTACTGCAGGCGGTGGCGGTAGATGCCCGGGGAGTGAAAAGTAAAATAGCCTGTGCCAGTTATTTTGTGGCCATGGAGGACAAGAGCATGTACCGGGAGCTGCCGGTGCTGTCCCTGACGGTGGATCCGGCGGAACTGTTTGATTATTTTGAGGGTAATTACGTCACGGGTGTGGATTATGAAAATGCGTTGGCCGCGGATGACCTGCGCTTTGATTCCGCCAATTATTACCGGGGCGGAGAGATGAAGGCCCACATGGAATATTTCGAAGCGGACAGATACCTAACCTATGAAGGGGAAGTGAGCATAAGCTTACGGAAGGACGGAAATCTCGATTACGGACAGAAAAGCTTTCTGCTGACGGCAGCGGATCCGGTGCCGGGGCGTACCTGCGAACTGCAGGAGTTTTTCCGGGACGGTGCGCTATTGCTGTACGGGGGAGGTACGGACTACGCGGCCAAGAGCAGGCAGGTCTTAGAGGAACAGCTGTTGAAAGAGACCACGGACTTTACGCTGGGAGAACGGAAGAGTTGCATGGTATTCGTGGACGGAGAATTCTGGGGAATGTATCTTCTGTCCGGTGAAAATACGGTGGAGACTTTTGCAAGACGCTGCGGTGGGACTCCGGAAGAAATTCAGATGGTGGAGAACCGTTATCCCTCCCGGATTGCCCCGGAATACGGAGAACTTTACCGGCTGGTGACCGAAAGAGATGCCGCCAGCCCCGCAATCTATCAGAAGATTCTGGAACAGATGGATCTGGAAAGTTATCTGGATTATTACTGTGCCAATCTCTACTTTGGCAATCCGCAGTTCGACTCCTTTTCCACCACGCTGTGGAGACAGACGGGTGAGGGAGAAGAGGCCGGAAAATGGCACTGGGAATTTACCGATGCCACGGATACGCTGGGCCGGAACAAACTCAGCAATTACAGTGTAAATACTTATCTGTGCCCGGGGGTGGCAGAGGACCTGTTTTTACAGGGATTGATGAAGAACCCGGACTTTCAGGCAGCCTTCCGGAAGAGAATGCAGGAATATGCGGAGGAACTGACGAGAGAGAGGGCAGAGACCTATCTGACGCCGTTATCGGAAACCTGTCGGGTACCGGTGGCAGCCACGGCCGGACGTTACGGACTGCAGCAGACGGAGGAAGGGTATCTGTCAGACGGGGAGAAGATCCTGGAATATTTTGCTGCCCGGGGAGAATATATTCTGCGATATACGGAAGAATTTATAACGCTTTCTGACCGGACGGAGCTACATTTCGAAGAAGGAGAAACTGTCCTGGAAAGCGTTCCGGAAGAATGAGGGGAAAGGGGAACAACCTATGGAAACAATGGCAGAATATCTGGCGGAGCTGGTGAAGGCCGGCCTGGAGGACAGAAAAGCGGCGCCTCTGCCAGAGGGAATCTCTGTGGAGAAGATCGTTGAGATCTCCGGGGAGAATCATATGGATTATCTGCTGCTGGGAGCACTTCTTCGGACCGAAGGGCTTTCGGAGGAGGAAACAGAGCTTCTGCGGGGAAAAGTTATGGGGAGCATGCTATTTACCGGCCTGCAGCTGCAGGAACTGAAAAGTCTGGAACAGCGGATGGAAGCCGCGAAGATTCCCTGTCAGCCCATGAAGGGTGCCCGAATGAAATTCTATTATCCTTCGCCGTTTCTCAGGGAGATGAGCGATATCGACATTCTGATCCATGCGGATTTCCTGGAGCAGGCGGCAGCGGAGCTGGAAGCCCTGGGGTATGTGCTGCAGCAGAAGATCAAGCACCATGATATTTACCGGAAGGCACCGGGGATCGTGGTGGAAGCCCACAGAGCCATGTATGACCGGACGGTGGATGAGAGGCAGTACGCCTATTTTTCGGATCTGTCCCGGGCGGTGCGGCGGAAGGGATTTCTGTATGTCTATGATTTTGAGGCGGAGGATTTCTATATTTATATGATGGCCCATATGGCCAAGCATTTTTATAAAAGAGGCTGCGGGATCCGGAATCTGGTGGACATCTATGTGTTCCGGCAGCGTTTTGGGGCGGAAATGAAAGCCGATTACCTGAAAAAACAGTTTGCGGGACTGGGACTGACGGCATTTGTGGAACATATGGAGAAGCTGACCCGGATCTGGCTGCAGGGGGAAATCGGGGAAGAATTCTACCAGCAGCTGTTTGATTATATGCAGGGCTGCGGGATCTACGGAAAGGATGAAAACGGCATCTGGAACCGGTTCTGTGAGGAAAGTGCGCAGACGGGAGGAAAGGGCCGTGAGGCTTTGAAACGCTGGTACTGGTTCCCGCCCTATGAGTATATGGTGCTGTATTACCCGTGGCTATCCGGGAACCGGATGGCAGGGAGACTGCTGCTTCCGGCGGCCTGGGGGATCCGGGCGGTAAGGGGTGTGGCCTGCGGCAGAGGAAAATACAAACGGGAAATGCTGCGGCAGATCGATGAAGCCCAGATCGGTGTCAGGCAGGATATTTACCGCAGACTGCAATTACGTTTTCATTAATTGGTTCCATTGAAATAGTTATAAGGAGTGTAAGAAAGCCATGAAAAGTCCGATAGGGTTTCTTCGGAAGAACCCCTGGAAAAAAGAGACCTTGCTTACTTATTATTATTCGGGGCTTTTCCGCATGCAGCTGCTGTTCCTGCCGCCGGGAAAAATGCGGAAGGGCTGGGGCAGAGAAAACGGGGAATCCGCCGGGACGGAATCCGGAGAGGGATATCGGCAGGCAGCAAGGATCTCCCGGATCGTGGGAAAAGTCTGTGACAAGACTCCCTGGGAGAGCAAATGTCTTGTGCGGGCACTGGCGGCCCAGAGACTGTTGTACCGGCGGGGGCTGCCTTCCACCCTGTATCTGGGATGCGGCATGGAAGAGGGCCAAATGGTGGCCCATGCCTGGCTGCGCTTCGGGGAAATGTATGTGACCGGAGGGGATGGCAGCGGTTATACCACCGTCGCGAGATTCTGTAAGGAAGTTTCGAAGAAAAGGGGATAAGTATGTCGGCAATCTGGGGAATTGTGGATCTGTGTGCCGGACCGTCGGAGACACAGCGAAAAAACCGCTCCGGAAGTCTCCGGGAAGAGGCCCTGCGGATGCGGCAGGCCTATGGGACAAGCTGTCTGGACCGGATCCAGGAAAAAAGGGAAGCGCAATATTATCTGGCCTGCGGGGTACAGCATGTGACGCGGGAAGCGAAGAAAGAAGACTTTCCTTATGAAAAAAAGGGGGAGCGGGGCAGCCTGTTCGTGGCGGATGTGATTCTGGATAACCGCAGGGAACTGGCACAGCGCTTCGTCAGCAGACAGGATATGGGAAAATGCCCGGACGGAGAGATCTTATATGAAAGCTTTTGCAGACAACCGGAAGGAACGCTTGCTCTGGCCAGAGGAGCCTATGCCTGTGCCTGTCTGGAGCCGGGGAAGCGGAGGCTTACACTGTTTAACGATGCGGTGGGGAACCGCTCGGTCTATTATTTTCAGGAGGAAAGCAGAGTTTATTTTTCCACCCTGCTTGCGGGGATCACCGGTCTGCGGGAGAAATGGCAGGAAAATACGGGCTGGTTTGACCGGTTCTATGCCATCCGGGATCTGCGGGCGGTGTCGGAGTCCAGAGAGACGCCTTATGCGGGAATTCTGCGGCTGGCTCCGGGAGAGATCGCGGTCTTTACCGGAGAGGGCGTCCACAGAAGGGAGTACTGGGATCCTTTTGCAGGCAGGAAGATCCTGCGGGGGAAGACGGAGGCAGAATATAGAGAACTGGTGACGACGGTGTTTCGCAGCTGTGTGGAGGATGTGATCCGGGAAGGAACAGAGACCGGGATCCTGTTGAGCGGGGGGCTGGATTCCAATGCAGTGGCAGCCTATGCGGCCCCTTACCTTGCGGCCCGGGGGAAAAAGCTGTATTCCTTTACTTCGGTGCCGGAGGAGAAGGAGAGAGCGCGGATCCCGGGACAGTTTGCCGTAGCGGATGAGCGCAGCCTTGTGGAACGGGTGCGGAGATTTCACGGGAATCTGGAACCGGAATATCTGGTGACGAACAGAGGAGATCTGTTGGCGGAGAACCGGAAGCTGCGGGAACTGCTGGAAATCCCTTACAAAGCGGTGTTAAATCTGCCCTGGATGTATGAAAGCTATGATCGGGCCGCCGGGAAGGGCTGTGGGATCCTGTTGTCGGGACAGTACGGGAACATCACCATATCCTACGGGGATTTCCGCAGCCTGTTTCTGACGCTGTTACATCGGGGGAAAATCGTGGAACTGGTACAGGAGGTTAATGCCTACAGCAGAAAATACCGCAGGAGCCGCAGGTGGATCTGGCGGGATCTTCTCACCGCGGGAGCCGGACAGGATCACGAGGAGGTGTCCCGTTATATGTATGACAAAAATGCATTGCGGCAGATCGGAGAATATGAGGTGAAGCTGTCCCTGGCCACCGGCGTGGTTCCCAGAGACCCCACCAGAGACAAGCGGCTGATCACGCTGGTATTAAGTCTTCCTGTGGAGCAATTCACTCATGCCGGGCAGGAGAGACGGCTGGTGCGGCAATATCTGAAAGGACTTATCCCATCGGAGATCCTGGAGGATGAATTTCACAAGGGAAGACAGGGCGTGGGAAGCGGAGAACTTCTCGTGACGCAGTGGGAGCGGATATGCAGGGAACTGCCCGGTACTTTGAAAGAGGCAATGTCCACCGAAAACGGGTTGTCTAAGGCAGGCATGGTGCGTGGGTTCTATGTGGGACTGGCACGGGAATATCGGAGAAGGTTTGAGTTATGATGGAATATTTTTACAGAATCTATGGGCTGCGGGTGCAGTCGCAGATCCCCTTTTCGGAGGCACAGCCGGAGACACCGGGGGAAGCGGAGGTAAGGATCGTATTCGGAAGGGTTCCGGATTTTTTACGGGAAGCGGGACAGAAGGGCTACGGAACCTGGACGGACGGGTTTACCTCGGCCTGGTTCCGGGTGCGGGACGGAACACAGGTCTATGTGGAAGGGGGCAGCCGGATCACAGTGGAACTTTCGAAGGAACCGAGAATGCTTTTTGTCACCTCCTTGCTTCTCAGTGCAGGCATGGCGCTGATCTGTCTGCAGAGGGGAGAGCCTTTTTTTCATGGCAGCGCATTAGATACCGGGGGACAGGTGATTCTGCTCTGCGGGGAAAGCGGTGCAGGAAAGTCCACGGTGACCATGGAACTGCTGCAAAGGAAGCTGGGATTTCTGGCAGATGATACGGTGAGAGTGCATCCGGTGGCAGGGAAAATGCTGGCGGAACCTTCCTACCCGCAGCAGAAGCTCTGTCGGGATATGGCGTTAAAATGCGGGAAGCCGCTGGAAGAACTGCTCTATATTGACGAGGAACGGGACAAATATGCCTGGCGCAGGCAGGACTGTTACAGGAAAGAGGCGGTGGCCCTGGGGAAGATTTTTCTATTGCGGAAGGATCCTGCGGCCGGCGGGGAAGAAGCGGTACAGATCCGGCGCATTACGGGGAAGGAAGCGTTGGAGACTTTAAGTGCACAGCTGTATCTGGCGGATACCTACAAATACAGCACCGGGATCCCGTATCCTTTGATGGAACAGCTGATCCGGATCGCGGGACAGGCCGGGATCTACGAGGTGACCAGACAGGCGGACAGGGATACGCTTTCTGAGGTCGTAACGAAAATCTTACAGTTTTGTTAGAAAGAGGGTATTTTTACAGGGGAATTATTATAATCAGAATGTGAGAAATCATAAAAATGAAATAAGGAGGAATGGAAAATGAAAGCATGGAGTCAGCCCAAAATGGAGGAACTGAACGTAAGAGCAACGGCTTACAGCCCCAAGGGAGGCCTGATCGAGGACGGCGTTTACCAGTCCGATGACGGTAAATATACCATCCCCACCTACGGTCCTTCTTCCGGCAATTCCGGAGAGCCTACCGTAGACGTACAGTAATTTTCGATTACTGTGTGAGAGGAAAAGCCGAAAAGGATCAGGGAAGCTCATGGTTACATGGGCTTTTTTGATTCTGATTTTATTTTATAGAGTGTGTAAAAGAAGGGAGAACAGAAAATGGACAAAGCGGCAACGATCCGGATGAAGCAGCGAAGAAATGTGACGGACCTGGCGGGGGAAAAGGTCATGGTGGATTTCGAACAGGGGAAATATTTCTGCATCAAAGGTGTGGGAAACGACATCTGGGACATGCTGGACGGGCAGGAGTCCGAGGACGGCAGACCGGGCAGCATGGCGGTGGAGACTATCTTACATAAGCTGATGGATGAATATGAAGTGACACAGGAGGTGTGCGAAAAAGAGGTGCTGGCATTTCTGGAGAAACTGGAACAGGCGGGGATCCTGGAAGAGGTGTAGGGGTCTATGGAAAAAATAAGAGGAAGAGATTATATTCTCTGGCTGTGGCAATATACCGCACCTTATGCGGGCAGGATCGGACTGCTGTTATTGCTGGGGCTGTTGGAGACGTTTGCTTCTCTGGCCATGGTACAGATCACCAAGGAGATCATCGATCATGCCACGGTGGGAAGCGGTTTCGGACGGCTGCTTGCGGGCTATGTACTGCTGTTGTTGGGGATGCAGGGAATCTCGGTGTTGTCGGCACTGCTCAATGCACTGGTGACGGAGCGGTTCTCCTTCGGGATCCGCAGACAGATCTATGAGAAGATCCTGCATTCCGGCTGGCGGGAGGTGACGGCTTATCATACCGGCGATCTCATGACGCGGCTGACCAGCGATGCGGGAAATGTGGCGGATGGCATTGTGGGGACGCTTCCCAATATTCTGCAGCTGGGAATCGAACTGGTACTGGTATTCTGTATGTTGTTTTATTATTCACCGCTGCTGGCGGTATTTGCCCTGCTGGTGGCTCCGGTGGCGGCACTCTGTTCCTGGTGGCTGGGAAAGCGTCTGAAACGGTTACAGGGGAAGGTACAGGAGAGCGAGTCGGCATACCGGTCCTTTTTGCAGGAAAGTCTGGCAAATCTTCTGATCGTCAAGGCCTTTACCGGAGAGGACCGGGCGGTGGAGCGGCTGACAAAGCTACGGGAAGAGCGGTTCTACTGGGTATATCGCAAGACCGGACTGGGAACCGCCAGCTCCACGGTGATGGCACTGGCTTTTCAGGGAGGGTATCTGACGGCCTTTTCCTACGGGGCCTGGCAGCTGTCGAGACAGCAGATCACCTACGGTACCATGTCGGTATTTCTGACGCTTGTGAACCGGGTGCAGGCGCCGATCCTGGGACTGGCACAGCAGATTCCCCGGATCATTGCCCTGCTGACCTCCGCCGGGAGGATCATGGAGTTACAGCGGATCCCGGAGGAACGAAGGGCGGCCGGGGAGATGGAAGGCCGGAGGATTGGTGTGGAACTGCGGAACGTATGCTTCGGGTACACAAAGGAACCGGTGCTTCGGGGAGTGAACCTGAAGATCCGGCCGGGAGAATTTGCCGCCATCGTGGGAGAATCCGGTATCGGCAAGACAACATTGATCCGCATTCTGCTGGCTTTCCTGGAAGCGGGAGAAGGCACGGTGGATTTCTACAACGGAACCGGACAACGGCAGGAGACCGGGGCCGATGTGCGGCAGTTTATCGCCTATGTCCCTCAGGGAAATACGCTGTTCAGCGGAACTGTAAGGGAGAATCTGCGGATGGGCAGGGAGGATGCCACGGAGGAAGAACTGTGGGAGGCCTTGCGGCTGGCTTCCGGGGAAAAGTTCGTCCGGGCACTGCCGGAGGGGCTGGATACGGTCATCGGGGAGAGAGGCCACGGACTGTCGGAAGGGCAGGCCCAGCGGATCGCCATTGCCAGAGCGGTTTTACGCAGGGCACCGTTCCTGATCCTGGATGAAGCTACCTCGGCGCTGGATGAAGGCACAGAGATCGCAGTGCTGCAGAACCTCCGGGCGCTGGAACCGAGGCCCACCTGTCTTCTCATTACCCACAGAAAAGGCGTTTTAAAATATTGTGACAGAGAACTTTGCATCCGGGAAGGGAGAGTGACGGAAGAATGCAGTACTGCTACAGTCTGTACGGCATGAGGGTGATGGCGGATCTGGCGTTTCCGCAGCTGGATCCGGTGCTGCCGAAGAGAACCGGGGATTTGGACGGGGAAGAAATACAGATCCTTGCCATGACGGAACCGGAGGAAGCACAGTTTCGGAAGGAACACGGAGACTGCGTCTGCGGCAGTTTTTTAAATGCGGAGAAAAGCTGGCTGTGCAACCGTACACTGGAGATGAGCGCGGAGCAGGGAAACCGGATCCGATATCATGTCCGAAACGGAGGCGACCCGGGAGCGGTCCGTACGTATCTGCTGGGCTTCGGTATGGCGATGCTGGCTCTGCAGCAGGGAAAGCTGGCCTTTCATTGCAGTGCGCTGGAGTCTCCCCAGGGGGAAACTTTGCTGATCGCGGGGGAAAGCGGCGCGGGGAAGTCCACGCTGACCGCAGCGTTACTTGGCAGAGGTTACCGGTTCCTGGCGGACGATATGGCGATAGTGGAGATGTCCGGAACGGATGGCGTATGGGTGTCTCCGGCTTTCCCCTATATGAAGCTGTGCCGGGATGCGGTGCTGAGACAGGGATATGTACCGGAAGAACTGCTTTACATGGATGAAAAAAAGGATAAATTTCTGGTGTCCTGCAAAGAGGCATTCCAAAGGGAAAAGGTACGGCTGAAACGATTTGTTTTTCTGGGAATCCAATCCGAAGAGGAGTCCGGGAAGATAAGAGTAGAAAAAGTCACAGGGTCGGACAGTATGCTGGTGTATAAAGAGAATCTTTTTCTGCGGCATCTGTGGAAAAAACAAGGATCGGAAATGAAAATTGAAATCTGGCAGAACTGTCTGAGAATGGCGGAGCAGATCCCGGTGTATTCGGTAAAGCGGCCGGCAGCAGGTGATTCCACTGCCGAAGTGGCAGCGGAAGTCCACGCACTGCAAAAGACCGCATCAGCTTAAGAACTCTTCCGGTTCCTCAGAAGGCTGAGGGGGCTTACAGTCGCCGCCACCGGGATGGTGTCCGGGATGATGACCGCCTCCGCCGGGATGGTGTCCGGGATACCAGGGAAACCAGCCACAGGCGGTCTCGGATACGTTCAGTTCCATCAGTTCGGGTTGTGCCCAATGCTTCATAAAAATACCTATACCTTTCCGTAACCTGTATATGTTCAGGTACAAATTTGAGCGTGAAACTTAATTTTTCACACCGTACAGGGAAAAATCCTGTGTGGTTACAGCATAGTAGACGGAAAGGCGCAAGTAAAGAAATGTATCAAGTTTGTAAGAACTTCGCGGGAAGCGTCACGAAGAAGGTACTGCCGGAACCCGGAGTGCTTTCACAGGATACCGTACCGCCGTGGCGTTCGGTGATGGCCTTTACGATGGCAAGCCCCAGACCGCTGCCGGTGGCGGAACCCGGAGTCCTGGCGGAGGAGACGGTGTAGGTGCGGCCAAAGATCCGGTCAATGTCTTCCGGTGGGATGCCGGGCCCCTGATCGGCCACGGAGATCCGGAGCGTGGTAAGATCCGGGGCAGGTTCTGCAGACAGTGTGATCTGGGTTCCGTCGGGAGCGTATTTTACGGCATTGCCGAAGAGGTTATCCAGAACCCGCACCAGTTTCCCGGGATCTGCAAGGAGGGTGGCATGTAGGTCCTGTGGCACAGCACAATGCAGTATGTGACGGGCATAGCGGCTGTCCGGAAGGGCGGTATAGAAATATTCCTCCAGAAAGGACAGGGCATCCAGTTCCTGAAAAGAAAAGCCGCAGGAAGGATCTTCCAGCGTAAACAGTTCGTACATGTCCCGGATCAGATGTTCCAGCGTTGTTGTCCGGTGATCGATCAGAGAGAGCGCGCTCCGGGTATCCTGCCCGGACAGGGGCTGTCCGGAGGTGAGATAATCCACGGCACTGCGGATGGCGGTAAGAGGAGCCCGCAGATCGTGAGAGAGATTGGCCAGCATTTCCGTGCGTTCCCGCTGGAGACGCTGCAGGGAACGGTTACTGGCATCCAGACGGGCGGTGACTTCCAGAAGCCTGCGGGACAGTTCTTCCACGGTCTCCTGCTCCATCGCAGGGGACTGAAAGGCGGGACGGGAAGGATGTTTCACAGGGAGACACCTCCTTTCAGAAAGCGATATCCTTTGGACCAGACGGTCTCGATGCGGTTCTCCAGTTCGTAATTGCCTTCGAAGCGTTTGCGGAGACGGCTGACATTGACCATGACGCTGCGGCGGTCGCTTTCCCGGTATACACCGAAGAGGGCACATCCAAGTTCCTCGAAAGTGATATCCCGGTCGGGATGTTCCGCCAGATACAGCAGGACTTCGTATTCCCGGTTGGCCAGACACAGATCCTGTTCCCGGTAAAAGGCTTTGTGGGCGATTTTGTCAATGGTGAGATTCCCGATGGTCAGTACGAGGTCGGAGGAGGCTTTGACCAGCTGGCTGCGACGGCGGATCAGAAGATCCACCCGGGCCTTCAGCTCCCGGAGGCTGTAGGGCTTGACGAGATAATCGTCGCCCCCGCAGGTAAGCCCCCGGACCACGTCTTCCTCGGAACCTCTGGCGGTGAGAAACAGGACCGGCACGGAGGAAAAGGAACGGATATAGCGGCAGACCCGGTAACCGTCGGCTTCCGGCAGCATAACATCTAATAAGATACAGTCCGGATGATATTTTCGGATGGATAAGATCCCCTCTTTGGGGGAAACGGCAGTGTACACGGTGAATCCCGCACCGGTGAGATATTTCTGATTGATCGCCAGCACTTCGGCATCATCATCGATCATTACGAGCTTGGACATGATAAATCCTCCTTTTACAGGTGCTATTTTAGCATGGGGGAAAAACGGTGTCATCAGGGGACGGTCGACAGAGAAGGACAGAAGAGAACAGAAATCGGAAGACTGTGTGGGAAAGCGACACAAAAAGGGGGAGAAAAATGAATCGGTCAAATACGGGTGCAAATAAGGACACTGCGCAGATCGTAAGAGATGTGCTGACACTTCTTGCGGCTTACGGAGTGGCAGCACTGTTTACGGGAAAAGAATGGGAGCTTCGGACGTTTTTGGGCATGACGGGACTGACCGCGGTATTTCTGCTGATCTATCTGTTGGAAAACGGGGAACAGTACCTGTATAACGTGACACTGTTCGGCTACCCGGACAGGATTCTGCGGCGCAGGACCAGATCGTTTTTCATGGCCACAGCGGCAACGGCGGTCCTGCTGCCTTTTATTACGGAGGATTCCCGGGGATATGTTCTGTTCCTGCTGCTGGTGTGTGGTCTGGAAAGTATAAAACTGTTGTACGTAAGGATCCGACAGGCGGACGGAGGGTGGGAACAGAAAGGTAGCGGGGAACTGCCCCGTACCGCTTTTGTGGGAAGGCGGGCGCAGTATAACAAGTTCCGGTATTTTCTGAAGAAGACCAGTATCCGCCTGGAGTTTGTCGGTTACATTGCGGCATCCGCAGAGGAACTGGCACGGATCCCGGAGGGAGATGCCGGAGAATATCTGGGCAGCCTGGAGGATCTGGAAGTGCTGATCCGGCAGCACCATCTGGATCAGATCTATATTCTGCAAAAAAGGGAAGAACAGCTTTCCGCCATGCAGAAGTATGTGGATCTGTGCATTGATATGGGGGTGACTGTGCGGATGGTGGTGGATTTCTACAAAAGGCGCAGGGCCGACAGTTATGTGAGCTGTGTGGGAACCTATCCGGTGATCACTTACCATACGGTGACCCTGAATACCGGAGAACAGGCGGTAAAACGGATCATGGATGTGCTGGGAGGACTGGCGGGGATCGTGCTGTTTTCCCCGGTGATGGCGATTACGGCACTGGCCATAAAACTGGATTCCCCCGGGCCGGTGATCTTCCGCCAGACCAGAGTGGGGAAAAACGGCAGGACCTTCCAGATCTACAAATTCCGCAGTATGTATGTGGATGCGGAACAGAGAAAGGCAGAACTGCTGTCGCAGAATGAGATCGCCGGAGGGGTGATGTTCAAGTTGAAGGAGGATCCCCGGATCACCCGGGTGGGAAAGGTCATACGCAGGCTCAGCATTGACGAGCTGCCACAGTTTTTTAATGTGGTGGGCGGCTCCATGAGTCTGGTGGGCACGAGACCGCCGACCCTGGATGAGGTGGAAAAATACGGCAGAAAGCAGTGGCGCCGCATCAGCATCAAGCCGGGACTGACGGGAATGTGGCAGGTCAATGGCAGAAGTCTGGTGACGGATTTTGAAAAGATCGTGGAGCTGGATGTGGAGTATATTGACAACTGGTCGCTGATGGAGGACATCCGGATCCTGTGCAAGACGGTGACGGTGCTCTTGAAGCATGCGGATGCGTATTGAGTTATAATTTGTCATTTCCTGATAATTTACGAAAAATTTTCGTAAAAATGTGAACCGTTTTCCCAAGACGGGCAGTCTTATTTATTGGAACCGTATAGGAGGACTGTTTATGAAGAACATCATGATCTGCTCTGCCGTGGGAAAGCTGATGGGTTACCGGATCACGGAGATCCGGGACGAGACCGTACCATTAACAGCGGGAATACAACATAATACCTATTATGGAGATACGATCATAGCCATGGTCTGTATCGGAGTGTTATTTGTTGCACTGGCATATATATTGCTCTGTGTGTTCTATCGAAGAAGGATTCGTCTGCTGACAGAGACCGGCAGGGCGGGCTGGAATCTGTGGAAATTGAAAAAGCAGGTAACGGATCTGGAGGACAGGAAGGCAGCCGAGATCGTAAAGGGGATTCAGAAGAGTGCAGAGACCTATAGCATATCGTAAATTGCTGGAACGATATGGGGTGATGTAGTATTTGCTGAGGAACTGGAACAGGTCAGTGAGCAGAGTGAAGAGATGGACAATTTCGGGCAGGAAAGCCGCAGGCTTTACGAGTCCTTCCGGGAGATAGGAGCAGACTGACCGGGGATGGGGAGGCTCTGGAACAGGAACTTGCAAAACAACGTGAGGCAGCTTGCGGAAAACGCAGAAAGTTATTATAATCAATTCATATAGAACTGTGCGGGCTGCGTGGCGGCCGGTAATTCGTATGGCAAATATAGAAATCGAAACAGTGAGGTAAGATATGAAAGTCTTGGTAACAGGCGTAAAGGGCCAGTTGGGATACGATGTGGTAAATGAACTGGAAAAGAGAGGCATTGAGGCAGTCGGCGTGGATATTCAGGAGATGGATATCACCGATGAGGCCAGCGTGGAAAAGGTGATCGGGGAGGCAGCACCGGATGCAGTGGTACACTGTGCAGCCTACACCGCAGTAGATGCAGCGGAAGATAATGTGGAAATCTGCCGTAAGGTCAATGCGGACGGCACACAGAATATTGCGAATGTATGTAAGAAGCTGGACTGCAAGATGGTGTATATCAGTACCGATTATGTATTTGACGGCGAGGGCACCAGACCCTGGGAGCCGGAGGACGAGCGTCATCCTCTCAATGTATACGGACAGACCAAATACGAAGGAGAACTGGCTGTACAGAATACACTGGCGAAATATTTTATCGTTAGAATCTCCTGGGTATTCGGTGTCAACGGCAAGAATTTCATCAAGACCATGCTGAATCTGGGCAAGACCCACGATCATCTCACGGTAGTGGACGATCAGTTCGGATCCCCGACTTATACTTATGATCTGGCAAGACTTCTGGTGGATATGGTGCTGACCGACAAATACGGGATCTATCATGCCACCAATGAGGGCATCTGCAACTGGTATGAATTTGCCTGCGAGATCTTCCGTCAGGCAGACATGAAAGTGGACGTGGCTCCCGTACCGGCTTCCGAATATCCGACGAAGGCCAAAAGACCGGAGAACAGCCGCATGAGCAAGGAAAAGCTGACAGAGAACGGATTCGAAAGACTTCCTTCCTGGCAGGATGCGTTAGAGAGATATCTGAAAGAAATTCAGTAATGCTTTTCCGGAAACAGATTCCGTATAGCTGTATAGACGGAAAAATAACGGGAAATACTTCAGGGAGCGGTATCGGAAACGGTACAGCTCCTTTTTTGGTTATAATATATGAAAAAGCAGGGAAAAACCCTGTAAATTTCACGAAAAACCTGTTGACAACGGAAGTCGGAACAAGTATACTGTTAAAGCGTGCCAGAAAAGGTGCGTCTATTATACTATTAAGAAAGAGGTGAAACAGAATGCCAACATTTAACCAGTTAGTAAGAAAAGGACGTCAGACTTCTGTTAAGAAGTCTACTGCACCTGCTCTCCAGAAGGGTTACAACTCTCTTCACAAGAAAGCAACAGACGTTTCTGCTCCCCAGAAGCGTGGTGTATGTACCGCTGTTAAGACAGCAACTCCTAAAAAGCCTAACTCTGCTCTTAGAAAGATCGCCAGAGTACGTCTTTCCAACGGAATCGAAGTTACCAGCTACATTCCCGGTGAAGGTCACAATCTGCAGGAGCACAGCGTTGTTTTGATCCGTGGTGGTCGTGTTAAGGACCTGCCCGGTACCAGATACCACATCATCCGTGGTACCCTTGATACCGCCGGTGTCGCTAACAGAAAACAGGCTCGTTCCAAGTACGGCGCTAAGAGACCTAAGGATGCTAAGAAATAAGTAGTATCCGGGGCGTTTTGAACGTCGGACCGAGAGTTCGATGAAAATCCGCAAGGATTTTTGGAGATGTCGATGAGACATCTTTGTACCACAAAAACGAAACTAAGAAAAGTGTTGGAATTCTGTGATACAGATATAACAGCGCGAACACTTGGGGAAACACATGTGAGTACCGATGATTTAACGTAACTAGTGAGAAGAGCAGAACTGACATAAAAGTGAGTGCAAGCTCGCTTGCAGACGAACTTTTATGGAAGGGCTGAGGCGGCGAACAGCCGACATCGAGGCATCTCTGATGCCGAGATAACGTATCTCACGAGAACAATTTGTTAAGGAGGGAAGAACCGTGCCACGTAAAGGACATATTCAGAAAAGAGATGTATTAGCAGATCCTTTATACAACAACAAAGTGGTTACCAAGCTTGTCAACAACATTATGCTGGATGGCAAGAAGGGTGTAGCCCAGAAGATCGTATACGGAGCATTTGCTAAGGTTGAAGAGAAGAGCGGCAAGCCTGCTCTGGAAGTATTCGAAGAGGCTATGAACAACATCATGCCTGTTCTGGAAGTAAAAGCAAGACGTATCGGTGGTGCTACCTATCAGGTACCTATCGAAGTCAGACCTGAGAGACGTCAGGCTCTGGGCCTTCGTTGGTTGACCATGTTCTCTCGTAAGAGAAGTGAGAAGACCATGGAAGACAGACTTGCTAACGAAATTCTTGACGCAGCCAACAATACCGGATCTGCAGTTAAGAGAAAAGAAGACATGCACAAGATGGCAGAGGCAAACAAGGCTTTTGCTCATTACAGATTCTAGTAGGAGGGAAAAATCTTGGCTGGAAGAGAATATCCATTAGAGAGAACCAGAAATATTGGTATTATGGCTCATATCGATGCTGGTAAGACCACACTGACAGAGCGTATCCTGTATTACACTGGTGTAAACTACAAAATCGGTGATACTCACGAAGGTACTGCTACCATGGACTGGATGGCTCAGGAGCAGGAGAGAGGTATTACCATTACATCTGCAGCTACTACCTGTCACTGGACTCTTGAAAAAGAGACCAAACCCATGCCCGGTGCTCTGGAGCATCGTATCAACATCATTGATACCCCGGGTCACGTAGACTTCACCGTTGAGGTTGAGCGTTCCCTTCGTGTACTGGATGGCGCTGTCGGCGTCTTCTGTGCAAAGGGTGGTGTAGAGCCTCAGTCCGAGAACGTATGGCGTCAGGCTGACACCTACAACGTACCTCGTATGGCGTTCATCAACAAGATGGACATCCTGGGTGCTAATTTCTACGGCGCAGTAGAGCAGATCAAGACCAGACTTGGTAAAAATGCTATCGTTCTTCAGCTGCCTATCGGCAAAGAGGACGATTTCAAGGGAATCATCGATCTGTTCGAGATGAAAGCTTACATCTACAACGACGATAAGGGTGATAACATCACCGTTACCGATGATCTTGGCGATATGAAGGATGATGCAGAACTGTATCGTTCCGAACTGATCGAGAAGATCTGTGAGCTGGATGACGATCTGATGATGATGTACCTGGAAGGTGAAGAGCCTTCTGTAGAAGAGATGAAGAAGGTACTGCGTAAGGCAACCTGCGAGTGTACAGCAATTCCTGTATGCTGCGGTTCCGCATATCGTAACAAGGGCGTTCAGAAGCTTCTGGATGCAATCGTTGAGTATATGCCCGCTCCTACCGACATCCCTCCTATCAAGGGTACCGATCTGGATGGCAACGAAGTTGTAAGACATTCTTCCGATGAAGAGCCTTTTGCAGCTCTGGCATTCAAGATCATGGCTGACCCCTTCGTAGGTAAGCTTGCATTCTTCCGTGTATATTCCGGTACCATGAATGCTGGTTCCTATATTTTAAATGCTACTAAGGATAAGAAGGAGCGTGTTGGACGTATCCTGCAGATGCATGCTAACAAGCGTGCAGAGCTGGATAAGGTTTACTCCGGTGATATCGCAGCAGCAGTTGGTTTCAAGTTCACCACTACCGGTGATACCATCTGTGACGAGCAGCACCCCGTAATCC